>Ga0265298_10000235_pt1 | contig 84413 bp, 59 predicted proteins | sample AusTroGonzalo_MG_3_FD_193486 | JGI IMG/M metagenome (GOLD analysis project Ga0265298, IMG submission 193486) | Bovine rumen microbial communities from tropical cattle in Woodstock, Queensland, Australia - Gonzalo_01 | ecosystem: Host-associated > Mammals > Digestive system > Stomach > Rumen ...
GTACGCCCCCGCAGCCCAGCTCGATGAGAACGGCGCACCCGCAGCCGTCAGCGGCCTGGAGATAGCAGCCGACGCCGCCATCATCACCGCCGGACAGTCGGCACAGGGCACACTGCTCTACGCCGTGGGCACATCCGAGACCGAAAAGCCCGCACTCACCGCCTTCGCCGCCACCCTGCCCAACGCCAAGGACCAGACCGCGGCCGGCAACTACTACGTGTGGTACTACATCCAGGGCCAGGACACCCCCCAGGGCCAGGAGCCAACCGCCGAGAACACCTTCAACGACTCAGAGATCATGGGCCCCGTCAAGGTTGAGCTGCTCACAAATGAGCACACCCTCAACATCAAGCAGAGCCCCAACATCACCGTCACCGTGGCCGGCACTGCCGTCACCCCAACCGACGACAAGGTAACCCCCGTCACCACCGGCCAGGAAGTCAAGATCAAAGCCAAGGACGGCTACAAGTTCCGCAAGGTGGAGGTGAAGAAGGGAGCAGCGGCAGCACCGGAGTATGCCGACAAGCTGACCGTAGCGGTATATGAAGTGAGTAGATGGAATTTCTCAGACGACGGCCCTAACGCAGACTTCACCGGACAGGAACTCACCGCAGAGCAGGCCATCGCACTGGCCCAGTATCAGGCAGCGAAAACCGGCAAGAAGTGCGCCGTGTTCTATGGAAAGCATAGTAGCGAATGGTGGACATTATTGTTCGCCAAGAGCGACGGAACGACAGGCTCTGGTGACGTTACATTTGGCAAAGACGGTTTAGGACTGTTAGACTACGACACGTACTACGTCGCCAAGTAATCCCCCTCGCGAATGTATATATTTATAAATGTATAAACAACATAAAACAATGAACAATATGAGACAAAAGATATTATCACTGCTCGTGCTGCTACTGACCGCAGCCACGGGCGCGTGGGCAGAGGAGGAAGTCCTGCTGACCACCATCACGCCCACCAGCATTACCACCTACAGCCAGTCGCCAGACGGCATCGTCACGGTGACGATTAGCGGCATCGATGCTTACAATAGCAATTATGGATGGTATTATGGCGGCAGCGTGACCGTCGAAGCCGCCCAGGGCTACACCATCACACGGTGCGTCTTCAAGCAGGGCTCCAAAAAACCGCTTGTGGACAACCTGGCCCCCTTCACGGCCACGTTTGTTCCCGATCTTGATGGGGGCCTCCCTTACGTTTCTGTCGAAACCTCCGACGGTCCAGCAGGAAACTTTGCTATGAACGGCATCACCTCCATCGATGTCTACGGCTACGCTGGCACCCTCGCCCCCGAAGTCGAGGTAACCACCAACGCCGCATCTGAAGGCGCCACCTTCACCGAGGCTTCGTTCCAGATGCCCGCCTTCGACGCAACCGCCGACTACGAGCTGGTGCGCGACATGAGCGTGCAGATGACCGCCACCATGGGCGACGGCACCGACGGCGTGCGCTACCGCGTGAAGAAGGCACAGCAGGGCGAAGGCTATGAGCCCGCCGACCTGAACATGATGCAAGTGCTGGCACTCGTAGCCGTGAACGACGGCATCGAGCAGAAAGCCCTCACACTGAATCAGGACTTCTTCTGCCGCATCTATAAGCTCGACGAGCAGACACTGCAGCCCGTCGGCGACGGCATGCTGCTCTCCGAATTCAACTTCGCCCCCGGTCTCTACGCCCTCAAGGCCTTCGCCCAGGGCGGTAGCGACTACGAGGGCGAGACCGCCCTCTCCAACACCTTCAAGCTCTTCCAGGGCTACGAGGTGGAGATTGCCGCCGGCGAGTATGCTACCTTCTATAAGGAGGAGAACCTCTACGTAGAGGACGAGGACGCCGAGCTCTACACCATCACCAGCGTAGGCAGCGAGACAGCCACCGCAGCACCGCTCACCGTGGCCAAGGCCTACACCCCAATCCTGGTGAAGAACAAGGGCGCAGAGAAGAAGATGATCCTGCTCATCCCGACCGAGACCGAGGGTGACAACGTAACCGCCGCTCCTGAGTTCATCGGCACACTGGAGGCAACGACCATCGCCGCCAGCAACGAGAACCAGAACAACTACGCCTTCAACGGCCTGCAGTTCGTATGGGTGAAGAACGCCGTCGAAATCGATGCCAACAAGGCTTGGCTGAGCATCAACACTGGCGTGCCCAGCGCACGCGGCATCACGCTGGTATTCGACGAGACCACGAAGATTGCGAACACGAATATCACGAATGGCAACTGGTACGACCTGAACGGCCGCAAGCTCGATAAGATGCCGACGAAGAAGGGCGTTTACCTCTTCAACGGACGTAAAGTGGTTGTGAAGTAAAAATAGAGCCTACGGATTTTACGGATTATACAAATTATTTTTCAATGGAATATATATTCGTAGAATTCGTAAAATCCGTAGGAAAACATCAAGACCTATAGATTATACTAATTTAAAATGATACAGAATATGAAACAAAAGATATTTTCATTGCTCGCACTGCTCATGGTAGCAGTGACGGGCGCTTGGGCCGACCCGAACATACTTCCACCGACTATCAACGGTGATAGAGAGTTTACCGAGAGTGTGAGCGTTACGATGAGTTGCACCAGCCAGGATGCTGACATTTATTACACTACGGATGGTTCTGATCCTAAAGATGATAGTGCGTTATCTACTGCGAAAGAATACAAAAATGCGTTTACCCTCACTGAGACCACTACTGTCAAGGCAGCCTCTTATGATGGTAATGACTGGAGTGCTATTGTGGAAGTGACCTTCACCAAAAAGGCCGTTCCGACCTATAACCTCACCGTAGGCACCAACGCTCACGGCACCGTGAAGTTCTACGTGGGCGAGGCCGAAGTGACAAAGGCTGCCGAAGGCGCCACCGTGATCGTAAAGATCACCCCCAACACGGGCTGGGTGGTCAACCAGACCAGCGGACAGTGGGGCGCAGCCATCGCCAAGGCACCCCGCCGCGCACAGGCCGGCATCGACATGCTGAAGGACTTCGAGCTCACCAAACTGCTGGGCCAGGACAACACCTGGTCGTTCGTCATGCAGCGCGCCAACGCTGAGATCAGCGTCAGCTACAAGAAGCTGCTCACCAATCAGGACATCACCATCGATGACATCACCGCGCCTACCTACACCGGCCAGGCACAGGAGCCAACGGTTACCGTGAAGGACGGTCAGACCGTTCTTACCCTCGGTACTGATTACACCGTGGCCTATAGCAACAACACCAACGCTGCCCTGGCTACCGCCGAAACGAATGCTCCGACGGTAACCATCACTGCCGTAGCCACCAGCGAGAAGTACGCCGGCGAGACCACGAAGAAGTTCACCATCAACAAGAAGGCGCTGACCGTCAAGGCCGACAACAAGAGCGTGACCTTCGGCGACGATGCTCCCACCTACACCGAGAGCTACGACGGCTTTGTGAACAACGAGACCAAGGCTGTGCTCGGCGGCACGCTGGCACTGACCTGCAGCTACGTGAAGAACCAGACCGGCGCAGGCAACTACGACATCACGCCCAGCGGACTGACCTCAAGCAACTACGACATCACCTTCACGAAGGGTACGCTGACCGTGGGCAAGAAGGCCCTGGAGGACGGCTTTATTGCTAACATCGCATCGCTGGTATATAACGGCGTGGCACAGGAGCCCGCTCCCGTGGTGACCTTCAACGGCATGACGCTGGTGAAGGGAACTGACTACACCGTGAGCTACGAGAACAACGTGAACGTGGGCACCGCCACCGCTACCGTGACCGCGCTGGCCAACAGCACGAAGTATAGCGGCAGCGCATCGAAGACCTTCAGCATCACGAAGAAGGCCCTGACCGTCACCGCCGACAATAAGCAGGTGACCTACGGCGACGATGCACCCACCTACACCGAGAGCTACGACGGCTTCGTGAACAACGAGACCAAGGCTGTGCTCGGCGGCACGCTGGCCTTCGCCTGCGACTATGTGAAGGACCAGAGCGGCGTGGGTAACTACACCATCACGCCTTCTGGTTACACCTCTGACAACTATGCCATTACCTTCACCAACGGCACACTGACCGTAGGTACGAAGGCTCTAGAGAACGGCTTCATCGCTGACATCGACGCGCTGACCTACACCAGCCTAGCTCAGACCCCTGCTCCCGTACTGACCTTCCACGAGATGACCCTCGTGGCCAATACCGACTACACCGTGGCTTACAGCAACAACACGAACGCCGGCACCGCCACCGTGACCTGCACGGGTCAGGGCAACTACAGCGGACAGGCCCAGAAGACCTTCACAATCAATCCCGCCACACTGACAGAGGCTACACTGAAGGAGACGGTATTCATCTTCAACCCCTTCGGCCCGAAGGCTCAGACGGCTGAGGTTGACGTGGTGAAGGCTGGCGAACTGATCGTTCCTGCCACCGACTACACCGTAAGCGACGACACGCAGACTTACCTGGGCGACTATCAGCTGACCGTGACCGGTAAGAACAACTTCCAGGGCATCGTGAAGGCCGACTTCCACATCGTCAAGGACGACCTGCCCGTAGCGGCAGAGGATACCGAGAGCGGCGAGGAGGTTGACAACGTGACCATCCAGATCAGCGTAGAGACCGATACCGAGACGGGCGACAAGACCGTCATCGTGGATCAGCTCGACGTGACGCCTGCCACCTCCTCACAGCAGGTAACGGTGGAGATTCCTTCTCAGATCAACGGCGTTCCCGTGGCTGGTATTGCCGGTGGTGCGCTCGTCAATGCCACCAACGTGAGCGATATCTACATGCCTGAGACGGGCGAGACTGCTATCGAAGTGACCGACGGTGCTTTGGAGGCTGGCGACGGCAAGGCTGTCATCCATGCGCCTATCCAGCTGCTGGACAACTATGCTAACATGCTGCCCGGACACGTAGGCGAGAAGAAGGTGGTGAGCGACGTGAAGCAGACGGCTAAGCGTTTCTGGACCTTCTCTTGCGGTGTGGATGTGGAACTGCCTGCTGGTGTGACCGCCAACATCGTGAAGGCTAACAACGACACCCAGGTGATCTCTGAGCCTATCAACAGCAACACCGTGAAGGCTAACAACGGCGTACTGCTCGAGGGTGAGCAGGGTGTGGAGTATCAGATCACTGCCCTACCCGCTTCAAGCGTGGGCAACGACTATGCCGGCAACCTCCTGGAGCCTGTCGTCTCAACTCATCACTACGGCTACGGCCAGGGCTACTACATCCTCAACGGCGGTATGTTCTATGCCATCGCCAACGAAGCCTCCGCAGTAGGTTCATGTAAGGCTGTGCTGCACATCGCAGGTGCCAACGCCCGCGTCATCAGCATCGTTGATGAGACTACCGGTATCTCCGGAATTTCCGGAAATTCCGGACAATCCGGCGACCTCTACGACCTCAGCGGCCGCAAGATCGCTCAGCCTACCACCAAGGGCATCTACGTTGTAAACGGAAAGAAGGTCGTTGTGAAATGAAAATAGAGCCTACGGATTTTACGGATTATACAAATTATTTTTCAATGGAATATATATTCGTAGAATTCGTAAAATCCGTAGGAAAAACTTCAAGACCTATAGATTATACTAATTTAAAATGATACTGAATATGAAAAAGATATTTTCGATATTTGCGATGGCAATGCTGATACTGGCAGGTGCCACAAGCTGCGACAAACAAGATATCTATCCCGCCCAGCTGTTCATCAGCGGCGAGGGTATCCAGAATGGAGAGGTAAGCCTGAAGGCTCAGGAGACCGTGCAGATAGAACTGTCGTACTTCCCCAAGCATGCCATCAAAGAGGGCATCGTGTATAGCAGTAGCAACGACAACGTGGCTACCGTCGATCAGAACGGTGTGGTAAAGGGTATCGACACCGGTACTGCCACCATCGTGGTGAACTGCACCAAGATGCCAGTGAGATACTGTTGGCTGGAGCACGACTACGCCGTGGCGACGCTCACGGTACACGTCATCGGCAGCACCCTACAGCTGCAAAACGGTGAGAAAAACCAAAGCGAGGCGGAAGCCCGCGAACTGGAATGGTAAGATAGATACTATGCTTTAATAAAAGAAAAGTGCCGCTAAAACAAAAGAATAGCGGCACTTTTCTTTGTGTTTGGAATAGCTTTTCTGACAGAGTGCGGTACCATGGTGCTACATATACACCTCCAACCGACCACCTCTAACAATGTCATCGTGACGTAACACGTACGACCTATACGTTTTCCCGTTCAGTTTCATAGACCGTATATAGCAGCGCGCCTGATGGCTTTTCAGTCAGCATCAGCACCGACATCTTTGCCCGTGCCGTATTTATGAAGACTAAAGGCATCAAGGACTTCTTCGCAGATAACTACTTCGACCTGTTACCTGGTCAGACACGTACCATCCACGTGCGCTCATCGAAGTCCCTCGCACAGTTTCAAAAGGAACTCGAAATCATCACTTTAGGCGACGATTATCAATAATACTACCACGTTTTTAGCAAAAAAGGAAGGTGTCGCTAATCAACCCATAGTGCGGCACCTTCCCTTATGTTTTTTCATAGCATTATTTTGCTATTACGCATAGCATGCGATTTAGGCACAAGCTAGAGCCATTAGTAGGATTGCAACAATATATGCCCCGTAGAGCGCTATATATAGCTTCTCCTCTTCAAGAATCAATCGAACTCGTTGATGTTTTAGACTCGTATTTTCCATAAAATAGTGGATTAGAGAGTAATTTCACCCCAGAAAGCGTAGTTTCCCTGAACAATACTAATGGTGTAGTATCCAGAAAGGAAGGAAGGGAATACGACACGCTTTGTTCCCTCAGATACGTTGAGCACGAATTCCAACTCACCATCTTCATTATATAATTCAATGTAGCCCTCGCTCAATGCTGACTCGAAAAGCAATGTGTGACCTTTCACGATGACTACTGGTGCAGAAGGCATAGCAGCGGGAGCCTTTCGGATGGGCTTCTTCACCAATGTTGGATTTACTATCTGCTGTGTAGTAAGATACAATTCGTATGGCATCGAATATGAAGAGAGTGGATTACTTGCAAGAACAACTCCTGCAAAAAACAAAGAACTTAAAACTAATGTAATCTTTTTCATTTTTAATTATCTTTTTAGGTTTACGGCACTGCAAAGGTAGAAAAACATTTGATATGTTGTATCACTTAAGTCCATTTTTCTATAAGACAAAAATAAGACAAAAGACAAAATTACCCATTGAATCTATCTGTGTTTCAATGGGTTACAAAAATAATAAGACAAAGTGAATTAAAGTGGTTTTACCATGTTAAAAAGGTGTTTTTTTAGTCCGTGAGCACCTTTTTCATTGAAGAGTTTCATGTTGGATCTCGACTTTACCTTAGTCACAGTTTGAGGAATTGAGCTGGTAAGTGTGCATACCGACGTGTCGTCGAAACCTGCAAAAATAAGCATGCATACTTGAAGTTCGCGAGGCGACAATCGCTTCTGTTTTTTAAGTAAGTTGTAAGTAGCAGGCATGTCTTTACTGAATTGCTGTTCCAATGCACTCCATTCACTCTTATTGGGAGCATGATTATCTAGTTTCAAGTTATCCTTCTCTCGCAGCGCATCTACTATTTCACTATTAGCGAACGTCTCCAAATTATCATTAAACGTAGAATGAGCAACGACCGTTTCAAGTTGTTCAATCGTTTCTTTCAGTTCTTTTTCTTTCTGCTCTTTCTCCGCAATAAGCCGTTCAAAGTCCTTTTCATTCAGCTTCTGCAGTTCCTCGTGAATAGTCTGATATTCATTTTTTGCATTGGAAAGAGCTGCAACCAGAGAATCTATCTCTTCCTGTTTCTTTTTCATATAGCTAAGGTATAGCTTATACGTCAGCAGCAAACCCATAACGACTACCGACAGGATGACGGCACTCCACAAACGGGCCTTTCGTGCATTCCTCGCTTCTTGTTCAGCCAACTTCTGATTTCGGCTATAGTTATAAAGGGAAGACATCTGGTGGATGGCGTCTATCTGCATCTTATTATGAATAGAATCCAAAGCCTGTTCAAGTAAGACCGCGAAATGCATCACAGAGTCCACATTGTTTTTCTGATGATATATCGTCAATAAACCCTTATATACATCGGGGGTAAAGCAAGTACTGAGTGCCCTTCGGAAATCTTTCTCTGCAGCATCCAACTTATTTGTTTTCAACTCGTAAGCTCCCCTTATATAATAATAGTTTTCTCGTCCCTTCTCTATGTTTCCCTGAGCATCGAAAAGACCAGACTCTTTTTCAAAAATATCTATCACTTGGCGAGCCTTGTCCAACTGACCACGCTCTATGTAGATATAAACAGAAGCCACAAGAGCATCAGCAGCTTCCTTGTCTTCTCCCAACTTCTTAAGCGAAGTATAAGTATCATTGATAATAGCCAATACGCTATCTTTCTCACCTAAAGTATAATAAGGGGTCATCAGCTGTTCCTTAGCAATGATATACTCCTTCTCACTATCATGCTTTCGAATATAGTCGATATAGTGTCTCAGCGCCCATATCTCATCGTTGGGTAGATTCTGCTTGTTAAATATCAGCGACATCTGGCCATAAACGGTAATCAGTACATCATAGTCACAGTCGCTACTGAGCGTATCGGCACACTCAATGGCATCGTAGAAAGCCTGCAATGCCTGTGGCGCCTCGCCCATATCACTATACACCCTGCCAAGCAGATAGTAGGCCAGCATCCGCTCGTTGTCGGTACCCTTGCGACTGTAGTATTCCGCCACCTGTTTAGCGATGGAATCGGACGAAAAGACAACATCGGCCTTGTTCTCCGACTTCAGTTTCACGAGCTCATAATGCATCCTGTCTCTTTTGCTCCAATGAGGCACCTCTTGCTCGTATTGCTTCAACATGGCGAGCGCAGACTTAGGATTTTCGTCGGCCATACGGCTAATAGTCTCCAACTGACCAGCTGCCTCACGATTACTACAACCCATGAAAACAGCTATCAGCAAAGCGATGCTTAGCACAAAGAGAATCTTCTTATGAGATAAAAATGTCATAGTGATACTTCATGATACCTGAAACAACTTTCGGGTTGCAAAGATACAATTAAAATTCAAATAAACAAAAAAATCAAGGAAAAGCTAAGGTTTAATGCAACAAAAGTGGCACTTTTCGACCAGTAAAGTGGCACTTTTCAATGAGTAAAGCGGCACTTTTCTCTCCTTAAAGTGCCACTATTGGTGAAGTTCCAGACTCTAAACGAACTATTTCTAAAGTCTAGAAACGGTGCCGCTAGAGTCTAGAAGCTAATCATCTAAAGTCTAGAACTTTCCGTTCTAAAGTCTGAAGGAGAAACAAAAGTAAAACTATTACTACTCAAAAGTTAAAGTTTTGAAAACTCAGAGCGAAACTTTCAGTTTTTAAAAGGGGCGTTATAGCATTGCCATTTTGACAATTTGAAAGCAACGAATACAACATTCATATTGAAGAAGATGAAAGATGGAAAATGGAATATGTGAACAAAAATAGCACATAATAGGACAGAAATGTGCAATTCTAGGGACAAAATTAAAATGTTTAGGTTAAACATTGTAAAATTTACACTCGTATTTTTCTATAAGAAAAAAATTGCCTAACTTTGCATGCAATAATCCGGATAGCTACAAAACTAGAGAGTTAAGTGCACAAATTAATCAACCCGCTAATTATAAAAGGATTCTTTACTATGTTGCTGTGTCTAGGCCACTTACATGTTGGGGCCCAGACACCTGATACGTTATTATACAAGCAACTGCCTGGCTATCCGTTTGTTTACATCTCCGATGCCTATGTTTCCAAGCCACCCGTTATCACCGACTCTCTTTTCGACATGGTGGCTCGCGGTATTCGCTTTAGGGTTAACCGCACAGAACTACTCAAGGACGACCCCTTTATTTCTCTCTATAACGACAGTTTGGTTCCTCTGCTCAAGGAGAAGAACCTCATTCTGCGCGAAGTTTACGTTAAGGGTGCTGCCTCTCCTGAAGGTCCGTACTGGAACAACGTGCGCTTGAGCCGAGAGCGTACGAAGCGACTGATAGAGTTCTTGAAGAGCAATCTCGACCAACCTATAGGCAACTGCACCACCAATTCGAAGTGCGTAACCGAGGACTATGCCTACCTGGTGAAACTCATGGAACTGGCTGGCGACGAAGAGTACGAGCAGGTGAAGGCTATTTGGGACAGGAGCAAGGGCGACGAGCACCTGTGCAAGAGCGAGTTGATGGCACTGAACGGAGGCAAGACTTGGAACCGCCTATTGGAAGTTTACTACCCCACCTTGCGACAAAGTCGCGTAGTACTGTGGTTTACGGTAAACCCCGACCGCATGCCCCTCAAGGCTTGTCCGGTAACAACAGAGCCAGTCCATCCTGAGCTGAAACCCCTGCCACCCTACATCTCCATGACTGCAACAGAGGCGAAAGCATACGCTCGTCGCCACTTGATAGCAGTCAGGACCAACCTGCTTCACGATTTTGCCTACGTACCGCAGTTTGGCTTTGCGCCCAGCGGAAACATCCAGTTGGAATACTATCCCCTCACGGGACACTATACCTACAATGCCGGCTTTACATTCTCAAACCATCGCCACTGGGACAACCACAAGTTCATGCAAGTGCGCGACGTGCAGTTGGAACTACGCCGCTACTTCAAGGGCGGAGGTCAGTTCCTGGGCACCTATCTGGCTGCCTATGCCGAAGGTACGGTCTATGGTATTGGCTTCAGTGCCACGAAGGGATGGGAAGGAGAAGGCGGTGGAGCCGGCCTGACACTAGGTCACACCTGTCGTCTGAACAAAAAAGGCAGTCTGCGACTAGAGCTAAGCCTCAGCATGGGTGCCTTCATCACCCGCTACGATCCCTACGTGTGGGGCAACCCCATCAACGGACTTATAGACGGACTCTACTATTACGACTATCGTGGCAGTACGAGTCAGTTTAAGAAGCGCAACCACCAATTCATGTGGTTCGGTCCTACCAATGCCGGACTCCATCTGACCTACGACATTATCTACAGAAAGAAGAAGGAGGTGAAACGATGACGCGCGTACATTATAATATATATATGATAATAATGGTGCTCGCACTCACCTCGTGTATTGAGCCTCCCTTGCACCTGCCCGGTCAGAACCTGGAATTCGTGATGCCACAGGTGGAAACCGAAATGGACGTGGTATGGGACGTGGAAGTGGATGTAGAGACCGACTGGTACTACGGTTGGGACCTGAAGGACGACTCCATCTGGGGCGCCATAGGTTACACCATGCCATCAAGCTACGAGGTGCACCGCTACTACAAAGGCGAAGACCCCAATGCCAAGCACACCGTTGACGAAGCTTTCTCTATACGCGGCACCAGGTTCCGTCGCTACTTCCAGTTCGGATACTACGACATGCTTTTCTATAGCGACATCGACTCGAAAGACGGTACACAGGTGTTGGTGATGCACGAAGAGCTGGACTCTGTGACAGCTACAACCACGGGAACACGCGGTATTTCGCGAAGCATCCTGGAACGCAGTCGCGAGAACACGGATGACAACTCCGGTGCCATTGGCTTGCTGAACCAGCCCGAGATTTTCTATGGTGCATATCCTGAGAACATCTACATCTCTCACGACCTTGCCGACTACGAGTACGACCCCATAGAGAATATCTATATCAAGCATCTGGAAGCCAAGTTGCGTCCATTGGTGTATATCTACCTGGTGCAGTTCATTCTCTACAACAATGAGGATGGAAAGATTAAGGGTATCAATGGTAATGCTGCCCTCTCGTCGATGGCCAGTTCGACCAACGTGAACACGGGTCACACAGGTAACAAACCAGCGCATGTCTATTTCAACACCCGCATGAAGAAGGACCTCACCGTGAAAGGCATGAAGTGTGACGTGATAGGTGGCAAACTGACTACCTTCGGCCTTTGCGACAACGAGCCCTACACACGCTCTGGCGCAAAATATGTGGGCTCGCGCGCTGCCTTGAGAAACTTCCTGTACTATGACTTGGTATGGAAAGACGGACAGGTGAAGACCTACGAGTTTGACGTCACCGACCAATGTCGTGCCCAAGCACATGGTGGCATCCTCACGGTGTGGGTAGACTGCGACAAACTGACACCGCCCGATCCCATACAAAAAGGTACCGGCAGCCTGTTCATCCCCACGGTGGAAGACTACGACGAGGTATTCTGGGAGATAGATATTTAAACAAGCAAAACATATTCAACCAATTATAAACAACTATTAGAATGAAAAAATTAGTGATTATGGCTGCTGCCGTTGTAGCTTTAGCAAGCTGCAGCAGCGACGAACTGGTCAAGAGTCCAGTTGACGGCAACGAGGCTCCTATCGCTTTCAGCGTGGAGAAGAAGAACAGCACCCGTGCCACCAATCTTGAGGATCTGGGACACTACAACTTCGGTGTTTGGGCCTACAAGTATGGCACAGGTCTTACCACTCAGAAGGTGATGGACAACTACCTGGTAGGTTATTCGGATGGTGCAGGTAAGGGCTACGACAAAACCAATGCAACCACGTGGGCTAGTACTATTGGTTCAGAAACCGACCACACCTCTCCTTGGTTCTACGAGTACCTCGGTACTTCTGAGTATCTGAACACAGATGCTAGCAAAGGCTACACAAAGGACCTATCTGCCTACATGTCAACTAACGCTAATCAGTATCTTCGTTACTGGGACTTGGCTTACACAACCACCAACTTCTATGCTTACGCTCCTTACCGTTCTACTGGCGTAACATTCGATGAAACCAACAAGAAAATCACAGTTGCACACGGTGCTCAGACTGCTGGTTACGATGATGCTTCTCTGAACGAGTTCATGTACGCTGGTGCTACTGCAACCAACGCAGATCTTAAGGACGTTAAGCTTACATTCAAGCACCTTGGTGCTCAGGTAAACCTGCGCTTCTACGAGGACGTGCGTGGTTACAAAGTACAGATTATCGACGTAACAACAAGCGGTTCTGGTATTCAGGCTACTCCTGCAACAAATAGCGGTACCACCTATACAAAGTCTCCATACTACACCACTTGTGGCGCTACTATCGACTACACCAATGTGACTGCCCCCGAAGCAGCAGTCAATCACACTGGTGCTACAACAACTCAGGACAACCTGAAGTTCACCATCCCTGGCACCAGCGACGGCCTTGCTTCATTCCCTGCTCCTGAAACTGGCACCTCTTACAATGTTATCCCCGAGGCAGTAACTACTGGTACACAGACATTCGCTGTATCACCTACCGTTTACTATCCTGTTGCTCAGCCTACTGACAGCGAGGTTGGTTTCACTTTCCACGTATCATACAAGCTGATTGCCGAGGATAACGGTGAGGAAATCACAGTAAACGATGCTCGTGTTTATGTTCCTGCAAAGGTTGTAGACAACACCACAAATCCTGCTACAACTACATATATCGCCGCTTGGCAGCCCAACACCAAGTACACCTACACCTTTAAGATTACCAAGGATTCAACTGGTTCTACAGATCCAACCACTCCTAATGTTGTAGATCCTTCTGTTCCTACGACTCCCCAGGTATATCCTATCGTGTTTGATGGTGCTACTGTTGTGGATTACGACGCGAAAGATAGTTCAAGTGATTTCTAATCATAGAATTAATAAAACACTAAGCTGGTGGATTGGCGCACTTCTGTGCGTCAGTCTCACCGCTTGTTCTTCAGACTCAACCATCGGGGAAGAGGATGTGGACGATAGCAGTGTGCCCATGCAGTTCAGTCAGGCTGTGATGAGTGCACAGACTACGCGTGCCACATCGACAAGCTACCTTACACAAGGCTTCCTCGTGAACTGCTGGAAAGGCTTCGGTTCTTCCAAACAGGCTCTGGTAATGGATAAGTATGAAGTAAAGTATCAAACAAACCCTTGGGAAAACCTCTCGAAATGGGACTATGTGGGTTCCACCACCGAGGGATACTACAAAACACAGATAGAGCGCTATTGGGACGAAATGGCATTCCCTTACCGCTTCTATGCTGTCACTCCATGTCCTGCAACAGCTGATGAGATTGCAAAAATCACACTGACAGATGAAAAGCTGGAGATACCTACCACAGTGACCTATGTTTATCAAAAAAGCAACAACGGCGTACTAACTGCTGGCGCCGAGCCTTACATGCCTGCACAGGTGGAATGCACAGATGGTTCAAATACGAAGGACATCGACTTGCTGAACGGCAACACTTTCATCAGCAAGGACCCCACAGAGAATGGTGCTACTACTCAGTATGACCGTTATGTGGCACTGCCCTTCCATCACTTCACGTCGAAGGTGCGCTTTGCCATCTACAACAACTACGCAAAGAAGACACCAAGCAACTTCTACCTATATAACGTAAAGGTGAAGGTGGTTTCCAACGATTTCATCACCGAAGGCAAGGGCTACACAGCCGATTTGAAAAACAGCGATATGCTGCACGGCTCGTTCTTGGCAACCACAAAGGCTGCTAACGAGGACGACAAGACACTACTACAGACTGACGACACCAAGAAGGGAGACCTGAACAAGGCCATAGACCGCGAGCATGCCTACTTCTGCGAAAATCAGAACGGCACGTTACAGATTCCACAAGAGGGCGTTAAGATGACCATCTCCTTTGATGTCTACGGACTGGACTACGAGAGCGATTTCACTAGTACCGACGGTCATATTGTGTATGACAAAACCTCTAAGACCATCCACTACACGGGCATCGCAATTAAAGACGACAAGAAGAATATAGATTCCTTTAACTGGGAGTCGAACTACATATACACGTACATCATCAAGGTGACGGAGTTCTATCCGCTGACCATCGACTTCAGCGCAGAGCTGACACCTTGGACCAATGTTTACGGCAACATCGAGACCAATCTCGAAAAATAATCAACCATCAGAACAAAAATAAAAAAGCATAAATAAGAAAATGAAAAATCTTCTCTTCCCGCTGGTTCTGGCCACCACACTGGTGACAACCGCATGTACAAACTCTCTGGAGGACGACGCTAACGCTATCGATCCCAGTAACAAAACCGCAATCTCTTTTGTAGGTGAAGACAACTCTGCAGCCATGACCCGTTACGGATTCGCAGACAACACTCTGATTGCCATGCACATCCGCAGTACGAATGCTACAAATGCATCTAAAATCCGTGAGACCCGCACTTATGCTAATGCATTGACCGATGCAACTTTAGATGCCACTTCTTTTTCATCAATTGCGGCTCCCGTAAATGAAAACGTGCGCTATTGGGATGATGCCTATGGCCGCGATGCCCAACTGTCTGTTTTTGCTGTAGCAATTCCTAAACAGACGAATCCAATGAACAAAGGAACCAATCTCGTTAACCTGCTTGCTGGTGAAGCTGCTTGGAGCGATGGAAAACTCTCTGAGGCGATTGACTGGACTGTTTCTACCAACCAGAGCGAATCAACCACTATTGCCGGCGAGGACCTGGTCTATAGTAACAACATCAGCGAAAATGGTGAAGGTGGCGCTAAGACATACAACTACTCTGACGAAGACTATACAACCCCAAATGATGGTTATCTGAAGTTCCGTTTGAAGGATCAAACTGAGAATGCTTCAACCGATGGTCCTGGTAAATTTGACCAGGGTAACCTGAAGTTTAATCATGCCCTGAGTCGTGTTACTATTACCCTGAATAAGGGTACTGGCTATGGTGATGGCTCGTTTAATTTTGCTACTGGCACTAACGTAACCTTCCTGAATGCACCTATCGAGGGCTCTCTGAATATCGAGACTGGCGCTTGGACAACCAAGACAACTGCCAACATCACAAAGATGTACACAACAGAAACTTCCAGTAGTGCTGCATGCACATTGAATGCCCAGATGCTGCCAGGCTATGTAATTACCGACGGTAATGACAATAACGTTCTGGAGTTCATCATTGACGACAACAAATACTTCATCACTCAGGACATGATGTTTGATGCGCTGAATGGCAAGAGTGGTATCACTACAAACACAGGAAGCGCCATCACCATGGAGAAAGGACGCAACTACGTGTTCAACATCACCGTGGGTAAGAGTAAGATTATCAACGTAACTGCTACACTCGAGCCTTGGACTAACGTAACTGCAGAAGACCAGACAATGGATAACTCTCATATCACACTCAGTCTCTATTCTAATACTAATGGTAGTGCTTGTGATAACTTCGACCTCTATCGCTTGAACGATGAATCTGCCGAGATCAACACAGGTGAAAGTAATACAAAAAACTGGGGCGGTAACTATACAGAAGCAAACAAAGCTACTCTGACTCAAATTGGCACTAAGTGGGAGACCAACTGGTTCTTTGAGAACAACAAGGCTTTCTATCACTTCCGTACCGTAAACGCAGGAACTGAAATTAAAGAGAATGATTCAAATACCGACGACTATTTCGTAATTACCTCAGGTGCGCAGGATGATGACCACGATTTTCATTGGGGCGCTCCATTCATCAATACCACAGAAAGTCCTATCCAGTATAACAAAGACAACGGATATACCACTTTCCTCAGTCCTGCTATCGGTGCTACCAACTCTACCATTAACCTGACTGAGTTGCACATGATGAGCAACATCAACGTTGTATTGCGTACCACCAAGTCAACAAGCCCTGATCATGTGGAACTGGAGGTTGGTTCTAACCAGTGTGTGGTATCTCTGACCTACTTCTATGCTAAAGGACAGGTGAAGATGGGTAATGGTCTTGTTACCCCAACAGGCAACCTCACAGCCAGCGATGCATTCACTGCACCTACCGCTGGACTTGTCAAGACTGATGCAACATATGATGTAACAGGTACGTTTACCTATGCTGCTGTACCGCAGGCTCTGGTACGTACAACAGGAGACCAAGACCATTTGTATGTTGGTATTACCATCAAGACTCCTGACAACAACCAATATTACGTGGTTCAGAAGCTGAGCGAAATCATTGCTTCTGCCAATGGTGGCAGTAAGAACCAAACTGCAAGTGGAAAGATTGACTTCTGGTATCCCAACCATAACTATACCTATACCTTCACGCTGACCAAGGCTGGTATTAAGGATGTGACTTGTACGGTTGAGGACTGGGTTAACGTAACTGCAACAAATCAGGATATCACTCTGGAAGACTAATTCTCTGTAATGACAGGAAAGCATATCATAATTCCGCTAATGACCTCACTTGTGCTGGGACTTGCTTCCTGCACTAGTGAGGAGCAGTGGAACATTTCCGACAGGACTGCCGATGGCGCCATTGATCTGAGCGTAGGCGTAGAATCATCCCCTGCTCAGCGTGCCATGACTCGTGCCGGTGAAAGCTCTTCGTATTACGCCATGAAGGCTGGTACGCAGGTGCGATTGAAGGTTGATGGTACATGGACAGGAAAAGATCCTGAAGCTATCAGCCAAAAGACTACATGCAGCACGGTGGCTGCTACCAGCGGGACACCAACCATCAATGCCTTGTCGTTTACAGAGAATGAGATGCTCTATTGGGACGACTATGGCACAGGTGACCCTGGCAACAAGACAAATACTGACAATGGCTTGAAAATACTGGGCGTTGCCGTTGATGGCAAAGACGCAGCCCCCACTATTGCTGATGACAGCAAATGGGAGAGCCTGGCATGGGATGTTGTCACCGATGGCAATGACGTGCTTAGAAGCGACATCATTGTGTCCAACAACCTGACTGCCTATAAGTTTGCTGAGCGAAACGACGACGTGGCTAAGAAGATGATCTTCAAGCATCCTCTGAGCAAGATTACCATCAACCTAACTGCTGCCGATGGCTTTACCAAAGGAACTGTCGGCGAGACCACTTATAAGTTCGAGAAGGACCCCACGGTAACACTGAGCAATGCTACCACACTGGCTGGCATCAGCGACCCTTCCAACAACTATGCGCTGACCAAAGGTACGGTAAGTATTGCCAATGCCAATGCCACAAGCGATGGAACAAAGGCTGCTGTTATCGCAGGAACTACCAGCACTACTGATGCTAACATTACTGTAATCAAGCAGGCTGTCGTTTACCCAGGAACACAACTGGGAGCTGGTGATGATGCAATTATTGCGGTATTGAATGCCGATGACAACATCTACTATATTAAAGCGAAGGAAATCCATGATGCTATCACAGCTACTGGTGTACATACAGATTTCAAGACACTCCCCGGCTACAACTACATTATCAATGTGACAGTCAAGAAGACAGGTATTATCCTGACTGCTACTGTTACCAAGTGGATAGATGTTGATTCTGAGGAGGTTCACCCCGAAATCAACATAATCACCAAGATTGGAGACGACAGTCAGGATGCACTCCCCTCCGGGTTCAACGGCTTCGACCTGTGGCTTAACGACCATCACATTGCAAAAGACTATGCGAATATCGCAACCCCAATCGTGAATACAGCTGGCGAAGTGGTGTTTGCACAAACCTTGTATTGGACCCATCACTACCAGCACTATCATTTCCGCGGCATATATCCGACAGGTACTCCGGTGGAGGAGGATGCTACAGACCAACATCAGTATGTAGAGGTTGAAAATGGTGCGTACGATGCCAACACATTCCCCTGCAACTTCGTACTGGGCATGCCAGAGATTGCAGAGAACACACCATGCGGCAATCCCGACCATGCGAATGTTATGATGGACCAAGAAGGCATCTGTGCCCGTAAGGCTGCCATCAACCTGAACTTCCGCTATATGATGAGTCAGGTGGAGGTAACACTGAAATCAAGTGCTGAAGGTTCAGACAACTATGTGGACCTGACCTATGCCGAAGTGGATTTAGTGAATGTAGGTACCGAAGGACACATCCTGTTGAGCGACCGTTCTGCCGTTGTTACTACGTATGCAGACGCTCAGGCACTTCATAGCATAGATAGCAAGCACTATCATGGTATCATTGTACCACAGTTGTTGGAGAATAGTACAAAAGGCAAGGTAAAGTTCAAGATTACCGTGTATAGCGATTCTACAAAGACCAAGAAGGATGTGTATTATGCAGAAGTGGCTTCCATCAAGGTAAAGAAAGCTGGTTCTACCGACGCCGCTGCTGCCACTGATGCATGGAAGGCTGGTACACATTATGTATATGACCTGAAGATTACCAAGACTGAGGTCTCTGCTACAGCTTCACTCACCAATTGGACTACCGTTGAAGGCAGCGAAGAGGTGTGGTTCTAAACAAATAGTTGAATGATGACAATCAATAAATATATCATACTCGCATTATCTATCCTGACGCTTGCAGGTTGTGCCAGCGACGATGACTTCTCGCAGGAGCAGAGCCGTCTGCCCTTAACGTTCGAGACAAGTTTGTCGGGCAGCCGTCCTGTAACGCGTGCAGTAGGTGACCACTTTGACACCGATGATGAGTTGCTGTGTTATGTACGTCACGTATCATCTACCGATGTTGTCCAGACAAAGATGGTAACCATCAAGAATGGTGAGCCAACGGAACCTCTCTTTTGGGACGACTTCAGCGAATCTACGAACGATGGTTCAAAAGACCTTCGCACAGCTGGTCATGGTCTGCAGTCATATTATGGCTACTGCTATAATGGCGGCACGCCATCAACAGCTCTCGTTGAAGCTACTGGTGTGCTCGGCTGGACAACAAAAGATAATCAGACTGTCGATGGCGTGATGAAGGCCAACGACCTCCTGTGGTCTGCAGAACGGACAGCCATCACCTATGAGCATGCAAAAGAGAATGATCATGGAAAACTGGAAGTTCCTTACACCCACGCCATGAGCAAGTTCACCATTGTGGTTGTTGCAGGCGAGGGGTTTGAGGCAAAGGATTTGAATGCCACAACCGTCACTCTTAAGGATATGAATCTGAAAGGTACATTCACAGCCCCCACCTCTACAGTAGAGGCAACAGGCACTACCGATGTGGAGATGTATGTGAATGCAGCCTCAACAACAGATGATGGGAAGCCTTGTCGTGCCTACGAGGCTGTTGCTGTTCCTATGCTATCGATGACAACAGACAAGCTTCTTGCAACTATCAATAACGTGGATGGTAATAACTACCAGGTCAACCTGACAAGTACCATCCTTACAGATTGGGCTGCAGGCATTGACAATGAAAAAAGCGAGAGTGGCATTAACTACAAACTCACTATCACCTTGAACAAGCAGGCCATCACCGTGGTGGCTACATTGGCCGACTGGACCGATGTGAGTGCTACAGGTACTGGCGAGATTAATTTCACCGCCGACATTAAGGACATAGACAAGAGTAATGCCGCCAGTCTGAAAGATGGTGATTCCTTCTCTTTGTGGAAGACAACCGACAAGACAGACTTCGGCACGATTGCCACCACAACAGCAGAATACGACGGCAGTAAGTTTGTCAACACACCGACCATCTATTGGCCTAACGGTACTACCAGTTACTACTTCCGCGCATTAGCCAAGAAGACTGCCAGCAAGACATTGGATGCCGTCACCTCATTCGAAGCCAATCAGGATATCGACCTACTCTGGGGAACGACAGCTGCACATAAAGGTTATTTAGCTGACAACACAGAAGTACCGTATAATGAAGGTGAAGCCATCAATCCACGTACTGGCAACGTACCCTTGGTATTCAAGCATGCCATGAGCAATGTGGTTATCAGCTTGGAAACGACCAACGATGCCTCTGCTGTTGATGTGACTGGCGCCAAAGTAACGCTAACCAACCTGGCAAACGAAGGAACCATTGACCTTGAGAGTGGTGTTGTTACGGCAAGTGCAACAACAGTTGAGAAACCCGTCAACGCATCAACTAACTTTGACAACCTCATCATGGTGCCTCAATCCATCGGTAATGATGCCAAGCTCATCATCACCCTTGCCGATGGTACACCCGATGGTACAACCTACTCATTACAGCTGAACCAATGTAAAGATGATACGAATACCGCCATCACCACGTGGAGCAGCGGCAATAAGTACACCTATACCATCAATCTTAAGAAAGAACAGATTCAGTTCCGTGCCTTGGTGCAGGACTGGGTTCCAAATACTGGAAGTGGAAACGCAACACTTGATTGGGACTAAAAGTGAAGCATGACAATTAGAAAATATCTATATATTGCGATAGCATTTGTGCTGACTGCCTGCTCAGAACAGGATGCATTCGACGACCCACAGGAAGAGATGGGCCGTATGCCTGTGCTATTCTCGGCCGGCAATACAGATGCGACGATAACGCGTGCATCTGCCTCTGCCTCCTACATGCCTCAGGACAGCCGTTTCGTATGTTCCATGTTCTTCCATGCTGGTGCCAACGACACCAACGATTCTGCTTTTTACGCCAGTAAGCCAATTGCCGATGTAAGCATGACAACCACCTGGTTGAAAATCAATAATTCAATTGGCAATGCTGTTTACTGGAACAACAAATACCAGTCTGCAGAGAAAACCGACATCTATGGTTTCGACGAAGCAGCTAAATGCTTTTATTGGCAAAACCGACTAAGCCATGTCTTCTTGGCATTGGCCGACTATCACAAGCTCAGTGAAGATGACGGCGATACGGGATCACTGAAGCTTTATCCCGACATAACCTCTCAATATAATAACCAGTATATGGTGGCCTACGACCTGACAAGAGGTGATAAGACGGCTATGAAGCAACAGCCAGATCCCATTCTGGCCATTGAGACTGCACAGCCATCGGGAGCTACTCCTGAAGCTAATCGTGTAAAGCTGTTCTTTAAACATCAGTTCTCGCAGATTCAGGTCAACCTTAAGAACTCACAAGACGAATCAGTGACCATCGACTCCACCTTGATCTTAAGTGTAGAGTTGCTAGGTGTGGCGGAAACCGGCTATGTGGCCTATTGCATACAACCAGACGGAACAGTACCATCTACCACATCTGCGCCCATCAATATCGATGATGTCAAATATGCCGCTACCAAGAAGGATAACCCGTACGGTTCGTCATTCAATATGTTCAAGCGATCCACAACAGCGACTGGCTATCTGAAATCATTCGAAGGCATTGCCTTTGGCACGCTGGAGGGCATTCGAATCACATGGAAGGAGTCAGCAGACGCCAATGCCATTAAGCACGTAGCTACCTTCAAGGGGCTTGATACAGCACATAAGAATCTGGAGAGTGGCGTGAAGTATATCTACAACATGGAACTTCGACGTAGCTTAATTGCACAGGTAACGGCAGAGATCACTCCTTGGGAAATAGACAAAACCACCTATGAAGCGGATGCTACCATTGTAAATAATGACTAAGAGATTTATGAATACATACCATCTATATAAATTATCACGCCTCATGCTCATGGGCTGTCTTGTCGTTCTACTGACAAGCTGCAGTGAGTTGCTTGACGACCTTTTCTCCAATGATAAGGCCGAAACAGAGGTCGTGATGTTTTCCACCTCGATACCCAACACCTCTGTTACCCGCTCTGCCAAGTCAGATTACGAAACAGCCATGGGAGCCTATAAGGCTGTAAACGAAGCCTATGAGTTTACTATTGGTATGTATTCCGATAACGGAAGTCTCATTGGCACAAGCATTTATCAGCCTATTGCCGGAGACGAGATGGGCACCTTGACAACAAAGGAAGGAGAGACACCTCTCTACTGGAACAGCACTACAGTACCTTATGGTTTCATGGCTACTGCAGGCTCTGAGACATTGCAGGCCGACCAGTCCACTCAAGCGAACTGGTTACTGCAAGACCGTCTGGAGGGTTATGGCTATATCCAGAAATGGGAGGGAGATGAAGATACAGGTAACCCTATCGACCTACTCGATGCCCTGAACTATCACACTGCCAAGCAATGGAAAAAACTAAACAGTGAGGTAAAACTGGTCAGCAACGATGATGACTACAAGAAGATTCCGCTCTACCTGCAACACAAACGCGCACTCATCACCATCATATTGAAAGCCGATGAAGGTGTAAGCCGTAAAGCACTAGCCTACAATGTGGCGGAAAACGATCTTAGTGCCAAGATCTATTCACACACATCCAGCACTCTAGAAATTGCACCACTCGCAGGAGAGGAATTCATTGACTACGACAAAGACAAGAATGGCGCTGCTGAAAGTCAAGTAAGTACAACACGCTATGATGCCATAGTAGAACCACACGACTACTCGGAGAATGCCTCTACGGATCTTATCACGAAGATTTCCCTTTCCGGTCAGCACTATTCTTTCTACGCAGAGAATGATGCCGACTTCGATAACAATAAGGATAGCTATAAGTTGGATGCAGGCAAGCACCTAACCATCACCGCGATACTGAGCCGAAATAGCCGTAAGGTGATGATGACCGCCTATATTGAGGACTGGACAGAAGATGTCACCAACACCATCTGCGATGACTATGGCAACGCAGGTGAACCCATCATGATTGAGAACCGCGCCCAACTGATAGACTTCCTGAGCAGTGAATCAAAGAACAAAGCAGGCAATATAGCTCTTGTCACCAATGATATAGACCTGAAGGACTGGTCGCAGACATATGATCTCCACTGCACACTGAACCTAGGCGGATGTACGTTGCTCAGCAATTATCGTTTTCTGAATAACATGGAAGAGGCTTCAAGCCTGCAGAATGGAACCATTCAGATTGGCGGCGCCGTTGATGCTGCCATTGCCACCAACAACAAAGGAGCTATTGAAGATGTCAAGGTGACTGCCAAGCATGGGGCTGATGCCTATGCCACTATTGCCGGTGCTGTTGTCAACAATACCGGTACTATTTCCCGATGCAGCTCTTCCCTAAAGGTAGCAGGAGGTTCATCGGAGTATGTAGGTGGCATAGCCGCAACTTCCCTATCTACAGATATCAAGACCGCCATTATCGATGCTTGTACCGTAACCAACCGCGTTGGCGGAGGAACCTATGGCGGTGGTATTGTGGGACAGGCCAATGGCTACGTGACCAACAATACCTTTGAATATGGTATCACACTTCTACAAGATAAGGATACCCACAAGAACATTGTCGCTGTGATAAACAATAATCACAGTTTCACTGCCGAGAATAACGCATGGCCAACAGTTGATGGCAACCTCGACTTAGAGAATGCCACTGCAACAGAAAACCTTTATTCCGGTATTATTGACAGTGGTGCAGAACTTCTTGCATCCACTACCACAACATACAATAATGCTGCTAAGCGCTACCGTTTGGCTCAGGATATTACCGTAACAGCTACAACAGGCGATGTGTCTTACGAGCTGGATGGCAACAACAAGCAGATTACAACAGAGGGCATGATTTTCGATGCCGTCACTGGTCAGATACATGACCTTACAGTATATGTGGCAAGTAATCTGATAGCCGAACCAAAGGAAGCTGCAACCGATGCTATTGCCCCCCTGGCCTTTGAGGTTCATGGAGAATCCGCAGAGATCAAAAATGTCAAGGTAAAGACCGCCGATGGAGTTCGTATCCAGGCAGCCAACCCTGCAGGTTTGGTTGTATGGGTATGGGGCGATGCCACCATCAGCAACTGTGAGGTAAAAGCAGATATCCGGGCATGGATTGACTCCAATATTACGCAAGGACGTAAATTTGCCGGCGGTATTGTTTCTACCGTCTCGAAGGGAACCATCACACAGTGCATCTTCCACTCAACCGAAAGCACACTGACAGGTACTGCGTCCACCATTATCTATTATGGCGGCATCGTGGGAGGTATCGAGAAGAGGGATGGCTCTGGCGATGAGCCTTCTCTGACCATCACCGACTGCACCTGCTTCATGCCAGTTGCTGAGGACAAGTATCATGGAGGCATCCTTGGCAATTCACTACTCGGCACAAGCACAACAGCAACCAAAGACTGTCAGGGTAACTGGTGGCCCAACGATTGCAACGGTGTAGGAACTTATGTGGGAAGCATTGAAGCTACTATTGGTAAACGTAATGCCATTACTCCAACGGAAAAACCATATTAAAGACAAATGATGAAAAGAACGATCATATCACATATATTCCTCATGCTTTGCTTCATGTCGTTCGTGGCATGCAGCTCGCAGGATGATATTATCTCACAAAGTGACAACGACAACATCATTCATGTAGGCAGTGTCAGCACCGACAATATGGTAACTACAGCCACCGTAACACGTACCGCTGTAGCTGCCGAGACTCTTCCCTGGCTAAAGGAGGCATTGAAAAAAGGTATGGATATCACCTACCTGCTTGACGAAAATACGCAAAAGGCAAAGCTGGAACTGCAAGTTGACAATGATGATAACGTCCAAACATCGGAAGGTGGTTTTACCATCTATAACCTGAAGGCTTATGATGCGAACAACAACCTGACTGATATCCCTGCCAAATGGTTGGGCAACGGAGCCCATACCTTCCAAGGCGTTTACACGCCTGAAGGACTCAAGACCCAAAAGTCCGCACAAGACTATAACGACTTGACACATTATACCGCCGTACCACCTTCAGCCAAGATATCGGCAACAGTTGGGCGTATTACCATACCTTTGCAACACCGTCTGGCACGCGTTGTGGCTTATGTACTCATAGAAAATGATATGAACACAAAGCTAAAGGGGTACGACAAAGAAAACTACAACGCAGAGAATACCATGTTACGTTTCTGTAACGTAAAGACCTTGGACTATGTTGATAGCAACAACCAACCCGTATGGAAGGAAGAAAGAAAAGCCATTCCACATTACTTAGGCGAGAAGGCCGTATGCCTTTATAAGAACAAGTCAACAGGTCAACTGATCTTCCCTACCGACGAGGAATGGCAGACCGCCCATGACGACTACACAGCTAACACCACCAATAGCGACTACACATGTACAGACTATGGCGATGTGCCCTGTTATGACATCATTGTGCGTCCTACCTATACCGCGGTAACGACAGGTACAAACATCATGTACGATGAGCCAAGCCAAACGGATATAGGAAAGAACAACATTGATTTCGAACTCACACTTGACAATGATTTGGAATATGAGAAGCAATTCACCTTCGACCTCAATGCCAACGATGAGACGGTAGTATATCTGCGCGTGAGCCCCGAACGTATTGACTACAACAGTGCCGGTTCGAAATTATGGAAAGAAAGCAGCTATCACGACAGCTACTACGGCGTAAACAACCAAAACGGAAACACCCTCTCTCTTGCCGGTAGCAGTTGGCAGCGTGCCTACACCAACAGCACACTGGAAACAGGAGTTACAGACGGACATTTCTATGATGCCGACAGCGAGGACGAGGAAGCTCAGTATGTAGACAACGCCAAGTTCATTGAGATGCTAAAACAAGCAACCATAGACGGAGAACATCATGGTGACTACTTTATCCTGAAAGACAATATCACCATTGATATTAACGAGTTCCCCGAGGACTTTGTCTTCACTGGCCATCTCGATGCGCTGGACCACACGATTACCATAACAGGAGCCACAGAAGGTCGCGACTGGCTATTTGCAGGACTCAACGGCACCTACACAACAGCCCAGGAAGACAACGTAAATGCCATCTGGGAGGCCAACGTACACAAGGAAAACGACAAATGGGTTCCCACCACTGGTTGGCGTGCTGAAATAGTAAACGCACAGATCTCTGGTGCCCGTCTTTTTAAAGACCGTACCAATATCACGGGCTATGTCAATAACTGTAAGGACGCTAATGGCTCTGTAGAGGACAACACCCCCGCTATTCCAATATATTAAAAGATGAAGATAAGACATATCATATATTTATTCACGGCAATCGTACTCGCTGCCTGTACAGCTGACGATGACGACCTGCTCACTGAACAGCAGCAGTCCTTGATGGGACAAGCGGTGAACTTCAGCACCTCGATGGCCGATCCCTTTGTTACACGCACCACTTATCATCATGATGGTTCATTCAACGAAGGCGACCAAATGCGCATCTTCCGTCAGTATGCTGCCGATGCTGCCGCCACATCGTTTGACGCAACTACCGAGATCTTCCGCACCTATTATCTGAAGATGGACTACGCAGCCGGTACATCCGTATCACTCAACTCCGATTGGATTCCCATGAAGGATAAGCTGAAGTCTGACGTCCCAGGAACAACAGCCGTTCAGACAGCCGGCGACTCGCTGACATGGGAAAACGGTAAGACCGTACGTTTCCGCGCTTGGGGACGTAGCAATCTGGCAGGTCGACTGGATGCAGGAACGAAGGAAAGCTTCTATCCCGACTTCACCGTGTCCGACTGGGTGACGGTGTCTGGTCCTACGAAAAGCATCCCGCTCACCATGCGCCATATCACATGTCGTATTGGATTGACATGCAAGGCTGGAAATGAGTTTGGCAGCGCTACCATTTGCACTAACTGGGAGGACTATAAGCGTCAGGACAATGCCGATACCAATGAGCACGATGCTCTGGAAACCAACAAGACAGACGAACAAGCCAAAGACGAGCTGGCTCAGGTGATGGCCGTTTACGAGAAGATGTGTATGCCCGCCGGTGTTGACGATGAGACCTTTCTCCTCACCACGATGACGCAGGCACTTTACAATGGCGCCGATACCGACTTTAAGAACATAGAGAAATACACAGAAGCAGATGGCATTGTGAAGATAGGTACCAAGAGTGCCGAATACATAGCCTCAAACATTCAGCATCCCGTCTTCAACAACAATGATGGTCGTCTGTATATGATGTCAATCCCCATTGATATAAGCAGCACAGGTGCTGGTAAGGAACTGGTATTGCCTGCCTGCACGCGCTTCAAGGTTTGGCTCTATGATGTAAACAATGGCGATAAGGCCGGCACATCAGGCACAGAGGGCAGCTACCACATCTTCGCACTCAGCGATATCAAGGACAGCAAGGGCGATGCCGTATTCCCCAATGGTCTCACCCTGAAAGCAGGTTATAGCTATCTGTTCAGCGTAGGCTATCACTACGACAAGCTCACCATTACACCTGCAGACCATTTCTCCTGGACGGAACAGGACCTTGGCGAAGATGATGCAAAAGATGAAGCACAAGCCAAAGAGAATCTTGATTTCTCCTGGTGGACAAGGGCATACAGAGATGCAGCTAAAAGAGCACTTCTCGAAAACAAGGATTTCCTTCCTGAGTTCAGTATTGCCAACCAAAAGCAGTTCATCACGTTTATTCATCTCGTGAACGGCACAGCTGCTTCAAGGATGAGCGGACTGACACGCGGCGAGGTACGTAAGGATGCCAATGGGCAGGACATTAAGGATGAAGACGGCTTTGAGACCTATTGGTGGATTCTCGATAACGAAACCGATGGGAATGGTAATCCCAAGCAGATCACAATGGAAGAGGCTGAGGCAATGGGCTATGTCTTCTACCCCCACTTCTACCCCACCGTGTCCACACAGCAGGCTCACGTCATAGAGGATTATATTACTGGTCCTATGGACTTCTACGATACCGACTTCGGAAATCGCTATGTCGTGAACCTGACCAGCGATCTTGATTTCTACGATTGGGAACTTCCCAGCATTGGCGAAGCCAGTAAGAAGCCCTTCCGTGGCAACTTCAAAGGTAATGGACATACGCTTACCAACCTGAACATGAAGAGTGGTTACCTCTTTGACCAGGTCATGGATGGCGCCATCACCAACCTGAAGATAGAAAGTACGCATAATGTCAGTCTGCTCAATAGCGCCACCGCCAGTGGCACCACAGGCTGGGGATGTTACATTGCAGGCATCTCTATGATGTGCAACAGCACCACCAACTCTATCGCCACGAGCCTCAGCGGCACCAGCTATGTGGTGGGATGCATCCACGTGGGCAATGCCGGCGGAGCGCTGGTTGGCTCAGCCAACAATCTGACCATGCTTGGTTGTATGCAGGCTGCTGCAGGCATCACATCGGGCACAGGAGCCTTGCTGGGAGCTTATGGTACAGGAGCGAAATCCAATTTCTTCGCGCCTCAATCAAAAAGCAACCTCACGTGGGGTGCTTTCATGTGCAACTACTACGACGTGGAGAAGTCACCCGAGACGAATGCCGTTGGCAATATCATCGACGACTACCTCCCACAGCAATACATTCGCGGCAGCAAGTCGCACATTCTCAAAGCGAAGAACGACTATCTCATTGGTGCCAATGCCGACTACGACAAGTTGAGCACCAACATGAAGAAGGAGATGTATGGTCTGGCACCTTGGAAGGCCATGAACTATGCCATTGCGAAATACAACGAATCGAAAATAGGTAAGGATTATCCCTGTCAGATGAAGTATCAGACATCTTCTGTGGGATATACGCATCTCTATCCCACACTGGAAACGGGAGCCCCCGCCCTCGATAGCACAAGTAACCCCTTGGTGCAGAACAATTAAAAGACACTTATGAAGATAAACAAGATCATTCTCATGGGGATAGCCCTATTACTGGCCAGTTGCTCTGCAGAGGAGTCTGACCACACATCGGGTGTGCTCTCATTCTCCACATCCATAGAGAACTTTGTAGGCGAGCCACAAACACGCACCAACTTCATTGGTAATGCCTTCGAGGATGGCGATAAGATCAAACTGAAAATCATCTGTCCGTTCTCCAGCCACACCGAGTTTGGGGAGACAACCTATGGCAACAGCTTTGACGCCTTCTGGTTGCTGAAATGGGACGCCGACAAATGGGCAACCCTAACCTCTGCCGATGGCTTTGACATCAACGGAGACTATAGTCCTTCCGGTTCGCCCAATATCTATGATCGCTATGAGGCCCAGCAGACGCCATACGTCTATACAGCACAAACATGGAGCGAAGAGCAAATCTTTATAGCTGGCAGTGGCACACGCGTGGAGCAATACAGCAATGTGTTTCATGCCAACCAAACCAAGGAGGCCGATTATAAGGCCAGCGACCTGATGTGGGCACAAACCATTCAGCAGACGGGGTCATATAACGTGCATCTCAGCTTTAATCACGTTATGTCAGCCCTGCTCATTACCATTGATGCCAATGCCAGTCTCAACATCTCCAACAATGCCGTTCTGACGCTCGAGGGCATGCCCGATATGGACCAGAGCGAGGTCATCGTCGGCGACTACTACGCAGCACAAAGCAAGGTGAACTCAAACTCATATGGCTATAAGAACAAGCACACCTGCACAAGCGAACAGAACGGTAAAGTGATAGGCGTAGCTGTCATCAACGATGCGCAAGGCAAGGCCTCAACAACAGCTATCAACGCATTGGCACAAACTGCCACTTATACAGCCTACAATGCTGGAAGCAAAATCTATAGACTGATTGTCCCGCCTTGTACACTTAACCAGAATGCCACCTTATGGCTGCGCAATGGTGAGAAGCGCTACAGCATGACACTGAGTCAGACCACCTTTGAGGCTGGCACACTCTATAAAGTAACTATGAAGATATGATGAAAGCATATAAGATAATACTCCTTGCCATCATGGCAATCGTTTCGGCCTGTAACAATGAGGACGACATGATTGCATACAATGACGCACTCGAAATCAAGGGCGTCGAGGCCATCATCGACAATGAGATGCCCGCCACGCGTGCTGCCAGTGGACAGAAAGACTCCATTGGACGTACGGCTTTCATACCCAACGACCATATCGTATTCACCACCATCAAGCGAACAGAATCGCCTCTGCTTCCCTTTACTTACAGCGACATCCAGTATTACTATACAGAAAAAAAGAGCTGGAAGCGCACAGAGGGTAACCTGCCAGAGAAGATCTATTGGACCGATGGTACCTCGCCCCATACCTTCATTGGCTATAGCCTTCCTGCCGAAGACTACCACTGGGTGGATAATGGCAATGGTACCTATTCCGGCGAACTGGGATATGGCAAGGATGCGCTCGACTTCTCCACAGGTAACGACGAGATCAAGAAAGAAGACCTGCTGTTGGACTATAATACAAAGACGGTGGCAGAGACAGGTGGATTATCAACAAAGGTAAGTTTTAGACATGCCTTGAGCTGTGTGCGCGTGGAGGTCAACATCAGCAACTTCGCCTCAAGTGCCAGCGCTGTAGATACAAAGGTTGGTGTCAGCAACATGGTTCTCCTCGATCAACCCACGAAGTTCACGTGGGGTGGAAACAGCAATACACTGAGAGTGCTGGATTTTGAGGAGCAGACCACTAAGAACATCACGCTATGGTGCCCTGTGCCAGCTGGTGAAGGAACAGGTCAGAGCAAAACATTTACGTTCTATGGTCTGACCACCCCTCAGGATGACACCTTCCACAATATCAATGGCAATGACTTGCCACTGACGTTCTCATTCACCGTGACCTACCCCAACCCTCTGAATCCCAGCGAGACACTGACAAAAACCTACAAAGGCTCATTCAGCCAATTGGTGAACTTCCACTCGGGCATGTGCACCACGCTCAACATTTCGCTGAACCACAAAGACGAGCAGATGTATATGGGCGTGGAATATAGCGACTGGAACTTTGTGTCAACCCCCGACCTGGGTGAGCTGCGCAAGAAGTCAACCTTCATGGATATCAATAGTACTGTGACTATTCATACCGATGCCAAAGCAACGGTTTACGATGCCACATGGCTATACCAGGATGGCAGTCTGCTGAAAGATATCTATGGCAATGACGGAACTATAGCCAATCCTTATCGTATCTCGTCCGCCTCACAGCTGCTATCGTTTGCCAAAGAAGTGACAGCAGGTCAGACCTTCGAGGACAAATACATTCGCCTGGATGCCGACATCACCATGCAGTCAAGTACCGCGAAGACCAGTGTTGAGGACACCACATCCACCCGTACTGCCGTGAAATGGATAGGTATTGGCGACGACACACATCCTTTTAATGGCACATTCCTTGGTGGCGACCGATACATCAATCGCCTATACGATACACCTTTGTTTGCCAAACTGGGAGAAAAGGCACGCGTCGAACAACTTCAGATTACGACCATTGGCAGTATCAACGGTGGTGGTGCTCTGACAGAAAGCAATGCGGGCACCATTGGCGGATGCAAGGTAATCGACGATGTTGAGACAACGGGAGGCGCCCTGGCGGGAACCAACTCGGGTATTATCTATGCCTGTTATCACACTGGCGATACGAAAGGTACTGCCGGTCTTGTGGATACCAACACTGGCAGCATCATCGGCTGCTACCAGGCAGGTGATGTAAACGGGGGACTACCCTTCAGTATTGCGAAGACCAACAGCGGAACTATCAATTGTCCTGCTCCTGCCTCTCTCTACGAGATTCAGCAGACGGCGTTCACCAACCAGTTGAATACCATCTTGAGCAACTGGTACGCCACACACACAGACGTGACTCAGTTCCTCTTTGTGCATTCAGCAGCCAACTACCCTATCATTCAAAAACAATAAAAACCTTTAGACAATCTTTTCATAGTGCCGCCTTTCACCTCGTTTGGCGGCGCTAAACCACCCGAATAGTGGCACTAAACCATGCGTTTGGCGCCACTATTCTTTTTTCCCCAGAAATAATTATAGCTATAATTTTCTTCAGCCCTGAAAGTTTTTGGGGTTGTTAGAGGAAGTTATAACTCCTGAAACTTAAATTACTAATAATTGTATTTTGTTAACTATGTTATTTCCCGTAAAAGCCGTACCTTTGCACACAAGTTTCGCATCAACCCAAAAAAGATGCTGGCAACGTAAGTAATAAGCCAACCATAAGTAGTATTCAGGTAATAAAAACCATTAAAAATGTACCAGACAAAGTATCGTGCTGAAGATATTCACGCGGCATTTGTTAATGACAGGAACAGAGCCTATAAGGTGTTCTTCAGCGAATATGTGGAGATTTCCGGTGTTGTCACTTATATTGGTCCCGACCGATATGACCGTCCATCCATAGAGATGGGAGGTGACCATTACGACACTTCACATGTTGTATTCATTTTCGGTTCAGGATACGACAAGAATGTGGAAATCAAGAAAAATCAGCCTCTCACCATCCATGGAGAGTGTCGTGGCGCCCTTCAGAACGGCACAGTGCTGATAGACAACTGCAAGATTCTGTAATCAGAGCCATACGCATCCAGAAAAATTTTTCTTTGCCGTGATAGTCTTTTCAAAGATATTTTTGTATCTTTGCCCCAAACAAATAATAGAAAATCATGGCATTGAAAGTTTTGTGCGATCGTATCCTATCGGAAGGTCGCAGTTTAGAGGGAGTCATCCTAAAGGTTGACCGTTTCCTCAATCACCAGATGGATCCGTATCTGATGAAGCAGATTGCAGTAGAGTTTATCCGCCGTTTCAGCGACCTGCAAGTAAACAAGATTGTCACCATCGAGGCTTCCGGCATCGCACCCTCTGTGATGCTCGGTTACATGATGGAACTGCCCGTAGTCTTTGCCAAGAAGAAGCAGCCTTCCACCATGCAGGATGCCTATGTAGCAAAGTCCCACTCGTTTACGAAGGACAGCGATGACGAGCTGATTATCAGTCGTGAATATCTGACAGCCGATGACCATATACTCTTCATCGACGACTTCCTTGCCTATGGCAACGCCGGAAAGGCCATCATAGACCTCTGCGCACAGGCTGGCGCCACCATCGAAGGCATGGGCTTCATCATTGAGAAAGAGATGCTGCATGGTCGTGAGACTTTGCAGGAAGAAGGCATCAGGCGCATAGAGTCGCTTGCCATCGTTGATTCACTCGACAACAACGAGATTCACATCAAAGAGGATTAACTATTACCTCCTTAAAGAATAACCTTTGTTTTCCTTATCATTTCATATAGAATAGAATTCTGGCCATTATTTTTGCAATTTTGGCCAGAATTCAAAAAATAATGGCCAAAATTTATTTTAAGGCTTTAGCTTTTTTGTTATACAAACACAAAAATTAAGATGTAAGTATATTTGTTTTCGGATTTTATAGTACCTTTGCACGCGGAAACAAAACCAAAACCCAAAACCTAAGTAATAATGAAGAAGCTATTTTTTATGGCGCTCATGATGCTGACCGTATTGTCAGCAAATGCGCAACAACTAACGTCTTATGTTGATCCAATCATCGGCTCAGGCGGACACGGTCATGTGTTCGTTGGTGCCAACGTACCATTTGGCATGGTACAGATCGGCCCCACAGAGAAATCCCGCGGATGGGACTGGGTCTCTGGCTATCACTATAGCGACTCCATCATTGTTGGCTTCACACATCTGCACCTCAACGGTACGGGTTGTGGCGACCTGGGCGACCTGTCATTCCTGCCCGTCAGCGATGCCAAACAAGATGAGATGAAGTTCACACACGACAAAGAGACCGTACGACCAGGCTACTACTCTGTTCGTACGAATGATGTTGACGTGGAACTGACAGCCACCAAGCGTGTAGCTATGCACCGCTATTTTTTCCGCAACAAGAATGGAAAGTTGCGCATTGATCTCAACGAAGGTCATGGCGACGTACTCCTGGCTGCCGAACTGCGCCAGGTGGACGACTATACACTCGAGGGCTATAGAAAGTCGCGTGGATGGACGCCACGACAGGAGGTCTATTTCACTGTGAAGTTCAATGCACCCGTACGTCTTTGGGAACCTAAACCTTCACTGGCTGTCGTTGACCTGATAGACACCAGCAAGCCCGTACTCGTCAAGGTAGCCCTGTCGCCCGTCAGCAGCGAAAAGGCACAGCGCAACATGGAAGCAGAGCTTCCTGGCTGGGACTTCGACAACGTACGTCGTGAGGCAGACGAAGCATGGGAGCGCGAGCTGGCTCGTGTGAAGATTAAGACCAACAATGCTCAGGATAGGAAAATCTTCTATACTGCTATGTATCACCTGATGGTGGCGCCTTCGGAGTTTTGCGATGCAGACCGACAGTATCGTGGCAGCGATGGTCGTGTCTATAATGGCGATTTCACCAACTACACCACGCTCTCGCTATGGGACACCTATCGTGCCTTCCATCCTCTCATGACCCTCATATACCCAGAGATACAAGCCGATTTTGCCGAGACATTCATCAAGATTTTCGAGCAACAGGGCCGACTGCCCATTTGGCATCTCTGGGGTTCAGAGACCGACTGCATGGTTGGCTCTTCAGCCGTTCCCGTGTTGGCAGACCTCGTGCTTAAGGGTTTTGTGAAGGACCCTGAAAAGGCCTTCCGCGCCATGAAGGAGTCACAGCTGCAGGATATCCGTTCACTGGGATTGCTGAAACAGTATGGCTATATTCCTTATGACAAAGAGCCCTCTAACGAGACGGTAGCCAAGGCATTGGAGTATTGTCTTGACGAGGACGGACTGGCACGCGTAGCAAAGATGCTTGGCCATCAGGACGACTATACCTATTTCTTCAATCGCAGCCGTACCTATAAGAAATACTTCGACAGCGAGCTCCAGTTTATGCGTGCCGTAGGCAGCGACGGTCGCTTCCGTCCTGAGTTCGACCCCATCAAGGTGATTCATCGCGCAGACGACTATACCGAAGGTAACGCATGGCAATACACATGGCTCGTGCCTCACGATGTGCACGGACTCATCAGCCTCTTCGGTGGTGAGAAGCCGTTCACCAAGAAACTCGATCAGTTCTTTGTGACCGATGGTGACCTGGGAGCCGAGGCATCGCCCGACATCAGCGGACTCATTGGTCAGTATGCACACGGCAACGAACCCAGCCACCACATCATCTACCTCTACAACTATGCCGGAGAACCTTGGAAGGCTGCACCCCGATTGCGCGAAGTCATGCGCCAGCTTTACCATGCAGCACCCGATGGTCTTTGCGGCAACGAGGATGTAGGTCAGATGTCGGCATGGTATATCCTGTCGTCACTGGGACTCTATCAGGTGGAACCCAGCGGTGGACGCTTCATACTTGGCACACCTATGTTCCCAAGTGCCGAAGTTAACGTAGGCGGTGGAAAGACACTACGCATTACAGCACGCAACCTGAGCGACAAGAACATGTATGTTCAGAGCGTGCGTCTCAATGGCAAGAAATACACAAAGACCTATATTGACTTTGCGACACTCACTAAAGGCGCCACCATCGAATTCACGATGGGCTCTCGTCCGTCGAAGTGGGGAACAGCCGTTGCCGACCGCCCATAGGAATGCATCCTGGTCACGGATAATTTATCACTAAATAAAACGTACAATGACTATGAACCGACTTGTTGTTATCATGTTCCTCTGCGCCATCACAGCCTCGGCTACGGCACAGCAGGCACTTGGCATGCGCCCAAACGTGAAATCGCCTATCGTGAACAGCGATGGCACTGTGACTTTCAATTTCTTCAGTCCGAAGGCTCAGGAGGTGAGCGTGACGGGCGACTTCGAGGAGATCCACTGGAAGACGTTGCCCATGACAAAGCAGGACAACGGTGTATGGACAGTGACCACATCGGCCTTGAACCCTGAGCTATATTCCTACAGCTTCAGCGTGGACGGACAGCGTATCGTGGACCCTGCCAACAGCTATGTAAACCGCGACATCTCAACGCTGAGCAATATCTTCATCGTGACGAAAGGCAATGAGGACAAGGGACACCTTTATCAGGTAAACGACGTGCCTCACGGCACCCTCGCCCGTGTATGGTATGATAGTCCCACTTTGGGACAGCAGCGCCGCATGACGGTCTATCTGCCTGCTGCCTATGATGGCAAGAAGCGTTTCCCCGTGATGTATCTGCTACATGGTCACGGCGGTGACGAGACGGCTTGGGGCGACCTGGGACGTACTTCGCAAATCATGGACAACCTGATAGCCGAGGGGCGCTGTGTGCCGATGATTGTAGTCATGCCCAATGGCAACCCAACATGTAATGCAGCACCTGGATGGTGGCACGAGGGCATGTACACGCCCGATGGCAATGCCTTCAACGAGCGTGGTGCAAAGGCATCAATGGAAGAGAGTTTTATGGATATTGTGAACTATGTGGATAGTCACTACAAGACCATTCGCAAACGCTCTGCCCGTGCCGTGACAGGACTGTCAATGGGTGGCGGACACACATTCAACATATCCCGCCTTTACCCAGAGACATTCGATTACTATGGCTTGCAGTCGGCTGCTGCCCGCATGAACCGCGATGCCGACAAACTGGATGGGCAGATGAGCCGTCTCTTCGCATCGAAGCCTAAACTGTACTGGATAGCTATTGGTAAGGAGGACTTCCTTTTCCAGATGAATACCGACCTGCGTCGCTATCTGGACGCCCATCAGTATCCTTACGAATATTACGAGAACGATGGTGGACACATCTGGCGCAACTGGCGTATTTACCTGACACTCTTTGCGCAGAAGATTTTCAAGGATTAAAGAAAAAAGGGAGAGCCGCAACGCTCTCCCTTTATGATTTATTTGCTTAGTCTCACAAATACTGGATAGTGGTCTGACGGCAAGCGTTTACTATACTTGCTGAAGTCGATTTCCTGTGGAGCATCGTGTCCCTTCTGCTTAGCAGCCGACTCGGCATTGGGCATCCAATAGCTGTTGGTCAAGACACCATAGCGCTCTACCTGGAACTCTGGCGATACAAAAATATGATCTATACGACTGTCTGTCTTCAGTTCTGGGTCGAAGTTATTGAACGTTCCATTCTCAGCAAAGCGACGTGCTGCATGCTCGTAGCTGTCTTTCAGGATACCAGACCCCGTAAAAATGGTATAGATCTCATTGGTTTGGTCTACGTTGAAGTCGCCCGTGAGGATAACAGGCTGTCCTTTGGCAATCTCACGGATGCGGCTCACCACCAGTTTGGCACCTTCGCGGCGCGCCACGATACCCACGTGATCCATATGCAGGTTGAAGAAGAAGAACGTTTTCTTACTCTGCTTATCCTTGAACTTACCCCATGTGCAGATACGGGTGCAGGCTGCATCCCATCCCAAGCCTGGCTTTTCGGGAGTCTCAGACAACCAGAAATCGCCATGATCCAGCACTTTCAGTCGTTTCTTGTCGTAGAAGATGCACTCATGTTCGCCACCGCTTTTACCATCCTCGCGTCCCACGCCAATATAGTCGTAGTCGCTGAGGTGAGCCAACATATCGTCTAATTGTGAACGCAACACCTCCTGTGTACCGAAAATGTCGGGATGCTCAAAGTTCACCTGTCCGCAAATCACGGGGCAGCGCTGCAACCAGCCATTGCCGTTACGGGCATCGCCATCGTTCTGATTACGGATATTGTAGCTTCCAACATACAATTGCTGAGCCAGCGCCCCAGTGGTTACCAGCACAAGCGTCAAAAATACTAGGATTGTTCTCTTTTTCATTGTTTTTAGGTTTTAATCGTTATTACTTCTTTAAATATTCGAAACCAAAGCGACAACGCAAGCAATCCTTACGGTCGCAATATTCTTTCTTTAGTTGAATAAGTGCTTGAGAATCACCAGCAGTACGCACGTCGAGGCCACATTCCTTCCACATGGTGATGATATGATTGCGCTCTGCTCCTAACTGTTCCAGGAAGTCGAAGGCACGGTCACACAGCTCCTCTTTCTGACGATGTCGGCCCACGGCAAAGAGCATTGGTATGGCCGTATTGATGATGAGAAGATTCATCGTTGATGCAGACATGTTCTTTACGCTCTTGGTACTCTCTGAACCGAAGGTATAGTGTGTTTCCCAATAAGGAGTGACATGAGTAGCCAACAACTGTCGCAACTGCTCTATGCTCTCACATTCAAGAAGTGCGCTCAGTCCTGCCCTACGCTCATAATAGAGATTGGCTAATTGGGAGATGCGCACATGAGGGAAATTCTGTGGTCGCATGCGCAGAAAGCGCCAAATGGAAGGGTCCATGGGCGTCAGAGAGAATTTATGCGCCAGGTATTTGTACTCGTTGCTAAGCTTGTTGAAATATTCCTCTTGACGAGCCACATCACGGTAGCGTTCCGGAACAGCCTCGAGAGAAAGCAGACCAGCCTGTCCCATAAAAAAGGCCTCAATCTGGAACAAGTCGTCACGATGCTTGCCAACAGCGTTTAAGGGAACACTCTGTGCCCATAGCTCAAACGCATCGCCATTGACTCCAAAACCATAATTACGTGCCAAGGTGGTGAAAAAGGCATCCTCCCATGAGCCATTGCAGAGTTCTACGCGTTGAATGATGGCCTGTGTTTTCTGTTCCAACCGTTCTGTCTGCAAAGCAGCCATCCACGAATGGATTGTAAGACGATTCAAATCGGGAATGATATGATAGCAGGGGGGATACTGGTCTGTAGCCAAAAGCTGACGATAGTTTGCAACAACAGGCTCAGGAACCGAAATAACCAACTGAGGTAGCCAAAGGCCACTCTGTGTCTGAACATCACGATCGGCTACGGCGACCACATGTAACACCACATTGTTGTAGCGCGCATCTCGATCATGTCCATGCAGATACCAGTCGCTGGACCGCTGGTGTATCTCGACATTGCCCACCCACAGCGTCTCACCGATCTTGACCTTCGCATTGAAGAAGTCGGGACCGGCATTGTGATTATGCAGTCCGACATCAATGACTTCCACTAAACGGCCATCAGTTGTCTGCAATTCTTTCAAGGGCAACATCTTGTGTTTCCACACATAATGCAACAGTTGTTCCATTGGCTATTTTTAGTTTTTGTGGTGCAAAGGTATAAATTATTCTTAATTCTATCCATAATTCATAATTATTTTTTATCTTTGCACCCGTATTAATACGTATTTAATTATGAAAATTGCTTTAATAGGCTACGGCAAGATGGGTAAAATGATAGAAGAAATCGCCATCAGCCGAGGCCATGAAATCGTGAGTGTTATCGACATTCAGAATCAGGAAGACTTTGACAGTGAGGCTTTCGCATCAGCGGATGTGGCCATCGAGTTTACGAACCCTACAGCTGCCTTTGGTAATTACCAGAAAGCATGGGCTAAAGGCGTAAAGGTGGTAAGTGGTTCAACAGGATGGATGAAAGAGCATGGTGACGAGGTAAGGAATGCCTGCGAGAATGGCAAGACCTTGTTCTGGGCATCGAACTTCTCTATCGGTGTGGCTATCTTCTCTGCCGTGAACCGCTATTTGGCAAAGATTATGAACCAGTTCCCACAGTATGACGTAGAACTGGAAGAGACACACCATGTACATAAACTGGATCATCCTTCAGGCACAGCCATCACACTGGGTGAGGAGATCGTAGAAGCCATTGACCGTAAGGAAGCATGGGCAGAAGATACGACCGATCCCAAACTGCTGCGCATAGACCACATCCGTCGTGGCGAAGTACCTGGCATTCATACCATTCGATATGATAGCGATGCTGACATGATTAGCATCACACATGACGCTCACTCACGTCGCGGTTTTGCACTGGGTGCCGTTTTGGCAGCAGAATATACCAAAGAGCACAATGGCTTGCTGACCATCAGTGATATGTTTAAATTCTAACTCATGGAAAAAAGAGAAAAGAAAAAGTTGAATATGAAGGTGCAGTGGACAAAGTTCATCGTTGTCCTGGTGCTATGGCTACTGTTCCTTTACTGGGTAGAGTCGTGGCTGGGACTGATTGTAGTGCCATTCATCTTCGATGCCTATATCTCTAAGAAAATCAACTGGCAGTGGTGGAAGGATGCCGAAGGCCCCACACGCTTTGTGATGTCGTGGGTCGATGCCATTGTCTTCGCCTTGGTGGCCGTCTATTTCATCAACCAGTTCTTCTTCCAGAACTACGTTATCCCCTCTTCTTCTCTGGAAAAATCGTTGCTGACGGGCGATTACCTGTTTGTATCAAAGGTTAGTTATGGACCACGTGTTCCAGAGACACCGCTCACTGTGCCCCTTACACAACACACGTTGCCCATTGGCAATATGAAGTCGTACATCGAATGGCCTCACTGGGACTATCGTCGAGTAAAAGGACTTGGCAATGTGGAGCTCAATGACATTGTGGTGTTCAACTATCCTGAAGGCGATACAATCTGCATGTATATGCAAACAGATTATTACCGTCTTTGCTATGGCTATGGACATGGTATCTACAACGAACTGCACCCTGACGCAGTAAGCATTGACTCTCTGTCGAAAGCAGACCAGCTGAAACGCTTCGAAGAAATCTACTATCTAGGGAGTCAGTATGTACGCCAGAACCATGCTTCGTTTGGAGATATTGACACCCGTCCAACAGACCGTCGCGAGAACTATGTTAAGCGTTGCGTAGGACTGCCTGGTCAGACGCTTCAGATCGTGGACAAGGTTATTTACCTGGATGGCAAGCCTAATAAAGAGCCAGAGAATGCGCAGTTCCAATATGACGTGCAGTTCGTAGAGCATGCACAACTATCTGACGAATTACTGAAGGAACTGCACATCACGATAGAGGACTTGAACCTGACCTCAGCTGACCGCGGTGCCCTGAGCAGTAATGGCTATGTACAGTTGCTCTATTCACACGTCATCATGCCAATGACCAAGGCCACCTACGAGGCATTGAAGCAACGCAAGGACTTGGTGGTGAGCATCACACCTGTGAAAGGCGGTGACACTTGGGACATCTACCCACAGAATGGCAACTATCACTGGACACGCGACAACTATGGTCCCATATGGATTCCAAAGAAGGGCGAAACCATTGACCTTACTTTGGACAACATTGCCATTTACGAGCGTCCCATCAAAGTATATGAGAAGAACGACTTGCAGATTCGCGATGGCAAGATATTCATCAATGGAGAGGAGGCAAAGAGCTATACCTTCAAGATGGATTATTACTGGATGATGGGCGACAACCGCCACAATTCCGCCGACTCACGCTACTGGGGATTCGTACCTGAAGACCATATCGTGGGTAAGCCTATCTTCATCTGGTGGTCGAAAGATCCAGACCGCGGACTTTTCTCCGGCATTCGCTGGAATCGCTTGTTCCGCATGGTCGATAATATCAAATAAGAAAAAAGTGTGAGCAAAAGGAGTCTAGTTCGTTTCCTACTGGCGTTTTCAGTCGCTTTCGTCCTGATGTTATTATTCAGGGCCATAGGCGTCACGATGTGTACGGTAGAAGGAAACGGACTAGAACCTACATTCTTTGCTGGCGACCGAGTATTGGTAAACCGCTGGAGCTATGGCCTTCGTGTTGGAGGAACAGGAAAACTGTTCAGCTATGGAAGAATTGGCAGACAGGAAGTGGAGCGAGGCGACTTAGTGGTCTTCGAGAATCCTTCAGACAGCATCAACCGCCAATTACTCATCTGCCGTTGTAAGGCCCTGCCTGGCGACACGATCAATACCCCTAACGGATTGGTTGTGGTTCCAAGTCTGAAAGACTGCGCCGACCGTGACTACTACTGGATGGAATCTGTGAGCAAAGAGAATCTACTAGACTCACATGTCCTAGGATTCATTCCCGAAGAATTTATAATCGGACGAGCTTGTATGGTGGTTTATAGTCGCAATACAGAGGAACCTGCATACAAAGGATGGCGTTATTATCGAATGTTTCTTCCACTATGACCCGGGCAATTCTTTCTACAACATATTTCGGTCCCGTACAATGGTACCAGAAACTGAATCGCTACGATTTGGTCTTCATGGAGCAGCATGAGTCGTTTCAAAAGCAAACGTTTCGTAATCGCTGCATGATTGCCACCACTCAAGGTGTTCAGTCTCTCTCCTTTCCCATTGAGCATGATGCGAAAGATGATATTTCCAACATTCGACTGAGTGATCACGGCAACTGGCGACATGTTCATTGGCAGGCTATTGCCTCCGCTTATGGCGATTCGCCGTTCTTCGAATTCTATGAGGATGACATCAGACCTTTCTTCTTTGAAAGAAAATGGGAACGACTCATGGATTACAACGAGGCTATTTACAAAACCTTGTGCCAGCTACTGGATATCCATCCGAAAATAACAAAAACAGAGGATTACTCAGCTGCGTTTGACGGACCGGACTTTCGTGACGCCATCCGTCCCAAGCACCCCCTTCCCGATGCTGATTTCCTGGCAAAGCCCTACTATCAGGTATTTCGGGAAAAACATGGTTTCCTACCCAACCTCAGCATTTTAGACCTGCTATTTAACATGGGACCGGAATCCATATTCTACCTTTAAAGACAACTAGCGAAAAACAATATGAGGACAAAACTACTAACATTACTATTTGCATTCACTTGTACCGCAGGAGCATGGGCACAAGTCCGTCAGGAGATTAACCTGCATGACAATTGGCTGTTTTCCCACGACAAACAAACATGGGAAACGGTTAGTGTACCACACGACTGGGCAATCAGCGGCCCCTTCGACAAGAAATGGGACTTGCAATGCGTGGCCATCGAACAGAATGGCGAAAAAGAGGCAACAGAAAAGAGTGGTCGTTCGGGGGCACTACCCTGGATTGGCGAAGGTCACTACAAACGTACCTTTACAATACCAAAGGGTTATGAACACGCGGAACTGTTGTTTGATGGCGCTATGGCTGAGCCTACGGTGTACGTCAACGGACAGAAAGCAGGCTATTGGGCTTATGGCTATAATACCTTCCGAATCGACATTTCAAAATTGATAAAGGAAGGTGAGAACCTTTTGGAGGTTGATCTTCAGAATCTGGAAGAGAGCTCACGCTGGTATCCCGGTGCCGGCATCTATCGCCCTGTAACACTAATCCTCACCGAGAAAGAAACACGTATTGACGAATGGGGTGTCACCTCAACAACGGTGTTGCAAAAAGGAAAAACAAAGAATGGTGCAGACATCACTGAGCTTACCGTAGAGGTGCCCATCATGCATGCCAATAGAGGGGAAGTCATGTATTTAAGACTTATGGACCCGGATGGAAAAGTAACTGCTAGTATCTGGCCTGCACCAACAAAAGAGGGTAAGGCTATTGGTCGGTTTATGATTCCCAATGCGAAACTGTGGACACCAGAGACGCCCTATTTATACAAAGTGCTAGTTACCCTTTATGATGGCAAGGGAAATCAAAACAAAAAACTCTTTGATGATTTCGGCAAGGTAATAGATGAAAAGACCTTCACTGTAGGCCTGCGTACCATCAGCGTTTCAAAGGAAGGTGGTTTTCAACTTAATGGCGTGACACGCAAGTTAAAAGGTGTGTGCCTGCATCATGACCTCGGTCCGCTTGGCGCTGCAGTGAATAAAGCAGCCATTATTCGTCAGATTAAAACGATGAAAGACATGGGATGCGATGCTATTCGTACCAGTCATAACATGCCTTCACAGATGCAGATGGAGATTTGCGACTCACTTGGCATGATGGTCATGGCTGAAAGTTTCGACATGTGGATCTATCCTAAATGCAAGAACGGATATGCCCGTTTCTTTAAAGAATGGGCTGATAAGGACATAACCAACCTTGTACTGGCTAACCGCAACCATCCATGCATCGTCATGTGGTCTATTGGTAACGAGATACCTGAGCAGTGGAGTAAAGAAGGTACCGAAATCGCCGCTCATTTACAGAACCTTTGTCATCGTTTAGACCCCACACGCCCCGTCACACAAGGCCTTGACAAGGCTGAAGCCGCTTTAAGTAGCGGCATGGCACAGGTCATGGATGTACCTGGTTTCAACTATCGTGTACATAAGTATAATAACAATATCAAACTACTGCCTCAGGGATTCCTATTAGGTTCCGAAACAGCCTCTACAGTATCATCACGAGGTGTCTATAAGTTCCCTGTAGAACCCGACGACAACTCTCGCTTTGCTTCATATTCGCCGAACTACGACCCTCAAGCCATTAAGAATGCCGATGGTCAGTGTTCCGGATATGACGTAGAGTATTGCCCCTGGTCAAACTTACCAGATGACGACTGGCGTTGGCAGGATGATTATCCATGGGTGATAGGCGAATTCGTATGGACGGGCTACGATTATTTAGGAGAGCCTTCACCTTATGATGAATACTGGCCTTCACGCTCTTCATATTTTGGCATCTGTGACTTGGCGGGTCTTCCAAAAGACCGTTATTATCTCTATCGCTCAAAGTGGAACAAGGAGGAGCATACCATCCACCTGTTGCCTCATTGGACCTGGGGAAAGGACAGAATTGGAGAGGTTACGCCTGTCTATTGCTATACAGACTATGATGAGGCTGAACTCTTTGTAAATGGAAAAAGTCAAGGACGTATCAAAAAGAACAAAGAAAGTCGATTAGACCGCTATCGACTGCGTTGGAACGACGTAAAATATGAACCTGGCGAGATAAAGGTTGTCGTTTACGACGGCCAAGGACAAATTGCAGGTGAAAAGATCGTTAAGACAGCAGGCAAAGCTGCACAACTTTTGGCAGAGGTATGGACACAATCCCAAGATAATCAGTATTACCTCAAAGCCGACGGTGAAGACCTGGCCTTCGTAACTGTTAGTCTTACAGACAAAAATGGAACATTGATTCCAAACGCTGACGATCAACTAACATTCGAAGTGATGGGCGCGGGCTCATTTAAAGCCGTCTGCAATGGCGATGCCACCTCGCTAGAACCATTCACTACTCCGTCCATGAAACTATTCAATGGAAAATTGGTCGTTGTTATTCAAGCACAAAAAGAAAAAGGTCAGCTTACACTGAAAATCAAAGACAAGCAGCGTAAACTGACCAAGACAGTAACGATAGCCGTCAATTAACGGCTATCGTTACTATAGTTTTTCCCCATAACACAAATCGCCACAGTCACCGAAACCTGGAACAATGTATTTTTGTTCATTCATACCAGGATCGATAGCAGCGCACCAAAGGGTTACGTCTTCACCCATATTTTCTTTCAGCATCTCTACACCTTCCGGTGTTCCTATAACACTGGCAATGTGCACCTTATGTGGTTTGCCTGTCTTCAACAAAGCCTCATAGGCTGCGACCATTGAACCACCCGTAGCAAGCATCGGATCAACGATAATGAGAGTCTTGCCTTTTACTGATGGCGAAGCAATATACTCCGTGTGAATTCCCACCTCCGTATGTTCACGATTAGTATACATTCGGTAAGCAGAAACAAAGGCATTGGCAGCATGATCAAACACATGCAGGAAACCCTCGTGGAACGGCAATCCTGCACGCAGAACTGTTGCCAAAACAACATCGTCTTTAGCAACAGGGATGTCAAGTGTTCCCAAGGGGGTTGTCACCGTCTTTGGCTTATAAGAAAACGTTTTGGATATTTCATAAGCCATCATTTCGCCAATGCGCTGAATGTTGTTACGGAAAAGTAAACGATTCTTCTGATAACTCTTGTCGCGAATCTCTGCCATATAGTGATTGATGACAGAATTCTGTTCACTGAAATTGATGATATTCATAGTGTATGATTAAGTTTTTGCGGGCAAAGATACAAAACTCCATTTTAATTTTGTAAACTCCGCGTGCCAAAAATACAGCACAACTATTTATTTTTTGATACTTTAACCAAAAAAGGATTGTGTGCGCACAAATAAATCTCATTTCCCAAGTTGCAATTCTGATTTTATTCGTAACTTTGCAGCCGGAAAAAGAATCACAATAGTAATTTTTAAATATTTAGAAAGTAAAAATGGCAAAGTTAGATTTAACGCAGTATGGCATCACCGGTTCTACCGTGATTGCACACAATCCTTCGTATGAGACTCTCTTCGCAGAGGAGACAAAGGCTGGTCTGACTGGTTTCGACAAGGGTCAGAACACCGAGCTGAACGCTGTAAACGTGATGACTGGTATTTACACTGGTCGTTCACCTAAGGACAAGTACATCGTGAAGGATGCACAGAGCCAGGATAAAGTATGGTGGACTTCTGAGGAGTACAAGAACGACAACCACCCCATGAGCGAAGACGTATGGGCAAAGGTTAAGGAAATCGCCGTTAAGGAGCTCTGCAATAAGGATCTGTATGTTGTTGACGCTTTCTGTGGCGCTAACGAGGGTACTCGTCTGGCTGTTCGCTTCATCGTTGAGGTAGCATGGCAGGCACACTTCGTTACAAACATGTTCATCCAGCCCACCGCTGAGGAGTTGGAGAACTTCGAGCCTAACTTTGTAATTTATAACGCTTCTAAGGCTAAGGTTGAGAACTTCAAGGAGCTGGGTCTGAACTCAGAGACTTGTGTTGCTTTCAACACCACAAGCCGCGAGCAGGTTATCATCAACACATGGTACGGTGGTGAGATGAAGAAGGGTATGTTCTCTATGCAGAACTACTATCTCCCTCTCCAGGGCATCGCTTCAATGCACTGCTCTGCTAACACCGACATGGAGGGTAAGAACACCGCTATCTTCTTCGGTCTGTCAGGTACTGGTAAGACCACTCTGTCAACCGATCCTAAGCGTCTGCTGATTGGTGACGACGAGCACGGATGGGACGATGAGGGCGTATTCAACCTCGAGGGTGGCTGCTACGCTAAGGTTATCAACCTCGACAAGGAGTCTGAGCCCGATATCTACAACGCTATCCGTCGCAACGCTCTGCTCGAGAACGTAACTGTTGACGAGGCTGGTAAGATCGACTTCGCTGACAAGAGCGTAACTGAGAATACTCGTGTAAGCTATCCTATCGATCACATCGAGAAGGTTGTTAAGAAGGTAAATGGTAAGAGTGCAGGTCCTGACGCTAAGAACGTTATCTTCCTGTCAGCTGACGCATTCGGCGTACTGCCTCCCGTATCTATCCTGACTCCTGAGCAGACTAAGTACTACTTCCTCTCTGGTTTCACAGCTAAGTTGGCTGGTACAGAGCGTGGTATCACCGAGCCTACTCCTACATTCTCTGCTTGCTTCGGTCAGGCATTCCTCGAGCTGCACCCCACAAAGTACGCTGAGGAGCTGGTTAAGAAGATGGAGAAGAGCGGTGCTAAGGCATACCTCGTAAACACTGGTTGGAACGGTACTGGCAAGCGTATCTCTATCAAGGATACACGTGGTATCATCGACGCTATCCTGGGTGGCGCTATTCTGAACGCTCCTACCAAGAAGATTCCTTTCTTCGACTTCGAGGTTCCCACACAGCTTGAGGGCGTAGACACCAACATCCTCGATCCTCGCGACACTTATGCAAACGCAGCTGAGTGGGAGGAGAAGGCTAAGGATCTGGCTGCTCGCTTCATCAAGAACTTCAAGAAGTACGAGGGCAACGAGGCTGGTAAGGCACTTGTAGCTGCTGGTCCCAAATTGTAAGATTTGTTAAATCATCCATATTGAAAGAGGTAGAGCATTGCTTTACCTCTTTTTTTTGTACCTTTGCACAACCAAAACCTTTAAACCATTTATCATGAAGAAAAGTCGCAGCTTCATCCTGCTACTGATGAACGTATTACCCTCTCATTGTCTATGCCTTTCCGGCATTGTAATGCTATTATTACTTTCGGCTTGTGAACATCCATCCGTTCCTTTTAAAGTCGAAGAGGAGGTTGACTCCATTTGGTCTGACTCTGCATACCATCGCGCAAAAAAGGCCGAATTCTATTACAACAACAACCTTCGAGATTCCTTATTTAACCAATTAGAAGAAGATTTAGCCTTTGACAAAGAGCACAAGCAGTGGGATTGGTACTACTACTCCTGGATGTTAATGGTCAACAAATGTACTTTTAATGGTGACATTAAGCGTGCGATTGAGGAATCAAACCTCATGCATGCCGATGCAACAGAACGCAATAACGCCTATGGATTGGCGTTATCAAAATATACAATGGCATTAGTTTATGCCTGCCAGGAAAACTACGAGGAGGCGACCATCGGTTTTGAGGAGGCCTTAAGACGCTATCCTAAAGACTGCGACCCTTCCGTTCTATTTGTTATCTACTACTATTATAGTAGCACATTGGAGGAAAAGAAAGATTTAGAAGCCAATAAGCAGGTTCTTTCCCTTTGGAAATCAACTCTTGACAAGACTCTACAGGACAGCGATAAATATCAAGACACAAAAGCCCTGTGGCTCTATCAGTATTACAAGGCCGTCTTCGGTTATCACTTCTCACAGAAAGATCTGATTCAAGCTTCTGCAGATCTTGATTCCATGCAATATTATGTGGAGCATAGCGGCAATACCGTATATGGCATCGCCTACCTGACAGGCTCACGTTCTCAACTAGCATTGGCATCTAAAGATTATGAAACAGCCATTGCCTACAATAACAAGGAATACGAAGAAAGCAAAAAACTTGGTCCCACACTATACATGAAAGCCGTTGGCCGTCGTGCAGAGATTTTGGAGGCCATGGGAAAATATCGCGAAGCATTAATGCTAAAGAACGAGTTCGTTCGCCTGAAAGACTCACTCAACCGCGCTGACAACCAGCATGAATTGAACGAGATGACCAAACGATATGAACTCGATGAACTTCGTTCGCAACAAGAAAGAGAGAAAGGAGAACTTAAGCAACGTCAATTGTACTTTGTGAAGGCCTTTGCAGCTATCCTTTTTGTGATATTATTAGTAGTTAGCATCATCCGATATCGTTCTAGCAAGCGCCTTGCGCAAGAACATCAGAAGTTGACCGACGCATATAAACAGTTGACCATTGCCAACGAAAAGGCAGAAGAATCTTCCAAGATGAAATCCATGTTTATTCGTCAGATGTCTCACGAGATTCGCACACCGCTTAACGTTCTTTCTGGTTTCACACAGGTTCTGACGACACCCGATGTGGAACTCGACAACGACACGCGTGCCGATGTAAACCAACGTATCACCAAGAATACTGAACGTATCACAGAACTTGTTAACAAGATGTTGGAACTCAGCGATGCCAGCAGTATGACTGTCATTGAGAAGAATGACACTATATCCATTGAACAAATTGCCATCAGCGCCATAGAGTCAGTAGGACTCTCATCTACAAAAAACATAGACTTCCGTCTTGAGATAGCGCCGAGTGCAGCCAATCAATCATTACGCACCAACTACGATCAGTCTGTCCGTGCCCTATCACTTATCCTGGACAACGCCCGTAAGTTCCTCCAGCAGCCAAGCACTGAGACGAACAATCAAAAAAATGGCAACATCCGCCTTTTGGTAGCACGCTCACAGGGAACAAATATATCATTCATCATCGAAGATTCCGGTATTGGTATCCCACCATCAGAAGCAGAACATATTTTCGAGGAGTTTGTTCAGTTGAATTCATACTACGAAGGCATGGGTATCGGTCTCACCGTGGCACGCAGTATTGCACGCCGTTTAGGTGGAGACATCACCCTTGACACACACTTTACTGGAGGTTCTCGCTTTATTATGACGCTACCATTAAGTTAATAAGTGTCATTTTCAAACTTAAAAGTCTTGATTTATGTCAAATCATGTACAAATTGTGTTAAGAAATGTGTCATAATGATACAACAAGAAGAAATTCTTCGTACCTTTGCATCGTAGTCGAGATGACTATACACGTTATTCATTAGGTTAGTAGTTAATAGATTTAAGGTAAAGATTATGTTATTAGATTTTCCGACGGCACTGTAAGTCTTACCAATTGGCAGGCCTACATCCGTTGAAAGGAGCGCGGGGTGAGTGATTCATACCGCGCTCTTTTTTGTGTTTGTTTGAAAAAAGAATGAGCATAAAACCCTAAAACAACTTAAAATAGAACAAAGAATAATATATTTTATTTAATAATAAGGTGAAAAAGTTCGCTAATTGCGGAATTGTTTTTACCTTTGCAACCAAATTGTTTAAACAATAAGACATGAAAAGAGTTTTTAGGATCTTTGGCGCTCTGCTGATGATGCCGGTAATACTAACATCGTGCTTGGGTGATAGCACTGAAGACACGACGCTGTATAGCGATATGGCCATCACATCCTTTACATTGGGTACACTAAACAGATATACCCAGACCACCTCGTCTACAACAGGTAACGACACCGTTATCAAGACCACGTTGACGGGTTCAAATTACAAGATGACCATCGATCAGCTGGGACATAAGATTTATAATCAAACGCCACTGCCATTAGGTGTGGACGTTAAACATGTGATTTGCACGGTTTCCGCCAAGAACAGCGGATGGCTAACACTGAAGTCCATGACAAGCGATTCCTTGTCATGGTATAGTTCTTCTGACTCTATCGATTTCTCTCAGCCCCGTATTTTCCGCGTCTATGCCATTGACAATTCTGGCTTCCGCGATTACACCGTAGAGTTGAACGTCAGTTCTACCGAAGGTATTGACTTTGGATGGACATTGATAAAAGACGATGCAGACCTTGCCGGATGGACAGCCAAGAAACTGGTTCCATTTGCCGATACAATAAAAATGGTTGACGAAGGTGTTGTTATGAGAGACGGCAAGGGTTATCGTATCAACGGACAAGGATATGTAGAAGCCTCAACCGATTTAGAGAATTGGTCACTAGCTGACGGCATCGTCTATACCAACCCCAACCTCAAGCAACTACTGGGCGCTAGCAGCAAAGAACTCTATGCGTTAGGCAACGACGGACTTCTGAAAGTATCTGCTGATGATTACGGAAAAGACTGGACCAATGAGAAATTGGATGAAGATGCCTCTTTACTCCCCGCTGGCGACATCGCAATGATCAGTTGGCCATATGCTTCTGCAGATTCCACCGACTATATCCTAATGGTTGGTGACGGACCACTCAACAATGGCGAGACCTCCATTTGGCGCAAGCTAAACTATTATGCAACCACGGCTGGCGACAGCCAATGGGTATTCATGGGGGCAGACGACAGCAATCAGCATACCCTACCTGCCCAAGACCACCTGTCGCTTGCAAGTTACAATGGTCACATTCTGGCTGTTGGCGATGCAAAGGCTATATATGAAAGTCGCGACCAGGGACTCACTTGGCGTCAAGAATCTACCTATCAGCTGCCCACCTCTTTACAGGGCACACAAGTCAGCATGGCCACCGACACACAGGGACGCTTATGGTTGTTAACCAACAGCGGCCAACTATGGAAAGGCGGTAAGAAATAAAAGGCAAGGCCCATGACATTGCGAACCATCATCCTCACCACATGCCTGTTGCTAGGAGTCCTTGGGACAAAAGCACAGGACGAGCCCGAATACCGCATGGAGATTGGTGCGGGTGCAGGCTTGCAGAGCTATGTTGGCGATTTAGACGCTAATATAGTGAGAGGACAGAGTCCCTTGGCAGGACTGGTTGCAAAATATAAGCCCACTCCCCGCACCGCCTGGTCAGCAAACCTACGCTTTGGTAAGCTAGAAGGTTCATCGGAGCACGTAGAGACTATCTATCCTCTGTTAGCAGGACAGCCGTGGAAGTTCAAGACGAATACCGTTGACTTCGACATCTCTTTCGAGTATAACTTCTGGCCTTATGGTACAGGTCAAGAATATCACGGTGCACGTCCATTCACGCCCTTTATAGCTCTGGGCATGGGACTCACCTTCGCCAATGCCGATGTAACAGGCATGGAAACCTTCAAGAAGTCATCTGCAGGCTTTCAGATGCCCTTTGGTATAGGTATAAAATACAAGGTAGCCAACCGTCTGAATCTCTCAGCTGAATGGCTGATGCACTTCACCGGCACCGATAAGCTTGACGGCATGACAGACCCTTACGGCATCAAGAGCAGCGGTCTCTTTAAGAACACCGATTGCTATAGCACCTTGCAGCTATCACTTACCTACGACCTTTGGACAAAGTGTAAGACCTGCATGAATGACGACGATTAATAACGAAAAAACGACAAGCATTATGGAATATGCATTAGATATGACGCGCATCCCTCAGCACATTGCTATCATCATGGATGGTAATGGCCGCTGGGCCATGGAACGTGGCAAGGAGCGCACTTATGGCCATCAGGCCGGAGTAGAAACGGTGCGCCGCATCACCTCAGAGTGTGTGCGCCTAGGTGTGAAGTACCTCACACTTTACACCTTCTCAACGGAGAATTGGAATCGCCCGAACGACGAAATTGCAGCACTGATGGGACTAGTGCTTTCATCACTCGAGGATGAGATCTTCATGAAGAACAATGTGCGATTCCGCGTGATAGGCGATCTGAAGCGTTTACCTGATGCTGTTCAACAGAAGTTACGTGAAACTGAAGAGCACACAGCCAAGAATGATGCCATGACCATGGTTGTTGCCTTAAGCTATAGCAGTCGCTGGGAAATTACAGAAGCTGTCCGACAGATTGTGACTGAGGTTCACGACATGGAAGAACTCCCTGAGAACATTCTCAAGAACTGGAAGTCCGGCGGCATCCGTGCCGAGGATATTACAGAGGAGTACATCAGCAAGCATATGCAGACCAACTTCATGCCCGATCCAGACCTACTGATTCGTACAGGCGGTGAAGTTCGCATCTCCAATTATCTACTTTGGCAGATTGCTTATTCGGAACTGTATTTCTGCGACACCTATTGGCCCGACTTCATGGAAGCCGACCTACAGGAAGCCATCTACAGCTACCAACAGCGCCAGCGCCGATACGGAAAGACCGAGGCACAGGTGGAAGAAGAAGAGAAGTAAAAAAGGAAAAACGAAAAAAGAAGTGACAAGTAATATTATCATTAATAAGGTGAAAGCGATGGCAAAAGGTGCACTGCCTTTCTGCCTTCTTGCCCTTTTACCTTTTAGCGCATCAGCACAGAATATCATTGTTAATCCCGATATCTCATATGCGGGAACACCCCGTCAGTGCACCATCGGTGGTATCAGAGTAGAGGGTGTAGAAGGTTACGAGGATTATGTTCTCATCAACCTATCAGGCCTTTCCGTAGGACAACAAATAGAAGTGCCTGGTGCTGAGATTACCGAAGGTGTCAAGCGCTACTGGAAACATGGTCTGTTCTCGAAGGTTGCTATCACTGCCGACTCTATTGTTGACTCACGCGTCTATCTTTGCATACACTTAGCTTTGCGTCCACGCATCTCTGCCATACATTACTCTGGCGTTAAGAAGAGCGAGCGCGAGGATCTTGAGTCAAAGCTTGGCATGGCCAAGGGTATGAGTCTGACGAAGAACCTCATTGACCGTGCAAAGATTCTTGCCAAGAAGTATTTTGACGACAAGGGCTACAAGAATGCCGAGATTGAGATCTCACAGCACGATGATGTCACCGGCAAGAACCAAGTGGTACTCGACGTGAACATCGACAAGAAAGACAAGATGAAAGTGCGTCACCTTATCTTGGATGGCAACGAACAACTTTCTGACAGAAAGATCAAAGGCGGTCTGTTTAGTAAAGGCGCCTTTGGCAAGATTCACGAAGCAGGCAAGCTTTCCACCTTCCTGAAAGCAAAGAAGTTCACACCAGAGCGTTACCAGGAAGCCAAAGAGAAACTTATCGAACGCTATAACGAGTTGGGCTTCCGCGATGCTTCCATCGAAGAAGATTCTATCTGGAACAACGACGATAAGCACATCAATATCTATCTGAAGATTGACGAAGGACAGAAATATTACCTCCGTAATATCACTTGGGTGGGAAATACTGTGGTAAATACCGACTACCTTGATGCTGTACTTGGCATGAAGAAGGGCGATGTGTACAACCAGAAGTTGATGGACAAGCGTCTGAAGAACGACGACGACGCCGTAGGTAATTACTATTATAATAATGGCTATGTATTCTCGAGCGTCGATCCAACCGAAATCAATATTGTAGAAGACTCTATCGACATAGAAATACGCATCCACGAGGATCGTCAGGCTCATCTAAGCCATGTGCGTATCTATGGCAACGACCGACTTTACGAGGAAGTGGTACGCCGCGAGCTACGTACTAAACCTGGTGACCTGTTTAATAAAGAAGCCCTGACGCGCTCTTATCGTGACATTGCCTCTATGGGCTACTTCGACCCCGAGGCCATTGACCCCAAGGTGGAGCCTAACTACGAGGATGGTACTGTGGACATCAACTGGAATCTGGAGCAGAAGTCTAACGACCAGTTGGAACTCTCACTGGGTTGGGGACAGACAGGCATCATCGGTCGTGTGGGCGTCAAGTTCAACAACTTCTCGCTGCGCAACCTGCTTGGTAAGAACAAGCTACATCGTGGTATTCTGCCTGCCGGCGATGGTGAACAGATTGGCTTGAGTTTCCAGACCAACGGTAGTTACTATAGTTCTTTGAGTGGTAACTACTCTACGGGATGGTTTGGCGGCAAGCGTCCAAACTCATTCAATATCGGAGCCTACTACTCTAAGCAGAGCGACGTATCGAGCAACTACTACAACTCGTCATACATGAACAGCATGTACAACTACATGTATGGCTATGGATCCTACCGTAGCGGCTACTATAACAACTACGAGAGCTTCCTCGATGATGATAAGTATGTAAAGCTATTCGGACTGTCAGTAGGATGGGGTAAGCGCTTGCGCTGGCCCGATGACTACTTCCAGTTCTCTACCACACTAGCTTATCAGCGTTACATGCTGAAAGATTGGCGTTACTTCCTTATTTCTAATGGTAACTCCAACAACCTCAACCTTTCGCTGGCACTCACACGTACATCAACCGACAACCCCCTGTTCCCACGCCACGGTTCAGAGTTCTCGCTCAGCGTCACCCTTACCCCACCCTGGTCGCTCTTCGATGGCAAGGACTACAAGAACCTTGCAACAGCTGAGACCTACACCGCCGATCAGGAACGCTACGAAGAGGAGCAGCAGGAGAAATACCGTTGGGTGGAGTATCATAAGTGGAAGTTCAAGAGCCGCACCTTTACAGCTCTTACAGGCGGTCAGAAGTGCTTTGTGCTGATGACACGTGTGGAGTTCGGTCTATTGGGAGCCTACAACCAGTACAAGAAGTCACCATTCGAGACCTTCTATGTGGGTGGTGACGGTATGAGTGGATATAGCACCAGCTATGCCGAGGAGACCATCGGTCTGCGCGGTTATGAGAATGGTTCTATCTCTTATTCAGCCAACGTGAAGTCGGGATCATCAAGTGGCTATGGCTACTATGACGCCTACGCCTACGACCGTTTCACCTTGGAGCTTCGCTATCCCTTCATGCTGGGCAACACCACCATCTATGGCCTCTCATTCCTTGAAGGCGGTAACGCCTGGGCCAACACCCGCAGTTTCAATCCCTTTGACATGAAGCGCTCTGCAGGTATCGGTGTACGTATCTATCTGCCTATGGTTGGTCTGATGGGTATTGACTGGGCCTACGGTTTCGACAAGGTCTATAATGGCTCTGGATGGAACAAGGGTGGTAGCCAATTCCATTTTATCCTAGGACAGGAGTTCTAATGAAAGCGTCTAAAAAACTACATAACGTAATAACGTAAAAATGAAATGAAGATGAAAAAGCTCTTAATGTTAATCGCCATGCTATCTTCGACCATGATGATGCAGGCACAGAAGTTTGCCTTGGTAGATATGGACTATATCTTCAAGAACATCCCTGCCTACGAACGTGCCAACGAACAACTCTCACAAGTATCTAAGAAGTGGCAGGCCGAGGTTGACGCATTGACCACCGAAGCCCAGACCATGTATAAGAACTATCAGAACGAGGTAGTATTCCTCTCCAAGGAACAGAAGAAGGCCAAGCAGGATGCCATCATGGAGAAAGAGAAGCAAGCTGCCGACCTGAAGAAGAAATACTTTGGCCCCGAGGGTGAGTTGTTCAAGAAGCGCACTGCGCTGATGACGCCCATACAGGATGAGGTATACAATGCCATCAAGGACGTAGCCGATTTCCGCGGCTATCAGTTAGTTCTCGATCGCGCCAGCGATACCGGCATCATCTTCGGTTCACCCAAGATAGACATCTCCGATGAGGTGCTTCACAAACTGGGATACAGCAACTAGTAAGACTAGCAAAACTAGTTTAAACTAGTAAAAACTAGTGAAACTAGAATAATGAAAATTATTAATAACAAAAAATACAACTACAATGAAAAAGTTTATTCTTAGCGCTATTTGCGCCATTTGCGGTTTCACTGCTGCTTCTGCACAGGCCGCTCCCAAGTTCGGTCACCTGAACAGTCAGGAAGTTATCCAGGCCATGCCCGAGTTTACAGCTGCACGTGCTGACATGGAGAAGCTCACCCAGCAGTACGAGGCCGACCTGAAGTCAATGCAGGAAGAGCTGCAGAAGAAGGCCGAGGCTTTCGAGAAGGAAGAAGCTACTCTGCCCGAGAACATCAAGACTCGTCGCAATCAGGAACTGCAGGACCTCTATCAGCGCATTCAGCAGACCTATCAGGACAACCAGCAGGCTCTGGCTAAGGCTCAGCAGGAGAAGATGCAGGTCATCACCACCAAGGTAACCGATGCCATCAAGGCTGTTGGTCAGGAGGGTGGCTATGTCTATATCATGGACACCACTGCCGGCATTCCCTTCATCAGCACTACGCTGTCTACAGATGTTACTGCACAGGTAAAGGCTAAGCTGGGTCTGAAGTAATGAGAAGATTCCTATTTATAATCATGATGGTGGCATCGCTGCCTCTTCTTGCACAGGAGAGTGGCGACACCACCATTGTTGTTTCTCGCCAACCCGTCATCTGCATTGGCTATCTGAGCTACGACTCTGCACTCGTTTCCATGCCCGAATATGAGAACGTGCAGCAGCAGATGAAGGACCTGCGTGCGGCCTACGATGCCGAGATGAAGCGCGTGGAGAAAGAGTTCAACCAGAAATACGAGGCTTTCCTCGAAGGTCAGAAGGACTTTCCCCGCACCATTCTCCTCAAGCGTCAGACCGAGTTGCAGGAACTGCTTGAGCGTAATATCCAGTTTAAAAATCAAGGACGCAGCGACCTCCACAAGGCCGAGCGTGAGGCTATGAAGCCTCTGCAGACCAAACTGAAGGAAGCCATTGCCAAGGTAGCCCAAGAACAAGGGTTAGCCTTGGTGGTAAACACCGACTCCAATGCCTGTCCGTTTATCGAACCCCTGATGGCTGTAGATATTACCTTAGATGTTAAGGAACTCTTGAATCAAAAATAATGAAACTGCCCTCTGCAGCCGGTCCCATCGGCATTTTCGATAGTGGCTATGGCGGACTGACCATCTTGCATGGCATCCGTCAGGTTCTTCCCGAGTACGATTATCTGTATCTCGGCGACAATGCCCGCGCACCTTATGGTCCACGTTCGTTTGATGTGGTCTATGAGTTCACCAGACAGGCTGTGCTGCGTCTTTTTGAGATGGGCTGCCACTTGGTCGTACTGGGATGTAATACAGCCTCAGCGAAGGCGCTACGCACCATTCAGCAGGTTGACCTGCCACAATGGGATGCCGACCGTCGCGTGCTGGGCATCATCCGTCCTACTGCAGAAATCATTGGCTCGCTCACCGAAAGCCGTCACGTAGGCGTGCTTGCCACCGAGGGAACCATCAAGAGCGAAAGCTATAACTTAGAGATTCACAAGCTGCACCCCGACCTCACCGTCACGGGTGTGGCTTGTCCTTTTTGGGTACCGCTGGTAGAATACAATGAGGCCGACAGTCCCGGTGCCGACTACTTTGTAAAGAAGCGCATAGACCAGATTATGCGCCTCGATCCCCTGATTGACACACTCATCTTAGGCTGCACCCATTATCCCTTGCTCATGCCTAAGATACTGAAGTATTTGCCTACTGGTGTACGCGTGGTACCTCAGGGCGAATATGTGGCCAACAGTCTGAAGGACTACCTTCTGCGCCACCCCCAACTGGACGCTCTCTGCTCCAAGAACGCCAGCGTCCACTACCTCACCACCGAGAACCCAGAGAAGTTCAAGGAGCAGGCTCAAATCTTCCTCCACGAGCCCGTAGAAGTAGAGAACATCACCCTCGGCTAATATTATCTTCAGCCATCCCCATTTATTTGTTGTCCGAGACTCATGCCATTCACTTGCAAGATTTTGTTTCTTTGCAAGCGAAAAGCAGAAGGCTCAAAATAAATTTTGGCCAGAATTTTTATAATTTTGGCCAGAATTCAAAAAATAATGGCCAAAATTTATTTTAATACCTAATGTTCCTTGATGTATTCCGACGGACTCTTGCCAGTAAACTTCTTAAATTTCTTGGAGAAATAGTTGGGGTCGGAGAATCCGCTGCGATAGGCCGTCTCTGACACCTTATAGCCTTCGTCCATCAAACGGCAGGCATATTGGATGCGCTTGTGGTTGATGTACTCACCAATGGACATATTGAAAAGACTCTTCATCTTGACATGCAGCAGCGTACGACTGACGCTCATCTCGGTTGTGATATCAGCCACACAGAGGTCGCCATTGCTGATGTTCTGGTCTATATAGGCATTGATGCGCACGATGAACTCCTGATCCAGACGATTCAGGTGAGGCACCTCTTTCTCTTCCACCACAGGTGCTGTAAGAAGCGCATCCTGACGAGCCTTCAAGAGCTGAATCATATTGTTCACCTGAAGGTCGAGTGCCTGTGGGTCGAACGGCTTCGGGATGTAAGCCTCAGCACCACTCTGATAGCCCTCAATAAAGTCTTGCTGTTGGTTCTTCGCCGTGAGTAAGATAACAGGGATATGCGACGTTGCCACATCACTCTTCAGTCGATGACACATCTCAATGCCGTCCATGCGCGGCATCATCACATCACTGATAATCAACATCACGTCGTTAGCCTGCGCACGCTTCAGACCCTCCTCACCATCACGGGCAGTGAAGATGCGGAAATGAGGCGAGAGATAATCAGCCAAGAACAGTCGTAGTTCATCGTTGTCCTCTACAATCAGGATAGCATTCTTCTTATCTTCGCTATCCTCGGCCTGTTCTGCAGAAGGGAAGAACGACGTGGTAACCTTACCAATATGATAATCATCGATGGACGAGAGCGTCTTATTGTTGCTGACCAAGCTCTTCTCGTCAAAAGCACGCTTGTCCACATTGACCCATACCTGGAAATTAGAACCCCTGTTCACCTCGCTCTCCAGGCCAATAAAACCCTTGTGGATATCCACCAGTCGCTTTACCAGCGAAAGACCGATGCCCCACCCCGTTGCACCTACAGAGACCCCTCGAGGCGTCTGATAGAAACGGTTGAAGATGTTCTGTTGCTCTTCCTTCACAATACCGATGCCATTGTCTATGACCTCGAAGTAGAGATAGTTATAACTGTCGCCCTCACGATTCTTAATGGCCGCATTGACGTTCACCTCACCCCCATTCTTCGTATATTTGAAGGCATTACTCAAGAGGTTGTTCAGGATACGTTCCACATAGAACGGCGAGAACCAAGCCTCTTCACCATTATCCTCGCAACGCACATAGAACGAGATACTCTTCTCGCGCGCCACATCCTGGAAGGCAGCCGTCACACGACGGATGAATGCCAGTGGATCGCCCTTTTGCAGGTAGAACGGGAAGTTGTCGCTCTCAACCTTATTGAAGGTCACCAGTTCGTTTATAAGCTCCTCCATCTTACCCGTGTTGTGAATGGCCATGTCCAGATGCTTACGCTCTCCCTCAGGGATATTCTCGCGATGAATACTCTTCAAGGGAGCCACAATGAGCGAGAGAGGCGTCTTCAACTCGTGGGATACAGTCGTAAAGAAGCTCGACTTTGCCTTGTCCAGTTCCTCTATCTTCTCTTTTTCCATCAGCGCCATCCTGGTTTGGTTGCGCGCCTCCATGCGATGTGTGTACTGTCGCTGGATATAACCAACGACGAGCATCAACAGTATCAAATAGACCAGATAAGCCCACGTAGAGCGATAGAACGGTGGTTTTACTACTATCTTGAGCACCGTCTCCGGACACTGATCCCAGTTCTCGCTGCTGTTATTAGCCCTGAGATGCAGCACATAAGTGCCAGGTGCCAGGTTGTACGCCATGAAGCGATGGTCGTTTCCTGCATCCTGCCACGTCTTGTGAATACCCTCTACCCATATCTGGTAATTGATGCTACTATTGTTAGCAGGGATTATCACACCATAATCGATGGCAAAAGAACGACTTTGCTCATAGGAAAGCGTTACTTCTCGAGTCGAATTCAGCTCCTTTTCGAGTGGAGAATCAACTGTTCCCGCATCGATTAGCTTACCATTGATAGTCAGTTGCTTGAGGAACACCTTATAATCCACCTTTCCGCCCTCCAAGTTTCTAGGGTTAAAATAAACCAATCCATCGACCGTTCCGAAGTAGAGATTACCATCAGAACAGCGAAGAGAGGAAGAGAAGTTGAACTGATTGGTAGGTAGTCCATTCTCTGTGGTGAAGCGTGTCAGCGCACGTGTCTTTGAAGAATAGCGGAAAAGACCGCGGCTGGTACTTATCCATATATGTCCAAAGCTGTCGCCAATGATACTGCAAACGGTGCATTGCTGCAGCGTGGACTCGCCCTCTATCTGGCTGAACTTGCCCGTTTGCGGATGGAACGTCTGCAAGCCATTATTGTTTGTACCCAACCACACGAGGCCGTCGTCAGCCACATAGATACTTGTCACATAATTATCCTTCAGTCCATTCCTTGTATTAGTGACATTCCATTCCGTCACCTGACCCGTTTTTCCCTCTATACGGAAGAAGCCATTAGTAGTGGTTCCTGCCCAGATATTATTAGCAGCATCAGCTGTCAGCGTATAGACAAAGTGGTTATCCAGAAATCCATGTCCCATCTTCTGGAACGAATCCGTCTTGTCATCATACCAACGCAGTCCCTGTGTGGTAGCCACCCATAGCTTTCCATCGCGCTGCTTGGCAAAGCTAAAGACACTGTTGGATGTAAAACCAGGAATTATCTCATAGCGTTTCTTAGCCTTTGTCTTCAGATTATACCTGAAAAGACTATTGCGGAAAGTACCTATCCACATGTCACACGTCTGCTCATCGTAATAAAGACTATGGATATTAGTGCCTATATCAGGAATCGCCGTGAAAGGCTGTATCTCCCTCTTCTGCGTGTCGCAGATATTCAATCCTCCATCTTCCGTAGCTATCCAGATAATACCCTGTCCCACTTCAGCCATCATACGTGCCACCTTACCGGACAGGTTGAACTGTTCCTTGCCAGGTACAATCCATTGGAAGGTGTGATTATTCTGCAACAACAGGTCTACACCACCAAAGTAAGTGCCTATCCATGCATTGTTGTCAAAGTCAAATAGGATATCATAGATGGCATTGTCAGAAAGCAAGTCCTTGTTCACCAAGTCCTGACGAATGATGTCTATCTGTCCGTTCTGGCGTATAATCGTCACTCCCTGCTCAGTACCCAACCAGATGTTGTGCAAGGCATCCTCACGAATCACACGCACCGTACCATTGGAAAGCATCTGTGGCTCATAGACCCTCATCTGCTTAGTCTTCAAATCGATGACCTCTACGCCCTTTCCATTACGACCTACCCATAAACGATCATAAGCATCAAAGAGCATAGGGCATATACCATCCGCTCCCGTCAGGAAGTCGTAATACTCGGCTGGTAGATGTTCTATGCGCTTCATATCCTTATCGTAGTAATAGATGGAGTTGTTGGTAGCCACGAAGACCCGTCCTTTCTTATCGGAAGCCACAGCAAGGTTAAAGCCCTCGCCAATGGAAGGTATCGCATTAAAACGGTCGTTCTCCTCATCATAGACATAGACATCGGCTCCAGCTGCAATGATGCGTCCGGAAGTTGTCTCAGTGATACAAGGTATTTGACGGTCGGGATAGTCATAGTTCACGAAGTCGTTCGTCGTGCAACGGTATCGACTGATACCCTCTTCAGTACCTATCCACAGACGGTGCTTACTATCAATAAAAAGATCTTTGATAAAATTATGGCGCAAGGAATGAGGGTTGCCATAATCATGGAAAAAGGTTCGCATGCCATAACCATCGTAGCGCGCCAGACCATTACGGGTACCGAACCAAATATAGCCATTACCATCCTGGGCAATGGCCTCAACCTGCTGATGTGGCAGGCCTTTCTGACTGGAGATGTGCTGGAAACGAATACCGTCAGCCCGTATGACCATTGCCAAAAGGAGCAATGGGCATAACAGGAGTAACCGGAGTTCGTTTCTTCTCGTCATCATTTCATCATCACCTTGTGTGTGCTCGTAGAGCCATCAGCATGCTGCTGACGCACAATGACAGGTGCTCCCCTCTTACGAAGAAGAGGGAAGCTATTGCCATTGGATTGTTCTATTAATCGTCCTTGAAGGTCGTAAATACTGACCTCGTTTGTCTTGTTGCTTACCTTCGTGCCCTGAACGGCTGTTGCTGCATGAGGTTGCAGATAGAAGTCCATCCACGACCACGACTCATCGCGTTTGGCGTCGGGTAACATCTCATAGTTCAATGTTGCATCACTGGTACTGCGGTTCTGCAACATCACGTTCACTCGCATATGGGTACCATTGGGGCGCTCCTCTTTTGAGAATCCCAGACTCTCCCAAGGTATTGCAGCCTCAACGATATAATAACGGTCTGTGCCGCCTCGCTTGAAGTTCACACCAAGCGTATCTGTGCTCATGGCACTCCACTTCCAAGAACTGGTGCCATTGCCTTTGGCCACACGCATCTGTCCGTTGGCCATAAACTGGAAACGGAAAGTGCTCTCAGGGATAATCTGATCTGAAGAAACGTTCTTGGTATCTATAAACAATGTAACACCATCTCCATAGGTACCGTTCGAAACTTGGTCGGCATCAGAAACGCGCGAAGTGAAATAAAGCGAATCCTCGTCATAGGCAAAGTCACCCGTGAAGCGCATGCCATTCTGCTGACCCAGTATCATCTGCGTCGCTGTAGCGCTATAATAGCCCTCATTGCGTGTCTGAGTACCATCGATAGTGGTCTTGGCAAAGGGAGCCTGCAGCATTCTCACGGCATAGCCCTTCTCCATATAGACGCCTCCGCCCACAAGGTTTCCTATAGCAACGACAACGCCAGTATCAATCACGCTGACTGAGTTCCACATGTATTCCTCGCTGGCACTCGTCTTAAAAGGATTACTCATAGCCTTAAAGCTCTGCGCCTTCTCATTGCCCACATATACCATCATCTCGTATTTGCCATTGTAGTGGGTCTGATGAGACAGAACCGTCTCTCCCCAAGGCAACTTACGAATATAAGGAGCACCGCCCTTTACCTGCGCGTCCACATAATCGCGGTCAATGGCCTGCCAACGGTTCGTTGAGGGATAAGGCACAAAACGCTTCCAGTTGTCTTTTACGGCACAAACAGCGATAGTAGGAATGAAATCGCCCACACCAGGCCATCCTGGATTCTCAAAACAAAGAGCAATGCTGTCGTTATCAAGGATGACAGCAGCAGGCATACCGTCACGACTGCCAGAATGATAAGCTACAGTCTTGGGGGTGGTCCATGTCTCACCTTGGTCGTAGGAGCGACAGATGGCTATACGCTGATCGTCATTACTGGTATAAGGAGTCTCGTCAGCAAAGTAAAGATGTACTTCACCATCAGGCATCTCCAGGAAAGCAGGTTCCCAGCAACCGTCATTGAAAGTGTAATTACCATCAAACACAGCAATGTCATCACTCCAAGTCTTTCCATTATCTGTGCTTCGCTTCAGATGGATGCCAAACAAACGGTCAGCAGAATAAGGAGCTGAAGGACGAGGGTTATAGGCAACAAGGATGGTTCCATCGCTCAACTGAATCAAGTCTGGAGCACACTGAGGAATATTGCCATTGGCCATAATCTTGGTAGGGGAAGTCCACGTATTGCCCTTGTTACTGCTAAAAGCAATGTCGATGCCATTGTTCTCACAGACAGCCATCAAGCGACCATCCTGCAGTTCTATCATTCGTGGATAGCCACCATTGGAGAAAATCTGTTTCTTAGTGGCTGTATCCCAGAATATGCGAGAGCCCGTATAGGGTGCCTTACTGCCTGCATAAACGCCTTGGAGGCAGAAGAACATCACGAGAAAAGATAAAAAAGTCTGTTTCATCATTTAAAGGATTTCAAAAGTAATCATAGAGGTCGCATTAACACGACTATTCTCAGGCGATGTCGTTACAAGGGTATAGGTAGCCCCCTGTGTTAAGTCAATTGTGGCGCCCGATTGCATCTCGCTTCCATTAATATAAAACTTCACATTTGCATTTATATTGTATAAAAGAGTGAGATTTCTCTTATCGGTACCCTCGGGAAGCGTAAACTGATAAGTCAGCGCATCCTGATTGAAGGCATTACGAACCAACACGCCATCAACACCGTTCAGTGAAATAGAAGTAAACTCCGGATAGATAAGTGTATAGAGTTTATAATCGCGCACAGAGCCAAAGTCTGATTCCACCTTGATATTATGAGTCTTTGTCAAGTCATAATAGGTCTTGGCTGTCCAAAGCACGTCGTCAACATAGATTTTCGATGAGTCTGACTCTATGTCGAAACTCAAGCGCTGCTTTTCGGCTTTCAATGTCACCTCACGATTGTTATACACCTGCTTGGAAGGAAGGCGAAGCACCCAGTCGCTACTCTCTTCCAGCAACTCTGCATAATAGACATTGGGGGTGATGCTGGAGTAAACCCTGTCGATGGTTGTCACATCATCCTTCACCACGACGTCGAAAGCTATTGTGTCACTGCTCAGACTGCCACCCATATAGGTATCGTAAGTGGAAGCTACCACCACCACATGAAACTCTCCAGGCACACTATACGAATAGGAGAAATGTCCTTTGTTCATTGCAAAACCGGTATCTCCTGCCTTACGATTGGCATAGCTGTGCCCCTCATCACCAGGCCACACCACAACTTGGTCGGCTACGCCCGTAAAGGAAATCTGTGCACTTTGATTGATTTCCAGTTCCGTCTCACTGATTGTGGCACTGGCAACGGGTGTGCGAGCACTCTCGTTTTCGTCAGAGCATGCCACCAAAAGGAGACCCATCATTATAATAGCAAATATTTTCTTCATGTTCGCTTATGTTTCTATTTATTAATAGCCATAATTCTGTTTCACCACACCATTCGACACATCGACCTCCGTCTGAGGGATAGGCATCAGCTCATGCACACCTTCACGGAAGTAAGCACCACGACGAGTAGCACGATACTGAGCAAAGTTGTGAAGAGTCTTGGCTGCAATTCCCTGACGAACCAGGTCGAAATAACGGTCCCATTCGAAGGCAAACTCCATGCGACGCTCGCTCCATATCTGATCGCGAATGTAACCATAGCCACCAGCCACATAGAGTTTCGTTGAGCTGTTCAGCGTGTTCACCTGCGCCTTACACTTGTTGAGGTTTGTAAGTGCCAGCTCACGATCACCACTCTCGTTAAGTGCCTCGGCATACATCAGCACTACATCGGCATAGCGCAAGATGCGACGGTTTTTGCCATTGTCGCCAGCATACTTTGGCTTATCCTTCTTTGGCGTATACCATTTCAGTGATACATAGTTACCCTCACCACCTTGCCATATCTCTCCATCGAAGGTCTGTCCCTGGTGGTGGATGGTGAAGTCCTTTCTCACATCTGTATCAAAGATATTACTCAACAACTGATCGGTGGCGTACATCTTCACCTGACCTACATCGAAGAACTCCAAGCCTTGTCCTTCGTTGGTATCACCACTTGTACCATCAGCACTTTCCTTGAAGTTTACCTCCCAAATAGAGCCTTTGCTGAACTCGCCGTCGTTATAGAACTGGTAAAGATACGATAGTTTATCACCATTATGAAGAGCATTACCGTAGTAATCCTTATACTCCAAAGAATAGACATTGTTCATGGTAGGCAAAGTCGTAGTAGGACTCTCATACTCACTCGTGTTCTGTGTTCCGTTCTGTATCAGCGAAACAGGCTTGAACCAGAGACGCTCACGCAGGGTTTCCCAGTCTTCCTTACCATCGTATTTCAACATCTGTGCAAAGGTCATTGTGGCATTATCAACCATGTACTGTCCCAGTTCCACCATTTCATTCCATTTCTCGGAAGGCACGCCTGGCTTCGCCTCATACATCAGCACTTTCATCAGCAGGGCGATGGCAGCACCACGAGTCACTTTACCCAGATCAGAAGAACTGGTATAGACATTCGGCAACATGATAGCAGCTTCGCGCAAGTCTTTCTCTACATAAGCATAGCACTCCTCCAAGGTAGAGCGAGGCACAACCAGTGAGTCTACACTTTCCTGCTCAGGACGAATGGGCACACCGCCAAAGGTCTTAATCAGATTAAAATAATAGTATGCACGCAAGAACTTCGCCTGACCATAGATCCAGCGCACCTGATTATAGGTAGACAACTGGTCGTTGGTGATACGTACTCTGTGAATGTTATAGATTACTTGGTTGGCACGATGAATACCTTTATAGTTCACGCGCCAGCGCTGCAGAATCCATGTGTTCGATGTATTGAAACGGAAGTTCACCAACTGTCCCATCTGTGATGACAGTCCTTCATCAGTACCAAACACATTGTCGCCCATTGCCTCTCCGAAACGCCATTCCTGGTCGTTGTATTCATCCGACTGCAACTCATCATAGACTGCATCGAGCGCACTTTGCATCTTATATTGCGTATTGTAATAGTTCTCATCGGTAGCATTGCCCAGCACATCCTTATCCAGGAAGTCATCACAGGCTGTCAGCGAGAAAGCTATCGCAAAAACAGATATTTTATAAAAAAGTTTGTTCATAGTTGTTCAAATCAATTATTATAAACCCAGTTTGACTCCAAAAGTGAACGAACGGGCCTGAGGATAGTTACCTTGGTCAACACCCATGCTGAGGTTGTTGGTTTCCGTACCAGATACCTTACCTACTTCAGGGTCGAAGCCGTCATAGCCGGTAATAGTAAACAGGTTGTAGGCTGTCAATGACAAAGACAGAGAGTTGATCTTCAAGCGTGACAGCACACTCTGAGGTACGGTATAAGTAAGCTGTACCTGCTTCACACGCAAGTAATCGCCATCCTTAATAAAGAAATCACTGGCACGGAAGTTACGTGGTGTGTCATTGTTCGACAGGTCAGGAACGTTTGTATTTGTATTCAAGGGGAAGTATGTACGAGCCTGTCCCTCGAGTTGTCCTGACCAGTGACGTGAACGGATATCAGCATATACATTGCCCTCTGCAGCATTATAGAGATAGTAGTCTGTAACATTGAAAATCTTATTGCCAGTCTGACCCTGCATGAAGATGCTCAGGTCGAGGTTCTTATAGCCCACAGACACAGGAATACCAAACACGAAATCAGGTAAAGGAGAACCCAAGAACGTACGGTCTTCCGCCGTGATACGATTGTCACCATTGAGGTCCTTGAAACGGAAGTCACCAGGCATTGTCGTCTGTTCAAAGTCGTTCTTGCCCACCTCATACTGAGCACTCTCTTTCACCTCTTCGAAAGTCTGGAAGATACCATCGGTTACGTAGCCATAGAAGCTACCGATAGGTTGTCCGACTGCTGTCTTTGTAACATAGTCCACGATGCTACCCTCTGAAAGGTAAGACCCCCAAATAGGCTCATTTCCTGTTCCAAGACTGGTCACCTTGTTCTTGATCCATGAGAGATTGAAACCTATCTCATAGCGCCAGTCCTTAGCAATATTGTCACGCCACTTCACGTCGAACTCCCATCCATAGTTCTTGACTGCACCGGCATTCGTCATAGGACTGCTGTCCAGTCCGGCAGAACTAACAGTAGGTACACGCAAGAGCATGTCGGTAGTCTTACGGTTAAAGTATTCCGCAGTCAACATCAGACGATTGCTCCACAACGAGATATCGATACCAATGTTCCAACTCTCATTCTTCTCCCATTTAATGCCGTCATTACCAAGTACTGTAGCTGTGGCACCCTCATAGACAGTGGCATTTCCCAGACCGTAGGGATAGTTATATCCTGAAGTAAGATAGGTATAGCGAGACAGTTCATCAATACGGTTGTTACCCAAGAGACCCCAACCTACACGGAACTTGGCATTAGACAGCCAGCTCTTGAAAGACTCCATGAACTTCTCATTGGAGAACTTCCATCCCAAAGAGACCGATGGGAACACGCCCCAACGATTACTCTTTGAGAACATGGAAGAACCGTCGGCACGCACATTGGCTTGGAAAAGATACGTATCATTAAGGCTGTAGTTAACTCGTCCGATATAACCAATAGAGGTCCATTCACGATCCAAGCCATAGGCCTTATCACCAGTATAGGCACCCGACAGATAACGGAACGCCTCTTCGTTACTGGGAGTGCCAGAACGATAGCCTTCCTGCCAACTGTACTTATAGCCTTCAGCTGTCTGACCTGCCAGAACTGTGATACTATGGTGCTTGTCCTGCCACATGAAAGTAAGCAGGTTATTGATTTCCCATTTATTGGTATTGCCTTGTTTCTTGTAAACAGTTGACAGAGAAGTAGGCATTACAAAATCCTCATCAAGTCCAAAGACCTCTGAATAATCATCATCAACGCGACGTATGGTATAGTATGACGCTTTAAACTGATAATCGAAATACTTCAGGAACTTAGCATCCAATGAAAGATTCAAGTCCAGACGGTCATTATGCATCTGGTTGTTATATTGATCCAGCTTAGCAATAGGGTTTTCACTATACCAGTAGCCCACATTATTATAAAGATATTCCATGGGCGACTCATAGAGTGCCTGTTTCAAGATACCAGAGGAGCCTTCTGGCACTCCATTGCGGTGCTCATTGGTATAAGCCATATTACCCTGCATGGTGAGCCATGAGGCCAACTTAGTAGTGATGTTCAGACGACTATTGAAACGATTATAGTCTGACGTCTTCACAATACCATTCTCTTTATAGTAGCTGCTGCTGGCCAGGAACTGTGTCTTCTCAGAACCACCGCTCACACTGACACCATGCTGCATCTTAAAGCCCGTACGCGTCACGGCATCCCACCAGTTGCCTGCTGAGTTATGGTGTAGCGTATCGAGGATAGCATATTTCGCAGGATCGTAGCTATAAGAGCCATCCGCGTTCTTCGTCATGAACAACTGTCCATCGGCAGAATAGGTTGACGAGCCATTGACGTAGTCCATCATCAGCGCATAGTTGTCGGCGTCCATCACATCAATTGTCTTCCAGGGGTTCGACACACCCATATAACCATCATAGACAATGGATACCTTACCCTCCTTACCGCGTTTCGTGGTAATGGCCACAACGCCGTTAGCGGCACGCGAGCCGTAAACGGCACTTGAGGCAGCATCCTTAAACACTTCCACGTTTTCGATATCATTGGGGTTCAGATAGTCAATATTATCTACAATGAAGCCATCGACCACATACAGAGGGTCGGCATCGTTGATAGTTCCTGTACCACGAATCTTGATGGTGGTACCACCGCCAGGTGCACCAGAGTTCTGTACGATGTTCACACCAGCAGCACGTCCCTGCAAAGCCTGCAGCGTTGAAGATACTGGCGTGTTATTGATGTCCTTACCAGCAATAGAACTGATAGAACCGGTTATGTCACTTTTCTTCTGCACACCATAGCCGATAACCACCAATTCATCGAGTGTATTGGTATCAGAATGCAGTGTGACATTCATTTTCTGCTTTCCATTAACAGCCACCGACTGCGTCTTATAGCCTACATAAGAGAAGACCAAAGTACTACCGGCAGATACTGAGATTGAGAAATTTCCGTCAAAATCGGTGACGGTTCCGTTCGTCGTACCCTTTTCCTTGACCGTTACACCAATCAAGGGCTCACGGGTGTCGTCGACCACCGTTCCCGTGACGTTCATTTTCTGTGCGAAGCCGAAGCTCGCACAGAAAACAAACAGGGAAACAAGTAAGCAACGTGTGAATGCTTGTTTCAACATACTAACCTAAACAATATTTATTTTATAGAACGATATGCTTTTTGTTACCAATAATATAGATGCCCTTCTTCAGACCCTTTGCGGCCTCTTTTGCATCAATATCACGACGCAGCTGTGTACCATTGATGTCGTAAACATTGACCATCTTGTTCTGAGCCTTGTCACTTGCAATGCTCTCAATAGCGTCGATAACGCTACCGAAGTCGGGTTCCATATAGCCTTTGTCGCTCTGACCGTCCCAGTTCAACTTGGTATATTCGTCAGCGTAGAGGCGGTTGTTGGCACCACATACATAAAGAATAGTACCATTCAAGTTGCGCAAAGTGTTCACATTGTCACCAGTCGTTGTGATAGTAGGAACAACAACAGGCTCGTCAGCAAGGTCATCCAGACGATAGAGTCCGCTACCCAAGCCCTGATCCACATTATTTGCTTCGTTCATCCAGTAGAGAGAACCACCTGCTACGATAGGCTCTTTCACCCAGTTGCAGAGAGTACCAGGGAACTTTGTCTCAGTCTGGCGAGTAATGGTCTCACCATCGAATATCAGCATCTCACCACCATGCTGTGCAGGCTCTGCGTTAGCATCGAAACCATCAGCACCGCAGAACACGTACTTATCCTGGAAGACACAACCTGGGTCGGGATAAGAGTTGTTATCCTGTGAGGGATTCAATGTGAAGTAGTCGAATACCTGATAGTCACCCTTCTCCAAGTTAGAGCCTACAAGCTCAAAGCCAGTTGAAGAGCTCCATCCACGGAACCAGATACGGTCTTTATAAACCTCCCAGCCTTCTCCGAAGACTCCAGGGCCAATGCCCAGACCATTATTGGGATCAACGGCTGGGTTAGCATCATAAACCATATAGGTACCTTCCTCAGTACCATCAGAAGCCCACAACTCATTACCACTCTCCATGGTCCATGCCTTGAAGAAGAGCTTGCCATTCTTATAGTTCTCCATGCAGTCGATGGCAGAATCACGAGTGTAACCATCGCCCTTATCTGTGTTAGGCTCGGTATTGATGTCCTTCACCAGATAAGTACCTGCCTCAGTACCGTCAGTCACCCACAGCTCTGTGCCATAGTGACCATCGATATCGTCAGCTTTGAAGAACACGCGACGACCTACGCGTACAAATGCAGAGTGCTGGTTGGTATTCTCCTTACCTGGGTTGTCCACCTTCACCTGCTTCAGGAACTTAGTTCCTTCTGCCGTACCGTCGGTGATCCACAACCAGTACTGTGCGCCGTTATCAGGATCATATTCTGCGCTCTCGTCGCTGATAGCAGCGAAAATAGCCTGTTTCTCGTTAATCTGATAGATGGCCTGAGGATTGCCGTCGCCCATCTCATAGGTCTGAGCAATCAGTTTTGTACCAGCTTCAGTACCATCTGATACCCACAACTGACGTCCCTCATTATCTGTATAGGCCGAGAACAGCACCTTCTCACCTAAGCGGCATAGCCATGCAGGCGAAGAAGAACCGCTACCAGGCAGGATGTCTGCCACCATCTTTGTACCAGCCTTTGTTCCGTCGGTTACCCATAACTCTGTTCCGTGTTCTTCATCGGTAGCAGCGAAATAAGCTTTGTAGCCGTTAGCCTCACTACCTGCAATAATAAGGTTCTTCTCCTTCACGGTTCTACGTTCGGGGTTGATGTCGGTGGTCACTCCATTAGGAAGCAGGTCAATCACATTGTCCGACTGAGCCATTGCACTACCCATGGTCAGTGCCAAGACTGTTGAGAGTAAAAGTTTCTTTTTCATAAAAGTAATAAATTGATTAAAGTAAGTAAAGTATAAATGATTGGTAAAATTTTCGAGGGCAAAGGTCTATAAAAACACAAACAGATAAGGGTAAGAATGTGCTTTTTACAAGGTACAGATGTTCAGAAGTGCCGTTTTTAGACAAAAATACCTGTTCTCAGCACAAGAACAGGTATTTATTTTATGATTATGTAAGAGGATTATCGCATGATCTTCCTCACTTCACCATTGTCGTAACGCACTATCATGACGTTTCCAATGGTATAAAGAATAGAATACTTACTTGATTTCGACTGCGTGGTCATCGTGATGGCATTAGCCTCATCATTATTCTTCATAAAGTCAAAGCTTGCCAGTCCGTTTGTCACCGACATATTGGTAATGGGTTTCGACATGAGTTTCGTGCCATCAACATTGGCATTGATAAGCACCGATGCCGGTTGGCTATTGTTTGTCAATGAGTCGTTGTCTCGATAAGGATAGGGCCAATTAGCCTCCGTTGTGAAATAGGTATTATTGTTTGCAGGAATGATATATAGGTTTTTCTTCTTATATGGAACATTAGGAACAGTGGTACGCTTCCAGTTCTCATCGTAGTTCACATGGAAGATGATGATACCACTACCTGGCAGAGGCTCGTCCCATCCCACTTTCTGGCGATTCTCCACTATATAATATTCATCCTTATAAGCATCATTATAAATAATGTAGGCTTCCTCATGACTGGCCAGTGCCTCCATATCTGTGATACGGGTTTCTTCTTTGAGCTCTGTTGGTGTTAACCATCCCACCATCATGCGCTCAAAACCAGAATAGCCACAAGGACGGAATCCGCCATCGTTATAGTTGCCAGAGTCCATCAGGTCCCAATGATCCAGAAATGTTGTATTACCATAATATATATCAGGCAATCCAAGACAATGACTGAACTCATGGCAGATGGTGCCGAAAACACCATAAGTCCTACTTCCCGTCAGTTCCTGCACACAGCAGTAGCTATCCACGATACGCATTCCTTCGCCCTCGCCAACAGCTATTGACTCGCAATTCTCATGATCGCTAAGCCATCCCTGATGAGGCCATATGGTATTACGGTCTCCCCCATTATTCATACCAAGACCTGCATAGACAATCAGAATCTGGTTCACCTCTCCATCACCATTCCAGTCATACTTAGCCCAGTCTATATGGCGTGTCTGAAGAGAGTCGATAATATCCTGAACCAGGTATTTTGAGTTCTCGTCATCTTCTTCCGTGCTACGATATTTCACGCGACTGGAACTGAGTGCCACCACTTCGAGGTCAAATATCAGATTCAACTTACCATAGCTCTGGTCATAGAAATAATCATGTACAGAACCATAGAAAGGCGCTTCCTGATAGTCCACCTGATTGAAAATCTTCTCCCATACGGGCAATGGGTCTGCCTCACTGAACTCCAAATCGCTAAACGAGGCGAGCACCACCAACTGATGACGGTCACCCAGATACTGAACGGCAGTAGCCGAATCAGTTGCCGCACTACGGCGAGCAACGGTGTTTCCCGTATTCACCTTTCGGCACATGCGACGTGCCACAGGTTCGTAGTTCTCCGCTCCAAGAGTCATTGCGAAGACCGCCACCATTATTAATAATAGATATTTCCTATACATCTTATTTTATAGTTAGTTGTTTTATTTCGATGTCAGCGCCCGTCTGCTTTGCAAAAGCACACTTAGCAGGATGAGAGCGATGCCTATATAGAAAGAGAAATTGATCTCACGTCCCTCACCAAAGATGAAGAAAGCCAGAAGTATCGTATAACAGGGTTCCAGATTATAGGTCAGATTGACCGTGAAGGCCGAAAGGCGCTTCAACGCTTGTATCTGAAGCAGATACATGCCTACTGTGCAGAACAATGCATGGCAGAGCATGAACCATAGGTTATGTCCGTCGGGAATCACCACTACCGGCTGCTGACTGGGGAAGAACAACAGATAGACAGGGATGATGGCAGATACCAACACTAGTCCGCCAGACATCTGATACATCAGCACCGTACGGCTACGCACGCCCACACTCACCTTCTTGTTGCAGATAGCATAAAGGGCACATACAGCCGACGAGGCAACGCCAATCCCAATGCCATAGCGATAACGGGCATCCAGCGAGAAGATGCACATCACACCAGCCACGGTGATGAGCGAGAACAAAAGCTCTGTCCACGACAGACGGCGACGGAAGATGATCGGTTCAAAGAGTGCTGTGAAGAAACCTATCAGCGAGAAGCAAATCACACCAATAGACACGTTCGAAGCCTTGATGCTACCATAGAACAACATCCAGTGCAGTCCCAGCAAGGCACCACAGCCACATAGCTGCAGGAACTTGCGCCAGCCCACTCTTGGCAGTCCAGTAAAGACCAGCAGAATGAGACTGGTGAACAGCATGCGATACCACACAATGTCCACCTCGTTTAGCGTGATCAGTCGGCCAAACAAGCCAGTAAAACCTGCCAGCAGTACACTCAGATGTAACTGTACAAAACCACGTCGTGTTTCATTCATGGTGCAAAGTTACGCTTTTTAATCTGAAAAGTTACGCTTTTCTGTCCGAAAACTAATGCTTTTCTATTGAAAAACCAAAGCCATAGTCCAAAAGAACCGATGACTCGGTAAAACGACTGGATTGCGTTTTGCTATTAAGTAGTACGAGAAAGAGTGTGCGCCCCTCGCGACGGGCAGCCGAAGCAAGACAGGCACCAGCACGACGGGTATAGCCTGTCTTCACGCCGATGCATCCTTCATAGTTGCGAAGCAGTAGGTTCGTATTGTCGCAAGGCAGATGTCGCCCGTCCAGCAGGGGAATATCAAGAAAAGGCGTTGATACAATCTGGGCAAACGCAGAGTCGCGCATGCAATAGCGCGCCAGCACGAGCAGGTCGCGTGCTGTACTATAAGTACTGTCGTTTGGCATACCATTAGGATTGGCAAAGTGGGTGCTGTCCATACCAATATAGGCAGCTTTGTCATTCATCATACGGCAGAAAGAGGGAATATCACCTCCCAAGTGCTTGGCTATGGCGTTGGCAGCATCGTTGTCGCTCTGTAACATCATCTCTCGCAGGATATGTCCTAAGAGATAGCTATCACCCAAACGGACACGGGAATCCTTCTCAATGAAAACATCCTTTGTAATGACTATCGTATCGTTCATATTCCCTTGCTCTAATGCCAGCAAGCAAGTCATCATCTTTGTCAGGCTGGCAGGAGCCATGCGCCGATGGGCATTCTTCGCACTCAGGAGCTGACCTGTGGAGTCATCGACAAGTATCCATGCTTCGGCAGACAGTTGCTCGCAGAGAGCTTTCCTTGCCACCGAATCCAAAACCACCGTACTGTCTATGCGCTGACTATCCTGCAGCCTCAGCTCCTCTGCACTAAGCTCTACTTCACTTCCAACAATACCCATGCCACAACCTGTGACCATGAGTATCATCAAGAATCCCCATACCGCACGTAGTCTCTTCATCTGCTACCCTTTCTTTGGAATACGCTTGGTGAGTCCTATGGCACCTGTAGGACAAACAAGACGGCAGAGGTGACAGCCCACACACTTAGTGCCTACGATGCGTGGCTGACGTGTCGTCAGATCAAACATGATTGCCTGATGACCTCCATCCTCACAGGATATCTGACAACGACCGCAGCCTATGCAACGCTCACGGTCTATCTTGGGGAATACCACGGTATCGCGATCCAACTCACCTGGTGTCACAAAATTGTCGAGCAACTCACCAACGAGGTCTGAAAGGTGTTCTACACCGCGTTTCGCCATGTAGTTCTGCAGTCCCAGCGTGAGGTCGTCAATAATACGATAGCCATACTCCATCACCGCCGTACATATCTGCACGTTACTGCATCCCAGTTGGATAAACTCCAGGGCATCGTGCCATGTCTCAATACCACCAATGCCACTGAACTCCACATTCTTGATGATAGGACTCTTGGCCATCTGTGCAATGTAGCGCAGCGCTATGGGTTTCACGGCACGACCAGAATAGCCAGAGATGGCAAACTTGTCACTCACCTTCACCTCTTCACTCAGCGTAACACTCTTGATGGTGTTGATGGCCGAGATGGCATTGGCACCAGCAAAGAAGGCACCCATAGCAGGTTCGGTGATATGCGTGATGTTAGGTGTCATCTTCGGAATGACGGGAATATTCACGGCACGCTTCACATAAGCCGTATAGAAGGTCACCAACTCTGGATTCTGTCCCACGTCGCTACCCATGCCCGTCAGGCGCATCTGCGGACAGGAGAAGTTCAGTTCAATGGCATCCACGCCTGCCTTTTCTGCCATCTTCGCCAACTCTATCCATTCCTCTTCGGTCTGTCCCATGATAGAAGCCACGATGATTTTCGAAGGGTAGTTCTCCTTCAGACGGTGCAGGATGTCGAAGTCCATATCCACAGGATTCTCGCTGAGCTGTTCCATGTTGCGGAAACCAGAGAATGGTTTTCCAATGGCATCGAAGCGAGGCGACACCTCTTTGATTTCCTGCATACAGATAGTCTTGTAGAACACACCTGCCCACCCTGCCTCCAAGGCACGTGCCACCATTTCGTAGTTGGTACAGATGGCCGATGACGCCAGGAAGAAGGGATTCTCACAATGAATGCCACAGAAATCTATGGCCAACGAGGGCTTCTTTTCATGGCTTATTGCGGGCTCTCCACATGCAGCAAGCAGTTCCTTGATACGAACAGGACGGTCATAGTGGATACAAGCCTCCTCCGCATGTTGCAGGTCGGCCTCACTGCATTGGGCAACCCATTGGCCTGCTATATCGGCATTATCAAAACGTATGGCGCGAATGGCACGAGCGGGATCGCCTGTGACGCAAGCCTTTGTGCATGGCGCATCCTGACAAAACAGGCAGCGTGCTGCTTCTTCGCGGATATTCAATTGTCTCTTCATTGTCTTTAGGTTGTTAGTTAATGTTGCAAAGATAATGTTTTTCTTCGTATTATCATTGTTTTTCACGGAAAAAAGTTAACTTTGCAGTTCATTATTCATTAAAATGACGAAGCCATTTCTACATTATTACCAGTTGGGCGAGGAAATAACTGCTTTCAGCACTACTCGTCAGGGAGGCTATAGCGAGGAGCGCTATGGCGAGTTCAACATCAACCGCTATTGCGGTGACAAAGAGGAGGCAATTAATCACAACCGCCAAGCACTCTGTGAACTGCTGGGCATCGATAACCATCACTTACTGATGCCTCACCAGGTGCATCTGACGGAAATAGCTGTGGTCAACGAAAAGCTGGATGCCAACCTAGAGGGAGTGGATGCACTGATGACCAACATCAAGGAGGTATGTATTGGTGTATCTACAGCCGACTGTATTCCCGTTTTGCTTTATGACCGCAAACAACAAGCCGTCTGCGCTATTCACGCAGGATGGCGTGGCATTGTGCAACGCATTGTGGAGAAAGCCGTGGCAAAGATGAGTGCTGTCTATGGCACCAAAGCTGAAGATATTGTAGCACAGATTGGTCCCGGCATTCACTTGGAGAGTTTCGAGGTGGGCGACGAGGTGTATCAAGCCTTTGAAACAGAAGGCTTTGATATGGAAGCCATCAGCAAGAAATACGAGAAATGGCACATCGACCTGCCTGAGTGCAACCGCTTGCAACTGTTATCTACAGGCGTACCCGCTCATCAGATAACCGTCTCCCCGATCTGTACCTTCCAACAGTCAGACACATTCTTCTCCGCCCGCAAGCTTGGCATCCAGTCAGGCCGCATCTTCACAGGCATTATCCTAAGAAGAAAAGGCTGACACCTACAACAGAAACCATGGCGCCAAGCACGGCACGCCACGTGATCTTCTCCTTGAAAAGCCAGTAAGACGGCAGGATAATGATGATAGGGGTCATGGCCATGAGCGTAGAGGCAACGCCTGCGGCAGTGTATTGTACTGCCATCAGCGAGAAACCGACTCCCACGAAGGGACCGAAGATGGTGGTTGCTGTAGCAACAATGAGACCTTTCCTGTCGTGTATCGCTTCGCGCAGCGGTGCTATACCCTGACGAAAATACATCAGCAATGAGAAGCCTATGATGCCAGCCACACAACGATAGAAGTTGGCACTGAAGGGAATCAACCAGTCGGGCATACTTGCCGTCGCCTCATAGTGGTCCATACCTATCTTACTCAGCACCAGACCCACGCCCTGACACACAGCGGCACCTACTGCGAAGAGCACGCCGTTGAGGGGCAGTTTCAGCGACACCTTATGATGTTCGCCGCGGCCCAGCACGGAGATGCTGATACCAAGCAGCGTCACCAGCATAGCCACCATGCTCATCAGTGTCATCTGCTGACCCAGCGTGATCCACGCCATGAAAGCTGCTGACACCGGAGCCAGCGTCATGAAGAGCTGTCCGAAGCGCGAGCCTATTATGATATAACACTGGAAAAGACAGAAGTCACCTATCACATAGCCCACCAATCCCGACAACAGCATCCATCCTGCCGCCTCGGCTGATGCGCCAGCAGGCAAGAGATGTCCTGTTACCACGCCAAAAAGCACCAACGAGAACGTCAGCGTCAACATCATACGCAGGACATTGAGCGTGAGGTTGCCCAGTCGCTTGCTGCCAAATTCACTCAGAAGTGCTGTAGCTGTCCATGAGAATGCTACACCAATAGAAATTAATTCTCCAATATAAGCCATTGTTATCCCTTAACTTTTTGTTTGTGTGTTACAGAGACATGCTGCACTTTTCGTACCACATGCTCTTTTTTCAGGCGCAAAAGTACGAATAATTTCTGAATAAAAGATGCATATTTAAGAAAATGTTGTATCTTTGCAAACAACCTAATAGCTAGAAACAATGGATATTAACAACTTGATTAACCAGGCAAGGGGTTACTTCAACCTGCTGCCTGACAAAGACGACGAACAGGGAATCATAGAGCAGATCAGTAATGGTGTGTCGTTCCGCGGGGCAAATCTGTGGGTGCTCATCTTTGCTATCTTCATTGCCTCACTGGGTCTGAATGTCAACTCCACGGCGGTCATTATCGGTGCCATGCTTATCTCTCCTCTCATGGGACCTATCATCGGCATGGGACTGGCCGTGGGCATCAACGACTTAAACCTACTGCGACGAGCTGCAAAGAACTTTAGTGTGGCGACGGGCATCAGTGTGCTGACTGCCACTATCTATTTCCTTATCACGCCTCTGGGCGAAGCACAGTCGGAGTTGCTGGCACGCACATCGCCCACGCTCTACGATGTGCTTATAGCCTTCTGCGGTGGTGCTGCCGGCATCATTGCACTCTGCACACGCGGTAAGGGCAACGTCATCCCTGGTGTAGCCATCGCTACAGCACTGATGCCACCATTGTGTACGGCAGGCTACGGACTGGCCACAGGACATTTCCTTTATTTCCTCGGTGCCTTCTACCTGTTTTTCATCAATACCGTATTCATCGCGCTGGCCACCTTCTGCGGTGTCCGTCTGATGCATTTCCAGCGCCATGCTTTTCTGTCGTCAGAGAACGATACCAAGGCAAGTCGCATTGTGATGGGTATCGTGGTGCTGACCATGTTGCCTGCCACCATCATGACGGTGGGCATCGTGAAAAGAAGCATTTTCGACAATAACCTGCGCAGGTTTATCAAGACCGAACTGACGCAACAGGGCACGCAGATACTCTCTACGGATGTGGAGAAGGACAGTCTGATGCTACGCGTAGTGGCAGTAGGACGGGAGATTACCGACGCCACTCGTACGGCTGCCGAGAAGCGCATGGAGCAATACGGCATGGAGGGCTATCGGCTACGCATCATACAGGGCGTACAGACCGACAGTATCCTGGCTCTCAACAGTCAGTTGTCGCAAGTCAACACCAATCGTGAGGCAGACCATCAGAAGATACTGGAACTATCTGCGCAATCATCGAAGCTCACCGCAGAGCTGGAGGGCTATACGCGCTATGAGAGCATGTCGTCAACATTGCGTCCTGAGCTGAAGGCGCTCTTCCCGCAAATCACCGCCATTGGTCTCTCGCGTATGGCAGAATCGGTTAGCGACAGCACTCAGCAACAGCACTTCGTGATGGCACTTGTCAGCACTCCTGCCAACAAGCGACTCACCAACAGCGAACGACAGATGCTGCACGACTGGCTGCAGGCCCGCATTATAGCCGACAGTATCCTAGTGATAGAGAAATAAAGTGCATAACCAAAAACAAGAAAGACTATGAACATAGGAGACAAGGCGCCCGAGATTCTGGGCAAGGACGAACAGGGACGTGACATACGTCTGAGTGACTACAAGGGTCGTAAGCTGGTGCTGTATTTCTATCCAAAGGACAACACCAGCGGTTGTACGGCGGAGGCATGCAGTCTGCGCGACCATTACAGTGAACTGCAGGGTGCCGGCTACGAGGTGGTGGGCGTGAGCAAGGACTCGGCCTCATCGCACGTGAAGTTCAAGGAGAAGCACGCCCTACCCTTCCCCCTGATTGCTGACATCGACAAGACACTCATGGAGTCTATGGGTGCCTGGGGCGAGAAAATGATGTACGGTAAGAAGACGCAGGGCACCATCCGCACCACTTTCATCATCAACGAAGAGGGTGTCATAGAACAGATATTCGCCGGCAAGCAGGTAAAGACCAAGGAGCACGCCGAGCAAATTCTGACTCGATGAAATGGGAGGTTTCCGGATAATCCAGACTTTCCGGAATATCCGGATTATCCGGACATTCCGGAATTAGTCCTTTCTGGCCAGTTGCGCCTTTAGGCTCGCCACCTCCTGACGCAGAGCCTCTATTTCTTGTTGCTGTCTAGCAATAATTTGCTTCTGTGTCTCGCGCTGTTCCAGTCTGGCAGCAGTCATACGCTCTCGAATGCCACCTTCTGTGGTAAACTCGCGGTCTTTTCGCTCAATATAACTAGTTAATGCCTTGTCTACTTGATGACACAGGCAGATAGCCATATTAGCCAGTTCCTCATCGTTCATCTTGGGAAGTAGAAGCTGGTAATCCTCGTATTTGCTATGGTGCATGCAGAAGTCGTGCATGCGTTCAAATCGCTGATTTTTGCCGAACCATTCTGCTTTTCCCATTCGTTTCAGGTAGTCCTTGTAGTCTTCCAGAAGTTCTTTGTTACTACCACGTGCTATGCCCAGCAGTTTCATCTCCACTTCCATTGAGGTCTGTCCGTCACTACTACCCTCAGCAATGTTCTGTTTGGTGCTTCGTGCGGCCTGTACCATTTGATCTACTGTTCTGTCGCCATATTGAGGCAGATAGCGCTGGCAGAACAACTGTGTCAACTGGTAGAGCACATCGCTACGCTGGTAAAACCTCAGTTCTGTAAATACCACAGCTTTGCGTAGCACACTCGTAGTTCCATCCTTGTAGTGGTTTATGTTGATATCCTTCTTATAATCCATAAATATCTGAGTTCGTATTGCAAAAGTACAACTTTTTTCCTAACATTGTTTCATAATTCTAAAAGAATTTGTTTCTCATTTCTTAATGATCCAATTCCTTGAACTTGATGCCGTCATAAAGTGGCTGTTGACCGTTGCGGCTCTCGGGAATGAAGTGAAGGCGGACATTGCGGATGTGCTGGGCGGGGTCGAAGTCCTCGGGGGCATCGACGGGCTTGCCCTCGATTTCAAGTTTCAGACGACCCAGGTGGTTCAAACGGACAATCTTTCCGTCCTTGAGATAGTTGCAGAGAGCATCCTCCAGTTCGCTGAGCACCGCCAGCACGTCGGAACGCTTCAGCGTGCAGTTCTCTTGAATCTTGGTGGCAATCTCTTCGGTGTCAACCACTCCTGTGTGGAAGGCACGGGCTACATACTTGCCTGCTGAGGGCAAACAGCTACGATTTTGTTTCTTAAGACAATAAATCATGTGTTTTTGGGTATTAAGTTAAAAATATAATTATAGCTATAATTCATGCAATTATAGCTATAATTTCGAAAATAATAGCTATAATTTTTTTCATGGTATATGCTTTTCGCCTGCAAAGATACAAAATTTTGAAGGCGAATGCAAGAGTTTAGGAAAATAAAAATCAGATTTTGCAGATGCGCTGGTCGAAGTCCTTGGCACCACCAGTCTCGCCAAAGAGCTTTTGTAGCAGACGGACACGAAGGTTGGTGATAGACTGTGGCGACGATAGTAGCAGACAGGCAATCTCCGAGGGCAGGAAATGCTGGTGCGTGAGCAGGCATACGGCTTGTTCGCGGATGTTGAGCGGCTTCAGGAGTGCGAGCAGGTCGGGGTTCAGCGAGTAACATAGCTGCTGTAATGCGCTGATGTCTTCATCGCTGGCTACCTGTCCCAGCGTGGCCGACTTGTGAAGGCGGGCAGTCACATCCTTCAGTTGGCGAGAATTGTCTCGCATCTGGCGCTTCTTCTGACGTTGCATCTGAACCAGTTCACGATGCGTGAGGATGTAGTACCATGCGAAGATACTGGCAGCGAGAACAACCACGAAAAGTGCCCCCAACAGACAGATAACGGTACGGTACTGACGACGCTCGCGCTGCTGTTCGTCGTACTGTGTCTGCATGTCGAGAATAGCGATGGCCTCATTATTCTCGTATTTGTCACGATAGAGCTGGTTCAGTCGTTGGCTGAGGTGCGAAGCCATGCGGTGGCTCGATGCATCGTGCTCTGCCAGACTGTTGTAGTGGTTGATAAGTTTGCGATAGGCGTCAATACAAATGGCGTAGTCGCCCGATTGAAGTGTCTGTGACCAATAGTCGCAGGCTTGCGTGGAAAGGCCCTCACGGGCGGCGATATCGCCCAGCAGCTTGATGGTCTTGTCGAGATAGGCCGTCTGCTGTGATTCGTAGAGCAAGGCCTTGGCCTGTGCCAGGTCGTTCTGATGCAGATAGTAGCTTCCCATATTTGTGAGCATGGTGGCACGGATAGGTCCGTGAACACTATCGAGTAGCGGACGACACCGTTCTATATACGCCCGCAAGCTGTCTGGCTGGTTCATGGCGTCATAGGTTGTTGCCAAGTTGTTCATTTGGCGAGCCATCCACTCCTTGTTGCCCAATTGTTCAGCAGCCTTAAGTGAACGGTGGTAGTAGTCTATGGTCTGAACATAGTTATTGGCATTATCATTGATATCGCCCAAGACAGCATACAGCTCATAATTGAGTGCCAAGTCATCGAGTCCACGTGCCAGTTCCTCTGCCTGTTTCAGCAGTCGGAAGGCCTCACCATAGCGATGCTGTCCATAGAGTACAATGCCATGATGCAGACAGGCACGCGCCAGGCGATTGTCATCGCCCTGTTGCTCGTAGTAGCGTTGGCTCAGGTCTATAAGCGTGTCGGAAGAAAACGTCAGTCCGATGCGATGGATGGCCTCTGTGAACACCAATCCGTAGAGCGCACGGTCGGCGTCAACGCTGAAGCTGTCGATGTCCAGTCCATAGAGCAGTCGGATGGTGGAGTCGGGCGACTGACGGCATATGGCCTCTGCCTTGAGCAACCTGACGTTGCGGCAATGCTCCGAAGAGCATGCCGCCAACATCAAAGCACTTGCGAGAATGAGGACTGCCAGTTTCCTCATTTCAGTTTAAATGTGATAGGTATTACATACTTCACACGCACAGGATGTCCTTTTTGAATTCCAGGTTCCCATCTGGGCATGGACTCAACTACGCGCACAGCCTCTTCATCCAGCGATGGAAAGGCCGATTTGAGAACATTCACATGCGAGAGACTTCCGTCCTTCTCTACAATGAACTGCACCACCACACGTCCTGCCACCTTTTGCTTCTCGGCATCGGCAGGATATTTTATATTTTCGCGCAAGAATGTCATCATGGCCATATCGCCCCCAGGGAAAGAAGGCATCTGTTCCACAACACTAAATACTTCATCCTGCTGTCCTTTCTGTGACACTACAGTTTTCTGAGCCATCAACGTCGTGAAGCCGAAAAGCGCCATCAACGACAGAATCATCAGTCTTTTCATAATTTTCTTTCTTTT
>Ga0265298_10000237_pt1 | contig 84122 bp, 59 predicted proteins | sample AusTroGonzalo_MG_3_FD_193486 | JGI IMG/M metagenome (GOLD analysis project Ga0265298, IMG submission 193486) | Bovine rumen microbial communities from tropical cattle in Woodstock, Queensland, Australia - Gonzalo_01 | ecosystem: Host-associated > Mammals > Digestive system > Stomach > Rumen ...
CCGGAGCGGATCCAGATCATGCGTCTGCACGGTCGCGTTCGCGTTCAGGCCGGAGAGAGAGCCGGACGCGCCGGAGATCTCCACGGCGCTCCCCTGGTCGTCGTTCTCGGGAGCGGCAGGCGACCAGTTCAGGCGGATCGCGCCGTAGCCGCCTACGCTGCCGACGCTGCCGACGCAGATGTAGTACGTCGTCCCCCCCGCCGCGAGGAACCTGACCCGGCTGGCGCCATCGTCGCGGCCGGTCGCGTCGTCGTTCTCGGCCACCGCCGAGAACGCCCCGCCCGAACGGACGTAGACGCCCATGACCGTGTCGATGGCATCGCCGGCGTCAGACGCCGAGCCGATGGTGTCAAACGCCACGTAGGAGGTCTCCGGCGCCGTCCACTTCCACCATACCGTGCATCTCGTTCTCGAGTTGAACGACTTCAACGGCTCGTTCTGGGGCTCGTCCCCGTGAATGGTTGCGCCTCCGGCCCCGCCGCACGTCGCCGTCCCGCTGCCGCCCGATATCGCGGTCGCGCCCTCCCAGTCGTCGTTCAGCGGCCAGGTTCGGTAATGCAGCCCGACCACGCCCTTTACCGTCTTCTGGAGCACTCCTACGCAGACGTAGTACGTCACGCCGCCGGTCGCCATGAATGCCACACTGTCATCGTCGACGTCGTCATTGCCCAAATCGTAGGTCTCGGCTATTTTCGTGAACGTCTCGCCCGAGCGGGTATAGACGCCCATGATGGTGTCGAGAGGATACCAGTCCTCGTCGTGCGAGTCCAACGTGTCGAACTTCACTTTGCAATCCCGCGGCGCGGTCCATTTCCACCACAATGTGCGCTTCGCGTCAAAACGCCGGGCCAGAGGCTCGTCAGCCGTCGCCGTCGCATTGCTGTTCACGGACGACGAAGACAGCGAGGTCGACCCGTTCGACAGTTCTCTCGCGTCTTCCCATTCGTCATTAGAAGGTCTGATCACCCAATTGAGCCGGATTTCGCCCACCTCCGAGTCATTGAATCCTCCCACGCATACGTAGTACGTCTGGTCGGCCGTCGCCCTTAACGTGACGCTGCTGGTGTGATCGTCATCGGAGACATCGTCGTTCTTGTCGATTTCCGTGAAAAGCTCGCCCGACCGAGTATAGACGCCAAGGATGGTGTCAAGAGCCTCACCGTTCGCAAGGCTCGAACCGGCTGTGGTGAAAGTCACGTTGCCGTCGGCTTTGGCTTTCCATTTCCACCACACCGTGTGGTTGATGCCAGATTGAAGAGGTTCATCCGCCCGCACAGTCGCGTTGCTGTTCACGCCAGCCGCCGTCCACCACGTGTCGCAGGACCACCATGTGTCTGGATACGTCGGAGGCAGATTCTCGCTTTCGACAAGATCGAACGCGTTCCCCCAGTCGTCGTTCGGCGGCCCGACCACCCAGTTGAGCCGGATCTCGCCCACCTGCAAGTCATTGTATCCTCCCACGCAAACGTAGTACGTCTGGCCGGCCGTCGCCTTTAAAGTGACGCTGCTGGTGCGATCGTCATTGGAGACATCGTCGTTTTCACCGTTCGCCACCTGCCAGAACGTCCCCGGCAACAAGGGTTTGTAAACCCCCAAGACGGTGTCCATGACGCTGCCGTTTGCAAGACGCGAGCCAGCAGTGGTGAAGGTTGCCGTGCAGTCCATTTCCGCCGTCCACTGCCACCACACCGTATGGCCAGCCGACGATCGATACTGCAGCAGGGGCTCGCCCGACTGCACGGTCGCATGGGCGTTCGACGCCACCACGCTCATTGAAGGATGGGCGTAGCCATTCGCCGGGAGCTGACTTGCGTTCTCCCAGTCGTCGTTGGGGACGACAAGATGACCCGTGCCGGGCACGTAGTTCCAGAACGTCATCGTATCGTTTATTTCCGAAAACCGCATGATGTCAATGTCGGCAGGGCTGCCGTCCGTCCATCGGGCGCAGGGTATCGTCTCCGAATTGAACCTGTCCGCATACAGCCTCGCCTTGTTGCCCCAGAACCATTCGTCGGTTTCATCACTCCACCCACAATTCTTCTCGATATCATAGTACCCGTCCGCCTGTTCGATGCTCACCTCGTAGTTAACACGGTTGGTCGCCTCTCCGTAATCGGAGAATACTCCAATGGTCGTCCTTTGGCCATGACTGTTCGACCCGGACTCGTCGCATCGGTAGATGACGATTCCATTTACACTGTTCGCGATAATATAATACTGTCCAGGATCCGTCGGATGCGAGAACTTCCAAACGTCCTGCAGATTGTTTGTCACCGTCACAAGGCAGGACGAGGACGGCAATTCCTTCGGCGTCACCCATCCAGCCGCCGCCCGGAGATAAGGACAGACGAGCATCGGTATTTTATCGCCACAGACCCCCATGAGACAATACGACCAGATGCCACCACCGACTCCTATATGGGGGTAGGTGTATAGGTCTGGGAAGCCGCAGATCAGGTGTCCACTCTCGTGGCAGAACGTCACGATAGACGGATCGTCCGTAATTGGCGAGATCTGATAGGCGCGGAAATGACACGTCTTTGAGCCGACGGTTATCGTGAGCTTGTCGTATTGCGTGTTTGCAAGACCCCCTTTGTGCGCCCAAAGCCCGTAATCCCATTTCGACGAATCATTGCCCGCAAAGAAGATGTTCAGCGCCAGGAACTCGCCTTCGGCATTCGTCGTGGCCTGACTGATCTTTCCACGAAATTCCGTCTCAAAGCGTGGATCGGCCTTGAGAACATCTAACACGTCGCCAATGAGGGAACGTCCACAAGAACCGCAGCCTTTTGTCTCGTCGTCATAATGTTCGCGCGGATAGGGCGCCTTGATCCAGCCGATGACGACATTCGTGTAGTCAAGGTGGCCGCTCGAGGTCTCGAGGAAGTATTCGCGGACGGACGACGGGTTGCCGTACTTCGTGAATCCGGTCCCGTTGAGCAGGTTGTTCAAGTCGCTGGCCGTCACGCCCGGATGCACGAGGTTGGCAAGTGTCGTCGTCTCATTTCCGTTCGCGTCAAGAACCGGGAAATCGACCAGGAGCGTCACGCCGACGATCCTGCCTAGCGTCTGATGCGACGGCGGCGCCTTGAGCGTTGGCTTCGACGACGCTTTCTGGTGCCGCCGTGCCTTCAGCTCGGCCCAGCGCCTGGCGAGTCCGGACTCCTCCTCGGCCTTGCGCCGCCGCTCGAGGGCGCGTCTGCGGAACGTCTCGTCGTCCTCCCGCTCGGCGTATTCGTATGCGCCCACCTGGGGATTGTAGACGAGGTTGCGCCCCTCCTCGTCCGTGAACCTTGCGGCATATTCGTCTCCCACACCGTGGATGCGGATCGTCCGCCCGTCGGCGATGCGTTCCTCAAACCACTTGTCGAACGGCGCGGCAAGCGCGGAAAAAGCCACAATTGCCGTCACTGCGGCGGCAATCAGATGGTGCATTGACGTTTTGCTCATGGATGCCAATTCTTTCTAGGATTCATTCTGCATGTTATTTTACCACATTAAACCGCCCGATGGCAACAGCATCGATGCGCCATTTTGTCAAAATGGGCACAATCAGCCTGGGGAGACTGTTCACTCCGTCTGTTCGGCCCTGAGGCGGAAGAAGCGCGTCGTCTTTCTGGTCTCGTCGATCGTCGTCTCACCGGAGGGATCGAGCGGGTAAGCCGTGGCATTGCCAGAGCCGTCCACGTTGTCCGAGGCTATGATCGTGAGCGTGAAGCCCGCGCCGTTCACGAGCGGCGGCGTGGTGACGACCGCGTGTCCGTTCTCGTCGAACTCGATCTTGCCGAAGATCGTCAGTTCACCCTCCGGCACGTCGAACGCATAGCGGAACACGTTCGCGACACCACTCGCGTCCGTCGCGTCCCACGCGCCCGTCACACCGCTGGCCGCCGTCCATCCCGAATACTCTTCTCCGCCCGGCGTGATGATGATCGTCGAGCCGTTCGCCGACGTCGTTTCGCTCAAACCAGCCGGCAAAGGCGCGACGGTGCCGCCGGTGCCTTCCTGACCCGGGCCGATTGGATAGGGTGTTTCCTTGCCGCAGGTGGCGACGACCCTGACGATGCCCGCGCCGATCATGATGTCTCCGCAGCTGCCTTGATGGCCTCCTCCGATCCCGGCGGAGAAGTTGCCGCCGATTGCCGTCACGCTGCCTCCTACGATGCTGACGCTACCGCACGAACCATAACCGCTGCCGATACCCGCCGCCCCGTTTCCGGCCCGGGCCGTGATCGTGCCCCCCTCGATCCTGACGTTGCCGCCGTCGACCATGAAACCGCCGCCGATGCCGGCTCCGTAGCCGTTGCTGCCAGCCCCGAGCGAACCGGTGCTGAGCGCGGATATCGTGAGAGTCTTGCCGGCGGGGACGTGGACGCCGGGATAGTCCTCGTAGAATCCCTTCACCACATTCGCGCCCACTAGGATGATCGTGGCGTCGCCAAGGCAGTTGATGCCCGCCCACTTGCAGTTGATGTCGTTCACGCCGTTGACGACCGCGTTCGAGAGCGTCACCGTCGCGCCGTCCTCGATGGATATCTTGTGGCTGCCGGACAGGACACCTGTGACGATCATGCCGTCCAAGGCAGTCACGTCGCCGTCAGCCACGGACAGATCGCCGTTCCACCCCGGCACGATCGTGCGCGTCTGGCCGTCCGTCGTGTCGATCAGCCCGGGGATCACCATCGGGACCGGGGTCGAGCCGTAACCGCCCGCACCGATCGGATTGCCGCAGTATGGACCGCACGTGGCGACGACGCGGACAATGCCGAAGTCGATCAAGATGCCCCCGCAAGGCCCGTTGTAGCCGCCGCCGATGCCAGCCGCGCCGAGTCCGCCTGTGGCCGTTATGTCGCCGCCGGCGATGTAGATGCTTCCGCAGGACACGTTGAAGCCGCCGCCGATGCCAGCCGCCCACCTCGTCCCGCCGGCGTCGGTGCTCCCGCTGACGGCGAGGGCTCCGTCACCTCGGATGGTCAGGAGACTGTTCTCCGGGACGTGGATGCCGGGATAGTCCTGGTAGAATCCCTGCACCGTGTTCGTGCCTTTGAGGATGATCGTGGCGTCGCCAAGGCAGTTGACGCCCGCCCACGGGCAGTCGGAGCTGTTCACGCCGCCGACGACGGCGTTCGAGAGCGTCACCGTCGCGCCGGGGAGAACAGACAGCTTGTAGTAGGCTCCGCGGCTGCCGGTGATCGTCGTGCCGTTGACGGCGAACGCCGAGGCGCGCCCCTGATCGCCCACGTACAGCGTCGAGAGGTCTCCGTTCCACCGTATCGTGCGGACCGCTGCGCCTTCGTCGTCAATCATGCCCGTGCCCGCGAGGACCACGCCGGCAGATCCGGCGTAGCCCGCGCCGATGGCGCTGCCCGCGCCCGTCAAGACGTTGTCGCCGCCGCCGGCGAAAGACTCGACGTAGCCACCCATCACGACGACGTCACCGCATCTGCTCTCAAAGCCGCCGCCGATTCCGGCCGCGCCGAACCCGCCCCTCGCGTAGATGGCACCGCCCTCTATCCATACGTTTCCGCAGTCCACGCCCAAGCCTCCGCCGACACCCGCGCCGTAGCCGCTGCTGCTCGCGACGAGCGATCCTGTGCTGCGGGCAGAGATGGTGAGACGGCACCCCACGGGAACGTGGATACCGGGCTGGCCGACGCGGAACCCCCTGACGACGTTCGTTCCAGCCAGGACGATCGTGGCGTCCCCCTCGCACGTGATGCCCGCCCACGGGCAGTCGTTGTCGTGCACGCCGTTGACGACCGCGTTCGAAAGCGTCACCGTCGCCCCGGCGGCGATGGACACCTTCTGCCTGCCGGAGAGCGTGCCCGTGACGACCATGCCGTCCTGGACCATCACGCCGCACCACAGGGCCGACAGGTCGCCGCCCCATTGGATCGTGCGGGTGGGGTCGCCTCCGTCGTCGACCATGCCCTGGCCCACATAGACCCCGCCGCCGGATCCACTGCCGCCCTTGCCGATGGCGCTGCCAGTGCCGACCAAGGAGTCGGCGCCGCCCCGGGTGGACCTGACGCATCCCCCCGTCACGCCGATGGTCCCGCATATTCCCTCAAAACCGCCGCCGATGCCAGCAGCCCCGTTGCCGCCCGTGGCGACAACGGTGCCGCCCTCTATCAATATGTGGCCGCAGTGTATCTGGAAACCGCCGCCGATACCGGCGCCATAGCCGTTGCTGCTCGCCTCGAGCGAACCGGTGCTCTTGGCCGAGATGGTCAGCACCCTGTCCTGGGGAACGTGGATGCCTGGCCGGCCGACCTGGAACCCCTTGACGACATTCGCCCCTATCAGGACGATCGTGGCGTTGCCCTCGCACGTGATGCCCGCCCACGGACAGGCGTTGTCGTGCACGCCGTTGACGACCGCGTTCGAAAGCGTCACCGTCGCCCCGGCGGCGATGGACACCTTGTGCCTGCCGGAGAGCGTGCCGTGGATCGTCGTGCCGTCGGCGGCCGTCACGTCGTCCGAGAGCGTGGCGAGATTCCCGTCCCAGCGCGGCGCGATAACGATCGTCGCGTCGCTGGCGGTGCCGGAAATGACGAGGCCCTCCCCGACTGAACGATAGCCGCCGGAGCCGTCAAGTCCAGCACCAATCGGAAACGAGGCGTTCTGGCCGGAGTCACCGCGCGTAGCGGAGACGCGGACGATGCCGTTTCCAATGCGGACGTAGCCGCACGAGCCCTCGCGCCCGCCGCCGATGCCGGGAGCGCCGTCCCCTCCCGTGGCCGTGACGTTCCCTCCGGAGACGGATATCTCGCCGCATACGCCGTAGCGTCCGCCCCCGATGCCCGCCGCCCCCGCGCCGCCGGTCGCCACGACCGTGCCGTTTGTGACGCCGATGTTGCCGCAGTGGACCCCCAGTCCGCCGCCGATGCCTGCGCCGGAGCCGTTGCTGCTCGCGTCGAGCGAGCCGCCGCCCGTGACGACCAGGGTACTGAACGGAGGAACGTAGATGCCGGGATAAAACTCTTCGAATCCCCTGACGACGCTGCTCCGGTCAAGAACGAGCGTTGCGTCGCCCTCGCATGTGAGGCCAGCCCACGGATAGGCGGAACTGTTCACGCCGTTGATGGCGACGCCCGCGAGCGTCACCGTCGCGCCCGGGGCAATGGACACCTTGTGGTTGCCGCCGAGCGTGCCGTAGATCGTCGTGCCGTCCGTGATCGTTGTGCTGAAGACCAGCTTCGACAGGTCGACGAACCCAACGGTACCGTCGCTCGCCGGGCCCCAGTTCAGCCGGACGCTACCCGTCCGGTCGCCGCCGCGCACCCCGACGCAGACGTAGTACAACGTCCCCGCCTTCGCCGCGAACGTGACGCTCGACGCCCGGCTGTAGTTGACGTTGTCGTTCTCTACCACCTTCAGCATGTCGCTCTCCAGGCCGGCGGCGCCCGGGGTGTTGGTGTAGACGCCCAGGACCGTGTCCATCACGCCGCCGCCGTCAAGCTGCGAGCCGAAGGTGTCGAACGTCACCTTGCCGTCGGACGTGGCGGCCCACATCCACCAGACGGTGCTGCCCGTCGCCGGCTCGTACTGCGCAAGAGGCTCGCCGGCGCTGACGGTCGCACCCCGGTTCCAGATGGTCTCCGTGCCGGAACCGCCGACGATCCCCCAGCGGTTCGCCAGCGTGTCGTTCACAACCGTCGCGTTCCAGGACAGGCGGATCGTGCCGTCGCTGCCGACGCTGCCGACGCAGATGTAATACGTCGTCCCCTCCGTCGCGCGGAAACCGACTCGGCTGGCCGGGGCGTTGGAATCGTTCGCGTCGTCGTTTTCTGCCACCACCGAGAACGCCCCGTCCGAACGCGTATAGACGCCCATGACGGTGTCGAGTGCGCTGCCGCCGTCGGTCATCGAACCAATCGTGCCGAAGACCACGTCGCAGGTCCCCGGCGCCGTCCACTTCCACCATACCGTGCATCTCGTTCTCGAATTGAACGACAGCAGCGGCTCGTTCTGGGGCTCGTCCCCGTGAATGGTTGCGCCTCCGGCCCCGCCGCACGTCGCCGTCCCGCTGCCGCCCGATATCTCGACCGCGCCCTCCCAGTCGTCGTTCAGCGGCCAGGTTCGGTAATGCAGCCCGACCACGCCCAGGTCCTCATATCCATACACTCCTACGCAGACGTAGTACGTCACGCCGCCGGTCGCCATGAATGTTACGCTGTCGTCGTCGACGTCGTCATTGCCCAAATCGTAGGTCTCGGCTATTTTCGTGAACGTCTCGCCCGAGCGAGTATAGACGTCCATGATGGTGTCGAGAGAATTCCAGTCCTCGTCGTGCGAGTCCAACGTGTCGAACTTCACCTTGCAGTCCTGCGGCGCAGTCCATTTCCACCACAATGTGCGCTTCGCGTCAAAACGCCGGGCCAGAGGCTCGTCAGCCGTCGCCGTCGCATTGCTGTTCACGGCCGACGAGGACCCCGAGACCCCGTCGCTCGGCAGTTCAATCGCGTCTTCCCAATCGTCGTTCATCGGCCTGAGGCTCCCGCTCAGCTGTATCTCGCCCACTTCTGCGGCCCCATACCCGCCGACGCAGATGTAGTACTTCTCAAATAATTTCGCTGTGAAGGAGACCCTGCTTGTGCGAACATCGTTGTCAACATCCGCGTCGTCGTTCTCGGCTATTGCAGTGAACGTCCCGTCCTCTTCCGAATAGACGTAGATGCCTATGACGGTGTCGAGTTCGCTGCCGTCGTCATGATGCGAACCAGTGGTCTCGAATGTCAGCTTGCGGCTCCTCAGAATTTCCCCCATCGACCATGGCGCTTCCCATCTCCACCACAGGGTATGGGCGGTTGCCGACAGAAACTGCGGCAACGGTTCGTCCGCCTGCAAGGTTGCGTTGCTGTTTACGCCCGTCACCCTCCATCCTGTGTCGTGGTGCATGGAAAAAGCGTCTCTATCCAGGATGGGGATCGAATCCTCCATGTAGTCGTTGGCGACGTCCTGGTCGTCCACACCGCCCGCGCCATTCCAGAACGTCATCGTGTGGCCGCATGACGAGAACCTCGAGAGATTGATGCCGGCGGGACTGCCGTCCCTCCATCGGGCGCAGGGTATCGTCTCCGAGTTGAACCTGCCAGCGTACATCCCACCTGTATTGCCGAAGTACCACGCGTCGTACCCGTCGTCGCCTCCTTCTTGCTCAACTTCATAGAGTCCGTCGGCCTGCTCCACGCTGACCTCGAAGTTGAGGCGGTTGGTCGCATCGCCGTAGCCGACGAAAGCACTCCACCAGTTCGATCTTTCGTAGTACCTGTTGGATCCAGTCTCGTCGCATCTGTAGATGAAGACACCACCAGATCCGGGGATATCATAGTCATAGTCCGACTCCTGTCGGTTCTCGATCAGATAATACTGCTCCGGATCCGTCGGATGCGAGAACTTCCATACGTCCTGAATGTCAGCGGTTACTGTCACGAGGCCGGGCGTGGACGGCAGCTCCTTCGGCGTCACCCATCTCGCCGCCGCCCGGAGATAGGCGCAGATATGGTGCGGCCGATCACCGAACACATTGCTACTCATGAGGCACAAGCTGCCAATACCGCCGCCTTCCGAACCGGTGTAGAGATCGGGGAAATCGCAGATCAAGTGTCCGCTCTCATGACAGAAGGTACCGATCATTGGTTGACTCGATATGGGAGTGATCTGGTAACCCCAGAAGTAGTATTCCTTCGAGTCGATCGTCAACCAGAATCTGTGGGTATCGTCATCGTAAATGGCCTCATATGGAACATAACCCTGTTGCGGCCAGAGTCCGTTGGCCCATGCCCTTGAACGGTTTCCCGCGATAAAGCAGTTCAGCGCACGGAATTGGCCGCCAAAGGCACTGGATTGGCGGGAAAAGTAAGTGTTGTCGTCCACCGTGGCCTGCCTCAGCAGTGGAAGAAACTCGGTCTCGTATCTGGGATCCGCCTTGAGCACTTCGATCATATCGCAGACGAATTCGCCTCCGCACAGGCGTGAATCCCGTGTCGGGTCATCGTAGTGTTCGCGCGGATAGGGTGCCTTGATCCAGCCGATGACGACGTTCGTGTAGTCGAGATGGCCGCTCGACTCTCGGAGGAAATATTCGCGCACTGACGAAATATTGCCATACTTCGTGAATCCGGTTCCGTTAAGCAGGTCGCGCAGATCGTCGGCCGTCACGTCGGGATGCACGGTGTTGGCGAGAGTGTTCGTCTCGACTCCGTTGTCGTCAAGCACCGGGAAATCGACCAGGAGCGTCACGCCGACGACCCTGCCTTTTGTGTACTCAATCGGAAACGCCGGCGACTTGAGCGTTGGCTTCGACGACGCTTTCTGGTGCCGACTTGCCTTCAGCTCGGCCCAGCGCCTGGCGAGTCCGGACTCCTCCTCGGCCTTGCGCCGCCGCTCGAGGGCGCGCTTGCGGAACGTCTCGTCGTCCTCCCGCTCGGCGTATTCGTATGCGCCCACCTGGGGGTTATAGACGAGGTTGCGCCCCTCCTCGTCCGTGAACCGCGCAGCGTACTCGTCACCCACGCCGTGGATGCGGATCGTCCGCCCGTCGGCGATGCGCGCCTCGAACCACATGTCGAACGGCGCGGCAAGCGCGGAAAAAGCCACAATTACCGTCACTGCGGCGGCAATCAGATGGTGCATTGACGTTTTGCTCATGGATACCAATTCTTTCTAGGATTCATTCTGCATGTTATTTTACCACATTAAGCCGCCCGATGGCAACAGCATCGATGCGACATTTTGGGCAAAATGGGCAAAATCAACCATGGGATGGTCCGCCGGAAAAATGGCGGCTTTCCGTGCGGTCAACCGCTATTTCCCCGCCAGTTCGCAGTTGAACTCGTCCAAAAGCTCGTCCGTGAGCGGATAGCGGACGATGACCGCCGTCGCGGCCGCCATGAGTATGGCGGGGATCACACACACAAGCAAGCGGATTCCCTCCTGGGCAAGGGGCCGCTGGGCCTCAAGATCGTTCATGAAATACGCCCCGGCGGCGTTGCCGACGGACATCATCGCGAAGGCCAGCACGAAAAAGAGCGAGAGGTTCCTCAGCGGCGCGTTGCGGCGGAATTCATGCCAGAGGTCGCTCGTCCTAACCTGCGCCGCGGCCGAGGCGTCCATCACCACGCGCTCCTTCGTCTGTGCGAACGAGAACGCGAAGCAGACGGCCGCCGCGAGCGCGAAGACGACCATCGTCCACAGCCACGCGCCCGGAACGGCAGGGAGCGAGACCTCCTCTTGCACGTCCACGGCGTGGTACCCCGTCCAGGCGAGCACAGCCCCCGGCACGATCCGTCCGATGGCCATTCCAAGCCGGAAGAACACGCCTATTATGGCGTTCACGATTCCCGCGACGCGCCGTCCGGTCTTGTGTTCAGAATAGGACACCACCTCCGGCACGAGCGCCCACATGTAGCCTGTGGCGACGATTATGCCCGTCGCCTTCACGAACTGCGCGACGCAGACGAGGCCGGGATGGCTCTCGACGAGTCCGATTCGGCTAAGCACGTAGAGCGCGGCCATGCCGGCGACGGCGACGGGCGCGAAGGCGTAGAACATCCCCTTCTTTCCCAGGCGCCGCCTGAGCGCCGGGACGAGCGGCATGAAGACGAAGGACGGCAGGATGCCAAGCCCCATGAAAAGCGCCGTCCGCCACGGTAGGGCGGTCGCCCCGCGACCGCCGCACACCCCGGCGAGCGACGCGACGAGCAGCGGCACGCCCATCGCCGCAAGGAAGCATCCCGCGTTCGCGAGGAAGATTCGGACTGAAGTAAGCATCGTGATCTCGTCAACATCGCGGGAAAGCGAAGCGTTCAGCGCGCCGTAGGCTACGTTCACAAGCGTGAACAGCACCGTGAACCCGGTGAACGTCGCATACGCGTAGACGACCTTCCACGCCGAGTCTCCGCCGCCGAACGGATTCCAGAAGCACAGCACCATCAGGACGACAAGGGGGATCCCCGCCCATACAAGGTAGGTGCGGTACTTGCCCCACGGCGGATCGTGCTTGTCGATGAACGCGCCCGCGAAAGGGTTCCACAGCGCGTCCACCGCCTGCACGACGAGGAACATCGTAGCCGCCGTCGCCGGAGCGAGGCCGAATACGTCGGTGTAGAAGAACAGCAGATACATGCTCACGGCGGGGTAGACGAGGTTCTGCGCGAAATCCCCGGCGCCGAACCCGATGCGCGTCGTCCAGTTTAGTCTATCACCCTTCTTCATCGTACCATCTACTCGACTTTTCAACCTTTCAACTTTTCAACCTTTCAACTTTTCAACTTTTCAACCTTTCAACTTTTCAACTTTTCAACTTTTCAGTACGGGAACGTGGCGCCGAAGACATACTGCGGCGAAATGACGGGCGGCGGCGGCCGGCGGCCCTTGGCCAGAAGCGCCAGCGAGAAGGCCGCGATCTTCTCGCCGGCCTCGGCGGCGTCGCACTCGAAGCGCGTGAGCGATTCGGAGTAGACCGGCCCGAGCCCGCGGTTGGAAAGAGTCACCACCTTGACGTCGTTCGGGATGGCCAACCCACGCCCGAGAAAAGCGGTGAGAGCCCCCTGCGCCACGAAGTCGTCCCAGAAGAGGAACACATCGGGGAAGCTGGCGCGCGGCAGGCTCATGAACGCATTGTAGGCCGATCGCTCGATGCCCTCGTAGCGCCCAAGCCCGTCCATGCGCGGAACCGTCATCCAGCTGCACTTGATCCCCTTGGACGCGAGCGCCTGACGCGCATCCGGCGTCTCGTTCCCTTCGAAGCGAACCTCCGTGACGCGCTTGACGCCGGCGCGGACGCAGTGCCGGACGAAATTCGCAATGGCATGCTCCGCGGAGAAGCGAATCCACCGCCCTTCATCCGCCTTCGGCGGATCGCCGTAGATGAAAACGCTCCTCACGCCCGCTTCGCGCAGGCACCTCCTCACGGGCGGCGTTCCGTAGATCACGATCGCGACGTCGGGCGTGCGGGAAAGCTCGTGCTTCAAGAACGTGAGCCCGATGTCCGCGTCCTGCGAGAAGACGACCGAGGAGAAAGCGTATCCAGCCGCGCCCAGCCTGTGGCGGAGCGCGTCGGCGATCATTGTCACATGGTAGCTGCAGGCGTCCACGTCCGGCAGCACGAACAGAACGCGGCCGTGCAGCGCCGTGATGTCGCGGGGCAGGACGACCGTGCCGACGCGCGGACGCGAACGGACGTACCCTTCACGCGCCAGCTGCTCGACGACTCCGCGCGCGACTCGAAAAGTGAGCCTGGACGCCTCCGCCAGCTCCTTGATCGTCGGAATCGCCTCGCCGGCCTTGATGCGCCCGTAGGCGATCTCGTCCTTGATGAAGGCGCACAGCGCGTCCGCGCGGGAGGTGGTGCCGTCGGGCGTGAAACGAAAGTTGGCAAGAAAGTTGTTCATAATATACAATCCTCCTCGTTCGTAATTTCACATAGAGACGCAGAGAGCGCAGAGAGCTTTCCTTCCGCTCTGCGCCCTCCGCCTCTCCACGCCTCTGAGTGAGATCCATCCCCCCTCAGCAAAGGAAGCAGGAACTCGCGGCGGAAGAGCGCGATGCGGCGCGCCTCGAGCGACCCTCGGGCAACCTTCCCCTCCGCCGCGGAGACGAGAGCCGCGAGACGCGACAGGACGTCCGGCGAATATATCTTCGTCCACAGCTCCGCGTCCGTCGGTGCCTTCACGACGCCTGGGCCGAGAGGCGTGTCGAACGGATGCGCCACCACCTTCATCCAGCAGCTTTCCAGCACGTCGAAGAACGCGGCCATCTCCTTCGCCGCCGGACCGAACATGAGCCGGTGGTGTTCCGCGAGAAGAGCCTCCACGTCCGTCTCGGGATTCCAGCACAGGCGAGAGAACACGTAGTAGTTGAGGTAGTTGTATATCCAGCGGTCGCTTTCGCTCTCGGCGAACGCGCCGGCGACGTGCGGCGCGACGGCGCGGTAGTAGCTTGCCCAGGCGCGCGGCGCGAGCTGCGGAATGTCCTTCATCTCCAGATTCCAGCAGTCCACCTTGTCGGGATAGTTCCAGAGCGAGACCTTCCGCCCCAGCTTCTCGTGCCAGCGGCGCACCTCGTCCCTCTCGCGCTCGCCGATCGCCGTGCCCTCCGCCCAAGGGCCGCGCCGGGCGACGAACACGTCTACGTTTCCGGGGATCTCGTTCGTGGGAATGCGTGCATAGGGGATGTAGGACATCTGCGAGACACGGGCATTCGGGAACTTCTCCGCCAGCCGGTTCGCAAGCTCGGCCGTGCGCCGCCAGACGAGATCCGTCGCGAAGCCGACGTCCGTCCTGGAAAACGGAATGTTGCGCTCGCACCAGTTGCAGCGGCAATGCCGCGCCCATGTGAAACCGTCCTTCGGCATGGCGTCGAAGACGAGAGAGGTACACGTCCCGCGCGACTTCGGACGGCGCGGGGCGCCGTCCCTACCATGGAACCCGCATCGGTAGGGCGGTCGCCCCGCGACCGCCGCTCCAAAGATCGCGCAGGCGTTGGTGTAGATTGCATCCCATGTCTCAGGCGAGAGGCAGTGCGTCTTCGCGCCGTGGCAGCAGGCGAGATGGGCCGTCTCCATCCGAAGGCGATACCAGTTGAGGCGCTTGAAGGACGTCTCGTCCATGCCGGCGAGCAGATCCTTGGCCACATGTCCGTCGGCGTAGCCGTACCGGCGCACGGAAAACGCCGGCGACTCCTCGATGCGCCCCTCCGGCACGGCGATGCGCTCCGCCTTCGGCACGCACGTGCCAAGCTCGCCGGGGAAATACATCCTTACGCCCGCGAAACGCTCGAGAAACGCGTACACGCCGAAGAGCGTGCCACGGCGGAAGCACGGCTGCCAGGGAGCCTCGCCCGGCAGGAAGGCGGCCTTAGCGACATCGGTAACGTCATCGTCGTTGCCGACGATGTGCACGACATTGGATTTCGCCTCAATGACGTAGGTATCATCCTGCGGCCGCCTCGGCGAGGCGGCCCTACCATTTTGCGGGTCATCCGGTAGGGCGGTCGCCCCGCGACCGCCGTTGCCGCCAAGTGGTAGGGCCCGCTCGCCGAGCGGGCCGCCATCCCCGCCCAGAATGATTGCCGTCTTGCCGGCGGTCTGACGCGCGACGACCGGAAGCGGCGCGCCAAGTGCGCCTTTCAGAAAGAAGTTCAGCTCCTCGGCCGCGAGCCGCGTGGCGTATGGCGCGTTCGTAGGCAGCACGATTTCAGACGAGCGGTCGATCACGACATCCGCCGCCGCCAATGCCGTCAAGCACACGATAAATGCGGTTGTCTTCATCCTGTTCATCTCACTAAATCCTCTGCGCCCTCTGCCTCTCTGCGCCTCTGCGTGAGACTAAAAAACTTGCGGCTAGAACGCCAGATTCCCGAGCGGCTTGAGGTGGATGCAGAAACGCGTCGAGTAGCTGTTCCAAGAAGGATCGGCCAGCTGCCGCCTGCACGGCAGAAGCTCGCTCAACGCCGTCGCCGCGTTGTTCCCCGAGGCGCTGCGCAGAACTCGCCGCATGCAGTTCGTGCCGCCCGTGGGATCGACGCTGTAGTCCGGCATCCTCGCTCTGGCCGGAATGGAAGTATTTCCGGCTGTCGTGTCGAGAGTCCATTCGCCCGCAAGCCCCACCACGTCGTAAAGTCCCCAGCCGTTGTCGGATTTCGTGCCCACGTCCTTCTGGTCGGTCGAATGCGTGTCGCCGTACCAGGCGACGAATTGATTCACCTGATTCGTGTGAACGGAGAAGTCCTCGTCAGTCGTGCCGCCAGTCGGCCAGAAAGTCGCAGTCCCCGCGCGCGCAGCCACCTCCCACTGCTCCTCTTCGCAGAGATCGACGACAAGCCCCGCCTTCGCCCGAAGCTTGGCGACGATGGAATTCACCGAGACCTTGTATCCTGTAAGCGGCCAATCGACGTTGGCTTCGGCGTCCGACGTGTTCTTGGCGCCGCGCAGAGCGTCATACGAAAGATCGTTCTGCGGCTTGAAGTCCGAACCAGGCGTCCCTGTGCCGAGACATGCGTGCTGGGCCTTTGTGTATTTGAATATCCCCACGTAGAAGTCGCTCGTGAACGTCACCGTACGGCGGTTCTGAATGTCGGCGTAGTAGTCGGGGCTGGACTGTCCTATGTGGTCGAACGTCGCCTGCGGCTCGCCCAAGGTATACGTCCCAGCCGGAATTCTCCTGAACACCATCTTCGACGACTTGTGCGCGTCCGTCCAGCCGCCGGCGGGAACGTCTGGCAGGAACTCGTAGCCGCCGTTAACGAGATCTACGACGATGTAATTGTGGGCGGACGCAGCGGCGTTCGAGACGGCGACCGTGAAGCCGGTGAGCGTCTGGCCTGCGAACGGAGATTTCGCAGGATCCCACGTGATGCGGCGCTGCCCCGGCGCGGCGGCGAAGAGCGTCCCGAGGCGATACGGCGCGGGATGCGCGTCCCAGGTGGCTGTCACCTCCACGTCGTTCGTCGCGCCGGAAAGGACGAAGTCGACGTCCACCTTCTCGCTCCACGGCCAGCGCTGGTTCACAACGACGCTCGAGACGGACGCATCCGCCAACGCCGAGAGCGCGATGGACAGGATCAACATGCCAAAAACAGCCTTTGATGTCGTCATGGTCGTCCTCCTCAGAAAATGATGATCTTCGTTCCTGTGTATTCCGGCCAGACTATGTCGTATCCCGATTCGCCCGCTTCGCCCAGCCAGGCCGGATCGAACGCGTGCACCCGCGGCTCCGAGACATGTTTCCATTCCCGCGTGCCGGGGGCTCTCACGGCGATCGGCCCTCCCCCGGCGCCAGAGACATAGGCGAGAGACGCGGACTCATGTGCGATCTCGTCTCCTCCGCCTGTCTGCACAAGGCTCACGTCCACCAGCGCTTCGGCGCCTGGCAGGACGACCGGCTGCGCGCAGCTGCCGCGCGTCTCGCCCGCGCCACGTTGGACCACCACCGACGAAACGGCCCGCGTGACGCAGTTCGAGAACACGAGCGTCGCGGAGTCGGCGCCATCCTCCCACGGCCATGTTAGAGGAGAAGACCGATCTGAGACTGTCTGCCAAAGCCGCTTGTCGGCCTTGGTTTTCATGATCTGGGCTGATGCCGGAAGAACGCATGCTGAAAGCTCCGAAAAGACCAAAAGGACGACAACGGCGCGTAGATGAACAACGCGTCCGATCCTACGATGTAATATCTGTTTCTCGTCCAATGGCATTTTCCACATGTCGGTATTATATCATATTCAACCGCCTTTGGGGAACACAAGACCGGGCGGCGCATATACACTGCCGATCCACCTTTGGTTTTGTCCGCGTAATGAAGCGAATGATCCGATTTCATTGCCTGGAAATCAAGGCGGAGGCGAAGGCTCGGCGGACGGCGTCGGCGGGAAGCGAGGTCTCGAGGCATTTCACGTCCGCAGCGTCGAGGAACGGCACGCCGTCAAGCGGCTCGGCGAAGACGAGGCGGGCCGCGTCCTTCACATGCCAGTATTCGACCACACGTCTGCCGCCGCGTTCGTACATGAAGGCGCGCACGTCGGTCCACTTGCCGCCGGCCACGTCAAGCTGCTCCCACTCAAGAAGCTCGTAGCCGCCCTTCCCGTCGTCCACCAGGTGGAACTCCCGGTCCGGATTCTTGAGCATCTCCTTCTGCTCCGGCGTCAGCAACTTGCGCGCACGCACGTCCTCCCAGCGGCGGACGGTGGCGAGGACGTCGGCCGTACGCTTATGCGCGTGCAGGGCGCCGAGCGACATCTGCATCGTCGCGGGGCAGTCGAACGCGGCGGCCTTGCTGGTGCCGTACTCCCAGATGTCGGGCTGGACGCCGACAGTGCGGACTCCGCCGGCCCACAGCCCCTCGCCCCTCGGCTGCGTACCGTCGAGCTTGGGCGGCGCGAACCGCCACCATCCAAAGTCCACGCGCGTGAAGTCCTTCGCAAGCCTGACGGCGGCCGCATGCGGATATTCGATTATCTTGCGCTTGAACAGCTCCGGGGAGAAGACGTCGAACGCGTTCGCGCCCGACTGCAGATGCCAGCCGAAGTGGCTCTTCGCGCAGCCTTCGGTGAAAAGCGGCGGACGGCCGGTGCGGGCAACACAGCGTTCCACGCAGCGGATCTGTGAGAGGGAGATGTTTATGGTGCAGGGGGGATTGGCGTCCTCGGAGCCGTCGAAGTAGAGGAATTCAAGGCCGCAGTCGTAGACCGAGGCTATCATGTCGCCGATTTCGTCCTGCAGCGACGTGTCCTGGTCCACGTAGGTGCTGATGGCGGCGCATTCGCTGACGCCCAGCACGCCGCCGATCTCGCCTACAGGATGCGCCTTCGCATACGTGCCGAGATGGCGGCGCTTGACGCCCGTAAAACGGTACGGACGCTCCGTGACGTACCCGGAATACTCCAGCAGCTCGGTCCCGAACCTGAGTATGCGGCACTTTGGATGCATTGGGGCGGCGATCGGGTTCTGCTCCACATACACGTCGCACGGCTCCTCGGATGCGGGGAGGGCGCGGGAGAGAGTGTAGTGTTTCACGAGCGCCAGACGGTGGTCGGCCTCGGGCGTGACGTAGCGGCTGTCGAAGCCGACGAATGTCTGCAGGGTGTGCAGCCCCACCGTGATGCCGGCGGCGTTGAACTTGCGCACCGCGGCGGAGAAGGACTCGCTCGTCCAGCCATGGTTCCATGTGTAGTCGGGCAGAGTGCGGTAGCCGCGTTTGCCGCCGTTTACGAGGGCCGGATAGTAGATGAGCAGCATCCTGAAGCCGCCTGCTTTGGCGTATGAGAGGATCTCGTCCACGTTGCCGGGGCGAATGTCGCATGTCCAGTAGATCGAGGCGTTGAGACGGCTGTCGCGGCGGCTTTTCACGCCGCGCGGCATGCCGCAGGCGGCCTCGGCGGCGTCGATCTGGTCGAGGAAGGCCGCTGGGGTGGCGGCGGCGGCCAGCACGGCGACGCCGTTGGTCACGCCGTAGTCCTTGAGCGCCTCCACCGTGAGGCGGCGGAAACCCCAGCGGCGCTCGTTGTCCACGTCCATGTACGGCGTGCCGCCCATCACTCCCACGCAGCCGCGGCCGTCCCACATCACATTCAGCCAGTCGCCGAAGTTCTCCCGGTTCTTCACCGGCAGCTGCAGCAGCCGGAACGAATCGATCGGCGGTACGTCCATGTTCCAATGCCAGTACTGGCGCTCCTGCACCGTGTTGGATATGAGCCGCACGGGACGGAACGTGGCGTAGCCTGCCGCCGACTCCTCGACACGCACCGCCACCTCGTAGGGGGCAGTCTCGAAGCCCATGTAGATGAGATCGCCCTCGCGGCGGACGCGGTTGGCGGGATATGTCGTGCGCTTCGCCTGCTGCACAAGGCGCGTCTCGTTGTTGAAAGGCCGCGTCTGGGTGGACGCGAAGACGGGTATGCCCTCGCGCGGCTCGAGCATCTCCTCGCCGGTCGCCTTCAGGACGAGCGAGCGCGCCGTGGCGTCGGGGTTGACGACGAGTCTGAACGCCGCCGTCTCCACCACCACGGGGGTCTTCCCGTCGAAGGCGGAGGGCAGCATCTCCACACCATCAGCTTCCGCACCGCACGCGACGACAGCGAACAACGCCGCTGCGGCTAGTGAAACATGCTTCATCATACGACATCCTTTCATTTCGTGTCCAGCGCCTCCATTGTGCCAAATCGCGACGGCAGTTGCAAGAGGAAAAGTGCTTAGTGCTTAGTGTCTAGTTTCTTGTTTCTGGTTTCTTGTTTCTGGTGGAGTGCGTGGTTGGTTTTCGGTGCTCTAGGACGAGTAGGAGGATAGGACGAGTAGGACAATAGATAGGAGGAGAGAGCGCATTGCACCACGAAATACCAGTGGGCCGAAGTCCGAGGGCGGAGAAGCGGGAGGCGAGAGCTGGCTAGGCGGAGAACGCCGCCGGGGGACGCGTGGCGAGGCGGGTGCGGATGCGGGGCGGCGCGAGACGACAGCATCGCGCCGCATCCGCGCCGCAGACGCCCGCCACGCGCACCACGGCGATCAGCGCTCTCCGCCGGTGCCGGCACGAGGCGACCGCTCCGACAACCGAGGGCCCGCCGTGAAGCGCGGCCGATTTCCGGAAAGAAGCGAAAGGGCCGGGTGAAAACGCGCGGACGGCGAAGCGGCCGGGGGTGACGGCAATCTGGTGATTGCCGAACCCCCGTGACGCAAGCCGCAACGCGCGTTTTCGCACGAGCCCTAGAGCGCCGGAAATCGGACGCACATGCACTACACCACGCACGGGACGGAGCTTAGAGCTTGGAGCTTAGAGCTTGGAGCTTGGAGCTTGGAGTTTCTGGTTTCTAGTTTCTTGTTTCTAGTTTCTGGCGGACCCGCCGACTTGTCCACCGTAGCCTTGGCGAAGGTGGAAGCCTTGGCGAAGGTGGAAGCCTTGGCAAAGGCGGGTTTCTGGTGGAGTACGACTAGAGAGATTTTGGGGAACCTCAAGAATGGGAGGAGCTCAAGAAAAAGAATCATGAGCCACGCGGCGCGGAATTATGGTATAATGCATCCATCATGCTTCCCCCTCCATCGATAGCGGGGGCGTTTCCGAAGCGCCCGCCGAATCTCCACAAGCGCGCCGCCGGCGTCGTGACCGTTGTCGGCGGCAGCGCGCACTTCATCCACGCGCCCGTGATAGCCGGCCTCGGCGCGCGCGCGGCCGGCGCGGGCCTCGTGCAGCTTGTCGTGCCCGACGCCTCGCGCATCGCCGCCGGCGCACTGATCCCCGAGGCCACGTTCTTCAAGCGCACGCCCACATGCGTGCCGCCAAAGGCGGACGTCACCGTGATAGGCATGGGCCTGGGCGTCTCGCCCGACTCGGAGATGATCATCTCCCGCCTGCTCTCCGGCAGCGCCGGACGCTTCGTGCTGGACGCCGACGCGCTCAACGTGCTCGCCAAATGGTACGCCGGCAAGAAGAACGCCCTGCCCGCCGCCGCGGGGCAGGAGATCGTCATCACCCCGCACGCGGGCGAAGCTGCCCGTCTGCTCGCGTGCACGCCGGAGGAGGTCGAGCGCGACCGTCCCGCCGCAGTCCGCGCCCTCGTCGCGCGCTACCACGCCGTGGCCACGCTGAAAGGCCATCGCACACTTGTGGCGGCCCCAGGGCGAGACGACATATTCACTTGCGAAGCCGGCAACCCGTTCATGGCTCTCGGCGGCATGGGCGACCTCCTCGCCGGCGTCGTAGCCGCGCGCTGGGCCACGTCGCATGACGCCTTCGAGGCCACGTGCGCGGCGGTGTGGCTGCATGCCGCGGCGTCCGACAGGCTCGTGGAGGCAAACCCGCCCGAAGACCCGTCGATCGTAAACACCGCCCGCTCCATATCATCCCTCCGCGTACAGCTTGAAAGGTCCTGACCATGGTCAACTACGAAGCGCTAGTGAAGCATCTCTCCGTTGCGGACGACAAGCCGTTCGTGCTCCTATCCCACCAGGCCTCGCCCACCGACGGCATACTCGTGAACGCCTTCGGCCCGCGCCTCGCCGCCCTTCTCTCGCCTGAGCACGGCTGGTTCGGATTCGCCGGCCCGGGCGAGAAGACCGCCGGGTGCAGGCACCCGTTCTGGGACATACCGGTCCACGCGCTCTACGGCGAGACGCGCCGTCCCACGCCCGAGATGCTCGCCGGCGCCGGACGCATCGTCATCGACCTTCAGGACATCGGCGTGAGGTGCTACACCTACCTCGCCACGATGAAGCTCACTCTCGAGGCCGCCGCCGAAATGCACCTCCCCGTCACGGTGCTGGACCGCCCGATACCGCTCGGCGGCATCCTCGACGGGCCCCTGCGCGACCTCTCATACGCCTCCTTCGTGGCCCCTCTCGACATCCCCTTCTGCCACGGCATGACCCCGGGCGAATGCGCAAAGTACATCAACGCCAAGGAACAGCTCGGCCTGGACCTGACCGTCATCAAGATGAAGGGCTGGAGCCACCAGTCGCGCGCGCCGTGGCCGAACTTCATTCCGCCGTCGCCCGGCATCCCAACATGGGACTCCGCCGTCATATACCCCACCACCATCTTCACCGAAGCGTATCCCGCGCTCGACTGCGACAGGGGCGGCCCCCTCTCGTTCCGCATCCTTGGCGCCCCGTGGCTGGACACCGCCGCGCTCATCGACGACTTCGCCGAAGTGCTCCCCGCCTGCGGCGTGGGCCTGCGCCCGTACCGCTACCGCCCCGCACACGGACGATACGCCGGACAGGAGCTGAACGGCCTGCTTCTCTCCGTCGAAAACGAAGACGCCTTCTACCCCGTGACCGCCGGCGTCATCATCTTCGCCGCCATCCTCCAGCGCCACCGCCGCGAATTCTGCGTGGACGCCCGCCCGGAATGGCTCGACAAGCTCGCCGGCTCCTCCGCCCTGCGCGACGCCCTCGCCACCGACTCCCTGAGCTCGCTCTTCGGCGACTGGATAAACGCACAGGACGCCTACCTCCCCGAGAAAGTGAACCTCTACCACTAACCCACAACGACAAACCAACATGATCCGCATCAACGAAAACTACCTCAAGATCCAGGCGAGCTACCTCTTCGCCGAGATCGCCCACCGCGTGAAGGCATTCCAGGACGCCAACCCGGATGCGAAGATCATCCGCCTCGGCATCGGCGACGTGACGGAGCCCCTCGCCCCCGCCGTCCTCGACGCCATGCACAAGGCCGTGGACGACGAAGGCCGCCGCGAGACATTCCACGGCTACGGCCCCGAACAGGGCTACGCGTTCCTGCGCGAAGCCATCGCCGCCGGCGACTTCCAGTCGCGCGGCCTGGACGTCGCGGCCGACGAGATATTCGTGTCCGACGGCGCGAAGTGCGACTGCGGCAACATCCAGGAGCTGTTCGGCGCGGACGTGAAGATCGCTGTGGGCGATCCCGTCTATCCAGTGTACGTGGACACGAACGTCATGGCCGGCCGGACCGGCGTGAACGAGGGCGGACGCTACGCGAACCTAGTGTATCTGGACTGCACGGCGGCAAACGGCTACGTCCCCTCTCCCAGCGATCTGGCGGAGCCTGCCGACGTGGTGTATCTCTGCTACCCCAACAACCCCACAGGGGCGGTGGCCACGCTGCCGCAGCTGCAGGCGTGGGTCGACTGGGCCAACGCCAACAAGGCGCTCATCCTCTTCGACGCCGCATACGAGGCGTTCATCCGCACCCCCGGCATTCCCCACTCGATCTACGAGTGCGCCAACGCGCGCTCCTGCGCGATCGAGTTCCGCAGCTTCTCGAAGACGGCGGGCTTCACCGGCGTCAGATGCGGATACACCGTCGTGCCCAAGGGATTGACGGGGTGGACGGCGTCCGGCGAGGCCGTGGAGCTGCGTCCGTTCTGGACGCGCCGCCAGACGACCAAGTTCAACGGCTGTAGCTACATCACCCAACGCGGCGCCGCCGCCATCTACACCCCCGAAGGCCAGGCGCAGACCAAGGCCACCATTGACTTCTACCTGGAGAACGCCCGCCTCGTGAAAGAGGCCCTTTCCCGCTTCGGCCTCGCAGTCGTAGGCGGCACGGACTCGCCGTACCTCTGGATAGACGTCAAAGGCGACTCCTGGGCGTTCTTCGACAAGCTGCTCAACGAGGCGAACGTGGTGTGCACCCCGGGCGCGGGATTCGGCCGCGCCGGCGAGGGATATGTGCGCATCTCGGCCTTCAACAGCCGCGAGAACGTGTTGGAGGCCATCGGCCGCATCGAAAAGGTCTTCGCGCGCTGACCGCGCCCGGCCGGCGCACCTACCTGATTCTGAGCGCGAACGGCACTTCGGCGTTCGCATAGGCCGGCGGTAGCGTCACCTTGATCCCGGCCGCCGTCCTCTCGGCGCGAAGAGGAGCGGATTCGCCTATGATGGCGACTGTCGCCTCTGCGGGCGTCTTGCATGCCAGCACCACCTCGGCCGCCGGCTTCTTGACGATCGCATAGGCTGTCTTTCCGTCCTTGGACTGCGTGTAGTCCATCTCCGGCGTAGTGAACGGGGCGAGTATGCGCGTGGCGTATATCGCCTCGCCGTATCTTTCTAGCCACTTGCCGATCTGAAGAAGCCGCTCGCGCTGGACGGTCGGGATGGCGCCCTGCGGATCGAGATTGACGAGCAGGAGCAAGTTGCCGCCGCGCGCCACGATGCCGGTGAAGTGGCGCACGAACTCCGCCTCAGTCATCACCATGCCCGCGTCGAAGTTCTCCATCCAATGGTTGCCGTACGCCTTGGAGATGCCGGAGCAGGACTCCCATGGATGCCACTTCGCGGGGTCGAGGCATTCTTCGGTGTCGCCCCACTCGTCCGTGAAGAAGTCTCCGCGCACTGTCCTGAGCCAGTAGCGCGGACGCTTCGTGAAGCGCCCCTTGATCTCCTCTGGCCTGGGCTTCCCGTAGCGGTCGTTGCAGGCCACCTCCTTGCGGCCCTGGGCCTTGTTGTAGAAGTAGGCGGTGATGTCGTAGCTTCCGTTCTCGTGCGCGAAGGTCGCCCAGTCGTAATCGTACCAGAGGATGTCGGGGTCGTACTTGTCGATGAATTCGGTGGTCTGCGGCACGATGTAGTCGCGCACGAAGTCCTTCACGGCGATCTTGCCGGAGGCCTTCCACTCGACGTCGGGCGAGTAGTCCACCATCCGCTTGGCCTCCTTCAGAATCTTGACGGAGCCGTCGTCCTGCAGAATCGGGTATTCCCATTCACCGGCCTGGGATGTGTACATGCCGAACTTGAGGCCCTGGGCGCGGCAGGCGTCGGACATCTCCTTCGCGAAGTCGCGGCGGGCTCCCTGGTCCACCGAGTCGCGGAATGTGTAGGAGCAGTCCCACAGGCAGAAGCCGGAATGGTGCTTGAGAAACGGGACGACGTACTTCGCGCCGCACTGCGAGAAGAGGCCGGCGAGGGCAGGCGCATCGAACTTCTCGCCGCGGAAGAGGTCTATAAAGTGGTCGCTCTTGAAGTCTTCGCCCCAGTTCTTCTTGTGGTAGGCGGCCACGACGGGGTTGCCGGAGTCGGCTCGGCAGCGCAGCTCGTACCAGTCTGGGTAGAGGCGCGCGCCCTTTACGTATTTGCACCACGAGGCGAGCGACCAGAGGCCCCAGTCGATGAAGATGCCGAGCTTGGCGTCAACGAACCATTCAGGGCACGGGTGGGAGTCCATTGAAGCGCCGGTCGGCTTGTATTTGCCTGCGGCGTTCACGGCATCCACCTTTGCCATCTGGGCCTTGGCGCGGGCCATAGTCTCGGCGGAGTGGTCCTTTGCGATTTCGAGGATCGTCTTAGGATACAGAACGGGCTTCCAGCCTTTCGGGCGGCGGTAGCCCTCGGGCGCCTCGGGGACGGATGCGATGTCCTTCTCCAGCGCGCGGCGCCGCGCGAGCTCATCCGCCGGCGCGGCGTTTTCCGCCACGGCGAACAACGCGGCGAGGGCGGCCACTGCGAATATCATGTTCTTCATAAGGGATTGTCCTTCTTTGCTAGCCAATTGTAGAACCCGGCCATGCGGAGCCTTCATTCCGGGAGGTCGAACCAGTTGTAGCCCGCGTTTCCGCAGACTTCAACGACCGTAGTCGCCTGTCATACAGCCATGACAAATTCTCCGTATGGCGAGAACCGCCGATCATGCGACAACAGCATCATTCCTTCAGACTTTGCCTGTGCGAGAAGCATACGGTCGAACGGGTCATTATGGTGCATTTCAAGAGTATCGGCTTCTGCCATTTGACGTGATGTCAGCTGAAGTTCTACAAATCCTGCATCCACGAAAACCGCACGGGCCTCGCATCCGTTGAAAGACATCTGTGGTGGATGCTTCCAATGCTTATGAGAGATCTCGTAAATTGAAACAGGACTGAAAAAGCAAATGTTTTCAGGATTTCCAACAATCTCCAGTACCTTGTCCGATAGCAAAGCGCTGTCTGTCACCAACCACAACAGAATATGCGTATCAAGAAGTATCCTCATGTGAAATCCTCATCCAATTTCATTGACGCAGCAATTTCTTCGTCCATCGCCTTGTCTTCTTCAATGGTGGGAATACGCCATTTATCTTTCATCGTTCCTATGCGAATACGCCCCCGCCTCGCCGGAATGGCCGGAGTCGGCTCGATTTTCAGGACAACGACCTGATAACGGCCGCCTTGAGGGAGCTGAAAATCAATGTTTCCAGACACCGTGTCAAATACATCCGACCACACCTCCGCGGCACGACCAAGATTCACGGCCATCCGCATTACATCGTCTTTTGTCATCAATGTTGGCATTTCGTTCTCCTCTTATTTTTATACCCAAATTTGAAACATGATTATAGAATAATATCATCTCCAACGGAAAACGAAATTAGTTTACCACAAACCGCCGTCAGTGGCAAGACGGGCGACGGATTTTTGAAGAAACGAGATTACGGTGCGGACGAAATCTTGTATGTGAGTTGGTTTAATGTTGCCAATGTGGAAATGTTGCCAATCCCAATGTTGCCAATTACCAATGCACTCGTATCCAAATTGGATATTGGAAATTGGCGACTAGCGACACTACAACCGTTATCAGGCAATGGGCGGCAGAGGGAAGTACTTGCGAATTGACAGCAACTGCTGTTCAAGGGCGGGAAAGTCTATCGTCACGACCCTCCAAACCTCTTCATAATCCACCTGCATGTATTCATGCGCCACGATATTCCTCATGTCATTGGCATCTCGCCATGGGATCTGCGGGAACCTTGCCTTCGTATTCTCGGAAACCATGTGCGCCGCCTCGCCGACAATCATGATGTACCGTTCCGCGACAGCTTTCTTGTCGTCATTCGCAAGAAAATCTAGCTTGGACATTCCGTCCAGCGAAATCCGCATCTTTGCAATCGCTTCAAGCATATGCGTTATTCTGTCTGCATCAAGAATCATATACTCACCATATCCCTTTTGACATTGATCGGGAACCAATACTGCGGACGGTTCTCGATGCAACCGTATGACACAACATCCACATCACGATTCAAAAGAGTCGCCAGTTCCCTACGGATACGAACACGCGCCATCCCGCCAGAGTTCTCACTGAACTTGACAAGGAAATCCACATCGCTGTCAGGGCGTTCCTCCCTGCGGGCGCACGAACCGAAGACCCAAAGCTTTTCGGCCTTGTGTTTCCTCGCGATAGCGTATATCTCATCACGCTTCGCGAATATCTCGTCCATCATGCACATATTTGAAACACGAATGTCATCTCCAACGGAAAACGAAATTAGTTTACCATAAACCGTCGTCTGTGGCAAGACGGACGACGGATTTTTGAAGAAACGAGATTACGGTGCGGACGAAATCTTGTATGTGAGTTGGTTTAATGTTGCCAATGTGGAAATGTTGCCAATCCCAATGTTGCCAATTACCAATATATTCACACCTAAATTGGATATTGGAAATTGGCAACTGGCAACATTGGCAACACTGGCAACATTACGAGTTCTCCAACAAAGTCGCTTGTGGGGTCAGACCCCAGTGAACTTCCGTGACGCGCATGAGCTGCGCCACCTCGGCGGGCTCTAGCGTCTCGCAAGTCTCCTCGCTCTTGGCGATTATGGCGCGGATGCGCTCTGGATCCACGGGCTTGGCGTCGACCTCTTCGAGCGTGCGGTTTATCAGCGCATCGTCTATGAAGTGCTTCCCGCCTGGGAGGTACTTGTCTATCTCATCCTGGACAACGAAATGCTCTCTGTAGTCCTGTTCATCCTTGAAGTGGCGAATATTCTCTGCCATCACCTACATGCCTTCTTTCTTTATAGACTCCTCTTGGTCAGGAGACCGATCTTCTCGAACGGTATCTGCTTGAAGCCGGGGATCCTCCTGTAGAGCTCGGCGTTCTCGAAGAGGCGGAAGTCCTTGCCGCGCATGTCGTAGAAGCCGGGATCGGCGGAGAACACGACGTCCGTGGAGTTCGTGAACCAGCGGCCCGAGATTATCCCAGGGCGCTTCTCGCCCGGCTTGCGGCCGGGCAGCTCCAGCGGACAGTTCACGAAGGCGTTGTTGAACGCGGCGTTCCAGCGTATCGCGTCCGGCTGTGGGTCAAGATATCCGACGAGCTCCGGGTACTTCGTGGTGTAAGGCGGCAGGCGTATGTCCACCTCCTTCAAAAGACGCGTCTTCTCCAGCTGCGACTGGAGGAAATCGCCCCACTGCTTCTGGTTCCACGGGCTGGAGCCGAGCGGGCGCTTGCACTCCACGAATATGCAGTTCTCCACGATGTTGGAGTATCCGCCGTGGCAGAACACCGTGCCGAATCCGCCGAAGCCCGGCTCGCCGCAGCGGTAGAACACGTTGCCGATGACGAAGTCGCCGCCGTCGCCGTCGTCGAAGTACACCGCCGCGTTGCCGTGCCCGCGCGGGGAGCCGATCTCGCTCCAGAAGTTGTACCTGATGATGTTGCCGCGGCAGGACGGGTTGCGGCCCTTGTAGTAGGCGGCCGCGTCGTCGGAGGACATGCACACGTTCGAGACCACGTTGTACTCGAAAATGTGGTCGTTGCCGCTGACGCCCACGGCCATGTGCGGCGCACCCGTAAGCTCGTTGTGGCGCGCGATGTTGCCGCAGCCGCTCATCTGTATGGCGCTCGCGTAGGTGAGGCAGTAGATGGAATAGTCCTTGATGAGGCAATCCTCCACAAGGTTGTTCCCAGGCGTGAGAGTCTTGCGGTCGCCGCCGCCCAGCAAGATGCCACCGGATCCGGTGTCGTGGATGTCGCAGGTCATGACGCGGCAGTCCCTGCAGTCGGTCATGCTGATGGCCTTGGCGCGGATGTTGTAGAAGCGGCACTTCTCGAACGTGACGCCGGTGCAGTTCTTCATCCCGACGGCGTCGGCCTGAGTCTCGGTGAAATCAACGCCTCTGAAGACGACGTCCGCGCATTTGTCCATCGTGACGAGCTGGCGCCATTTGTACGTCATCACCACGCGCGATGACGGCCCGAACGACGCGGGCGGATAGAGGTATAGCTTCTTCGCGTCGCGGTCAACGTAGTATTCACCCGGAGCATCGAGCTCCTCGAGAAGATGCACGGCCTTCCAGCGGCGCGGAGACGGATTGCCGGGCCGCACGCCCCACGTGTGCTGCGAGGCGAGTGTGATGGAGTTGGAGGCCACGTTCACGGAGGCGACTGGGATCACGGTGTCGTACCAGTCGAAGCACCAGAATCCGTGGAGCCACACGCACGGCGCCTTGGCCCAGCGCGACGGACGGTCGCCGGAGTAGCCGAACGTCCCGCCGCGGCGCACCGGCTTCGCCTTCTTGCCGCCGAGGGAATCGCCCACGCTGCCGTCGTTGTTCTTGGTGCCCTGGTCGATGAACTTGGCGATCGTCGCCCAGCCGTCGTTCGGCCACTGGGCGGCCTTCATCCTGACGCCGTCCACGAAAAGCTCGGGGATCGGCATCGGGGCGCGGAACTCGCCCTTCGGCGCGTCGCCGAGCCAGACTTTGAGCTCGGAGAGGTCGGTAACAAGGATATTCGCGCGGACCTCGGGATCGACGCGCGGCGTTTCCGACGGAACGGGCTTGAAGCCATCGGCCTTCAGCTCCACGCCGTCACAGATCACGGCGCGACCACCCTCGGCGGAGCGCCATACAACGCTGGAGTCCTGCGCGCCCAGAGCGAGCGTGGCCTCGCGCCTGTAGATGCCCGGGGCGAGAACGATCTCGACTCCGTTCACGCGGTTCGACGCCGCAAGGGCGCGCGCCGCGTCCCGCGCCGCCTCAAGCGAAGCTCCGGGCTTCACCTCGATCGAATAGGGCTTGGGAGCGGTCCGCTCGCAAGTGCACGCCGCAAGGCCCAGACAGGCCGCAGACAGAAAAACCATCTTCATCTCACAATCTCACAATTCTCACTTCACCGTATGCTTATCGTAAAGCCGCCTCTTACGAATATTTCAGCGTCCCAAGTGGTACCGTCGGACATCGCAAGACGCACCTTCCACAAGCCGATCTTGTTGAATGTAAACTGTATGGTGCCGGTACCAGTGAGGTTCAGCGTCGTAACCACGCCTTTGGGCGAGGTGAACGTCAACTGCGACGCCTTCGACGCATCACACAGCCAGTTGTCGCCGGAGAAGGCGACGGGCGGCGCCTCCTTGTACGACGTCTTGCGGTTCGGCCCGTCGCCCTCGGTGCAAAGCCTAAGCATTGAACCGTTGCTGAAAACCTGTGTCCAGCCATCGTTGAAAACATTCCACGCCACGCCGAAGAGCGCAGTCGCGCCACTGGAGTTCTCGAGCCGCCACAGTCCCCCAGCCGTCGGGGCGAACGCCACCGCGCCGGCGGACGCCGCAGATGTGACCAGCGCTGATGTCTCGCCGTCAGGCGTTGTCACCGTGACCGTCTCTCCCGCGCGGTATGTGACGAGCCAATCCGCAAGAGCCTCGACATCGGCCAGCGAATTCATCACCCTTGGACCGGCGCTCGTGTTGATGCGGAGCCCGCTGTACGCCGACGAAGTCGCGATGTCCACACCCGCCATGAGCGGGCAGACCGAAAGTGACATGACCGCCAGCGGGAGGGCGGCTGTCCCCAGCCACCGGGCCGTGCCCGCGAGAATCATTCCGAACTGAATTCTCATTTACTTCTCCCTTCCGAAATTTCTGTCACTAGCCCACAGATCAGTCGGCGATCCTGGAGACGCGGAAGCCCAGGCCGCTGGCCCGCCTCGAAGAGGAATTGCCACTGCGGTTCGACGCGCGGAAGCTCGCGTCCGACGACGCAATGGGCCAACTCCCGCCGCCACGATACCGCCGGGAGGCCCCCGACGCCCAGGCCGGAACGAACGCATCCGTCCGCGCCGTCAGGTTGCCGCTCACCTGATCGTCAAGGCACCACTCCCAGACATTGCCAGCCGTGTCGTACAATCCCCATGCGTTCGGCAGACGCGAACCCACCGCCACCGTGCTGGAGCCGCTGTTGTCTGAGCAGACCACGTAGTTGGTCACCATCGTGCCGCCCCAGTAGTAGGTCGTCGTCGCGCCCGCACGCTCGGCGATCTCGAACATCACCTCAGTCGGCAGATCGAAGCCGTACTTGTTGCCCGTGACGTAGTTGAGCCGCTGGAAGAACGTTCCCGAGTTGGAGGCGACGGCGGGGATTGCCGATGTCGGCGCCGTCGTGGAGAGACGAAGATCGTCCCACGAAACCTGCTCCACGGGACGGTGGTCTGTAGTGTTTCCGGAGATGGTGGATGTCTTGCCTGACGGGTTCGAGCCGTAGAGCTTCTTGTACTGGTACTGCGTGACGGGGAACACTCCGATGTAGTAGGCGCGGTCGGTCGTCCATGTGGTGCTGCCGTTATCGGATGCATAGTTCACGCTGTCGCCAGTCGGATAACCGCTCGAGAACGGGCCGTTCGGCAGATCGGCACTGTCCGCAGTGCGAGGAACTTTGCGCAGGACGAGCTTGTCTTCCTTGTATTCTGCCGTGTTGTAACGGGTGTTGGACTCTTCCTGGGTGGCGAAAAGTCCCTCGTAGCAGACTTCACCGCTATCGAGATCGACGATCATGTAGTCGTTGCCGCTGGGGACATTCGTGGTGAAGAGCGTGGCGGTGAGTGAGCAGGCGGTGGAGACGATGCCCTGTGGCGCAGACCAGGAGACGGTGTGCGTTCCGTTCTCCGCGCTAGCGCCGATGGAGTAGCCGGGGATGTTGTATGTCTTTCCGTTCGCAGCAAGCGCGAAGCGAAGTCCACAGTAAACGCCGGCGGAGCGCGTCTGCCCGCCCTCCACGGTGTATGTTATATCCACCTTGTTGTTCCACGGCCAGCGCTGCGCCGCATTGCTTATGGACACATTCGTGACGCTGGCCGCGTCCGCTGTCCCCACAAGCGCCGCGGCGGCGATGCCGAGGAGCGCTTTTGCAGTTGTGTTTCCTTGCTTGCTCATTTCTGCTTCTCCTGATGAGGTTGAATTTATGTAATTGGAAGATGCTGTATCGAGATCACGTGGGCTTGTCTGTCCAAGCCTCAGCGGAGGCGGAACGCGTGACCCTGCCGGATTGGAATCACTCGGTTCTGCCGGCGAAGCATCTTGGTAGGGGCGTGCATCCCGCTCGCCCGCAATATCGGGATTCTGTGATTGGTCCGCCTCCTCCACCTCGCTGCCGCCAGTGCTCCACGCGACGGCAACGGCCGCCGATGCGGCGACGAACAAGGCGGCGGCAATGATCGCGACGATCGGCTTCTTCAGCTTTCCGCCAAGGCGGATGGCCAGGGCTCGACGCGCCATGTGCAGCCTGCTGTTCACCGTTCCAACGGGAATTGTAAGGAAACGGGCAATCTGAGCGATGGGCATGTCGACGAAATAACGAAGGAGAATCGTCTCTTTCAACTTCTCCGGCAATCCCTCCACGGCATCGCGCAGCAGAGCGCCGTCCACCTCCCGCACAACGTTCTCGGCTCCGTCGACTTCGACATCCTCCGGCAGCTTGTCTGTATAGACGATTTGTCCGTCAATCTTGCGTCTGTTCAACTTGCCGTACTGATTGGACATTATGCCGCACATCCATCCAAAGAAAGAACTCGGTTCGGAAAGAGTCTCGATGCATCTGATGGCTTCGTCGATGGTGCGGTAGACAAGAGCCTCGGCCTCGTCTTTATCCGGACAAAAACGGGCCGCCACCGCGAGAAGACGCGGTTTGTATTCACGTTCCAACCGCAAAGCAGCAGCCTCGCGGTCCGCACGGATCTCATCGATTATGTCCATGGTCTGATTGGTCTACATCATTGTAGTACCATCCAGTTGTCAAAACCTTCACAAACTTTTTTAAAAAAAATCTCGGTTGTATGTCTCGCGCAGAGGTAATAAGTCTCACGCAGAGGCGCAGAGAGGCAGAGAACGCAGAGAATATTCCAAGAGGTCAAGGTCAGCAGGAGTGAGAGTTATGAAGGATTGTATTGTTTGATTGTGAGATTGTGAGATTGTGTGATTGTATGATTCTCTCAATCCTACAATCTTACAATCCCTCAATCACTAAATCCTTCAATCTTTCAATCTCACAATCTTACAATCTCACAATCTCACAATCTTACAATCTCACAATCTCACAATCTCACAATCTTACAATCTCTCAATCGCCAAATCCTTCAATCACACAATCTCTCAATCTTACAATCACACAATCTTACAATCTCACAATCTTACAATCACACAATCTCACAATAATCAAATCACCTGCCAGCCCTGGCGCTGGGCACGGGAGAGCATACGGTTGGCCTCGGCGTCGCCGACGAACTTCTCCTTCACGGGGTCCCATGTCATGTCGCGGCCGAGCCACTGCGCTATGTTGGAGCAGTGGACGGTCGTCATTGAGCGGTGCATGAGCGTGGGATTCGCGACGGTGCGGCCGCGGGTCTTGACGGCGTTCAGGAACTGCCGCATGTGGTTCTGCGTGGTGTAGCCGGTGCGGACACAGTAGTCGGCCACGATCTTCTGGTAGTCGGCGAGAAGAGACGGGCGCGAGACCTCGGGAAGCGAATAGCCGTCGGCGCAGGACACCCATCCCTCGCTGCCCTCGTATCTCACTCCGCAAGTTCCGCGCCAGCCGTACTGGGTCACGACCATCTCCACGCCGTTCGCGAAACCCAGCCGCAGGCCCTCTGCGTTCTGCTTGTGGGTGCACGGGTAGCTCACGGGCGAAGTCCCCTCCAGCCCCAACGCCGCATGGCACTGCGCGAAGGTATGCGAGCCCCATTCGCCGATGCCGCCGGTGTACAGGTCGTGGTCGCGGTGCCAGCCGCCACGAAGATAGGCGCTGTTGAACGGACGCCACGCGCATGGCCCCAGCCACGCGTCCCAGTCCACGATCTCGCGCGGCGGCTCCGGCTCTGCCGGCATCCACCTGCGCTCCAGGAACACTCTTCCCCCTGGAGCAAGATGGGCATACACCCTCTTCACCTCGCCAAGACGTCCGAGACGAAGGAGCTCGTTGGCAACGATGAAGTTCTGCTCGCTGAGGCGCTGCATGCCGGCCTGGTAGACACGACCGGTCTGACGGGCGGTGGCGACGACGGCCTGGCCCTCCTGCACGGTCATGCTCGCGGGCTTCTCGGTATACACGTCCTTGCCGGCGCGCATGGCGAGGATGGAGGCACAGGCGTGCCAGCGGTCGGATGTGGCGATGAGGACGGCGTCGACGTCCGGGCGGGCGAGGACTTCCTTCATGTCGATGTACTGCGCGCAGTCGGCGGAGCTGTAGTGCTTGTCCACCATCGCCTTGATCGCGTCGCGGCGCTCCTTGCGCACGTCGCAGATGGCGACGAACTGCACTTCTTTGTCGGGCAAGATCCAGCTGCGGAGATCGCCGGTACCGCGTCCGCCCAGGCCGATGCCCGCCATGACTATGCGGTTTGACGGTGCTACGGCTCCGTCGCGCCCGAGGGCGGCCGCGGGGACCAGCCAAGGCAGCGCCACCGCGCCGCCCGTCTTCTTGAGGAACTCTCTTCTGCTTGTATTCATCGCTTTCACTTTCCACTTCCAACCGTCCATGTGCGTCCGCACATGTGGCATGTTATGTCCACCGTCTCCGGAAGAGACTTCCTCTCCTCCGGGGGGATGGCGGCCAGAATCGCCTCCGCGCGTTCGGCGCTGCACCGGCAGGCGAACGAAAGCGGCGTGCGGGCGCGGACCTCGGCATGCGGCAGGCCGATCTTCTTCAGTACCGTGCGCATGGAGAACGACACGCCTGATACGGCCTTGGCGGCGGCGCCGGAGGCGAAAGACTCCAGCACGGCGGCGAACGCCGCGGCATCGCCGTCCGGCGGACACTCCACCATGAGGCCGCGCGCGACGGTGGGCACGCCGTCGTCCCCGGCCGCGCCGGCGAGGGCCGTCTTCACGCGCCGCTGAAGACTCTGCGCAAAATACGCGTCCAGCCCCTGCGCGACGTATCCGCCCTTTCCGGCGAACTTCACTGCAACCGCGCCGGAGGAGAGCACTGCGCCGGGCACAGAGCGGATCACCTCGAACGTGCCGGACGCTCCCAGCGCGTCCTTGTCCTTCGGCGCGCCCATGCCGTCGAGATCGTCGATTATCTTCTTCTTCGTGTAGCCGCGGAGCGTTCCCTCCGCCGTCGCCTCAACCAGAAAACCGCCGAGGGGCGCTCCCGGGACGTCCAGTCGGAACGTCACCGTCTCGTTCTCCCGCGACGTCTCCGCGCCGAGAAGCGAGGCTCCGGCGAGGGACTCGGCGAGATAGACAGCCGCCGCAGGGCCGCTCAGATGCCCGCGCGCGAGCTGCGCCGCAGCCGCCGCGCACTCCACGGCCACCACGGACAGCTTTGTGGCCTCGTCAAGCGCCTCTATCCTCTCGCTCTCCATTGACTTCTCTTCATCGGCGTCCGCCGCGGCACTGCGAGCAGAAGAAATCGGGACCCGCCCAGGTGGTCTCCTCCTCGCGTCCGCACCCCTTGCAGACCCGCACCACGCGTTCGCGTACGAGACGTACCTCCGCCGCATGGTCGTCGAGATACGTAGGCGGGAAATCTCGCACCCTGGCCTTGTAGAAGAGCGTCGCGACCCCGCGCTGGTCCTCCGGAGGACGCATCCCCACCACCAGCACGCGCTTGCCCATGCGCCGGACCATCCGGAGCGCCGGAGTGTAGTCCGGATCGTCCGTCACCAGGACGACGATGTCGTACGCCCCGGGCTGCGCCGCGTAGAAGAGCATGGACGATGAAAGCGCCACCTTCACCCACATCTCGTCGGAACGGGCCTCGCCCTGGCCCACGTCCACCTCGTGTATGTGGGTGTCGTATCCGCAGTTGCGCTCGAGGAATTCGTAGAACGAGCTCTGCTTGCCGGTGCTGAAGCCGGAGCGGGCGGACGGTATGGTGCCGAAATACATCGTGCGCACAAGGCTCACATCCTCGTCAAGATAGTTGGCGGCGTCCTCGCACACCATCTTGGGGATCTTGGTGTAGTCTATTTCGAAGCCCTGCGGGGAATCAAGCCTCGCGAACAGAGACTGCCTGCTGCGATACAGCCAACTTCCATCGATGAACACCATTGCCTTTGCTGACATATCTAATTGCTCCTTATCTTATAATGGTTAGGTGGTTGGGTGGTTAGGTGGTTAGGTGGTTAGGTGGTTTGGTGGTTAGGTGGTTTGGTGGTTAGGTGGTTGGGTGGTTGGGCTTGTCCGCCGACTCGTCCACCGTAGCCTTGGCGAAGGTGGAAGCCTTGGCGAAGGTGGAAGCCTTGGCGAAGGCGGATGGTTGGGGGCTACTCCACGGGCGGGATTAGGAGCGGCACCACCGCGTCACCCTTCGTGTTCACTTCTATCTTCTCCACGCGGGTCTTGGAGGCAGACTCCTCGGCGGACTTCCGCTTCGCCTCCGCCTCGGCCTCAGTGCGCTTCCTGGCTTCCGCCTCGGCCTCTGCGGCCTTCTTCTTGGCGGCGGCCTCGGTCGCGGCAGCCTCTTTTTCGGCGGCGGCACGAATCTTCGCCGCCTCCGCCTCGGCTTCAGCCTTGATACGCTTCGCCTCCGCAGCCGCTTCGGCCCTGCGTTTAGCTTCAGCCTCCTGCTCCGCCTTGCGCTTGGCGGCGGCAGCCTCCGCCTTCTTCCTTTCGGACTCCTTTGCCTTGGCCTCCCTCTCTCTGGCTTCTTTGTCCTTGGCCTCCTTGGCGCGGGTCTCCTTCTCGCGAGCCTCCTTGGCCTTTGCCTCCTTGGCGCGGGCCTCCTTGGCGAGACGGGCGACCTCCGCAAGATCTTCGTCCTCGCCGGCGTCGTTGCTGAAATAGGAGATGGCAGGCACTTCGTCGCGCTGCTTCTCGGCCGCCTTCCGCGCATCCTCGCGCGCATAGTGCTCAGGATACAGTTTGCGTCTGTGCCGCTCTATCTCCTCCTGCCTCTGCTTCTCCTTCTCGGCCTTTGCCTGCTCCCTTATCTTCATCAGCTCTTCGCGCTGACGCCGCAGCTGCTCCCTCACACGCTCCTCCTCGGAGAGAAGCGACTGCGGCACAGGCTGCGCAGCAGGCGCGGGCTGGACAGCGGGCGCGGCCGCAGGAGCAGGCTGCGCAACTGGGGCAGGCTGGACAACGGGCGCAGGCTGGACAACGGGCGCAGGCTGGACAGCTGGCGCGGCCACGGGCTGCGGAGCGGGCTTTTGCTTCGCCGCCTCCGCAAGCGCCTCGGTCAACTTCTCCATCTTGTCGAGGACAGGCTTCAAGGCAGCCTCCTGTTCCTGCGCCGCAGCGGCTGGCGCGGGAGCGGGCGCAGGGGCCGGCGCGGGAGCGGACTTCGGCTTCGCATTCTCCGCAAGCGCCTCGGCCAGCTTCTGCATCTTGTCGAGGACAGGCTTCAGTATCGTCTCCTGCTCCTGCGCCGCAACGGCAGGGGCTGGCTTGGGCGCAGGAACCGGCACGGGCTGGACGACAGGAGCGGACGGAGCCTGCTGCTGCGCCGGCTGCTGTCTGAACGCCATGTCGAGAAGACGGTCGGAAAGCGACTGGTTCTGGCGGATCATGAAAATGAGGGCCATGACGAACGTGACCACCACCACCACCAGCAGCACCACGAAGAAGATCGAAAGGCCAAGCATCCGCTTGCGCGCCTTCGTCTGCTCGGCGTCTATGTATTCTTGGAACGCCTTAAGAACGGGGAAGTCCCCCGCACCTGCGTCGGCGCCGAATAGGCTCACCGCTGTGGAGGCCGAAGCGCCGTTGTTCATCTTGATCTCTTCTTCATCCATATTATCCGCCTTTCGCGATGTGCGTATTTTAGCAAGTCCAGAGCATTAGGGCAAGTGCGCCCGGAACGCGTCAGAAGAACCACTTGGCGCAGGCGAGCAGACCCTGCTTCCACGGAACACGGTGCGATACGCCGGTCTTGCCGGCGAATTCGTGCAGATGCTCGCAGTACCAGTCGTAGTTCCTCACGAGCGCGTCCTTGTTGGAGAACTTGGGCGCGAATCCGAGGAGCTTCTGGGCCTTCTCGACGGACACGAAGCTGTCTGTGGACGCCGTCTCGTACACCCACGGATACAGCGGAGAGAGCTTCAGCGCCTCCAGTATGCGCAGGATGAAGACGATCGGCTTCACCGGCAGGCCGCGTATCTTCTTGCCGTGGCCGGCTCTGTCAAGAACGGCCTGGTAGTCCTCCTTCATCGTCGTGAACTCGGTTGCGCCGATGTTGAACTCGGTGTTCACCACGTCGTCCGGGAGCGTCGCGGAGAGCCATATCGCCTCGCAGAGGTCCTCCACGTCCATGAGCTGGTAGCGGTTCTTGCCGCTGCCGATCATGGGGAACCCGTGGCCGGTGTACGCCCAGTCGTAGAAGAGGGCGAACACGCCGAGGCGCTCCGGGCCGATGAAGCTCTTCGGACGGATGACGGGCACGCAGAACCCCTCTGCGCGGGCGGCGCGGCACACTTCCTCCGCCTCGATCTTGGCGTGGCCGTAGGGGCCCACGCCGATCAGCTCGTCGGTCTCGTATATGGGATGGTGCTTGGGCACTCCGTAGACTGCGGTGGAAGATATCTGTATCAGGCGCTTCACGCCTTTGGACCGGCAGGCGGCGATGCAGTTCTTCGCACCGTCCACCTCCGTGGTTCGGATGTCCTCGGGAGAGTAGAGGGGCAGGGCGGCGGCGGTGTTGACCACCAGATCGCATCCGTCCACGCACTTCTCCACGGCCGCGAGGTCGCGCACGTCGCCCTTGGTGAATTCGAGCCAGGGCTGGTCCTTCTCGGGGTAGTCGAAGTCGGCGATGTCGAGCACGCGCAGGCGCTCCACGCCCTTTGTCCGGAGATGGCGGATCAGGTTGATGCCCAGGAACCCGGATCCGCCGGTTATGAGAACTGTATTCATTGTTTTGCGGTTTGTGGTTGTTATATGGTTGTTGAAAGCAGGATCATATCGGCTGCCGGCCTGCGAGCAGGGACTTGGAATGCGCGTGCGCTATGGCGAGCGCGAGCGCGTCAGCGGCGTCGTTCTGCGGCAGCTCGGAGAGCGAGAGGAGTGTCTTCACCATGCGCTGCACCTGGATCTTCTCGGCAAGCCCGTTGCCGCACACCGCCATCTTGACGCGGCGCGGCTCGTACTCGTACACGGGCACACCCGCCGCCGCGGCGGCCGTTATCACCGCGCCGCGCGCTTCGCCAAGGACGAGCATCGTGCCGGCGTTCTTGCCGTAGATCACGCTCTCTATCGCCATCACGTCAGGCGAGTGCTCGGCTATCAGCTCCGCCACGCGGGCGTGGATCACGCGCAGACACTCCGAGAGCGGCAGCTTAGGCGCGTTGCGGATGCGTCCCAGCTCCGCCGCCCTCAGGCGGCTGCCCTCCGCCAGCAGAACTCCGTAGCCGCTGGACCGAAGCGAAGTGTCTATTCCGAGAATCGTCATGGCAAAGTCAGTCGAGCACAGCGCATGCGCCGTCGTAGACGCCTCTCAGAGCGGAGTAGTGGTCAGTGAACACGAAGTCGTGGCCCTCGCGCACGATCTCCGCCATCTTCGCGGCCGTGTTCGCCACGAAATAGGTGGTGCGAATCCCGTGGTCGTGCAGGAACACGAGCTGCGCCTTCGTGCAGTGGCTGTTCGGCAGAATCTGCAGGAACTCCACGCCTATCTTGGCCGCGTCGCGTATCTGCTTCCAAGCGTCCTCCTCGGTCCAGGGCACGGACCACTTCGGCGTGCGGATCACCAGACCAGTCTTCGCCCAGGGGCACTTCTCCTTCACCACGAGCAGGTCCTTCCGCGAGTCCATCATCAAAATGCCCTGCGCAAGGCGGCCCTTGCGGCGGAGCATCTCGGCCACTTCGGGCGCGGCATCGCCCGTCTTGCAGTGGATGTTGAGGTAGATGCCCGTCTTGGGGAAGCAGTCGAGCGCCTCTTCAAGCGTGGGCACCTTCTGTCCGGCGAACGATGGTCCCTTCCGCGAGCCTGCGTCAAGCGCGCGTATCTCGTCGAAGGTGAGATCCGCTATGCGGCCCTTGCCGTTCGTCGTGCGGTCCACCGCGCCGTCGTGCATCACCATCAGCTCGCCGGTCTTGCAGCGCCACTCGTCTAGCTCCACCATCTCGGCGCCTTTGCGAACGGCCGCCTCGAACGCCGGGATCGTGTTCTCGGGGAACTCGGCCGCGTCGCCGCGGTGCGCGATCACGCCGCGCCCGGGGAACTCGCCCTTCGCCCCCAGCGAGACGGCGTTGCGCCATCCAGTCACCGTGAACGCTCCGGACGGGTAGATCGCAGCCTCGGCGAAGCTGTTGTTCCCCTCGCCGGAGTCGCACACGAGAGCGCGCAGCGAATAGTAGGGTATGCCGTTCAGCACTCGGAATCCGCCCTTGTGCTGGTGGCCGGTCACGACGGCCTTGACCTTGCCGCTTCTTTCGATCACGGCGCGGACGGCCGCGGAGTTCTTCACGATGTGCCGCGTTTCGGCGGAATCCTCCAGACGCTGGTGGCAGAACACCACCACATGCCCCTTCGCGGCGGCGAGCTCCTTCTCCAGCCACTCCAGCTCCTCCGGAGGCACGTTGGCGTCGTCCCACTTGTTGAGGCGGTCATAGGGCTTCATCGACGAATAGAAGCAGGCGTTCAACACGATGAACGTCACTCCACAGCGCACGAACGAATAGTAGCCCTTCTCGGAGACCTTGCCGTCGTTCGGCACACGGGAGAAGAACTCCTCCGGAGAGAGACAGTCGAAGTCGTGGTTGCCGGCCACATGGTAGCGCGGCCCCTTGAACTTGGCGAATCCGGCCTCGATCGCCTCGAGATGCGCAAGCGTGCCTTCGCGGCCGTGGGAATCGTCTTTGAAGTCGCCAAGCTCGATGGCGAAGTCGAGCCTGCGGGCGTTGAATACCTCGACGGCCTCCCCCAGCTTCCTCAGCGACTCCCGGTAGAAGCGCCGCCCCACTACGCTAACCGGCGCGGGATCGGGGTCTAGGTCGGCATAGTGGAGATCCGTTACCATGCCGAAACGGACGAGGGGCGCGGAGGCGTCAGGCACGCCGAAGAGGCGGTGGCCGGCGAATATGCCTGCGGCGGTCGCCACGAGGAACTCTCTTCGGCGCAGCGCCGAAGTCTGTCTGCAGTTTTCCATGCGCAGATTATATCATATTTTGCCCAATGCGTCAGCGCGAGCATTCGCATTGATGTTTCCAAATTTTAGCCATCCCCCCCATCCGATGAACCATCACCCGAAACCCACCTTCCCCATGTTTAGCAAACTAGAAACTAGAAACCAGAAACCAGGCTCTAAGCTCCAAGCTCCAAGCTCCAAGCTCTAAGCTCCAAGCTCTAAGCTCTAAGCTCCGTCCCGTGCGTAGTGCATGTGCGTCCGATTTCCGGCGTTCAAGGGCTTGTGCGAAAACACGCGTTGCGGCTTGCGTCACGGGGGTTCGGCAATCACGAGATTGCCGTCACCCCCGGCCGCTTCGCCGTCCGCGCGTTTTCGCCCGGCCCTTTCTCTTATTTCCGGAAATCGGCCGCGCTTCACGGCGGGCCCTCGGTTGTCGGAGCGGTCGTCTCGCGCCGGCACCGGCGGAGAGCGCTTGTCGCCGTGGTGCGCGTGGCGGGCGTCTGCGGCGCGGATGCGGCGCGATGCTGTCGTCTCGCGCCGCCCCGCATCCGCATCCACCTCGCCACGCGTCCCCCGGCGGCGTTCTCCGCCTAGCCAGCTCTCGTCTCCCGCCCCTCCACCCTCAATCTTCTGCCCACTTGCGTTAAACCACAAATGCGGAGGTGTACCGCCCACTGGCAATAAACCACCACCCCGCGTCCCCCGGCAGCGCTCTCCGCCTAGCCAGCTCTCGCCTCCCACCCCTCCGCCCTCGATCTTCGACCCACTTGCGTTAAACCACAAATGCGGAGGTGTACCGCCCACTGGCAATAAACGATCGCCCCGCGTCCCCCGGCAGCGCTCTCCGCCTAGCCAGCTCTCGTCTCCCGCTCCTCCGCCCTCAATCTTCGGCCCACTTGCGTTAATCGCGGAGGAATGCGCTCTCCCCTCCTATCTATTGTCCTACTCGTCCTATCCTCCTACTCGTCCTAGAGCACCGAAACTCAACTATACCTACCACTAGAAACCAGAAACTAGAAACCCGCCTTCGCCAAGGCTATGGCGGGCAAGCCAGAAACAACCCAACCACCTGTGGGCCGCAGTCCGAGGGAGGAGGAACGGGAGGCGAGCGCCGGCAAGGCGGGTGGGCGCCGCCGCGACCCGGACGGGGCGGCGGATGCGGATGCGGGGCGGCGCGAGACGACAGCATCGCGCCGCCTACGCGCCGCAGACGCCCCTCCGGACGGACCGCGGCGACAAGCGCACTCCCGCCGGTGCCGAAGCGAGCCCTCCCGAGACGACGACCGAGGGCCCGCCCGTGGAACGCGGCCGATTTCCGGAAACAAGCGAGGCGGCCGGCGCAGGGCGCGCGGACGGCGAAGCGGCAGGGGGTGAAGGCAATCCGGCGATTGCCGAACCCCCGCGACGCGAGACGCAACGCGCGCCCTCCGCCGTGCCGCCGAGCGCCGGAAATCGGACGCAGAGGCACTACACACAAGTGCCTAGTGCCTAGTGCGAATGGCAAAGGGAGATCTTCGCTTTACGCCAGCGACCATTCGCCCAGCAGACGAGTGACGGCGGCGTAACGGGCGTAGCGAGCGGCGTAGAAGCGCACCGCGGATACATCCGGTTCGGTGACCTCGCCTGCGCCGCGCGCCTCGTCAACCACCTCAAAGCCCTTCCAGGCGCCTGTGCCCATTCCGGCAAGGGCAGCGGCGCCAAGGGCGGCGCACTGCTGGCCGATGGGATCCTTCAGAACGGCGAGGTTGAAGACGTCCGCATAGACGCGCCTGGGGAGAGGCGCCTTCGCGCCTCCGCCCACGAGCAGAAGCGGCGAGGCGACGGCCGTCTGGCGCGCCAGTTCGTCGAGGGCGGACTTTAGACCGAAGGCGACGCCCTCCATGACGGCCCGCGCCATGTCGCCGCGCGTGTGCGAGAGATCAAGGTTCACGAACGCGCCGCGCATCTCCGGCGACACGTCCAGCGAACTGCCGCCTGCAAGCGACGGATTGAAGATCAGCCCATGCGCGCCGGGGCCGGCCTCCTCCGCGAGGCGGTCCATCTCCGCATAGTCGCTCGCCAGCACGCCGCGCAGCCACGAATAGCTCGTCCCGGCGCTGAAGATGGCGAGCGCGCTGGCGTACTGCCCGGGTACAACGTGGTCAAACACATAGGGGCGCGTGCGCGCATCGAGGACGGGGCGCGAGCCGGAGACCGCGATCCAGGCGGAGCTTCCAAGAGAACAGTACGCGCGGCCCTCACGCCACGCGCCGGCGCCTAGAGCCATGCATGAGTTGTCCACGCCACCCGCGACCACCTTCACTCCGGGCGGCAGCCCCAGATCAGCGGCGACGGACGGAAGCACTTCGCCTATGACGTGCGTCGAGGGGACTATCTTCGGGAAGAGCGACGGATCGAGACCGCTCCTCGCGACAAGCGAGGCGTCGTATGCGCGCGCGGAAAGGTCGTACACGCCCGTGCCGCTCGCATAGGAGTTGTCCGTGGCGAGCGCGCCGGTGAGCTTGAAGTTCACCCAGTCCTTCGTGCCGAGGAAGCACGCGGCGCGGGAGAACCATTCGGGTTCGTGGGCGCGGAACCACATCATCTTGAAGACGGAGTAGAGCGCTGGCGGGAAGCCGCAGCCGGTCTTGAGATACCAGGCGTCGTCGGCCCCGAAGCCGGCGGCCTCGACGGAGGCGCGGGAATCGCTCCAGATCGGCACCGTCTCGCGGAGGAGCCGTCCGTCGGCGTCCACAGGCACCACTCCGAGAGAATGCCCGGAGATGCCGATGGCGGAGACGGAAGACAGGTCGCCCAGCGCGCGCGTGGACTCCTCCACCGCCCTCCACCAGTCGGCCGGCCTCTGCTCGTGCATCCCCTGCGCGGGATACAGCGTGCCGTACGCGGAGAACGCGTCACGTACGCAGTTGCCCGCGTCATCAAATAGCGCGGCCTTTATGCCGCCGGTGCCGAAGTCGTATGCGAGTATGTTCATGCCGTCAAATGGCGTCGGGGATCTTCACCCGGCCTCCTCGAGGATCGCGCGGGCGGTCTTCACGCCGATGCCGAAGCGGCGCGCGCCGGCGTCGTAGAGCGCCTGGAGCGCCGCGAGCGTGCGGACGCCTCCGGCGGCCTTCACCTTGCAGCGCCCCTCAACGGCGTCCCTCATCAGCGCGCACCTCTCTGGGGTGGCCCCGGTGGGCGCCCAGCCGGTTCCGGTCTTCACCCAGCTCGCCCCGGCGTCGGCGCACCATCGGGCGCCGCGCGAGATCTCCTCGTCCGTGAGCCAGTGGCATTCGAGAATCACCTTTACCGGGCGGCCGCCGGCCGCAGCGACCACGGCGGCGACGTCGTCCTTGTATGCGGACTCCTCGCCGGCCTTGAGCCAGGCGATGTTGTTCACCATATCAACTTCGTCGCAGCCTAGCGAGACGAGCTCCTTCGCCGTCTCGGCCTTTATGCGCGTCGTCTCCGCGCCGCCGGGGAAGCCGCTGACGCTCGCGAGGCGCACGCCCCGGCCAGAGCCGAGGCGCGCGCGCATGTAGGGGACGTGCGCCGGCAGGCAGAACACGGCGGCCACGCCGAACTCGAGCGCCATGTCAACGACTGCGTCGATGTCGCCGAGCGTGCTCTGCGCCTGCACGGCGCTGACGTCCATCATCGCCGCGATCTCTCGCGCGTCCATGGCGCAACGCCCTCCGCCGCGCTCAACGCTGCACGCGGGCGTTGCCCGCGTACACGTCCCACACCTGCTTCTCGTCGGCGGGCTCGGCGTAGTCGTTCAGCGAAGACGCCGCCATCACGCCGCTCGCCCATCCGAACTGGAGGCACTTCTCGCCGCTCCAGCCCTTGAGGACGCCGTAGAGAAGACCGCCCGTGAAGCCGTCGCCTCCGCCGATGCGGTCCAGCACGTCGATGTCGCGCGGCTCCTCCACGAACCACTTGCCTTCGGAGCGCAGAATGGCGCCCCAGAGGTGATGGTCGGCGGAGACCACCTGGCGGAGTGTCGTCGCGAACATCTTGGCGTTCTTGTACTTCTTGGCAACCTTCTCGATCATCTCCTTGAAGGAGTCGATCTTCGACTTCAGATCCTTGCCGCCCGCCTCGGGGCCCTTCATGCCGAGGCAGAGCTGGAAGTCCTCCTCGTTGCCCACGAGGATGTCGGCCACTGACGCGATCTGGTGGAACGCCCTGGAGAGCTCGGCCTCGCGGCCCTTCCAGAATGTGGCGCGGTAGTTGAGGTCGAAGGAGACGAGCGTCCCGAACTTCTTGGCGGACTTGGCGAGGGCGAGGCACGCCTTCGTCGTCTCGGGGCTCATCGCGGCGATGAGGCCGGAGAGGTGGAGGATCGCTACGCCGTCCTTGCCGAAGATCTTCTTGACGTCGTAGTCCTTCGCGTCGAGCGTGCGGCCCACCTCGCCCGCGCGGTCGTTCCATACGCGCGGGGCGCGCAGGCCGAAGCCGGAGTCGGCTATGTTGAACTGGTGGCGGTAGCCCCAGGGGCCGCCCTGCGGCACGTCAGGCCCCGCGTATGCGATGTTGCGGGCCCTGAGCTGCGCCTTGATGAAGGCGGCCATCGGGCTGCCCGCCACGAACCGCGTCATCACCAGGCACTCCGGGCCGAGAGACGACGTCACGTTCAGGACGTTCGTCTCGGCGCTCGTGGCCTGCAGCAGGAAGCGGTTCGAGTTGTGCACCGCCATGCGGTTCTCGGGCGTGATGCGAAGCCCCATGGAGGAGAGGCACGCGACGGCGTATCTGGTGTTCTTGCGCACTTTCATCTGTCAAGCTCCCTTCTGCTTCAGCGCATGACGCCGAAGCGGTACTGCGTGGTGGACTTGAACTTCTCGCCGGGTCTCAGGACCGTCGTGGGGAAGTCGGGATGGTTGGGCGAGTCGGGCGCGTGCTGCGTCTCGAGGGCGACGCCGGCGTACTGGCAGAGGTGCTTGCCGGCGGCCTTGGCGGGAAGCTTGTCGGTCATGTTCTGCGCGCCGTACATCTGCATGCAGGGCTCGGTGGTCCAGATCTCGAGCGTGCGGCCGGAGACTGGGTCGCGCATCGCGGCGGCCTGTTTGAACTTGCCGTTCTCGCCGCGCAGGACGAAATTGTGGTCATACCAGTTGTCGGTGCATGCGAGCGACTTGTCGGCCTTCATCATGTCGGCCTTGGCGCCGATCGCGCGCATCTCGGTGAAGTCGAAGCCGGTGCCCTTGACCGGGGCGATCTCCGTGGGGATGAGCCCGGGAGTTGTCTTCATGTAGGAGTCCGCGAATATCTGCAGCTCCTGGCCGAGGACGTTTCCGCTCGACTCGCCGGCAAGGTTCCAGTAGGAGTGGTGGGTGAGGTTGAGGACCGTCGGCTTGTCGGTGGTGGCCTCGTACTCGATCGTCCAGACGTTGTTCGGCATCACTTTGTATGTGACCTTGCACGTGACCGTGCCGGGGAACCCCATCTCGCCGTCCTTGGAGACGTATGTGAGCTCAAGACCCTGGACCGGCCCCATGCGCAGGGGGCGCGCCTTCCATATCTTCTTGTCCCAGCCCTCGGGGCCGCCGTGGAGGTTGCAGTGGCGCTGCGTGGCCTCGGTCTTCTTGTCCTCGTTGATGGGCAGCTGGTACTCTTTGCCGTCGAGCGTGAACTTGCCGTCCGCGATGCGATTGCCGTAGCGGCCTATGAGCGTGCCCATGGAGAATCCGTTCTCCTCGTACTCTTCGGGGGTGTTCCAGCCGAGCGTGACGTCGGCGAGGTTGCCGAACTTGTCAGGAGCGTAGCAGCGCACAAGGCGACCGCCGTAGTCGGTCACGTCGAGGACGAGCCCGCCGCGACCCTGCAGGCGGTATATCTTAGCCGTCTCGCCGTTCTTCAGCTTGCCGAATGGCTTGACCACCGAGGCCGCCATGCTCATGCGGTGGGTCATGTCTGGACGGCGGACGCGCCGGGCCGGACGCATGGCCGCTCCTGGCGCAGCGGGTTTGGCGGCGGGCGCCTGCTGGGCGGCCGGGGCCTGCTGGGCCGGAGCCTGCTGGGCGGCCGGCGCTTCCTGCGCAATGCATGCCGCCGCAAGAGCGGACGCGAATATGGATGTCGCTAGACGTTTCATTTTTACGTGCCTTTCTTCTTTTGAGTTTGTATTGTTCATTATATCATTTTATCTGACGGTCTGCACCATCTCCGTCGCGTTCGTCGCCGGCGGACTCGCCGCTAATGAAGGAGACGGCCTCGGCGGAACCGGCGAAGATGCGCGCGCCGGGCGGCGCGTAGCCCGCCCCGCATCCCCAGGCCACCACCTTGCCTCCCGCTCCGGCGAAGGCAAAGACCAGGTCGCGCGTCGCGCCCGCGAACTTCTTCTCGTAGAAGCTTGCGACGCCGTCCGGCAGGATGAGCACATCGACGTGAGAGAGGTCTCCGGCCGTTATCTCATCTGCCGTGAGAGGAAGAAGATCCACGCCTGGGATGGCGTCGATTGCGAGGATGGCGCGCGCAGTGTCGACGCCTCCGATCACGGTCGAGAAGAGCCCCGCCGACAACGACTTCTTCCTGCGGATGCGCTCGGGGAAGGTCACCTGGCGCGCAAGGACGTGGCGGAAAGCGCCCTTCACGATATCACGCCTGAATGCGTCTGATTCAGGATGGCAGGCTATCGCAAAGAGCCTTCCCTTCCCGTAGGTGCCGCCTACAAGCGCAATGCCGCCGAACATCTTGAGCGACGACTTAGGGCAGTCGAAGTCGCTGGCATACGTCCCCCACACCTCGACGTCGGCGTCCGCGACAGTGTTCGTGGAGGGAACCAGCACAGGCCCGCCGTGATAGCGCACCTTGTATTCACCGGGCTTCATGCCCATTGCGGCGGCGCCTTTGTCGTTGATGGCGATGGGCATCATGAAACCGCCCTTGCTGCCTATGCGGTTGTACGGGATCAGCCCGATGCCGCGGTCTGCGTCGCCCTTCTCCTCAAGGGCCAGGCAGCATCCGGCGCATGTCCCGATGTAGCCGCCGCCGCCGCGGATGAAGTCACGTATCCTCTTCGCCCCCTCGGGACCGAGGTCACGCTTCTCGACGACCGACGCGCCGCCGGGCATCACGAGGACGTCCACGCCGTCCAGAGCGCCGCCGCGTATCATCTCCGCGTCCACCAGCACAAGCTCCAGCTCCGGCGACGACTCCACAATCTGCAGCCACGAGACGCAGCCTCGTCCGCGAGGCCCCTGCCCCACGAACACCGCCGTCCGCGCGCGCGGCGCCGGCGCGCATGCGCCGTCGGCGCATGCATCGTGCGCGGCAAGCGCCAGTACGACGGTCGCGATGAACATGATCTTGTCAATGATTTTCATTGTTCACCTCCAAAAGCGACTTCACGGCGGCGTCGATCCGCCCGGGAACGGTCACTGGCAGCGCATGCTCCGCGCCGGGGACGATCTCCACAGTGGAGTTCGGCAGCACGGAATGCAGGAACTGCGCGTTCCCCGCACGCACTATCCCGTCGCGCTCCGACTGCAGAATGCGCGCCGGGCATGAGAGGCGCGCGTTCGCCAGCTCCGCGCGCAGATCAGTCGAGCGGAGATAGTCCAGCCCGCGCGACAAATTCGCGTCTTCGTCCATCATGTACGGGTTCGGGCTCCCCTCCGGCGCACCGAAGAAACCCTCGCCGTGCGTGGCCTTCAGCCCGTATTCGAGCGCGGCGAGGCGGCGGGGGCTCATGCCCTTCCAGCCGTCGGAGACGTCCTCCATCATGCGCGGCGTGGCCGCCACCAGCACCAGCCCTGCGACGCGCGAAGGGAATCTGCACGCCAGGCGCAGCGCGGAGCTTCCGCCCATGGACCAGCCCACCAGCACGATCTTCTCGCCGGGCGCGGACGCCGCGATGCGCGCCTCGGGAAGCGCGTCCAGCTGCTCCGTGTAGGAGTACACGCGCTCGCGGCGGAACGTGCAGAGGCTCCATGCGAGCGGAGACGCCGCCCAGCCGTTCAGCACCAAGACAACGGGCGCCGCGCGCTCCGCCGCCAGGCGCCTCAACCGCGCCGCAGTCGCCGCGATCTCGCGTCCGCGCCCGCGCTCGTAGTCGCCGTCGGCCACGGTCAGAGGATCTCGCGCGCCGTTGAAAGCACCTTCGCGGCGGTGAAGCCGAACTTCTCCGCCAGAGTCTTGTAGGGGCCGGACGCGCCGAAGCCGTCCATTGTGAGGAAACGCGTGAACTCCGGATCCAACACGAAACGGTCCCATCCGAAGCGTACGCCAGCCTCCACTATCACACGCCGCTTGCATCCCGGCGGCACCACGCCATCGCGGTATCCTTCGCTCTGCGCAAGGAAAAGCTCCATGCACGGCATCGAGACGACGCGCACGAGCTTGCCCTCGCCGGCGAGGGTCTTAGCAGCCTCCAGGGCGATGGAGACCTCGCTTCCGGAGGCGATGAAAACTAGCTCCGGCACGGGCGAATTGCCGAAGAGGACGTAGCCGCCGCGGGCGAGCCCCTCGGCGTTCGCCTCCGCAAGAACCGGCAGGTTCTGGCGCGTCGTGAAGATGCACGACGGGCCGTCGGAGCGCTTTAGCATCTCCACCCACGCGTAACCCGTCTCGTTGGCGTCGGCAGGGCGCCACGTGCGCACGTTGGGCATGCTGCGCAGCGAGGCGAGCTGCTCAACGGGCTCGTGGGTGGGACCGTCCTCGCCCACATAGAACGAATCGTGGGAGAACACGAAGATCGACGGAACCTCCATCAAGGCCGCGAGGCGCAGGGCGGGCTTGCAGTAGTCGCTGAACACCGCGAACGTGGCACCGAACGCGCGCCACCCGCCGTGTGCGACGATGCCATTCACAACGGCCGTCATCGCCAGTTCGCGGATTCCGAAGTGGAAATTGCGGCCCGAATAGGCGCCCGGCCCGACGTCGCCGAGGCCCTTGAGATACGTCTTGTTTGAAGGCGCGAGGTCGGCCGAGCCGCCCACGAGGAAAGGCACCTCTTTGGCGATGGCGTTCATCACCGTGCCGCACGCGCCGCGCGTGGCGACGGGCTTCTCCTGGTCGAAGGCCGGGAGCTTCGCGGCGAGATCGGACGGAATGGCGTTGGCGTAGGCGGCGTCGCGCGCGGCGGCCTTCTCGGGATTGGCGGCGGACCACTCCTTGCACGTCTTCTTCCAGCGGAGGAAGAGGCGGTGCATGGCGGCGGCACGCGAGGCGAAGAGGTCGTAGACCTCCTGCGCCACCGTGAAAGACGCGGCGGGGTCGAATCCAAAGGCGGACTTGAGGCCGGCGAGCGCCTCCGGCCCGAGCGGCGCGCCGTGGGCGTCCGCAGTGTCCTGCTTGCCGGGCGCGCCGTAGCCGATGTGCGTCTTCGCGATGATGAACACGGGCTGCCCGGCGGTCTTCATCGCCTTGCGGTATGCGCGGTCGATCGCTGCGAAGTCATGGCCGTCGCATTCCAGCACCTTCCACCCGTAGCTTTCGAAACGCTTCTTGGCGTCGTCTACGACGGAAAGGTCGGTGGAGCCCTCGATAGTGATGCCGTTGGAGTCGTACACCAGAACAAGCCTGTCGAGCGCGAGGCGCCCCGCGAGCGAGCACGCCTCATGCGAGATGCCCTCCATCAGATCGCCGTCGCCGCAGAAGCACCATGTGCGGTGGGAGCACACCTCCTCCCCGTCGCGCGCGGCCTCCATGCGCTCGGCGACCGCGAGGCCCACGGCCATCGCGATGCCCTGCCCCAACGGGCCGGTCGTGACCTCCACCCCGGGCATCACACCACGCTCAGGATGCCCTGCGCACCGCGATCCGAGCTGGCGGAACTCCTTCACCTCGTCGAGGGAGAGCTTTCCAACGCCGGCCAGATGAAAAAGAGAATACACGAGCGCCGAGGCGTGGCCGCCGGAGAACACCAGACGGTCCCTGTTCGGCCATTTCGTCTCCGCAGGATCGAAGTTTAAGTGGTTGAGCCAGAGCGAGACGGCCAGATCGGCCATCCCCAGCGGCGCGCCGGGGTGACCGGACTTCGCCTTCTCGATCATGTCCGCCGCGAGGCAGCGCACCGTGTTCGCAGCTTTCTTCAGTTGTTCGTCAGTGTATTTCATGGGTTGGAGTGGTTAAGTGGTTGGGTAGTTAGGTGGTTAGGTGGTTGGGTCTCAACGGCTCCTGACTGCCTGCGCGGCTTCCGCCGCAAGCTTCTCGATCTCCTGCCAGTCGTTCGCGGCCAGCGCGGCCTTGGGCACTATCCACGTGCCGCCGCAGGCGACCACCTCCGGCACGGCGAGGTATTCGGAGAGATTCGAGAGGTTGATTCCCCCGGTGGGCATGAACTTCACGCCGGTGAAACGGAACGCCCCCAGGAGATTCTTTATCATCTTCACGCCGCCCGCCGCCTCGGCCGGGAAGAACTTCACCATGCCGAAGCCTGCGGTGAGGGCCTGCGACAGCTCGCTCGCAGTGGCCACGCCCGGCACGAACGGAAGATCCGCTTCTCGCGCGGCGGCCACAACGGCGGGATCGAATCCCGGCGCCACGCCGAACTCCGCCCCGGCGGCCTTCGCCGCCCTCGCCATGTCGCCGGTGAGCAGCGTCCCCGCGCCCACCACCGCTCCGGGCACCTCGGCCTTGATCCTTGCGATCGCCCCGGGCGCCGCCTTCGTGCGGAACGTGACCTCCAGGACGGGCAGCCCCCCCGCGACAAGCGCGCGGGCGAGCGGAACCGCCTGCATTTCGTCTTCAAGCACTATCACGGGTATTACGCCCGCTTTTTTCAATGTCTCCACTATGTCCATATGATCTTCCTTTCACGGAACGCGGGCATTATACCAAATTTCCATCGTCCGCGCAGAGCAAAACGAATTTAGCAATCCCCTCATATACCGAACCCTCACCTCCCACCAGAAACCAGAAGCTCCAAGCTCTAAGCTCCAAGCTCTAAGCTCCAAGCTCCAAGCTCTAAGCTCTAAGCTCTAAGCTCCGTCCCGTGCGTAGTGCATGTGCGTCCGATTTCCGGCGCTCAAGGGCTCGTGCGAAAACGCGCGTTGCGGCTTGCGTCACGGGGGTTCGGCAATCGCCAGATTGCCGTCACCCCCGGCCGCTGCGCCGTCCGCGCGTTTTCACCCGGCCCTTTCGCTTATTTCCGGAAATCGGCCGCGCTTCACGGCGGGCCCTCGGTTGTCGGAGCGGTCGTCTCGCGCAGGCACCGGCGGAGAACGCTGGTCGCCGTGGTGCGCGTGGGGGGCGTCTGCGGCGCGGATGCGGCGCGATGCTGTCGTCTCGCGCCGCCCCGCATCCGCATCCACCTCGCCCCGCGTCCCCCGGCGGCGTTCTCCGCCTTGCCAGCTCTCGTCTCCCGCTCCTCCGCCCTCGATCTTCGGCCCACTTGCGTTAAACCACAAATGCGGAGGTGTACCGCCCACTGGCAATAAACCATCGCCACGCGTCCCCCGGCGGTGTTCTCCGCCTTGCCAGCTCTCGTCTCCCGCTCCTCCGCCCTCGATCTTCGGCCCACTTGCGTTAATCGCGGAGGAATGCGCTCTCCCCTCCTATCTATTGTCCTACTCGTCCTATCCTCCTACTCGTCTTATTCTCCTACTCGTCCTCAAACACCACAAATCAACTACGCATCCCACCAGAAACTAGAAACTAGAAACCAGAAACAAGAAACAATAAGCCGAGAACAATCCAACCCCCTGCGGGCCGCAGTCCGAGGGAGGAGGAACGGGAGGCGAGCGCCGGCAAGGCGGGTGGGCGCCGCCGCGACCCGGACGGGGCGGCGGATGCGGATGCGGGGCGGCGCGAGACGACAGCATCGCGCCGCCTACGCGCCGCAGACGCCCCTCCGGACGGAACGCGGCGAGAAGCGCACTCCCGCCGGTGCCGAAGCGAGCCCTCCCGCGACGACGACCGAGGGCCCGCCCGTGGAACGCGGCCGATTTCCGGGAACGAGCGAGACGGCCGGCGCAGGGCGCGCGGACGGCGAAGCGGCAGGGGGGTGAAGGCAATCCGGCGATTGCCGAACCCCCGTGGCGTGAGACGCAACGCGCGCCCTCCGCCGTGCCGCCGAGCGCCGGAAATCGGACGCAGATGCACTACGCACGAGTAGGTGCCTAGAGCCTAGTGCCTAGTGCTTAGTGCCTAGTGCCTTGTGCTTATTGCAAAGGGCAACGCGGCAGGCTTCGCAAAAAGCGTTCAGCGCCTGGCCGCCTGAACACGCACCTCGAAGACGCGCGCAGAGGGGTCGCCCCATGTGGCGTCCACCCTCAGTCGCACGGCCTTGAGGACGCGCGGCTCGAAACTGTGGACGCGATGGCGTCTGTCGTTCCGCGCCACCTCCGCAATCGTCGTCCAGCTCGTCCCGTCGAACCCCTCCACGGCATACGTCTTCACGAGCGCCGGCGGCAGAGGATTGCCCACGGGATGAAGCGGGTTCAAGTCCGAGTCGAACGTCAGGCGCACCTCGCACGCAGACACCGGACGCGGGAATTCAAGCGTCAGCGTCTGCGGGAATGCCTGCTCCGGGTCAGACGTCCAGCAGTGCGTCGCATCGCCCTGCTGGCGCGACACTCCGTCTGTCACATACTCAGGCTTCGCGTCCACGAGGAACTTGAATCCGGCCTCCGGCACGACCACATAGCGGATGTTCGGGATGAGAGACCATTTCGAGTCGCCCCACCCGCGGTGCGCCATCGCCTCCAGCCCGTGATCCGTCATGAACCACTTCACGCCCTTCGCCGTGCGCAGCTGCACCCACACATACGGCCCGTCCAGCATAATCGGCGCAGTCGGGACGAAGCGCACCCATTTCTTCCATCCCGGCGTCGCCGTCCCCCTGGCCTCGCCCACCTTCTTGAGTGCGAGCGACTCCATCGACGGCGACCTCCCGGTGGGAGGCACCGCGCCAGAATACACATGCGCCACAACCTCCACAGGCTCCTTCTCGCTCGAGCCTAGCAGACACTCGAACGCGCCCAGGCTCTCCATCGCCCCGCGCAAAAAGCCCGCCATGCGCGGCATGTTCAGCGGATGGAACTGGTTCTTTCCCCCCGCCATGTTCCTCCGCACGTCGTTCTTCGTCACCTTTCTGACTGTGCACGTGCTCGTGGCGCTCGCCTTCGCTCCGCGCGCGAGATCCTCCGGATCCTCGTTCACCACGCCGGGGATGTGCTGGTCGTCCTTGAGGAGCATCTGCTGCAGAGCGCGGATGTTCGCGGGATCGCGGCCGTATTCGCGCGGCATGAGCCCCTTGCCCAGCATGTGCGCGGCCGCTGTGCCGACGGCCTGCCCAAGCGTCAGGATCGTGGACTCCACGCGCGTGGAGCCCAGCGCAATGTGCGTCACGCTTATCGAGCGGCCGGCGACGAATAGATTCGGCACGTTTGTGGAATAGAGGCAGCGGAACGGAATCGTGTAGATCGGCACCGGGGGATGGTGCTTCCAGTAGCCGTTGCCCGTGGGGTTCTCCATGCCAAGGGGATCGTGCGTGTCAAGCGGCCAGCCGCCATAGGAGATGCGGTCGTCGAACATACGGCCCTCGAGGCAGTCGTTCGCCGTGAGGATGTAGTCGCCCACGAGACGATAGCCTTCACGGCGGCCGTTCATGTGGGCCATCTCGACGAGGCCGTTACACTTGATTCTGTCCTTCCCCTTCCATTCGTTCTTGAGCCACCCCCAGTAGGCGAGGTTGATGCGCACGAGCTCGTCGCGCGCCCGCTCGGGATCCGCCAGGTCGTCGAAGCGCCCGCCGTGCTCCACCCACCACTGGCTCCACGGCGAATCGGTGTTACGCGTGAAGCCCGGCGGCAGCACGCGCGCCCACTCGGGCGTGGAGTACGGGACCGGCTCGGAGCCCATCCGCTGCTGCTTGTAGCCGAGATACCCGCCCATCAGGCAGCCGCTCATCGTGAGGTCGTCGCGCACCTCCGGGGCGGGCGCCTCGTTGTATTCGCTGCGCGCCTCGCGCCCGTACATGCGCTTCGCGCCAGCGAACACCCCCACCCATCCGTCGCCGGTGCAGTCGGCGAAATAGGTTCCGCGCCAGCGGCTGCGCGCGCCGGTCAGCGTGTCGCGCGCCGTCACGGACGCTATCTTCTCGCCGGATTTCTCGGCCGACATCACGCGCTGGTTCGCGAACACCTTAAGGTTCGGCAGCTCCTCGGCCATCTCGCGAAACGCCGACGAAAGCGTCCTCTCCGCCGTAAGCGCCCTGCGCAGATTCACCTCTTCGCAGATGCCCCCCTCGCGGGCGTTGAGGTGCGAGCAGGCCGCTCCGTCCGTGGGCACGCCCAGCTCGCAGCTCGCATTGCCGCCCATGACCGGACGGTCGTGCACAAGCGCCACACGCGCCCCATGACGAGCCGCGGCGATCGCGGCGCCCATCCCGCCGGGCCCCGCGCCCACCACCACGAGATCGAACGCCCCGGAGTCCTTCACACTGCCGTCGAATCCCGTCAGACGCACCCGCTCGGCCTCGCACGCCTCCGCGCCGTCCGGCGGCGCGTATGAGAGGTCCTTGGTGAAGACGATCGCGTCGCAACGCGCGAACGCGCCCGTCAAGTCCTCCATCACCACCTCTGCGGCGCCCGCCGGGAGATTCCACTCCCCCGCCTTCTCCCAGCGCCATCCATCCTTGCCGCTCGCGCCCAGCACGGGACCAGCCTTGCCGCCCACCGAGAGCCTGAACCGTCCGGGATGCCATTCGGGCAGCCAGTCCTTCGTGCGGGCCCACGCGCGCCACACTCCCGCAGACGGCAGATCGACAGTCGTCTTAGCCGCGTCGAGCGGCTTCAGCACGCCCGCCGCCAGCAGATACGCGCTGCCCATCTTGTGCGTGAACTGCGTATCGACGCGCCAGCCTCCGTTGTCCTGGAAGTTCTCGGCCTCAAGCCACAGAAACCCCTTCACCGCCTCGCGCGCGGGCGCCACCGGCGCGCGGAATCCGGCCACCTCGTGCATGAGCGCAAGCGCCGACGCGGCAAGCGCGGACGACACCGCAAGGACATTGACCTTCATGTTGCGCAGAACTGTCTTTTTCATCTCTTTCCTTTATTTCTGTTTCGTCTTCAATTCCAGGCCGCCCCAGGCGGAGCCGTCGCATATTGAATTGTCGGCAGGGCCCACGTCGGCGATCAGATACAGCCACACGGACCTCCCTCGCCAGGGCGAGAGGTCGGCGACAAGCTCCTTCCACTTCTTCTCCTTCACCTGCACGGACGCAAGAATCTTGCGCTCGGAGATGTCCGATCCCACAGGCTGGGCGGCGATCTGGTAGAGCGTGCCGTCGCCGTCGCCGAGCTTGCCGTCGGGCTTGCCCACGGAGGCGGTGAAGACCACATCCTTCTCCTTTGGCAAATCTATCCGATAACGCAGAAACACATAACCTACTCCATGCTTGAAAGGCGGATGCATGAAGATGCCCTGCTTCGTGACGCCTTCCACCGTCACAGATGTGTCCGGGCGCACTTCGCCGTAGTTCTCCCGCACAAGCTCGGTCTCCGGCTTGCCGCGCAGCGCCTGCCCGGCCATGTACAGGAAAGGCAGCTTAAGCTCTTCCTCCTCCGCCGGTTCGGGAGGCAGACGGAAGTCGGCCGGTTTCAGATAGCCGTCTACAACGCTCCCCGCCGCCGGTTCGCGCCAAGAGGCCGGTTTCGCCACACGATAGGAGAACACGCCCTTTGTCGAGACGAGACGAGTCCGCCCGCCCTCGACCTTGAACTCCGCCGGACCCGTCTCCTTGCCCGCCTCGTCGAGAGCCGTCACGGAAACTGCGGCATACGGCAGCGTGAATTCGGTTCCTTCGCGCAGAAAGACCTCTTCCTTGCCATCCTCGCCAAGCAGACGATACATCCGCCCGTTCGTGCCGCCGAACGGCGTATCCGCCAACGCACCATGCGCGTTCAGGTACACATACTCAGGCGACACGGACAGATCCAGCCGCTTGCCGCCCTTCCATTCCGCGCCGGACACCACGCACGCCGATCCGTCGCCCGCGCACGCGAAGAAGCCGTTCGGCGGCAGAACGAGCCTCTTGCCCTTCCATGCGAACGACATCGGAAACTTTGGCGATCCATTCGCCGCCGTCTGCGTCCCGTCCTTGTAGCGCACCGCCACCTGCGAACGGCGGTAGATTCCAGATGCGACTGCGGACGATGTGTCGTGCAGCTCTCCGGCGGCGTCCGAGTAGCATATCTCCTGCACATCGGCGGCGCAGTAATGGCGTCCCGTCCCGATGAGCATGAAATAGCTCTGCTCCTCGTTCGCGACATCCCCCTTGATGAAGAAGCCCTGGTGTCCGAACGCGACGGTGGCGGCCAGGAAACGGTCGATCCACACATCGTTTTTCGGCGCCTTCCATCCGCGCGGATAGAACATGACCGGCGAACCCATGCCGAAATTGTTCGAAAGCGGATGCATGCGCCTGAGATCGAAGTCCACGAGCCAGGGATTCACGTCGAGCCTGTATGGCTGATCCTGCGCGTAGTTGCCGTCGGCTAGGCCGCTGTACAGGTAGTGGCAGCCGCCTTCGGACCACACGGGGCCGTCCAGCACCCGGCGCTCGAAGTCAAGCAGTTCGCCGTACGAGTAGAAAGTGGCGGCGAATGTGCCGGCGCCCGGCACGCGCGCGTCGTAGTCGGTGCGCGACCAGGGCGTGACGCATGTATGGACATCGCAGTAGGCCGTGTTGAAGTGGAATTTGCGCTGGAACTCCGGCAGTATCGCCTCGCACGCCTCGTTGATGAACGCGGGCTTCGGCGCGTAGCAGCGGTTCCATGCGGGCTGGAGATTTCCGTTGGTCAGGCGCGTCACGCGGTCGGCATGCCACCAGCCGTTCACGGGGGCGAAGTCGGTGTAGTTGTTGTACGGCCCGTAGCGGTAGCCCAACTCGTCTATCATGAAGCGCGTGAAGTCGCGCATGCCCTCGTCGCCGCCCTTTAGCGGCGCCGGACGCGTTCGGAAGGTGAAGCTCTCGTTGTCGTCGCGCATGCACACCTCGTGGTCGTTCACGCAGATTCGCGTGATGCCGCGGCGGCGGCGGTTGCGCCAGAACGCCTTGTCCTTCGCGCGGTCGCCCGAGAACATCACGGCCCATTGGCGCTCGGCAGTCTGGGCGCGCCAGGGCGAAGGCGGATTGGGGATCGTAGGCATTACATCCTCGAACCTAGTGGAGAACGACCACACGAACCGCTCGAACACCGGATTGCGCGTACCGTCGGTCTTCGCGAGGTAGCGCACGCCGCCGTTGGAGCCCAGTATTCCGTCGAGCTTCACGCCCATGGGATAGAGCGTCGAGGCGTTCGACTGCGTCCAGTCCGCCGAAGCAAGGTGGAAGAACGGCTTGCCGCCCGTTTCGGTCATGATCACGCACGGCCGCCGGTAGATGTTGCCGCCGTATAAGCCGTAGTAGGGCAACGGCACGGGCTTGCCGCGTTCGGTGTCCGGAAGCCCGCCGAAACGCACCTCCTCCACTCCGGCAGGCGCCTCGATGTCCGCCACGAGCGAGTTCGCGATGCGGTGGAAGCGCACCTTCGTGCCCTTGGCGGCCTCCGGCGGGAAGAGTCCGCCGCCCTGCGCGAACCGCATCCAAGGCCCTTTGCCGCGGCGCACCGCCAGGTCGTCCCAGCGCTTGGGGTCGGACGGAAGACGGAACTCGATCTCCGGATCCTCCTCTACGATCGGCACGATGGTCGTCTGCACATTCGGGAAAGGAAGTCGGCCCTCGCCGGTGTTCAGGCCCTGCGAGGCTGACGGGAACACCTGCACGCCGCGCTTGCGGCGCGGCTTGAAGGTGAGCGGCTTAAGCTCCTCCTTGTAGACGGCGAAGCTCGTCAGCTCGATCCACCGCATCTCCTTTTCGGGTCCGCCGCGCACGGTGAAGCCGGTGAACTTGCCGCCCTTCTCCACACGGGCGGCGAGAGCGGGCGTCAGACGCTTCTGCGCAAGGAACCAGTTGCTGTGGTTGAAGTGGTGGACCTCCAAGGAGAACGGCTTGCCTTCCGCGTCGAGGAACTCGGCGGAGAGCACGATCATGGCGGCGGGATTGTGCCGATAGTAGGCGTGGTTGCCCCATACCCACAAGCTCACCGTGTCGAAGCCCGGCGGCACCGGGACGGGCGCGGGCGGCGCGAGGCGGATGCGCGCGCCTTCGTCCGACATCTTGTAGGCGAGATGCATCACGCCGTCGCCGAAGAGCACGCGCTCAGACGCGGTGGAGACCGTGCCCGTCGCGGCCGAAGCGCTGCATGTCCAGCCATCTGCGGAGACGAGCGGAAGAAGCACCGGCCTGTCGTCGGCAGTGCGGTTCGCCCAGTCGAACTCGTACGGACGCGTCCCCGCCGCGCCAGTCAGCGCGACGGCGAACGCGCACACGAAAAAGCTGAATTTTCCCATGCGTAGATTATATCAGATTTCCCCCTCGCCGACCACCCCGCAATGTGCATGGCAGAATCCCCAAGGGAGTGTCAATACATGAGGCCGAAGAGCCAAAGCGGAATCTTTCTGCCAATGCCAAGTTCCACGCCGTCGTTGACCACGTAGCTATCTGGTATGTCCTTGATCTGTGAAAAGCCTTTGCCATGTCCGCCGATTTCAAAGAGCCATTTCCCGTCAATGATGAAGTCCCCTTTCTGCGGCGACTCGACAACATGTCCTGTGGCCCGCATTTGGTTGGCGAAAAACGTCTCTCGTACGGCACCTATGTCCGGCGACGGTACGAGCGCATACATGAGGTTCGTATCGCCGAGAAAAACCTTACCCGGACGTGACAGGCGTTTAAGTTTGGAAGAGCTGGACTCCACAGTGGCAAAAAGTTCCGCACGTTCCAACGCACCGAGGAGTTTCAGTCCGAGATTGCGGTTTGTTTCCAGCTCACGGTAGAGCGCCGACATGTTCGGCTGCTGCGGACAGTCACGAGCAAGTACCATCAACATCTTCTTCGCCTTGCGGACAGTTGCCGTCGTCACTTCCTCCACCGACGGGAGGTCTATGTCGAGAACATTGTTTATGATTGCAACAAGACGATCCTGAAACTGACTGCTGATATCCCTGTATAGTGGATAATACCCAGTCTTCAGGTATTTCTCAAAGAAAAGTAATACCTTCACCTTGTCGCATATCTCACCGGCGATCTCGCGATGTGCCCCCAGTAGATCACCAAGCGGAATCGGCGCAAGGTCAAGAGATGTTTCAAACCCCAAGAACTCACGGAAAGAGAGTCCCTTCAAGTTATAGACGGCTTGTCGTCTTGAAAGATCGGCATCACCCTTGCTGATCTTCAGAATTGACGAGCCGCTGTAGACTACATTCATCTTCGGATAGCAGTCCGTGATCGTTTTGACCACGCACGACCATTCGGGCAGATGGTGTACTTCGTCAATGAAAAGGTAAGTGAAACCATGGGCATTGAAATATTCAACGGCATCGAGAATGTCATGCGATGAAAACCAAATATGGTCAGCCGGAAGATAGACCGCAGTACCACTACGCAGACCGAACGCCTCGCGAATATGTTGAAGGATCAGCGTCGTCTTTCCTACGCCTTTGGGTCCCTTAATGCAGATAAGCCTATCTTTCCAATCAATGAACGGAAATAAATAACGCCGATAGGCCAGAGGAACTTCTGCTATGAGCCTATCTGACACATCAAGCAACATCTTGATATCTGAATCTTCCATTTTTCACCTCGAATTAGTATTTGCAAATACTAATCTTGACGCCAGATTAGTACTTCAAAGTACGAGTGTATTGTACCATATTCGTTCTTGACACGCAACTGGTAATGACATATTAAAACCTACTAGCATGTCTGTCCCCAAAGAATTGTACCGAGGCAGGTCCGATGTTTTTTGTAAAACGAGATTTCAGTTCGGATTAAGTCTCAAAGCCGCTTCCCCTGCGAGGGGGTAAGCGGCGCTGGCAAAGGGGTGATTCTAGGACAAGTAGGATGACTAGGACAAGTAGGGGCACCCTAGCGTCCTAGTCTCCTAGTTGTCCTAGTCTTCCTAGTTGTCCTAGTCTCCTATCTGTCCTAATCTCCTAACTGTCCTACTAGCGCATCACCCGCGCACTGCAAAATGGCATTCACTGCAACCCAGCTGTACAGACGATGCGGAAGCCGTAGTAGTTGAGGCGGTACGTCGGCGTGTAGTAGTGGCGAAACGCCGACCGGCAGCGGTCCGCCACGTCGGCCCAAGCCCCGCCCCGGCCCACGCGGCCCGCGCCCGACGCACTTACACCAGACAGGTAGTTGGCTGGGTTGGAAGGGTCGATGTTCACGCGCCCATTGTAGTCGTCGCCATTCGCGTCCTTCATCTGATCAAGCGCCTCCTGATACCAGTCAAGACACCACTCCCACAAGTTGCCGTGCATGTCGTAGATGCCCCAGGCGTTCGGGAGATAAGTCCCCACAATGGCCGTGCCGTTCGTCACCTCGCACGTCGCGGCGGGATTCGTCCCGCTGTTCGTCCCGATCTTGCCCCCGTTGTACCGATAGCGGCCGAGCAGGTTCAAATTCGCGTCCGTGTCCGCGTTCTTGATGGCCGAGCCGTCGCCCCAGTAGCCGACGCCGTTCCCCGCGCGGGCCGCGAACTCCCACTGGGCCTCCGAGGGGAGGTCGAAGTCGAGTCCTGTCTTGGAACGGAGCAGCCCGAGGAAGGACGAGGGATGGGGCGCCTTCGGCCATGAGTAGTTGGCGATTTCGTCTGTGGTCGCGTCGGCGTTGCTGTTCGCCTTGAGACGGATTTCGTTGTAGCACACCTGCTCCATCGGGCGCATCGCCGGCTCCGTGGTGTAGTAGCCCTTCTGCGACGAGTTCGTGGCCACCACGCCCCACTGCGACTGCGTGACGGGATAGACGCCGATGTAGTAGTTGTTCGTGAGCGTCACCTGGTGCGTCCCCTCGCGGGCGGCGGTGCGCTGGGTTTCCGTGGAGGTCGAACCCATCGTCCACTTCACATCCTTCGCCATGATCTTGCGCATGAGGAACGTCGTGGTCTTGTAGAGGCTGTTCGAAACGCCGCCCGGCAAAAAGTCAGCCGCAGGATAGTACCGTTGTGTATTCGGCTTGGCGGCGGCGGAGACATCAACCACCATGTAGTTCGGCGTGTTGTCGAGCGACCAGGCCGTGACTACCGCCTTGGCGCAGCCGTTCCCAACCTTGAATCCGTTGCCGCTCTCGTCCAGCCACGAAAGATCAGGACGCCATGTGATAGTGTATTTGCCGTTTCCATCGGCGTCCGTGCTCGTCACCTTGCGCCACACCGCGCCCTCTGCATTGCAGATCGCTTTACCGCCGATCGACACCCAGCCTGTAACGGCGTTGGGCGTCGCGTTCGTCAGCACATCAAGCGTGACGACGGCATCTTCCGAGAGCTCGTAGGTGATCGTGACGAGCCGGCTTGAACTGGCTTGAACCATAGTGACATTCGACACTTCGGGCGTAGCCGCGGCCAATGTCGCTGTTCCGACCGCCGCCACGCATGCCAATGCTTTTTTGATGTTTTTCATTTGTTTGTTCCTTTTTGATTGAATGGTTTATTGGTGGTTTATGGCGCAATGCGCCGGTTAATGGGACGTTCCTCGCGTCTCATGCCCTTCATCTGATTCTTATGGTAATGCCGCGGAATTTGTCGGAACGGAGCGCACGCATTGCCGACTCGCCAAGCGTACGGCTGCGCGCCTCAAACGAGGACGCGGCCAGCACGAAGCCTTCCGCAAGCGTTCCGCTCGTGAGCGCCAAAGTCGCGGACGATGCGGACGCACTGCCCACCGTCTCAGCTGCCACTGGATCGCCCGAGATGATGAACTGGTACTCTTCGCCGTTCGCCGTTGCAAACAGCGCGGTGCCCATCGCCACAGTCAATCTGGCTGCAGCCGCCCTTACTTTCTTCATGACTTCTTCTCCTTGGTTTTTCATATGTTGGAAATCGGTGGTTGAAATCGGCGTGATGGAGTCATCGTTCCCCGCCGTGGCGCCGTCAGGCGCGATGGGGGGATCGCTCCCTGCCGTGGTGTCGTCAGGCGCGGGGGGATTGTCGGAGATCGGCGCGGCAGATTCGGCAAGGGGGGCCGGAACCGTCCCGCGATCGCCCTCATCCGATGAACCTGCCACCGCCTCGATCACCTCCACTGCCGCAAAGACGAATCCGGCCATGATCACCAGCGAGGCGGCGATAAGCGCCCATTTGGGAAGCGCAGGCAACGACCACTTCGGCCGTCTGCGGCATTCCGCCACCAGACGGTCCGCGAAGTCCTTCGGCAGATGCAGATCCCCGACGGCGCCGTTCAACGCCTGAAACATGAGCGCATGGCTTTTTCTGCGGCGCTCCAAAACGCTGCGGCAGTGTCCGCAGCGCGATAGGTGAAGCTCCATGCGTCGCCGCATCGGCTCCTTCACCCGCCTGTCGATCATGTCGTCGAACAGGCTTTCACATTCTTGGCAGTTCAATTCCGCCTCCCTTCTTTATTATTGTAGTTGTCGAACAAATTCACCAACATGGCGTTCAACCGTTCCTGGGCGAGTCGCAGACGCGACTTCACGGTGTTGAGCGGCACGGAAAGAATCTCCGCCATCTCCAAAAGGCTCTTGTCTTCGAAATACCGCAGAACCACAACATCGCGGAAGGAGTCCGGCAGTGACTGCACGGCCCGGCGCACGACCTGCGCATCGTCCGCCGCAAGCGGATCATGCACCTCTCCCCAGGCGGAGGCGGCGTCTTCGGGCATCTCGCCAGACTCAAAAGTCTCAAACTTCTTCTTCCGGCAGTCGGAGCGATAGTTGTTCAGCAGTATTGAGTAGAGCCAACTGTAGAACGACGCCTTTTCGTTGTATTGCCCTATTTTGCGGACAGCGCTCGTAAAAGTGCGAAAAACGAGGTCTTCGGCAAGATTCCGGTCGCGGCACAGGAGAAAAGCGGCCGTGAACATTCTGTCGCCGCATTCGGCGACAAGCCGCCGGGCGCCGCGTTCCTGGTCCGCGCTTATTTCCTGCCATATCTCCACATGTACATTAGACGCATCGTCCTGCGGAAAAGTTCACGGGAAAAGACAAAATCGAGTTCCAACCAACAGTCATTCCATCAAGTCTTCGATGTGGCAGGAGAGCGAGCGGGCAAGAGCCGCCAGGGCCGAAGCCGAAGCCTTGTTGACATCCTGTACCCTCTGCTCGTAAAGTTGGATGTTGCGCACATTGACTCCAGACGCACGGGCAAGCTCAGCCTGCGAAAGTCCCTTCGCCCTCCGAATCCGCCTCAGGTTCGGCTCCGTCTCGACCGACTCAAGTTCGCGCATGAAATCCTCGAGAAAACGGCTGACATCCATCTCATGATAGACATGGTACTTGGCGATGATGCCGGACATGGTCGTTCTCGCAAATATCCACTTGAACGACTTGCACCAATACCACTGGAAATGGGCAAGTACCCAACCACTCCAGTATTCAGGCGACCTGCCGTCGGTGCGCCTCGGAGACGGCGCGTCCTCTCCGGCTCGAATTTCCCCGAAAAGCCTCTGACCCAGTTCGATTCCCGACATACCGGCGACAATGCACGGATCGCCACGGGCAAAGAGTTCGGCGGTGGGGCTGTTTGAATAGATGAACCCCACTCTGTCGGCCGCAAAGCCGCAGACATTCACAAGGTAGTCTGTCGCAATGCCGAGATGCCGCTTCGCCTCGTTGAGATAGGCGTCACTGTAGGCTCTTATCCCCATGCCGGAGCCCCCTTCTGATCACATCGATGGCATAGATGTCGTCAGCCGCGCTCACCGCCGATCGCACCGCATTGCGCCATTCCGCCCGGGCGGCATCATCGCGTGCGACATGGCGGGCGTGGTATTCATTCCATGCGACGGTCTCCGCGCCGACATACGAAAGATTGCCGAATGCGCGTTCCGACCGCAAGGCCGTCTGCAATCCCAGCCGTCCCAGATGCAGCGCCTCGTTCAGCCTGCGCAGGGACAATGCGTTGTTGACGAACGAATCCGCATAACTGAAATAGGAGTCGTCGGCACGATAACCGATAACGACATCTGCCTCGCGAATGGGCGGCATGAAATTGGCGATGAGGTATTCGCGCACCTCCAGTCCGATGTCGGTGTCAAGATCGAATGTGCGATTCGCGAGAAGCACCGCCATCCAGTTCAAGACGGAATACTCAGGAGCCGAAAGGTCCAGCACGGCAAGGCCTTCCATTTCCAATTCATAGACGTTCATGAATCCGGGCGGCGCCTTGCCCCTGCAAGCCCACTCACGAGCCATCTCCATATCCTCTGTGCAGTAGAAACCGCGCCCATAGTCATTGTTCTCCTTGCCTTTGGACAACAACGGCTTTGGTATTTCCATTGACGATCCATGATAAATTCTATGCGTCATTCTGATTTCTCCACAGGACGCATATTATATCAATATATTGATATAGCCGCAAGTACAATATAATGCCTCCCCTTACCATAAGACCTTTGAAAGACTATTGGGGTCAGACCCTGGGACTATTGGGGTCAGACCCTGGGGGCGCCCCTTTCCAATTTCGGCATCGTAGATGCCGATTAGAAAAAGTATTTGTCATTTATTGGCGGCTTAACCGTGCGAAGCGCTAGGCGGAACGTTAGTGAAGCCTTTTTGCCAGCCGTCGGAGTTCCTCTCCACCATGAAGGCTATTGGGGTCAGACCCTGGGGCCGCCCCTTTCCAATTTCGGGAAGGCTATTGGGGTCAGACCCTGGGGGCGCCCCAATTTCGGGAAGGCTATTGGGGTCAGACCCTGGGGGCGCCTGCCGCCATCAGATCAAGGAGATGCATGCGCGGGCCCATCGTCTTCGCCTTGCTCGCCTTCCTGTTGCCGAGCACCACTCCGGCGAAATCCCGCCCAGGGTCAACGGCGATTGCCGGGCCCGTGTAACCCGAATGGCAGATCGATCGCGGCGAAAAAGCAGTCTTAGTCCAAATGCTGTACGCGGACTTCTCGGCCGTCATCTCCCACCCGAAGCTGCGCCGATGTCCGCCCTTGTCGAACGACGGCGTGAACTGCAGGTCGTAGTACGCCTTGGGGAAGCGCTCGCGGCGCAGCATGTCCGTAACGAACCGGAGCATGTCGGGCGCCGTGGAGAAGTTCGCCCCGTTGCCCATCGGGCGCCCTGCGAGGTGCGCGCATGCGTCATTGCGCTCTCCGATCTTGCGCGTGGGTTCCCCCGCGCACTCCGCGGCGTTCGGGTTGCCCACCACCGTCTGCCATGTAGTGTGCGACATGCCGAGCGGCCCCCAGAGCATCTTGCGCGCGGCCGCGTCGAGGTCGAGGCCCGTAAGCCTCTCCACGATCAGCCCCAGATAGACGAAGTTCGAACATGCGTAGCAGTAGCGGTCGCCGCGCGGCCACACGGGCCGCTTGCCGTATAGCTCCGCGAACATCTTCACGGTATCCGCCGTCATGTAGGGCTTGGAGTTGTCGAAGCCGCCTGAATGCGTGGCGAGGTCGCGCACCGTGATGCGGCAGTTCTCCTTCGCGAGGACATGCTCGGGAATGTACTTCGTGAACGGCGCGTCCACATCGAGCTTGCCGTCCGCATACAGAAGCGCGCAGAGGGCGGCGGTCTGGGTCTTGCCCACCGAAGCGAGGTCGAAGAGCGTGTCGGGCGTGACGGGCATCTCCGGCCCCGTGAATCTTCGCGAGCCCTCCAGGTACATGTCGCCGCGGTTAGAGGCGCAGGCCAGCCCCGCGTAGAGGCCGTCGGCGATGTACTTCCGCGCCGTAGTGCGGACGGCGGCGTTCTCGTACGCCGCGCCCTTGCTTGCGGCGCCGTCCGCGAACGCCCGTCCGGCTGCGACCGCAGCGCCGAAGAGCGCCGTTCCGCCGATGAAATCTCTTCTTGTCATGGCTTCTCCTTTTCTTCTCATTAAGACTTGTCTCAGATCGACCATTCCACCAAAAGGACTGAATATGGCGGCAGAACCGAGGGCTGCTGTATCTTCTCGTACATGTGCCCTTCATCGATGATGCGGCAGCTCGGGGTGCCGGTTCCCCCTGAGATCGACACGGGAGCGGCCTTGGCGGAATAATTGACGACATACACGGCCAGACGGCCATCGGTCCCGCGCGCAGCAACCGCGAAAAGACTTTCCACGTCCTCGCCCGTCACGGACACCTTCACCGCAGTGCCCAGACGCCTCAGCTCGTTGAATGCGCAAAAGGAGTAATATGCGCGATGCGGCTTCAAGGTAAGAGGGTTGAAGAGCGCCGAATATGTTCCAATAGAGCATCTTGCGTCATAGACCATCGCAGCGTCGCACGGGCCGTTCTGGAAGAGCGTGAGCATTGTGGCGAGGCCTGCCGCCTGGCGGGCCGAGCCTAGCATGCTCTGTCCACCGTCGCAGATCCACTCGTCGCAGACTAGTTTCGTGTCCCGGAAGCCGTGCTCATCAAGCATGCGGCGGGCGTAGGCGAGCTGCTTCGCGCCATTGGCGGGCTGGGCGTACTGGTGGTAGGAGAGGAAGTCGAGCGGCCAGCCGCCGTCCCGGGCGGCGGCGAGGAACTCCTTGAAGCATTTCACCATGTGGACTTTCCTCGGCACGGTAGCCTCCTGCTTGCTGCCGCATCCCTCCGCCGCGTAGAAGCCGCTTGCGGCGTAGCCTCCGATCTTCAAGTGCGGGAACTTGGCCTTCAGGTATGGCGCCACCGTGCCGTAGAAACGGATGTACTCGGAGAACGGCGCGCGCCACATCGTGTTCTTCTCGATTTCCGGCATGATATCCGGCTCGTTCCATATCTCCCAGTTGTCGATCTTCATCTTGAAGCCGTCAGCCCATCCCTCGGTGTAATGGCGAATGATGTGCTCGCATATCCTCGCCCACTTGGCGAAGTCCTTCGGCGGGTAGATCCGCAGAGGCGGAAGCCCCTTCTTGTCCGCGAAGTTCTCGATGGTGACGCCGAGCCGGTAGAACGGCTCTACACCGTTGTCGACGAGCGCTTTCAGTAGCGAATCCGTGTAGGCGAAGCGGTAGTTCTTCGGGTCGTTCTCGTCCGCGTCGAAGTCGGGGAAGATGTTGGGGATGTCGACGTAGAGCCCGCCGCCGAGCCAGCCGCCGACGTCGTGGAGACGCGAATATGGAATCCCCGCCTCCTTGAGGTAGTGCATCATAGACCAGTTGTTCAACGCGCCGACCATCGGCGGCTGTCCAACGCCGTTGACCGGCTTCACCGGCCCCAGGGCGCAGGAAGCGTCTACCGCCACCTTCGCCGCATGCATACAAGAGGCCGTAGGCGTTTCGGCTTGCAAAAGCAGCGTTGAAAGGACACAAAGGGAAAACACTGGTAGGACGTTCATTGTAATACCTCACTTTCCTGTCTTGCCGTAGTTGTCGGCGCGAACGTTCCAGAGGCTCAGGAAGAACGCGCAGCCGACGGCGGCAAGGCACATGATCACCATCACCGGCCGCTGCCAGCCGCCAGAGCTCTGCGCCAGAGAGCCGCAAAGCTTGCCGCTCACCGAGACGCCTATGTACGAAAACAGCGAGATGAAGCCGATTGACGTGCCGGCGAACATCTTCGTGGACGTGTTTGTCGCCGTCACGCCGGTGAGAGCCTGGGGACCGTAGAGGCAGAATCCCGCCAGACAGAGCGCGCCCATCGCGAGCGGTCCTGTCCAGCCGCCTGCAGGCAGGAACCAGAACGCCGCCAGCAACGCGGCCGTGAGCGCCATCAGAAACACACATAGACGCGGAGCGCGGCCGCCGAAAAGCCGATCCGTGGCCCATCCCGCGAACAACATGCCTGCGATGCCAGCGAACTCGAAGAACATGATCACCGTACCGGCCTCGCTAGAGTTTACGCCCTTCGCCTCCTGCAAAAGCGTTGGCCCCCAGTCCGCCACCAGGGCGCGCACGGCGTTTATCGCGAAATTGCAAAGGCCCAGCATCCATATGACGGGATTCAGGAAAACCATGCGCAACGCAGACAACTTTGCGCCGCCCGCTTCATCTTCGACACTCCCGACTTTCTCTTTCAAGCCTTCCGTGCCGGGCAGATCCGGCAGTCCCTCCTCCTTGGGCGTACCGGGGAGCGTCAGCCACATCCCCAGCAGTCCGAGCGCGCCCAGAATCGCCATGCTCCAAAAACACCACCGCCACATTCCCACGCCTTGATTGGCCGCGCCGATCGCGCCAAGGCCCATGATGACGCCGCACACTTTCGCGACCAGTCCGCCGCCGATGGAATGCGACGTGTTCCACACGCTCATCTTGGTGGCCAGTTCGTTCGGCGGCACCCAGAACGCTATGAGGCGCGCGCACGGCGGGAAACCCGTCCCCTGGAAGAACTGGTTCAGCACCAGAAGAATGCCGAACGTCCAGGCAAGCGCCGCGACAGATGCGCGCGGAGGCTCCCCGGCAGTCCCGCCGAACCATGCGGCGATCTGGGGGGCGAAGCCGAACGCCACGTTCACAAGCGTGCAGACGAGGAGTCCGAAGCACAGCATTTTGCGCGAGTTGCATCTGTCGCCCACGAAGCCGTTAAGAAACTTCGAGAGGCCGTACACTATGCCGCCTGCGAAGAGGAAGTTGCCCAGCATGCCCTTAGAGATGCCGCAGTCCTGCTCCAGCCCGGGCATGGCGAAACTGAAGTTCTTCCGCATGAAGTAGAAGAGCGTATAGCCGATCATCGTGGCGATGAGCATCCGCCACTGCATGCGACTGAACCTGCGGTCCGTCTGCGGATCGTCGAACAGCTTCATTACGAACCCAGCCTTATCCGCCGTTCGACGACAGTCTCCTTCGGCTCGCCGATCTCCACCCTGGGCGCGTTGGCGAGAAGGTAGTCCTCCGCCTCCTTGCACCAGAGGCCGTTGTTAGCAGAGCAGATGCGGTCCAGCTCCGCGAAGAAAGGATCGTCCTTCCCCTTCTCCGCGAAGTCCTCGATCGCCGTCATGGGCATGTTGACGTGAGTGTAGACGAGGCGCTTTCCGCCGGGCACCTTGAGCATGTCGAGCGTGGCGGCGGCGGCGGAGTCGAGCCCGCCCACATGGGTGATCATCACCTCGGGGTGGAGGAGTCCGCGGCCGATCCAGTCCACGGAGTCCGCCATATCCTTCACGTCGCCGCCGGAGTTGGCCACCACATGGTGCATGAGATAGTGGACGTTGTAGAAGTTGAACGGCGCCATGAGGTGCTGGTCGGTGGGCCCGGCGAAGAAGTTGAGGCAGCCGCCGAAGCCGAGAAGATCGGAGCACTGCGTGATCAGGGCAGGAACGGCGGCGAAGAGGAAAATGTCATCGTAGCCGCCGCCGGTGGAGGTGGGATTGCCGGAGCGTGCGTCGTCCACGAGGTTATAGGCCTTCAGCGCCTTCACCGGATCGTCCATGCCCTTCGTGTTGACGAAATGGAGCTCGACGCCGTTGACGACGCCATCGGCATGAAAGCGCTCTGCGTCTTCTCTACCCAACCCAGATGTCCGAACTGTGTTCGGACAATCCGACCCGATCCCGAACATCCTGGCGGCGCGCGCGAGGCGCGCGTCGTCGATGTCAGTGACCACAAGGCGGCGCGGACGCTTCTCGGGCGAATGGCAGGCGATGTCTATGCATCCAAGCCCCATCGCGCCGCATCCCGCCATCAGCAGCATCGTGCCTCCGGCCACTATGCCCCCCTCCAGCTCGTGCGAGCAGAAGGCGTTGTGGTAGTTCGTGCGGAATCCAGACACAATGCACGATATCGGCTCCGCGAGGGAGCATTTGAAGAAGGCGTCGCCGTCGTACGGCAGAAGGCAGCCCATCTCCATCACTATGGACGGCAGATACACATGCGTCGTCTCGCCGCCGATTGTGTGCCATGCGTAGCCCACCGTCTCCAGCTCATGGCCGGGGATGTTCAGGGAAGGCTGGAGGCCCACCCTCTGCCCCACCTTGAACTGGCTCTTCCACCGCTCTCCGACCTCGCGCACGATTCCGGCCACCTCGTGCCCGAACATGGTGGGCCGCGACGCGATGTCGCGCGGAACGCGCTTGTGGCCCGTTCCGAGAGACACCGCCTTGTAATCGCTGAGGCAGATTGTGTTGGTCACGATCTCGACGACGACCCCGTCGTCTGCGGCGGCCTCGAGCTCTATGTCCTCTAGCCTCGCATCCTTTGCGCCGTAGAGGCGCCACGCCTTCGCGTTCACTTGATCTCCTCCATAAGCCTCTCCACAAGAACCGGCGGCGGCGGCGAGCCACCCGGCATGGTGACCGCGGCGGATCCGGCGGCCACCGCCCAACTGGCGGCGGCGCCCAGCTCTTCACCCTTACCCCACATGCGCCAGCAGAACTCCGCAAGAAGCGTGTCGCCTGCGGCTGTGGTGTCAAGCGCCTCCACATGCGGCGCAGCCACGAACTCCCCGTTGAACCAGGCGCCCGACTCCCCAGCGGAGATAACGGCGAATGGAACATGCTTGCCGATGATCGCCGACGCCCGGCGGAAATCCTCCGGGGAAGACGGGACAAAGCCCGCCAGCTCCGCGCACTCCTCCGCGTTCGGCTTCACCACGTCCGGCGCCGCCTCGAATCCAAGCCTGAGCGCATCGCCGCTTGCGTCAAGCGCCACCCTCCATCCACGCTCCTTCAGCACACGCACCGCATCGGCGTAAAAGCTCTTCGGCACGGACGGCGGCAGACTGCCCGAGAGGATGGCGACGCCTGGCTCGCCGTCCGCGCCGTCCAGCACCGCCCCTGCGTCGAAATCCGTCGCGAGATTCGGAAACGCGGCCCTGTTCAGCTTGAAGCTCCCCTCGGGCGTCACGACCATCTCGTTGCGCCGCGTGAGACCTGGCACGCGCAGAAAGACGTCGCGCACCCCGCACCGAGCCAGTTCCCGCTCGAACGGCGCGGCGTTCTCCTCGCCCAAGAGCCCGCCGCACGCGACATCCGCCCCGCGCAGGGCAAGCCACCGCGCCACGTTGAGGCCCTTGCCGCCAATGTTCTCCTCCTCGGCAACGTCCTTGAACACCGCTCCGTCGCGCGGCCACGCGGGAACCGCGACAGTGGCGTCGATCGCCGGACTCATGCATAGACAGAAATATCTCACACTGGCACCGCCTTCATTCAGAGCATGCACATCGGCCGCGGCATGTGCCGTTGGCGCCCAGAGGGTTCATCGCCGCGGCGACCAGCGCGTTGAAGTCGAAGTCGAAATCGCGGATGTTGCCGCATGGAACGTCTATGAAGCCGCACGTCTGCAGGCAGCCCGTGTGCGAAAGGAACGCGAAGCCGCGTCCGCCCAGACAGCCGCAGGGACGCGGCCCCGGTGAACCGAGCTCCGCCCAGCGATCAGGCGCGGACGGGCAGCACGTATGCTTCACGGCGATGCCGGAGAGATTGAAGGACCAGTCAAGAACACGTCTGGTCTCCTCCTCCGAAAGCGCGTATTGGGCGATCCCCCCCCCGCGCCCCACGGGGACGAGGAAGAAAAGGTCCAGCTTCGCGGCACCAAGCTCCTTCGCGCGCGCGGCAAGCTCGTCGAGCTTCCCGATGTTCAGCTTCGACACCGTGGTGTTGATCTGAAATGGCATTCCCACGCGTCTTGCGGCGGCCATGGCGCGCGTCACGTTGTCGTAGGCGCCCGCCACACCGCGGAAGGAATCGTGCGTGGCGGCGTCCGGACCGTCCAGCGAAAACGAGAGCGCCGACACGCCGGCGGCCTTGAGCGCCGCAAGACGCTCTTCCGTCACGAGCATCCCGCACGGCGCCATCACACTTCTGAGGCCGCGCGACGTAGCGTGGGCTACTAGCTCCTCGATGTCCGGCCTGGACATCGGCTCGCCGCCCGTCCATATTATCATCGTGCGCGAGATGGAGTCGATCACGCGGCGGCATTCATCAGTCGTCAACTCACCGCCGTACGCAACGTCCGCCGCGGCCGCCCTGCAATGGCGGCACTTGAGCGGACACCGCCGCGTGACCTCCCACGCGAGGACGCGCGGCGGAGCGAAAGGCGCTTTCTCGGCCATCAGACCTTGCGCGGAGCGTACTCGAACGTCCCGGCCACCTGTTTCTTGAAGACGTCATGCACGGTCACGACGAGCTTGCCACCCTCGACCTTGCCTTCCACCACGGTGGGGAACCTGCCGTCGTCGGGACGGACGTTCTTGCCGTGGCCGGCGATGCCCAGCTCAGGTCCGCCGCCCACGATCTGCGCCCAGGAACGGTCGGCCGTCGGGGCGTCGTAGCGGTAGCGATGCTGGTGCGCGGCCACGACGAGCTGGACGCCGTGCTTCTCGAGTAGCGGGGCCCAGAGGTCACGGCACTGCTTCTGCCAGTAGGCGAAGTCAGAGCGGTACTTCCCGCCTCCGTTGTCGGTGATGTCGCCTGGATGGGAGGTGGGATCCGCATCGAAGATGGGGATGTGGAGGAAGGCGACGGCGAACGGGGCGGACTTGATGTCGGGGCGCTCCAGGGCGTCGGCGAGCCAGGCGGTCTGGGCCACACGATACGCCTCGGAGGCGACGAGACCGTGGAACTGGGGGTGGCAGTCCGGCTTGTCCTCGCCCGTGTCGAGTCCGATCATGGCTATGTCGCCGAGGCGAACCGCGAAGTTGCGTGTGAGTGCCCAGTCGCGGGTCGAACGCTCGGTCGGGAGGCGCGTCATCACGAGTCTGTCGAGGTAGCGGTTCCAGATGCCGCGGAAGTCGTGGTTGCCGTCGACCCAGAGGTACGGGATGTCGGTGGCGAAGTTTTCGCTGTCCTTGGGCTTGAGGAATATCTGGACGCCGGTCTGCGGTTTTTCGGTGAGGTTTGAGGCGTCGCCGTTCCACACCACGGCGGCGGGGCCGAGCTCCTTGACCTTGTCAATCACCATCTTGAACGGCTTCCACTGCGCGTGCGTGTCGTTGATCACGCAGAAATGGGCGCGCTGCGAGGCGCCGAGCGTCTCGAAGGAGTGGACGGCGCCCTCGATCTTCTCGCCGTAGCCGCGGTTGTAGTTGTCCTTGTAGAAGATCTGCTGCGAGACGGCACGGTAGTAGTACTTGGTGGCGGGCTTGAGGTCCGTGAGGCGCACGCGCACCGAATACTCGTCGAATCCCGTGATGCCGGGAGCGCCTTCGCATATAGACGTCTTCGCGTCTGAAAGATCAGCCTTCAGCCCGTATTCAACCCAGCCGTTGGTGAGGTGGGACACTGCCCAGCACACGCCCATCGAGGTCTCGGCGGGCGCCTGCAGGCAGGGCTCCCCCACGACGTATGGACGCCCGTCAGGTCCGGCGTGCGGGTTCTCCGGCGTGGCGGCGGGCGCGGCCTTGGCCGAAACCTGCCCTGTTGCACCGGCCGCCGCCATGAGCGCTCCGCCGGCGAGGAAGTCTCTGCGATTGATGTTCATGTGTCTTCTCCGCTTTCAGTGAATGCGTTTATGATAGCATAAATACACCACCGCGCGCAAGCCCCACAGTCTCGTCCGGACTGCTCCGGCCCATGCTGTCATGCAAGTCCCGTCACGCGTTCGACCGACTTCCTGCAGCATGCCTCTACGGACGCGTCCCCGGCGTAGATGTGGACGGAGCCCTTGGTACGGGTGATGCCCGTGTATAGAATCTCGCGCGTGAGCAGAGGACTCTCGCCCTTCGGGGGAAGGACGATCGCCACGTCGCCGTATTCCGAACCCTGCGACTTGTGTATGGTCGTCGCGAATGCCGGCTCCGTCCCGGGCAGCAGCTCAACACGTATCTTGCGCACGCCATGCTTTAGCGTCGGCAGGCAAAGATACTGGGGCTCTTGCGAATTCCGCCGCGGCATAACCACGCCCACGTCGCCGTTGTGCACATCGAGCATGCGATCGTTCTGCGTGATCATCACCGGACGCGGACATTCCTTCCCCAAGACGGACTCCACATAGCCATTCAAGGTCTCCACGCCATACGGCCCCTTGCGAAGCGCGCACAGAATCCTGAATCGCTTCAGGCTCTCGAGCGCATCCTCCGGCGTGGCGCTGGAGGCGAACTCCCCGAACCCATCCTGCACACGGACGCGGAAGTCACCCCAGGTGTCGGGAGAAAAGGCGTCGCCGCCGATGTCTCTGTAAAACGCAGTGCGTCCCTCTTCCAAGATGCCCTTCACCTCGGCGAAGGCGTCATCGCCGCCGCTGTTCACCGCCCGTGCCAGACGGTCGATCGTCCCTCCCGGGGAAAAGCGAGAGCTTACAGTGAGTCTGGCGACGTTCTGCGCGAACATCCCGCACAAGTCGCCGAACACGCGCCCCTGCTCCACGGACGCCAATTGATGCGCGTCGCCGATCAGAGTAAGCGCGCATGTCTCCGGAAGAGCCTCAAGAAGCTTCGCCATCAGCGGCAGGTCTATCATGCTCGCCTCGTCCACCACGAGCCAGTCAAGCGGCAGCGGATTCGAGCCGTCATGCCGGAAAGTCACGAAATCGGGCCTCGGCTTCAGAAGCGCGTGCAGCGTCGTCGCCGGCTGCACTCCGTCCAGAAGACCCTGCCTCTTCAAATCCTCCAGCGACTCGTTGATTCGCGCCGCCGCCTTCCCCGTCGGCGCCGCAAGGGCGACCATCGCCTCGGGGTTCCGCTCGCGCAGTAGCTTCACCGCCTTGCCAAGAGTGAACGTCTTCCCCGTGCCGGGGCCGCCGGTGAGAATCGAGAACCGCGTCGCAAGCAGCCTGGGAACGGCCGGCAGCTGGTCCACCTCCCGCAGCGTCGCATACTCGCCCTCCCTCGGAACGACGATTCCCGGCATCCACTTCGCGGCGGACATCCCGCCGACGCGCCGCCGGACGATCTGTTCGTAGCGCCAGCTCCGACGCGTGTAGAGGAGATTCCCGCACAGCGCAAAAGGAGCATCCACCATGTCGGGGTCAGACCCCGCCGTGACGGAAGCCACCACCTGCGGCACCTCGCCAAGCAAAGCCGCGTCCCGATCGTCCAGTCGGCAGCAGACATCCCCGCCGCCCCTCGTCCCGTCCTCGTCCGACCCGTTCACCACGGCACGCGCGCATATCTCCGCCACGTCCGCGCGGCCGGTCATGCGCTCCACCAGATTGCAGACGCATTCCTTCATGTCCTATCCTCCATTCCAAGTTCAGCCGCGAGCTCGTCCAGCATCGCGGCGCTCGGACGGTCGGCGAACACCGCCGCCGGGCATCCCGCCGCCACGCCGCGCAGAAAGTAGTAGCGGACGCCGCCGAAGTTCCGCTCCCACGAATACTCCGCCCCCATCGTCTCCCTCAGGAAGCGATGCAGCACCGTCGCATAGAGGAGATACTGGAAGAAGTAGCCGTGTTCAGCCATTTCGCCGGCGATGCCGTCAGTCGTGAAGCCGGATGCCGCGCCGTTGATGATGTTCGACTTCCAGTCCACCACATAGCAGTAGTCGCCATGGCGGAACAGAAGATCGACGAATCCGCGGAGAAAGCCCCTGGGGATCGGACGGTTCCATCCCGCCATCGCCTTCAAGAAAGGCGCTTTGGAGGGATCGTCCGCCCAATGGCGCTCGATCACGGCCTTGAGCGACGCCGTCGTCCTGGCCGCGTCGCGGGACGAGAAGTCGAATTCCCATTCGCTGAACCTGTCCGCCGCCGCCACGTCGCGCAAGGAGAACACGCCGCCGTCTGGCGCCGTAAGCGCGACGTCGAGCGTCTTGCGCATCATGTCGGCGACCGTCGGCGCATCGTTCTCTGGAAGTCCGTACAGCGACAGCGCGGAACGCACTGTCCTGTCAAGACCCTGGTCGTCCACCGCGAAGTCGATCTGCTCAAGCATCTTGTGCCAGCATGTCCCGATATTCTTGCCGCCGGAGAGCTTGAACACAGCAGGCCGGTCCTCGTCTTGCGACAGAGGACGCGCGGGAACGGCGTCGCGATCTATGCCGTCATGGTCGGCCTCGTCTTTCGGCGAGAGGGACGAATAGCTGCCCTTCGACGGCGTCTGGTCGAACTCCGCCCGTGCGACGATCGGCTTCTCGGAGCCCAACTCCGGCCGCGGCGGCACGTAGTCCGGCATTTCGCGCGGCAGATAGTCGTCGACGACGGCGATGGGGCCTTCCCCATCCTTCTCTCCGGCGTTTCTCCGCGCATTGGACAGGAGCGCTTCTATGGGCCATGAGCCGGGAACAGTCTCGGGCACCACAACCACCGTGCGCTTCGTCGCACGAGTCAGGGCGACGTAGAGGAGCCGTATCCGTTCCTCTTCCGCCTCCTTTTCATGTTTCTCCGTCCGATCGGGCGAATAGCGGAACGTTGTTCCGTCCTCATCATGGAACCCGTATGGCCCAGGATCCGTCGACGCGGCCTCTCTTGCCGGAAGCGGCACTATCACCACCGGGAATTCAAGGCCCTTTGAGACATGCATCGTCATGATCTTGACCGCATCGTGTTCGCTCTCTAGTTCACGGGCGAATTCCTCGCTATGGCCCTCGGGGCCATCGCTGCTTTCACCGCCAGAGTTGTTGATCCGGTCTGTCACCCATGCGATCAGCGCGTCCGGAGAGGGGCCTTGCGCCCGTACGGCCGCAATCGAGAGGTCGATCAGCTGAAGGACGTCGGCAAGTTTCCGCTCCCCGTCCGGCAGTGCGGCGAAGCGACGGCGGAAGTCGCACCTCCCGTAGTTCTCGAGCGCTGCCATCGCGGCGTCGAAGCCGCGCGTACGCCAGACGTCGTTCAACTCCTTGAACAGGGCGACCACGCCCGCCAGTGTCTCGTTCTCAGAGTCCGCGTCGAGTTCCGCCGGTGTGAAGTCGAAGAATGCCGTCATCATCGCCGCGCGCACGCGCCCCACGCCGCCTTGCAGCGCCATGGCCTGCAGCACGGTGCGGAAATCGGACGCGATGGACTGGCCAAACACATTGCCGGCGTGCTGCAGGACAGACGGGACGCCGCGCGCCGACAGCGCGGCATGAAAACCCCGGCCCTTCCCATGGCTGGAAACGAGGATTGCAATGTCTTTTGGCGAGACAACCCCCTTTTGCTCGTGAAGGACGTCCAGCACGGCTTCGACCGTCGCCTCAGACACTCCCTCCGCAACCGACAATCTTTCCGGCTCGGCATTCGAGCGATGGTTCCGCACGCGGACGACGCGGAACGGCTGCGGGTCGTCCCTCCCTCCCGTCTGGAGCGCCGGCTTCGTCTTGTCCGCCGCCAAGTCTTTCGGGTAGCCGATTGCCTCGTCTCCGAACGTGTAGACTACGTTACCCGTGTCCGTCTTGAAATCCCTGAAGAGAAGGTTTACCGCGTCTATGAGCCTCGGCGTGGATCGAAAGTTCTTCTCAAGGCGGAACGTACGAGCGGCGACGTCCTCGCGCAGGGCGGCGGACCGGTAGGTGAAGATATCCCCACCCCGGAACGAATAGATGGCCTGCTTGGGGTCGCCGACGAAGAAGAGAGACGGCTTTGGGACATCCGCCGGCACATCGAGAAACGCACGGCGGAAGATCTCGTACTGGACTGGGTCGGTGTCCTGGAACTCGTCCACGACCACGGCCTTGAACTCCTCCCGCAGATGCCGAGCCAGGGCTCCCGACACGTCGCTGCGCAAAGCGTCGCGCAGCGAAAGAAGCAGTTCGTCGAACGTCCGCGTCTGGCGGGCGCGCCGCGCCGCATGGTAGGCGTCCGCGATCTTCTTCGCCTCCGCGAGCATGTAGCCGGCGGGCGTTGCCGGATCGCACTCCACCTCCGCGTCCGGCCGGGCCGCCAGCTTCGTCACGTAGGCGGACATCCTTCCCAGGTCAAGTTCGGCCCTCAGCGCTTCAGGCGCGTTCGTCCGAGCCGTGCGCCACCAGTCGCGCGCCATCCTGTCGAGGACGGCGTCGTCCGTCTCCGTCAGCTCCACGTCGAACGGCGCTCCCGTTTCGAACGCATAGCGCGCAAGCGCGCGGCGGCAGAAGCCGTGGATGGTGGAGATGGTGGCGCAGTCGAACTCCATCAGCGCCATCTCCAGCCGCGCGCGCGCGGCGGACGCGGAGACGCCGCGCCCCTCAATGCATGACCGGAGAGCCTCAAGGCGTTCGACCTCCTTCTCGTCCACCGTCTCGCCCGCCAAATGCGCGCGCAGAAGCGACAGCATCTTCCTGATCCTGTCTCGCAGCTCCTTCGTCGCCGCCTCTGTGAACGTCATCACCTGTATCTCGGAGACGCGCAGCCCCTCCTCGGCCACCAGACGAGCGTAGATGTTCTGGATGCTGTATGTCTTGCCCGTGCCGGCCGAGGCCGCCACAAGATGCGGTCCGTCGAAGGCGAAACCGCTCTCGGCGATCGCCGTGCTGAAGTCATTCGTGCTCATGCTCTTGGCAACCTCGCAGATTTGATGAATTCCATGCCGTCCAAAACCGCGTCGCACATGTCCTCCGGCAACGCGTCTTCAACCCAGTCGACGGCGAGGTTCGGCATGCCCTCCGGCAGCGGACCGAACGCCAACGCCAGCAGATGGTCGAGTTTCGCGCGGGCCTCGTCCTTCGCCATCGGAAGCAGCCCCTTCAGCTTTCCGTCCCCGTACATGGCAACTGAAAGGAACTTCTTTCCCGCCGCATGGCCCAGGAGATGGTGCAGCAACAGCTCCGCCTCGCCCAGGCCGAACTCGGCGCCGTATTCCGAATAGGTCATGCGGTGGTTCGTTCCATGGTCCTCGACCAGCTTCAACATGCCGACAACCGTCACAGCCTTCTCATCCACTTTGCAGGATAGGGCTATCCGCTCGGCCTCCGCTCCGTCCATTCGCTTGAGCATGTCCAGCGCCTTCACGTCGTTGCTGCAGTAGTTCTCGGGAGGCGTCTGCAATCTCATGGGGCGCCGGAGTATCTTGTCCCGATCGGCGCCGTTTAGAATTTCCTCCTCTGCGTCCAGCACCGACTTCTCGTCTTCGGAGCGCCCGCGTTCCACGAATACCGCGCCCGGCATCATACCCGACTCGCCGTCCAATTTGAGCCGTGTTCTTTCCGCCGTGCGCAGATGCACTCCGCCGATCACCTCGTCGTCGTCCAACTCGCCCCCTGCGGCGTCGTCCGTCCATACCTTCAGACGGCTGCGCAGAAAGGTGTTTGGCTTCGAGAAGAAACGTATCAGCTCGTCCAGTTCGACCACCGTATCGCCCTCCAGCGCGAACTTGAACGCCTGCAGTGCGCCCTGCGGCTCCTCCGTTCCGCGCTGCACGCCGCCTCTCCCCGCCAAGATCGCCGCCGCCGCGCGGTCGACGGCCGAGTGGTTGGGCGGCAGCGGATCGCCGCCGCATGCGTAGAAGTAGCGCGCGCTGTAGGGCTGAAGAGGATGGTCGTACCGAATAAGCTGCCCTGGACGATTCCGGTCGAACCAGTCGAGAAGGTCGGCAAGAGGCACGGCGGGCGGGACCTTCTCGTTCGAGCGGATGTTCCACCCCACATAGCTGAGGGCGAGCGTCTTCCGAGCGCCGAGCGCCGCCTTGAGGAGCGCGAAGGCGTCCCATTCGCGCAGGGATGCGTCGTAGGGCGTGGGATGCCGCCCGATCTGGTCGAACGACGGACGCATGCCGTCGCGCGGGAACCGGCCGTCGTTGAGGCCGCATATCCAGACGAAATCGGCAGTCGTCGCCGAGGCGTTCTTGAGCGGCGCGAACCGCACGGCGTCGCCGGCGGAGGGACGGCGAGGCGCAGTGCCGCGCACTGCGTCCGCCACGGCCGTCAGGAACACGTCCGCCTCGATCTCATGCGGCGCGCCCACGTCGCCGCCTGCCTCCCGGGCGTTCCGCGCGCACTGCGCCGTGGAGGCGATCGCCTCGCGGAAAGAAGCCAGTTCGTCGAGGTTCTCGCCGGACGCCGCATACATGTCGTCGACGAGCGTCGTCAGAATCCTCTGCCAATCTTCCGCGGAACGGCTGCCACGCAGCCCGTTCCGCAGGTCATTGAGCCGCCTGACGAATGCGTCCAGACAGGCCACCAACCGCGCACGGTCCGCCTCCACCTCTCCGCAGGGGAGCAAGGCTCCGATCTTCCCCGCCGCGACAAGCACGTCTGGATTTGGGCGCGGCCCCATGAGCGCGTCCAGTTCCAGCCTGTCGAGACCACGCCGCCAGGTGTAGGCGAACGGGGCGGACACGTCGCTCTCCCGGAGCCCCAGCGTCGAGCGGACATCGTCATCGTCATACCCCCAGTGTATGTTCGCCGAACCCACCATGTCCTTCAGCACATCGACATCTTCCGCACTGATTCCGAACTTCTCGCGGATCTCCGCCACGCCCAGGAGATTGAACACCGCATTCACCTCAAAACGATTCTCGCGGAAGGCGAGGACGTCCCCGAACGAATGGACAAGCGGCGTCTCCTCGGCCGCAAGGCCCTCCATCTTGACGGGGATGCGGAGCCGCTCATCAGGTTCCGCGGCGAACACCGCCTCCGCCAACGGCGCATAGGCGGCCCAGTCTCCACACAGAACCAGCACATCGCCCGGCCTCGCCTCCGAGTGCTCGGCAAGGTACGTGTAGATGCCGTTGCGCAGCGCCTCCAGCTCGCGGCGCGGCGAATGGCACACATGCAGCTCGGCAGCCACTTCGCGGAGCGAGGAGAACGGAGACTCCCCGTCAAGGTCCTCGACGGGTGCCGCCCCGTCTGCGCCAAGCCACAAGCAGTCACCTTCTGAGATGTCCACCTGCGAAAGCAAAGCCCCGCGCGCGCCCAGCGCCAGCGCCCCCAGAAGCGCCCGATCAGCCTCGTCGCCGCGCGCCGGCAGGCTTGTCTCCGGCGGCTCCGCGCCGTCCTCCAGCGCGGCGCGCAGAGACGCCACGCACGCGCGGACATGCTCGCGCTTCCCCTCCACGTCCATCCAGAAGCCAGGACATGGGCTGAAACCCCATATCGACACAGGCGTCACACGGGAAATACGCCGCAGTATCTCGAAATATGGCCACGGCGCGAACGCGACGTCGAACACGTGCACAGCCTCATATCTCGGGAAGCCATGCAGAAAGGCCGCCGCCGGATCCGCGTTCTCCGAGAACACGGCCGCATAGTCCTTCGCGTACGTGCCAGCATCCTGGCGCACGAGCCTGCGGTAGAGTTCGCGCTGCCAAGGCTCCTCGTCACCCTTCAGCCCGCCCTGCGGACTTTCCCAGCGCACCAGCATCGGATAGCGATAGTTGAGGTAGTCGTCGTACAACTGCGCAAGCCTCTCTGCTAGCTCGAACCGCCGCCGCGCGGAAGCCTCCCCGCCGACGTATGCGGCGAGCGGACGAAACATCTTGTCGGCCTCCCGCGCCGGATCGACGTCGCGCAGAATCGCGTCGATGCGCCAGGCAAGCACTCCTTTCGCGTAAGGATGCTCGGATGGACTGCGGTGCCGCCCATCCTTCCCGTGCACCTGCGCGGAGAGCCAGTCGTTCACAAACTCCGCGAACGGCTTGAACTCGATGTTTGCGAGGACTCGGCGCGGACCAGGCCGCCTGCGCAGAAGAAAATGGCTCTGCAGCCAGTTGCGCGTGGCCATGTCGCCCACGACCACGCAGGTGCGGGCAAAGGGGTCTTTGCCCGCACCTGAATCCCAGCGTCCAAACAGACCATCTGCCAGGTCCTCCAGCCTGTCGCTCCAGTAGACATTCAATGGCATTGCGATATTCCTCTATGGTCATTCTCAACGTCGGACGCCACGCAGTCCTGCCGATCACCGGACAGTACCGGCGCAGGGATCTGATGATTGTGCAAGCAAAAGGCCAAGGGCGTGTTCTATGGCCGCAGTGCGGACGGCCTCACGGCCTCCGGAGAATATCTTTTTATCTGTGATCGTACCCGACTTCGACGCAAGACCGAACCATACGAGCCCGACCGGTTTCTCGGCACTTCCACCACCTGGCCCGGCAATACCCGTGATGGACACCGCGAGATCCGTGTTAAGTCGCCGCCGTGCACCTTCGGCCATCACCGCCGCGCACTCGGACGAGACCGCACCCTTAGTCGCCAGTACTTCCTCCGGTACGCCCAGGACACCTTGCTTCACCGAGTTGTCGTAGCTGATGATGCCGCCCATGAATACGGCGCTCGATCCGGCAACACCCGTGATCGCATACCCCACGCCACCGCCCGTGCACGATTCCGCCGTCGCACACGTCATTTTCTTCTCGGCCAACGTCTTTACAAGCTTCTCCGCTATAGTCATATTCACACTCCTTGCTTTTTGTATTTCTCACAACAAACTATATAATCGCATATTCCTCTTGCAATACCACACCTATCTGGATGGAAGGTCCCCCAAAATTCTTCTAGTCAGTAATCCGCCCATACTATGAACATTCAACCACTTGCCTGCGACCACTAGAAACCCACTTTCGCCAAGGAACCAAATGTAGCCTGTAGAAATCGCTCATTGTGGTTCTCGAACGTTCCGCCGCCTACACACGCCCTGACGGCGTTCGCGTAATCTCCATTCCCGCGCTTCGACCCTGACCTCGCCCGATGATATTGAGAGCCCCTTGCGAATTATCACTTCTCGTGCTTGCCGGTCGGGCTGTGATAGCAGCCGGAGCCGTTGGAGGTGGAGCCGCACCAGATGCACTTGTTGGCGCCAGGGCCGTGGCGGTGCTTTTTCGTAGGGGAGTGGTAGCAGCCCGAACCGTAGCTAGACGAACCGCACCATTCACAGTGCTTCTCGTCGTCGCGGTGTTCATGCTTGCCAGTGGGCGAATGATAGCAGCCCGAGCCGTAGCTCGTGCTGCCGCAATATCTGCATTTCGTGCTCATGTGGACAATTCCTTTCTGACGGAATGATTATAGCAGAAAAGCAGACCCGTGTGATATTCAAAATGGAGATTTACTTATTTATGGGCGCATCTTCGTAATTCACCATACTCCGTTCCAGACGAACCTACAGAACTGTCATGCAGAAAGTGTCTGGCCTTGTAGGCCGTCTGCCTCTATTGTCGGAGATCCGCATTTATTCTCTGGCGTAGAGTCATATTGCATTCCTGATGGAGTGCCGCATTGTAGTGGAGTGTAGTCTGGTTCAAGCGCCCTTGCCAGCACACCCGCCAAGGCCGTCGCGCTCCCACCCGCCTTCCTGGCCTCGGCGAGAATCCCCCTCGCCCTCCCTTTCGCAATCCCCATCCATCCAGGGACTTCGTCCGAAGTGAATTCTCGTTTGGGATCTCCGGGCGCGACCGCCTCTTTTGCGGGCGTCTCCCCCTCCGGCGGCAGCACGGCCGCGGCGGGCGTGGGGTCGGACACGCCCGTCGCCTGGCGGAACCTCTTCGCGAGCGCCTTGTAGTGCATGAGCCG
>Ga0265298_10000238_pt1 | contig 84099 bp, 59 predicted proteins | sample AusTroGonzalo_MG_3_FD_193486 | JGI IMG/M metagenome (GOLD analysis project Ga0265298, IMG submission 193486) | Bovine rumen microbial communities from tropical cattle in Woodstock, Queensland, Australia - Gonzalo_01 | ecosystem: Host-associated > Mammals > Digestive system > Stomach > Rumen ...
TGCCAAGCTCGGTTAACCATATCCAGCCAGCACCACCGTCGCCAAGTGCCTGAACACCAATGGCATTGAACGCTTCACCGAGCTTGGCACCAGCCAAACCGAGAGCGTACAGACGGAGGTAACTCAACTCGTCGCCGAGCAAGCCTGTAGCGGTGTTGTAGGTCTCCCACAAACCGGAGCCGACATTCGACAAAATGCTGCTGTTCAAGTCGTTGAAGAAGAATATTCCCAACGCCGACAAGATGCCAATCACTATGACAATCCACTTGGTGGTATTGTACTCGAGCACGCCGAGGAGTGCCATTGCACCCACTATGGTGCCACCCACTATCAGCAGCGTCCAGCCCCAGGTGCCCAGCGAATGCAGGAACCCGTTGACTTTAGTGGCCTGATACGTCTTCACCACCATCGCCAAGCATAGATGCACCACACCGACGATGAGCGCCAGCACCATAGTGCCGTCGTAACCCGCAATCGTCGATGGTAACATACATGCTTTCACCGAATCAGGGAGCCATGTCCAAGTGAGCATGTCCATCGAGAAGAAGGTGTGGAACAACAATCCGATGATCGTCGTGGCAATACCTAATGTCACGCCAAGCGGAGCCAGATTGCCCAACATCTTCTTCAAGCCGAGGCTCGCTCCTATGAGCACAAGGCCGTAACCGGCGTCGCCCATGCAGAATGCGAAGAACAGCATGAAGAATATCGAGATGAACACCGTCGGGTCGAACTCGTTGTATTTCGGACGACCGTACATGTCGGTCAGCATCTCAAACATCGACACATACTTGTTGTTTTTCAACTTGATAGGAGGATTGTCGTCGACTTTGGCTTTTTCAACCAAATAAAGAACTTCCTCTTTGTCGAGCATTTCAACAAGTTCCTTCTCATGTTCAGTTGGCGCAAAGCCTTCAAACACAGTGATATAGTCGTCGGCAGCCTTCGTTCCCGAGACGTTGGCGAGATGCAAATCGAGCTTCGAGAGTGTCTTGTCGAGCTCTTTCTGGATGTCTTTTTCATGACATTTCAGCTCTGAAAGATGCTTCTCATTTTGCTCAATAGCATATTCCAACTCATTGATTTTCTTTTCGACAGCCGTGCAATCAGTGTCTGGTGCAGGCATCTCCTTCACAGGAAAATCATATTCATCAGAATCGGAGACGACCACGAAATAGGTATTGCCGTCCACTGTCGAGATCTCGCTCAAAGCGTATTGCGACTGCCATTCAGGGTTCATCGCTGAGGTTTTCACCTTGTAGAAATGAATCTTGAGTCCGAGTTCATTGAGTTTCTCAATGTTTTTCACATCAAACTGACCCCAGGGCTTGCGTTCCTCTAGTTCTTTGGCGAGCTGCGATATCTGCGTCTGTGCCGCCTCAATCTCATTGACGGTCTCTATCACATTTTCCGCAAGGTCGCCGTAGGTCTTGTCGGCAAACTCGGCAGGTTGTACATTTTTCAGCAGCGACAAGGCTTTGCGGTATGTGCCGGCCTTCGACGACATCTGTTCAGACTTCTCATCGACAGGTTTCACCGAGCGAGTGATATCTACCACGCCCACGCCCTGCAGTTTCTGAAGGAAAGCCTCGATGTCGCCGCTCAGCAGGATGAAATTATATTTCGTCATTTCAGTTACCATGCTCTGCCTCCTCTTCTTCAATGATGTGTTTGTTTTTCACGATTTTCTGGGAAGCTTTGTCGAGGTTCTCGGCGTCTTCCATATATCGCTTAATCTTACGTATGGCTTCGTTATAGCCAGGAATCTGTACCTTTTCGTAAAGGTTGACTTTTTGGGTGGTCTTCTTACGTTGGTAATCCAGCACTCGGCTCACCTCGGTATAGACCTCCGACTCGATGCCCAGCTGCGCCAGGTTTTTCAGGATCTGCACGCCGTCGGCAAACCACATCGGCTTGGTAAAGAGGTTGATATCTTTCACCTCGTAGAGCACCTCTTCCAATGCGGGCACCTGCACACCTGCAATCTTCACTGTCTTCAGCTTGACATCAGTCACAGTTATCAGTCCTGGCTCAAACTCATTCCAAAGGCGGGCCATGTACTCATACGATTTGAGCTCGGCCTCTAACTGTTCAACAAGGCTCTCCGAACGTTGTTTTGCCTTTTTCACCTCAACACGCAGCGCGCTCTCCTTGCTTTTCAGCGTTGGAAGAGCCCTCGTACGCGTCTTGAGCTGCTTGTTCATCTCGTTCAGCGAGGTCTTGTTATATTGGAACTTGATTGCCATGACTTATTATTTTTCTTTCCAATATTTCTGAATCAAACTCTCCTTCAGACCTGTCTCGGCCTTGGTGAAATACTTACCGAAGAGCTCCCAGGCGGTGTCGAGCATCTCTGTAATCGAGATATTGACGTCGATGGCGAGCAATCTCGTTGCGTATTCCTTGGCGTAGTCGAGGCAGCGGTGGTCGTAGTCGCTCAAGTCGAAACCGTTTTCGAGCTTCGTCTTGGCGTTTGAAGCGTCGGCATACAGACGCACCGATGCGTTCATCACCGCGCTGTGGTCCTCACGGGTCTTCTTGTTCTGCACATGCTGTTTCAGACGTGACAGTGAGCGGAACGGGTCGACGATGACCTTGCCGGAATCGGCGTCAGCACGGAGGAAGAGCTGTCCCTCGGTGATGTAACCGGTGTTGTCCGGGATGGCGTGCGTGATATCGCCGTCGTTCAATGTCGTCACCGCGATGATGGTGATGGAGCCGCCCGAAGGAAGCTGCACCGCCTTCTCGTAGATCTTCGCGAGGTCTGAATAAAGCGATCCTGGCATAGAGTCCTTCGAAGGGATCTGGTCCATACGGTTCGACACGATACTCAGAGCGTCGGCATACAGCGTCATATCTGTAAGAAGCACAAGGACTTTCTCGTTTTTATCCACAGCGAAATACTCTGCAGCGGTCAGTGCCATGTCAGGAATCAAAAGACGCTCGACAGGCGGCTGGTCGGTGGTATTCACGAAACTGATGATCTTATGCAAGGCGCCTGCGCTCTCAAACTCGTGCTTGAAGAACAGGTAGTCGTCGTTCGACAGACCCATGCCGCCGAGGATAATCTTATCGACATCGGCGCGGAGGGCCACCATGCTCATCACGCTGTTGTAAGGCTGATCAGGGTCAGCGAAGAACGGGATCTTCTGTCCTGACACCAGTGTGTTGTTCAAGTCGATGCCTGCGATACCTGTTGGAATCAGCTCTGAAGGCATACGACGTTTGTACGGGTTGACGGAAGGACCGCCGATCTGGCGTTTCTCGCCTTCCACTGCCGGACCGCCGTCGATAGGCTCGCCGTAAGCGTTGAAGAAACGTCCCGCGAGGTCGTCGCTCACATTCAATGACGGTGGCTCACCGAAGAAAGTCACCTCAGCGTTGGTAGGGATGTCCTCGGTGCCGCCGAACACCTGCAAGGTCACGGCTTTGTCTTTAATCTTCACGACCTGTGCCAGACGACCTGCCACGAGAGCCATCTCGTCGTTCATAACACCTTGAGCCTCAAGGGTTACAGTCGCCTTGGTGATGGCGGTCAGCTTAGTATATATGCGTTGAAAGGCTTTCTCACTCATGTTTAAGTTCCTCCTTTAACTGTCCAAGATATTTTTCAAATTGCTCTGACTTGTATTCCGAGTAGTTCATCTGACGGCAGATGTTGATCAAGCCCTTGAAATACGTGGCGCACTCCTCGAAGTTGTCGAACTTAAAGCTGCGATCGCAGATTTCCAAAATCAAATCGAGCATGAATTTCTGACGCTCCAATGGGCAGCAGCCGTCGATCTCGTCGAAAGCATCCTGCTGAAGTATCACGAAATCAACAAGTTCCGACTTATGATACTGCTCATGATATGACATCGGCACGCCGTCGTCGCCCAAAATGTTAATCTGCTCGTAAGCGTCTTTACCCTTACGGATGATGTATTTCGTCTTGGTGACTTTGTCGACCCATCCTTTTTCGATTTTGTTATCCAAATACTCAATGATTTCTGGATATTCGAGATATTTTGAATAAGAATCGACAGGGTCGACAGCCGGATAACGTTTCTTGTCGGCGCGGTTCTGCGAAAGTCCGTAGAAGCAACGTGCCGCTTTCTTCGTCGACTCGGTGACAGGCTCTTTCAGGTTACCGCCAGCTGGCGACACCGTTCCGATGAAGGTGATTGAGCCAGACTGACCGTTGTTGAGTTTCACGTAACCTGCTCTCGCATAGAAGCTTGAGATGATTGCCGAGAGGTCGACTGGGAAGCCATCCTGACCTGGCAGCTCTTCCAGACGGTTACTCATCTCACGCAGTGCCTGTGCCCAACGTGATGTGGAGTCAGCGAGGAGCAGCACCTTCATTCCCATAGCGCGGTAGTATTCGCCGAGGGTCATGGCGGTGTACACTGAAGCCTCACGGGCTGCCACCGGCATGTTAGAAGTGTTGCAGATGATGATGGTACGTTCCATCAAGCTGCGGCCAGTATGTTTATCTTTCAATTCAGGGAATTCGGTGAAGATCTCCACCACCTCGTTAGCACGCTCGCCGCATGCCGCCATGATGATGACATCGGCGTCGGCTTGTTCTGCCAAGGCGTGCTGAAGCACCGTCTTGCCGCATCCGAAAGGTCCCGGGATGAAGCCCGTGCCGCCTTCCGCGATAGGGTTGAGTGTATCGATGGTACGCACGCCTGTCTCCATCACCTTGAAAGGACGCGGTTTCTCGACGTATCCGCCGATAGCGACCTTCACAGGCCATTTCTGCACCATGGTAACGTTGACATCCTCACCGTCGGCGTTGGTAAGCACCGCGATGGTGTCGTTGATCTTATATTGTCCGGCCTCAGTCACTTTTTTCACGGTGTAAGTGCCCTCAAATGAGAACGGCACCATGATTTTATGAGGCAGCCAGCCTTCCTTCACCTCACCGAGCCAGTCGGCGGCGATGACTTGGTCGCCCGCCTTAGCTATCGGCGTAAAGTCCCATAACTTGTTCTCGTCCAATGGCTTGGTGTATTCGCCACGTTTCAGGAAGACGTCTTCCATAGTGGCTAGGTTGTTCTGCAAGCCGTCGAAATTGCTCGAAAGCAGACCAGGTCCGAGGGTCACTTCAAGCATGTAACCCTGGAACTCCACCTTGTCGCCGATCTGCAGACCGCGGGTGCTCTCAAACACCTGCACCGAGGCTTTGTTCCCGTTCACCTTAATGACCTCCGCCATCAGCTTGACACCTGCCAAGTCGATGAAGCAGATCTCATTCTGTGCCACCGGGCCGTCCACCTCGACGGTCACCAAGTTGGAGATGATACCTGTAACTTTTCCTTTAGTTTTCATATATTTCATGCATTATTTTTTATTCCTTCAAAAGTTCCACGAACCTCTTTCACGAGTTTTCTGAACATCTCCTCGCCTTTTGCCTTGTCAAGCTCAGCCCAGCGCTGGACTGTCTTGGCTTTAACCAGGAATGCGAGGATGGCGTTCATGTTAAAGTAATCCATTCGTGCGATGTCGCTCGCCTTCTCCCACTTCAGCTCGTCCATCTTCTGCTCGCGAAGCACGAAGTCATCGTTGGCGAGGATGTCTTTGATCTGACCTTCCTCCTCAAAATCTGCTTCCGGCATGTCGACAAGATAAGCGTCGCCTTTTTTGTCGAGACGTTTGGCGAGATAAGCGACCTTCATGTTACGCAGCCTGCCGTCAAAGTCGAAATACTCGCGGATGAAACGGTTCTTGCTCTCGGCAGCTTTCTTGTAAAACTCAGTGCCAAGGGTGTTCTCGTCGAAGCCCTCCTCAAGAAGCTCAACCAGCTTCTGGTCTTTTTCTGAAAGAAGCTCGACAACACTCTCCTTGACAGCCGCGTAGTCGAAAGGCGCACCTTCGTAACTCACCGCTATATCAGGCAGACTGGCAACGATATAAACGTAGTTATCCATTAGCCGAACAGGATTTTCTTCGTCGCAGGACGCAAATAGTTGGAAATCAACTGGTTAAACTCCTCGTCGGTAAACTGCAGCACGTAGCCGCCGTCTTTGGGAGCTACCTTGAAGCCGCCGCCGATCTTCTTGTTGAAGCTCACGTTGACCTCGCTTTTGAATGCCTTGCCGATCTCGTTTTTCACGAATGGCTCGAGTTCAGCCTTCATTGCCTCAGGCAGAATCAGGTCGAGAGCCACAGGTGATGCGTTTTCAGGGTTGAACGCTTTGACGATGTCTTTTATCAGCTCTTTCACGAAGTCGGCCGATGTCATAGCGGCCTTCACGCCTTGCTCGGTGGCGCTCGTCACCACCATCTTTTCGATTTCCTGCTTGGTAACGGCGATGCTCTGTGTGGCAGCCATCTTCACGTCGGCGTTGACCTTGGTCTTAAGCTCTTCGGCTTCTTTATTCGCTTGATTTACAATACGTTCAGCCTCCGATTTGGCGTCAGCGAGAATCTTCTCAGCCTCTTTTTTGGCGTTTTCCACGATTTCCACGGAGTCGTGATTTGCCTTTTCGACACCCTGTTCGTAGATTTTCTTTGTTAAAATATCAAGTTTGTTATCCATAACAATAAATTTTATGCATCAATGTTAGCGTATGTGGCGTTCTGTTCGATGAATTCGCGGCGCGGACCCACCTCATCGCCCATCAGCATTGAGAAAATATAGTCGGCCTCGGCTCCGTTCTCGATGTGAATCTTACGGAGAGTGCGGAACTCAGGGTTCATGGTCGTCATCCAGAGCTGCTCCGGGTTCATCTCACCAAGACCTTTGTAACGCTGCACGTGTGCGTCCTGACCCATCTCATCGAGAAGCTGCAGACGCTGTTCCTCTGTCCAGCAATATTTCTCTTTCTTGCCTTTCTTCACGAGATATAAAGGCGGCGTAGCGATATAGACGTAGCCTTTCTCGATGAGTTCTGGCATATAACGATAGAAGAATGTCAAAATCAGGGTTGAGATGTGGCTACCGTCCACATCAGCATCGGTCATGATGATGATTTTGTGGTAACGCAACTTCTCAATATTCAATGCCTTGCTGTCTTCTTCCGTTCCTATTGTCACGCCGAGAGCAGTGTAGATGTTTCTGATCTCTTCGCTCTCGAAAGCTCTGTGTTGCATTGCTTTTTCAACGTTCAAAATCTTACCTCTCAAAGGTAAAATCGCCTGAAAACGACGGTCACGGCCTTGTTTTGCCGATCCGCCTGCTGAGTCACCCTCAACGAGATAAAGCTCTGTCTGTTCCGGATCACGCTCCGAGCAGTCGGCGAGTTTGCCTGGGAGTCCGCCGCCCGACAAAGCGCCTTTGCGCTGCACGAGCTCACGTGCCTTACGTGCCGCATGACGTGCTGTTGCTGCCAAAACGACCTTGTCGACGATCATCTTAGCCTCTTTCGGGTGTTCCTCGAGGTAATTCGAGAGGTGCTCGCTCACGATCTTGTCAACGATACCCATCACCTCGTTGTTGCCGAGCTTGGTCTTGGTCTGACCCTCGAACTGTGGTTCCGGCACCTTCACCGAGATGATAGCTGTCAAGCCTTCACGGAAGTCGTCGCCGTTGATTTCGAATTTCAGCTTCGAGAACATGCCTTCCTTGTCGGCGTAGGCCTTCAAGGTACGTGTCAAGCCACGGCGGAAGCCCGCGAGGTGAGTACCACCTTCATGAGTGTTGATATTATTGACGTATGAATGAAGATTTTCTGAGTAAGAAGTGTTGTATTCCAACGCTATCTCAACCGGCACGTTATCTGTCTCGCCCTGAATTGCGATAGGTTCAGGAGTGAGTTTCTCACGGTTTTCGTCAAGATAATTGATGAAGTCGATGAGACCGTTTGCCGAATGGAACTCGTCGCTCTTACCTTCGTTGCCTGTCTCAGGGTCGATTCTCTTGTCCGAAAGGGTGATTCTGATGCCTTTGTTAAGATATGCCAGCTCGCGCATACGTGCTGCTAGGATGTCGTAGCTGTATTCGTTGGTGATGAATATGCTGTCGTCTGGAGTGAAGGTGATACGTGTGCCGTGGTCATGAGCTTCGCCAACCACTTTCACTGGGTAGAGCGGCTTGCCGTATTCGTATTCCTGCACGAAGATCTTGCCTTCGCGGTGCACCTCGGCCTTCAGATGTTTCGAAAGCGCGTTGACGCAGCTGACGCCGACGCCGTGCAGACCGCCAGAGACCTTATATGAACCTTTGTCGAACTTACCACCTGCGTGAAGCACCGTCAAAACGACCTCGAGAGCCGAGCGTTTCTCTTTCTCGTGCATGCCTGTAGGGATACCACGTCCGTTATCGACAACTGAAATTGAATTGCCCGGTAAAATCTCGATATCGACTGTGTCACAATAGCCGGCCATTGCCTCGTCGATGGAGTTGTCGACCACCTCATAAACCAAGTGGTGCAAGCCTCTCACGTTGACGTCGCCGATGTACATGGCGGGACGTTTGCGCACCGCCTCCAAACCTTCAAGAACCTGAATGTTATTGGCACCGTAGTTGCTCTCAGCATTCTGGATTTTTTCTTCTTCTGTCATTTTCCTATATGAATTTTTTAATTATTATTTCAAAAATAAACCTTGCAAAGATAAGAAATTTCTTTGAAATAACAATGAAAAAAAATGACGGATTTTTAGCTTTTTTTGCTAAAAAATTCACCTTTTTCGGAAATGATTTAGAAGCGGTATTTTATTCCCACAAAAATCTCAAATCCGACGCTCGGGTAGTTGTAGTAAAGCTGGTATTTGTCGTGGAAAAGATTATGTATTTCAGCGAAAGCCGCGAGGTCTTCCATGATCTGATAGTCGGCACCGACCTGGAAGTCGAAGGCCGGATCAAGCTGCACGGCAGCATTGTCGAGATTCAGAGCCCAACGTTTGCCCATGAGCATCATTGAGGCGTTAAATTTCCAAGTCTCGTCGAGACGATAGTCGCCTCGCAAAGTCATGGTGAACGACGGCTTGTACCATGCCTTCGCCGTTTTGTCGACAAGAGTATAGCTGTTGACCGACAGTTCCGCCGCGATGTCGAGTTTTTCCATGGCTTTCCAATGTACGTCGGCAAGCACGTTCACCACATTGTAGTCTTCAAACACGATGTCGAACGCCTGCAGATGGTAAACCGTCGCATCCTCGTCGTATGTGACATAAAAATCGGTGTCAGGAACATAGAAAACGCTGTTTTTGACATTGCGGTAACGCACTCCCACATGAGCATCCAAATTATTGAGAACCTTGGCTTTGACACCTGCCTGGAAGTCAAACTTGGTCTTCTCGTAGCCAAACTCGCTGAAGTTGGTGAAATTGGTCGTCACAAACGGGTTTTCAGCCACGATGTCGGCGAAGGTGTTGATCTTCGAGCGACCACCGAACTTGGCGTAAAACTCAAGCATATTATCGAGCATAAACACGCTGCCCAGCACATCAGGATAGATGCCGATATTGTCGCCCGTCTTGAAGTCGAGGCGCAGACCCGCGTGGATGTGGTAAAAATCGCCGCTCATCATGAAATATGGGTTCAACGCCACCAGCAGCTGGTTCTGGAAAACGTTGTTGTAGTTGAGGTCTACGTTAGCCGCGAATGTCTGCAAGTCGTTGATATTCTTGTAATCAAACCAGTTGTCGGAATATGCCATATAAGCCTGCGCGTTGACCTGATGCTCAGTCAATCCGCCTGGAATCCATGTGGCACGGTAATCGCCGCCAAACTCGGTATAGAAATCGCGGTAGCTGGAGCCGTTGGAGAGCCATTTCGCACCCAGATTGAACGAGTGGATGTTACGTCCGTTAGGGTTCTCGATGTCATCGTAAGCCCTCAGGTGGTACATATCATATTTGTAGTCGCCGAACGCGCGCAGCTGTCCGCCCTTGAACTTATTGACTGTCATGATGTTAAAGTCGTTATTCATAAACGACGACTTCTTATAGTCTTTCATGTCGAGCCACGACGAATAGTGGTTCACACCCACGCCAAGACTCATGGTGTTCGACAGGTCGCCGTAGTGACGGAACAGGAACACCGGCGAGAGTCGAGTACCGATACCTGCCTTCAGGAAGTTGCTCTTCTCCTCCACCCCGTATTCCGCCTTGTAGTTTATGGCACTCATCGTCTCCACCTCCATGTTGTAGTTGTAGCTGAAGTCGCGTGTCTCGGCCTTGTATTTCGGGATATTGAACTCGTTGACAGGTGTCTCGGGGGTCTTCTGCAGGCGCTCCGAGCGTTTTATCTGTGGACGGTAGGTTCCTTCCACCGTCACCTGCTCGTTATGCCCTTGAGCGTTTGCAATGACACTTACAAAAACGAACAATATACTGATTATCAACGATTTATTCTTCATTCCGCATCCTCCTCATTGTTTGATTCGTTATTCTCGATTTCGTTCAGTTTGCGTTGTGCCAGATCCTTCGGCTCGCCACTCGGATAGTTGTCGACGACACTCTTGAGTGTCTCTTTGGCCTGGAACACATTGCCTTTTGCCACATAGACATCGGCGAGCGTCACAAACGACATCGCCACGTAATAGCTGTAGTTACTGAAGTTATCGGAGATGTAAAACACGCTCTCTTCTGCTTCGTCGAGGTTGTTGAGCTTCCAGTTGCATAGCACCACATGATAGGCGGCGTCGGCACCCATCTCGCTGCGTTCTTTCTTCGAACAGCCATCGAGTTTGCCCAAAGCCGTCCGGTAGTCGCCTTTCTGGTACATCGCCTTACCCACGTAGTAGTTCACCTGGTTTTTCTTGTTTTGCTGCAGATTTGGCATAGCGACGAGTGCATTACCTGTCTCGATTGTGGCGTCGTAATCTCCGAGTTTATATTGGCAAATCATCAAGCCCTCCATCGCTTGCGTCTTAACCTTCTGATTTTCAGTGATTTGTATCAAACGCTGATAATATTCGACGGCTTTCTGGTAGTTTTCAGCGGCTTTTTCCATGCCAGCGAGCTTCAGCAAAGCGTTGTCGGTATAGTCGTTGTCGGGCTGTGTGACTATATATTCCAAATATGGCTTTGTTTCGTTAGCTCTTCCCAGCTTCTCCAACGAAATACATCCGTAATAATTGATTTTCAACAGATAAGCTCCATTCGGGAATTGTCTTATATATTGCTCGGAAGCGTTAAGAGCGTCCTGATATTTGCCCTGCTGGAAGAAGTTCTCCGCCGTGGCAAACGACACTGAATCCTGCTCGGTGACGCTGGTTTGTATGCCCGCGCTGTTGGCGAAAGCGTAGAACTCGCTGGTCTTGTTCTGCTCCATGTATATATTGCGGATGATATTCAACGCCTCACGCGACTCTTCGGTGTTCGGGTAGTCTTTGATAACTTGTTTCAGCGAAGTCAGAGCGTTATCATATTGATTGTCATTGTAATACAGCATTCCTATCTTCATCAGTCCCTGACGTGCGTATGCCGAGCGAGGGCGGTCGTTCACCAGCCTTCTGAACGCCGCTATGGCCGAGCGCGGGTCGTTGGTGCTCATATATGCCATGCCTTTCTCATACAAAGCTCTGTCGTAGAAGGACGAGGTGGTGTATTTCTTCGTAAGCTCGTCCATACATGAAACTTTCTTGTTCATGTCGCCCAACGCGCCGTGGCCCATGCCCTGCTGGAACAAGGCGTAGTCGGCGTTGGTCATGTCGAGTTTCATGGCGTTGCTGTATGCCGTGATGGCTTTCTGGTAGCTGCGGTCCATGAAATAACAGTCGCCCACGCGCATCCAGGCATCCGACTCAAATTCCTTGTCGCCTTTCGCCATATTGATGAAATAGTTGAAATTCTTGATGGCGTTTGGGAAATTACCTTTTGCGTAAGCGATATATCCAAGGTTGTAGTAGGCTATCGGCAGCAGGTCGGATTGTCCGGCGCCTTCGAGCTTCATAAACGCCGCATAATGCTTCTCTGCGTTGGCGTTGTCTTTCTTCTGCATATAGCTGTCGGCGAGCCAGTACAAGGCGTCGGCTTTCACCGTCGAAGGTGTCATGCGGTTGTTAACGGTCTTGGTGAGATATGTTATCGCGCTGTCGTAATCGGTGGCGTTATAGTTTTGTATGCCGAGGTCGTATGTCAGGCGCGCGTAGATGGCCTGCATCTCGTCGTTCAGCTCGGGATAACGCTCCAATGCACGAATGGCCTTGCTGTATTCTTTGTTGTTGAGGTAGAGGTGTATCACCATCAAACGGGCCTCCTCGATACGTGGCGAGTACGGGTTTCTCTCCATGAAATCCTCGAGTTGTGCCACTGCCTCGTTGAACGGGTCGACACCGCTGATGAAACTCAGTCTAGCGTAGTTAAACAATGCGTCTTCGCTCATCTCACGGTCGAAATCGGCCTTATATGCAGTCAGATAGGCGTTACGCGCAAATTTGTCCTGTCCTGTCTTCAGATAGCACTGTGCCATGTAATATGAGGCGTACTGCGCCAGCTCGTCGTTGTTGATTTTCTTTGTGGCGTTCTGGAAGTTGGTGATGGCGCCCTCAAAATCGTTGGTTTTCATCTTACAGTAGCCCATCTGGAACTCCACCTCGCGCGGGAACGCCTTACGGGTGTTCATACGTGCCACGTTGTAGTAGTCAAGGGCCTTGTCGTATTCTTTCTGCTCATACCACGACTCCGCAATTATCAGCGCCAGCTCCACTTTGCGTGATTTTTCGGCGTTGTTGAGGATGGCGTCGGCATCGCGTGTCACCATGGTGTAGTTGCCGTTCACATATTCGATCTGCATCAGGTAAACTGGCACCACATCCTTATATTTCGGCGAGTTTTCTATCTTTTTAAAATTAAAAATGGCATCCTCATATTTCTTGTTAATGTATTGAATATGAGCGTAGTAGTAACGTGCATCGTCTTTATAAGGGCTATCCAGAAATGCCGCCTTGTAAAACAGCGGCTCGGCCTTGTCGAGGGAGCCTGTCTGGTAGTATGAGAGGCCTTTTTTGAAATAATATTCGGCTTTCTCGTCACTCGTAAGACATTCATCGTCAACGGCTTCATATTTTTTCACGGCATCGCGGTACTTTCTGTTGTTGAACATCATGTTGGCATACATAAAGTCGGCCTTTACTGCAAAAGTGCTGGTGGGGTTCTCTTTCGAGAAAAGCATGAGCTGTTGTTCGCCGGCACCCATATACGAAGAGCATGCGGCCTCATAGAACTTCGCCTCGACGGTCTTCTGTGTGTTCTGGCCTTCGGTCATGTCGAGATATTGGTGGAAGAGTTGTGCTGCCGAGCTGTAGTTTTGGTTGTCGAACAACAGTTTTGCCTCTTGGAACACCTGTTCAGGCTCGTAGTTCTCCCATCTCTTTTGCGCTGATAATGAGAGAGTTACGAATAAAAACAATATTGTTAGAGATAATATTTTCCTGTCGTTTGTCATAATGACCAAATTTTTTTGCGAATTTACGAAAAATAAACGAGAAAAATACATTTTTATTATAAAAATTTTGCCTCTGGATTCCGAAAAACCCAGAGGCAAAAAAGGAAAGGCATAAGCGGGATTCTGTATTCCTTGCGGAATGATTGTCATTTCTCTAAGGCAAGCGTCGCCGCTTGTCTTTAGCGACCTACCCTCCCGGCTCGGGCGAGCGACCCTCAATCGCCGGTATATTTGGTCTTGCAGCCCATAAGGTTTACCTCACTGCCGTGTCACCATGGCAATGCGTGAGCTCTTACCTCGCGTTTTCACCCTTACCCTTGCGGGCGGTAATTTTCTGTGGCACTTGCTGTCGTTGTCTCCGACGCCTTCCCGTTAGGAAGTATGGTGCTCTGTGCTGTCCCGACTTTCCTCACGCTGACTTGCGCCAGCCCGCGACAATCGCCTTTCAGGCTGCAAAAATACAAAAAAAATCTTGACGATCTGTCAAGATTTTTTTGTTTAAAGTTTAAACGTCTCTCCAGGTTCCGGAATCACAATATCCTTGAAACCGTTGTTTTTCCTAAGATAATCGGCATATTTCTCCTGCACCTTGGCCTCACCGTGAACGACAAACACCTTCTTCACCTTGTCCGGGTTCTGGCATTTCAGGTACTCGCTCATCTCGCTGTAGTCGCCGTGACCGCTGAAAGTGTCGATGCTGTAAACGTCGGCATTCACCTTGTGTGGCATGCCGAAGATTGACACTTCCTTCTCCCCTGCCACGATACGCGCGCCAAGAGTGGTAGGAGCGCAATAACCTATCGAAAGCACCGTGTTCTTCGGGTTGTCGATGTTGTTTGCCAGATGGTGTTTCACTCGTCCGGCCTCCATCATGCCCGATGCCGAGATGATGATGCACGGATCCTTCGACTCGTTCAACGCCTTGCTTTTCGCCACATCGGTGATGTAATACAGGCTGTTGAAGCCAAACGGGTCGTCGTCGTAACGCAACACCTCAGCCACGTCTTTGTTGAACTGGTCGAGATGCATCTTGAATATCTCGGTGGCGTTGACAGCCAACGGACTGTCTACATATACCGGGATCTTCGGTAACTTATTGGCGTTGTAGAAGTTATTCAGGATATAGACTATCTCCTGCGTCCTGCCGATGGCAAACGATGGAATGATGAGCTTGCCTTTTTTCTTTACGCAAGTGTCTTCGATAATCTTATGGAGTTTATCCTCAGCGCCTTCCCTGGCCTCGTGCAGTCTGTCGCCGTAGGTGCTCTCCGTGATGACATAATCGCATTGCGGGAAAGCGTTTGGTGACTTCAGCAGATAGCTGTTGTAACGACCGATGTCGCCAGTATATCCTATCTGTGTGATATGTCCGTTCTCGTCGACTCTGATGGTGGCGCAGGCGCTGCCGAGCATGTGACCGGTGTTGTAAAACTTCACACTGATGTTGTTGTCGATGTAAAAACGACGGTTCGCCTCGGTGGCGATGAACAGCTCCATACAGTCGCGGGCGTCTTTCTCGGTGTAGATCGGCTGCACCGGCTTCAGGCCCTGGCGCGAGCGTTTCTTGTTGAACCAGTGGGTATCATTCTCTTGGATGAAACCGCTGTCGGGAAGCATTATAGAGCACAGCTCGCGGGTGGCATGGGTGCATATCACCGAGCCACGAAACCCTTGCTTATAAAAATAAGGTATCAGTCCCGAGTGGTCGATGTGTGCGTGTGTCAGGATGATGCAGTCGATCTCTTTCGGGTCGACCATGATATTTCTATTCATGGCATCGGTCTCCAAGCCTTTACCCTGAAACATGCCGCAGTCAAGCAGCAGCTTCTTGCCCTTGTCGGTGACAATGAGATGTTTGCTGCCCGTGACTTCGCGCGCTGCGCCTATAAACTTGATTTTCATTATCTCAAAACATTCAAAACCTTAACGACATTGCCATTGTCGGTGATGATGTTGACCATGTACATTCCGTTGTCGAATGAGCTCATGTCGAGCACAACTTCATCATTGTCAATAGCTTGTGTCATCATAACCTGTCCCATCACGTTGACGATGGTCAGCTGGCGCATTGCCTCGGCCTTGACGGTCACCATTCCTGATGTAGGGTTAGGATACATCGCCACGTTGGCTGCCGATGTCTCGCCCACGTTGTCGTCGCCAGTCACTTCGACCTCAATCTCGATATAATCCGACTCACAGTTGTTCTGATAGAAAGCGACGATGCGGTACTGGTAGAAGCCTGCATATTTCACCGGGTCCATCACCTCATAATGTGTTATCGAAGGTGTGTTCACGATACGCTGAACCATCTCAAATCCGACGCCGTCTTGGCTTCTGTAGATCTCGAATCTGTCGAGGGTGTATTCATAGTCAGCTGCTTCCCATGACAGTCTGGCGCCGATCTCGTCTCCGTCGACATAATCTGTTCCTGCGAAGCCGTCAGGTCCTGGACAATCCAATGGCTGTGGGGCGTTCACCATCACTGTGACGTCGGCCGATGTTGTCTGATTGCCGTCGCTCACTGTGACGACATAGATGATATGACCCATCTCGGTAGGTGTAGCAGTTGTTGAAGCCGCTGTCGGGTCAGTGATGGTCTCTGCCGGGCTCCACTCGTAGGTGTAAGTGCCTGTACCGCCAGTGACGTTGGCTGTCAATGTAGTGGTCTCGCCAAGTATCAGCTCTTCAGGATTTGCCACGGCAATCACCAGCAACGGTGCCGGTGTCGGACCATCGGTGATTTCCACTGTGGTGACGTATGTCTTCTTGTTGTAGCCAAACACTGTCAGAGTGGCTGTGCCTGTTGTTCCTGGTGCTGGAAATGTGATGTCGGCAACGCCATTATTGATAACGGCCGAGCCCAATATCTCGCCTTGGAATGTCAGTGTCGCCAAAGCACCGTCAGCATTAGCTGCCAAGACTGTGAAGTTGGTATCGTCGCCTCTCATCGTTGATGCTGCTGTCACATTCATCACTGCCGGTGTGGTGTTACGAAGCGTCAAGGTCGGGTCACCAAACAAGATCCAGGTGTTGTAGGTGCCTTTGTTTTCGCCGGACGAACCCAAATCCAAAACCTTCATGTTTCCGTTGATTGAAACGCCGCCCATTGTATGACGGATATTGTTGTTGTACGACTCCACGAGGATGTCAACCATCTCATCCTGACCGTACATTGGCGGCTGCCAAGGCTGTGAAATATACGAGAACATTCCGCCGATGGCACCTGTAGGGTTGCCGTTGCTGTTGTTGGTTGCACGCATCCAAGCCTCAGCGAAGCAATCGCCGTTATTGTCATATTTTCCGTTAAGGCATGCCACTGAGATGATATAAGGAAGCTTGTAGTCGTTGGTCAATGCATTAACTTGCGAGTTGTTGTAGTTGAACACGCCCCACAATGTGATGTTGCCATGGTTGCAGTAGTTGATAATACTCACACCCTCGTTGATATGTTGGCTGACAGTCGCAGCACTAGCGGTAACGCCATCCACACCCTGATAGTCACGATGTACTGCAGTATAGTTGTAATTCAACAAATCATCTTTGATATTGTCAATATGCTGATAATCAGCTTCACCATAATGACCGCCGCCTGCGCCTTCATTCTTGCTCACGCCCTGTCCGACGCTGAGCCAAGTGGCTGTCTCGTCCAGGTCACGCTCATAATTCAGTACTTTGTTGACGTGGTTCACTACCTGTGCCTCTGTCTCGCAGCAGAAACGGCCCACGAGGACCTCGTTGTAGTAGTCGTTGCCAGCGAGCTGTCCGTATTGTACGTCGCCGTAGCCCGAAAAGTTGCCCCAGCTCGTAGCGGCTTGGATATACACGCCAGGGATCTGCGCCACATCGCCGACGAGCAATATGTCGGTCAAGTTAGGATGCTCGGCATAGTAGCTCTGGATATATGCTTTGATTACGTTGGCATTGTTGCCTGTCACCGATGTCCCGACCATGGTAGTAGGACGGCCAATCTGTTTCTTCCAAGCCACAAAAGGCTCCATAGCTGTCATGAAAGCGTCATGGCAGATGATGAGAAGCTCGCCGTCTTCCGCGATAGCGGTGTATCTCGACATCGACTCGGCATAGTTGATGTACCTGTGGTTGTACATCTTGTTGAACTCACGGTCGACCTTTACTGATTTTGCGCGGTTTTCAATGACATTTCTGTTGTCAACACCCACGTTTTTCATCTTTAAAACGAGATGGTTGTATACTCTCAAGGTCTTCGTCACCGGGTTATATACATAAGGTGTCACGACCATATTTTGGCCTCTCACGTCACGATGGATGTATGGCTCGTCGAGATTTGCTATCTGTGAAGGATAGAACGCATCCTGCTGATACATGGCGCCATAGGTGTAGGGCACATCATCCGGATCGATACTTCTCGGGAAGTTGCCTTTCGACGGTGCAACCTCGACATTCTGGTAATCGACATACTGAGCGTCGACGACTTCCATTGCCATCAGGGCATTGTCGCCAACCACAGCAGGAATCACCAAGCTCGGCACGTTAGGCTCACCGGCCTGTGCCATGCTCATCATTTTTTTGTTTGTAATCACGACCGCGTCACCGTTAGGTGTGGTCACTCTGTTTGTGTTGAATCCATTGACGTTAAGTTCAACCACAATCTCATTATCTGTTGACGACACGAGTTGTGCGCTCCAATCCTGAGCGTATGCTAACTGCATGAACATCAATCCGATAAGTAATACGAATAGTTTTTTCATGGTAAATAGTAATAAATAATTTTTTGCAAAGATAATAAAAAAAAGGACGCCGCAGCCGACGTCCTTCATATTTTTTCAAAAATCAATTACTTGATAACGACTTTCTGAACGTTCTCGTTGACTTTCAGGAAGTAAACGCCGCTGTTGAGATCGTTCACATTGATGTGTGCGCTGCCTTCAACATTGCCGCTCATTACGACCTGACCGACACTGTTGATGAGCTGATACTCAACGCTGCCGTTTGCCACGATATTCAAGACATCGTTAGCAGGATTTGGATAAACCATGACCATGCTTTCCTGTGCCTCGATGACACCGTCAAATGAAGCTTCGATAGTCACAATGACAGGTGCTGACATCTGGCCGTTGGTTTTTGCTGCATACACTGCGTATGTGTAGACACCGTCCTTTACAAGGACATCGTTGTATGATGTGCTTGTTGTCTCACCGATAACCTCACCGTTACGTTTCACGATATACTTGTCAGCGTCGGCTGATGCATCCCATGTGAGGGTCACATTGGCGCTTTGAACTTCTGCGTCGAGATTTGTAGCAGGAGCCAAGAATGTGATGACATTGGTTGGTGGGAATTGGATGTCGTCGATCTTAGCGCAGTCCTCACCGTTGGACACTGAGACGTCTTTCGAGTAGCTCCACTTGAATGTGTGGGTTCCTGTTGTCACAGGCTGTGAGAATGTGGCAAACTCTGTCATCGATGTGCCTGCCCATGCACCTTTTTCCTGACCATCCATGTAGAATGTGAGCTTGTCGTACATGCTACCTGTTGATGACATCTCGCTTGACACGAAGTATTTGAATGTCAAATTGCCTGCTGCCACCACGTCGACTGTCAACTCTGCCCAGTAGTCTGAGTTGTTGATGCCTTCGTTCATTGACTTGGCGCATTTTGTACCCTTTGCACCACCGTCAACGATAGTCCATGAGTTAGGTTGGCTGAATGACCAGTTGCTGCTGAATACGCCGCTTTCGAAGTCTTCGCCGATAACACCATAGCTCAACACGAAAACATTCTGAATCTCGAAGAGACCTGTCACAAACACGTATGACACTTCGAATGTGGTACCGATCTCAACTGTTGGAGCGAATGTGTAGTTCGATGTCAATTCGATTGATTGGCCGGCTTCAACAGCCTCAGTTGTTGTTATTACCTCTGGATTGAAGACGAGGTCTGGTGAGCAACTTGTGATATCCAACGATGCGCCATAGAATGGAGCTGAACCGACGTTCTTGAATTTGAATGTCACATCTGTATCAGTTGGGATGATCGACTCGAATGCGAGCACTGGAGCGTGAAGCGTAAACATGACCTTTCCGTTCCAAACGTTTGTTCCGTCAGTGATTGTAACGTCAATCTGAGCTTTTGTCTCGTCTGGGACATTGTTTGCTACCTCAAACTGGAAGCCATCCACTGTCAAGACCTGATCAGGGTTGATTGAAGCGATTGTGCCTTCTGCTGAAGTGATGTTCACATATTCGTTTTCTGTTGAAAGGGTTACTGTGACATTGTTTGCAATCTCAACACCAACATTCTTGAAGTCGATTGACATATCGATTGTCTCGCCATAGTTAACCTGAGGAGCGCTAATCTCGTTGCCTGCCACTGTGATGTATGCGCCAGCTGCAGGAACAATTTCAATTGTGCCCACGTATGTCACTCTGTTGTAACCAACGATAACGAGGTTGGCAACGCCTGGAACCTCCAACTCTGGGAAGTGTAATGTGCCAGTTCCGTTGATGATTTTATCTGATGCAATAATCTCACCGTCCATCGACAATGTTGCGATAGCATAGTCAACATCAGCTGTGATTTGGAGCTCTGACATGCCGAGCATCAACACTGATGGTGTTGCTATGACATTCATATCAGTCGGGTTAGCTGTTCTAACCATCAATGAAGGGTCACCGAAGAGAATCCATGTGTCGTGGCATTTGCTGTCACCACCCTTGTCGATAACGTCCATGTTACCGTTCAATGAAGCGCCAGCCAAAGTGTGGTTGAAGTGGTCGGCATTACGCCATCCTGTTAAGATATTAATCATTTCATCCTGTCCATACATTGGTGGGATCCAAGGCTGTGACTCCCATGAGAACATGCCGCCGATAGCACCTGTAGGAACACCAGTTGTGTTATCTGTAGCACGCATCCAAGCCTCTGCGAAGCACTCTGAACCATAGTCAAACTCACCATTATCGCAGGCCACTGACCAAACCACAGGCCACATGTAGTCGTTTGTCAAAGCATTGACATCGCTACAGCTGTAGTCAGCAACGCCCCAGCTGGTAGGTGAACCGTGGTTGCAGTAGTTGATGATGCTGATACCCTGGTTGATGGTACCACTGATGGTTGATACTGATGCATCGCCACCTGAACCACCATGATGCTCTATAACATCTGAATAAGTGTAGTGTAACAGGGTGTCGCGGATGAAGTCGATGTGCTCGTAGTCATCCTCACCATAATGACCGTTACCGGCACCATAGTAACCGATACCCATACCTTTGTCGCCCCATGTCACATTTGACTGAAGATCACGTTCATAGTAAATAACTTTGGTGACCTGTGAGTTGACATGGCCGTCGGTCTGAGCTGAGAAACGACCAACGAAAATCTCCGGATAGTGGTCTGAGCCTTCGACCTGGCCGAACCAGTTGTCAGAACGCTCACCGCTCAAAGCATGAGGTGTGATATGTTCATAGTCACCGACAAACAAAACGTATGCAAGATTGTGGTTCGGGTCGTTGTACAGGTTTGTGATGTAGCTCTTGATAACATTGTCATTGTTGCCACCAACTTCTGACACACTCACCAATGTGGTTGGACGACCTGACTGGTTTTTCCATTCCACCAATGGCTCCACACCTGTCATAAACTGATCTGCGCAGATAATCAACATTTCGCCATTGTCTTCAACCCAAGGATATTTTGTAGCTGCTGACTCGAAATTGATGAAACGCTTTTCATACATAGCTTTCTGCTCCGGATCGACCTTGATGGTGTTGCTCTTGCGGGCAGCCTTCTGGTTCTCACCGTTGTTGCTGACCTTCTTCATTGCGATTGTCATGTTGGTGTAAACACGCAATGTCTTGGTCACAGGGTTATAAGCGAATGGGCGGACCAAGATATTCTGGCCGCGGAAGTCTCTGATGATGTAAGGAGCGTCAAGTGTTGCCTGCACTGCCGGCCAAAATGCGTTCTGCGAATACATCTCACCGTAAGTGTAAGGAACATCCTCCGGGTTGATCTTACGGCTGAAATTACCCTTTGACGGAGCAACCTCAACATTCTCGTAGTCAACATAAGTTGAATTAACAACTGTAACTTTCATTTCTGCCAAGTCACCAATCATAACCGGGATGACTTCGTATGGAAGTTGTGGTGCGCCTGCCTCAAGCTCAGTAGCCAACTTGTCGACACTGACGATGACTTGCTTGCCGTTAGGGGTTGCAACACTCTTTGTGTAGAAACCGTCGAGGCTGACCTCGATAACAGTCTCATCTTCTGTTGAAGAAACCAAAGTTTTCTTCACTGTTTTTGGAGAATCACTTGTGATTCCATGCCATTCCTGTGCAAATCCCATAAATGAGAAGACCAGGAACAAAGCTGATAGTAATACTGATTTTTTCATCTTTTTTATAAAATGGTTTAATTAAATAAATTTCTTCACACCTTATTTTATAATAGTTCGCAAAAGTACAAAAAAAAAGGATGCCGTGAACCAGCATCCTTAATTTTTTTTGAAAAAATATTTACTTGACAGTGACTTTTCTTACTACCACATCGCCGTCGGCAATGATTCTCAAGAAGTAGACACCGTTCAAGCTCTCAACGTTGATGGTGGTCTTGCCATTGGCGTTGCCGCTCATAACGACCTGACCAACGCTGTTAATCATCTGATACTCATAGTTGTTAGCGTCTGTCACGATATTCAAAACACCGTTTGCTGGGTTTGGATACACGCTGACTGCGATGTTCTGAGCCTCGATGATGCCGTCAAATTCGGCTGTGATAGTCACCATGACTGGTGTTGACATCTGGCCGCCGTTCTTTGCTGCGTACACTGCGTATGTGTAGACACCGTCTTTTAAGAGGACATCATTGTATGATGTGCTTGTTGTCTCACCGAGGACCTCACCGTCACGTTTCACGATGTACTTCTCAGCGTCAGGTGATGCTGTCCATGTGAGGGCAACATTGGCACCTTCGACCACTGCGTCGAGGTCAGCTGCAGGTGTGAGGAACACAAACTCGTTGACGATTGGGAAACGGATGTCGTCGATCTTGGCGCAGTCCTCACCGTTGGACACTGAGACGTCTTTCGAGTAGCTCCACTTGAATGTGTGGGTTCCTGTTGTCACAGGCTGTGTGAATGTAGCGAACTCTGTCATCGATGTGCCTGCCCATGCGCCTTTCTCCTGACCATCCATGTAGAATGTGAGCTTGTCGTACATGTTACCTGTTGATGACATCTCGCTTGACACGAAGTATTTGAATGTCATGTCACCTGCTGCCACCACATCGACTGTCAACTCTGCCCAGTAGTCTGAGTTGTTGATGCCTTCGTTCATTGACTTGGCGCATTTTGTACCCTTTGCACCACCGTTAACGATAGTCCATGAGTCTGGCTGGCTGAATGACCAACCTTCGCCGAATGAACCACTTTCGAAGTTCTCTTCGATAGCCTGATAATTGATGACGAATGTACCTTCGTTGATGAAGAGACCTGTCACGAAGTCGTATGCAACTTCAAATGATGAAGCAGGAGCAACGCTTGAGTTAACTGAATAGTTGCTTGCAAACACGACGGTCTGACCACCTTCAACGGTTTCTTCTGATGTGATAATTGCTGGGTCAAACACGAGGTCTTCTGAGCAGCTTGTGAGTGTCAGCACGCCACCATAGAATGGAGCTGAACCTGTGTTGGCAATAGTGATTGTGACATCGTTATCGGTCTTAGCAACGCTTTCAACTACAACAACTGGGGCATGGAGTGTGATGTTGAAGTTAGTCTCCCAAACATCATTACCGTCAGTAACTGAAAGGAGGAACTGCGCCTTTGTCTGATCTGGGGCATCACCTGTGACTTCGAACTGGAATCCGTTCACTGTCATTGCCTGGTCTGGGTCTAAGCTAGCGATTGAACCTGAAGCGCTTGTAACTTCAACATATTCACTTTCTGTTGAGAGTGTTGCTGTTATGTTGCTTGCTGTCTGTGTACCGACGTTCTTCAGTGTGATGTTCATATCGACTGTCTCACCGTAGTTGGCCTGTGGGGCACTCATCTCATAGCTGTCGAGAGCCACGTAAGCGCCTGTCATTGCTGCAGCTGGAACTGTTGCAACGTATGGGACACGGTCAGGATGAGTCACAACGATCTTGGCATTACCGCCTGATGTCACAGGAACGATAGTGATATCTGTTGTACCTGTAGCATCAATCATACCAGCACCGACGAGGACACCGTCTTTTGAAATACCGACGTATGAACCAGGAGCTGCTGACACTGTGTAGTGATCCATTCCAATAGGAAGTGTTGGCATATGTGACACTGTGTTGTCAGTTGGCTGTGTCTTGTATGGAAGGACAGAACCATCACCCAAGGTGTGGTAAGCCTGCCAGTAGTACAATGTGCTCTTATGGAGCTCATAACCGAGAGCGCCTGCTGCGTTACCTGCCAAGTTACCGATGAACTTGATAGCCTCGACTGTGTTGTATGCATCTGGATCGAAGATAGCATCGTAGCAACCCATTGTTGTGATGCTGATGTCAGGCATCTGGCCATTGTGCTGGCTTGTTGCGCCAACACCGAAGTAGTAGTCGTTGAGCCAGTATGTTGAAGGGCATGATCCGATGTATGCGTAAGCACCTTTGTTTTCAGCGCGGACCATAGCTTCTGCGAAACATGGACCTGAGATACCCCAGTCGGCTGCCTCGCAGCAGTTACCCATTGCCAAGAAGTATTTGTGCTCGTTGGTCAAGTTGTTGACGTCGCTCACTGTGAAGCTCGGGTCTGACCAGCTTGTGTTACTGCCGTGTGCAGTGTAGTTGGCGAAATTAACACCTGTGTTGAGGTTGTTGTAGCAACCTGTATATGTGCCCTGACTGTACTCATACACATCGGTGAAACCATGAGCCTCGTTGTAGTAGTAGTGTGAAGCGTACCAAATAGTTGGACGTCCGACTTCAACGCCCCAACCGCTGCTGTCGTGACCAGCGATGAGCAACACCTTGCTAAGATAGCTAGGATCTGGCATTGTATATTGCTCATACTCAAGAGCTTTGTTCAACATAGCTGTAAGCTGGGCAGCGTTCTCTGCTGGGAAACGGCTGTGGAACATATCCGGAAACTCGTCACCGTCGACACTCATATAATAAAGGTCTGTGACGCAGTTTGTCTGGTTACCGGTAGCTGACTCAGGAACCATGTTCTTGTCACCCATGATCATGAGGAATGTAGGAGCATCCTCATTGTATTTGGTCTGGATGAAAGTCTTGATAGCGTTGGCGTTTGTGCCAATGACATCTGTGTAGTTGACATCAACATAGAAACCTTTCTCGGTCTTCCAGTTGACCCACTCCTCGATTGTTGACTCGAAAGCGCGGTTTGCAATGACCAACATCTTGACAGGGTTCTGCCAGAGGTCTGGGTGCTCATCGTAAATATCGTTGATAGCTCTCTCGTTGAACATCTGTTTGTAAATGCCTTTGAAATATGGGCTGAATGTTCTTGCAAACTCGTTGTAAGCAGCCTCTCTGTCATAGCTGCCATAGTTCACTGACACCTCGATGTTGTTGTAAACACGGATGGTGTTGTTTGCAGCGTCATACTGGACAGGGTTGATTGTAAGAGCAGCAACCTGGAAACCACGCATTGTTCCCTCGATTTCGAACTGTGCAATCGGGCGCTCTGCATAGCCGCGTGTGGCATAAGCCTGAGCATTGTATGCAAACGGGACAGACTTCGGATCCTGGTCTTTGCGGAGCAAAGGCTGGAAAGGATAAATCTGGTTGATGCCATAATCAGCAAGGTTGTAAACCTCTGTGGTGTATCCCTTCACCTCAACTGTAACATCTGTTGCTCCAAATGGAACAGCGATAAGCTTATTGGCTGATGGAAGTGTAGGCTCACCTATTAAACCTGTAGGATATGTTCCATCCATGGTGATGTCTGAAAACACACCTCTTTCTGTTGTAACCTCATTGGCTTCAATGCTTGCAAATGAGAATGTGGCATTGAATCCCTCTGATGTGACGTTGGTGCACTGATGTGTGCTCTTTGCAGCACTCAGCTCAATGCGTCCTTGTGCAAAAGCCTGGAAGCCAAACATAACGACTACCAAAGCCATTGCGAGCTTTTTGAGTTGAAATTTCTTCATTTTGTTGATTTGTTAAGTTATTATTAAAGTTAATTTATCTTTCAAAGACCGAGTCTTCATTTTTACAAGCTACAAAAATACACATTATTTTTTAATGGGCATCTATTTTTTTTCAAAAATTTTAACTAAAGTCGCTATCTCCCCAGTATTTTATCGTATTCTTTTTTCGAATTAATAATCTCGACAGCCTTCTGCACGACCTTGTCTTCACGCATCACAACCTGGTAAAATTTGTCGATATCCCATACGTCCTGAGCTATCATCCCTTTGATTCTCAATCTGATCCATTCGGCCGAGCGCTCAAACTGCTCGTCATCCCACTTCAAGCCCTTGTCCTCTGCCATCTTCTTGAAATCCTCTATCATAACGTCGTCGACCTCGAATTTATTGTTAAAAGCCGCGAAATCCCTGTATTTCCCGTTGATTTTATCCCTGTTGGCCAACACATAGTCGATGCAATAGCTGTTGAACACGTTTTTTCTTATCAAATCGTTGAAAAGCTTGGTGGAATAGGTGGTGTCGACTGGCATGAAGATGTCGGGCATGATGCCTCCACCGCCATACACCGTCCTGCCGCTGGTGAGCGTGAAATATTTTAGCGAATCAGGGAAATGGATGCTGTCGGCATGGTAATATTCGCCATGCTCGAGGCGTTTTGTCAGATCCTTGAGATACTCTTCCGAGCCATCCTCGTATGAACGCTGTATGCATCGTCCCGTCGGAGTGTAGTAACGTGCCGTAGTGAGTCGTATCTGCGCGCCGTCGGGGAGGTTGAACGGCCTCTGCACCAGCCCCTTGCCGAAGGAGCGGCGACCGATGAGCACGCCTCTGTCCCAGTCCTGGATGGCACCCGACACGATCTCACTCGCCGAAGCACTGCCCTCGTCGATAAGCACCACAAGCCTACCATTGCGGAAACTGCCGTTCTTGTCGGTGGCAAAAATCTGTTTCGGACTCTTCAAACCTTCAGTATATACTACAGTTTTGTTGCTTCCAAGAAACTCATTGCCAAGCTGGAACGCCGTCTGCAGATAGCCGCCCCCGTTGCCCCTCAGGTCGAAAACGAGCGACTTCATGCCCTGTTTCTTCAAGTCGGCAAGCGCCGCCTCAAACTCTCCGTCCGACTCCTTGGCGAAACGGTCGAGCTTGATGTAGCCCGTCTTCTTGTCGAGCATGAAATAAGTGTTGACGCTCTTCAACGGTATCTTGTCTCTAATCACCTCAAAATCAATAATTTCGGACTCATCACCACGTTTTATGCCGAGCATCACCTTCGAGCCTTTCTTGCCACGCAGATGACTTGTCACATATTCGGTGTTGATTTTCTTTCCGAAGGCGTCCTCACCGTCGATGGTCACGATGCGGTCGCCTGCCATGATGCCGACCTTCTCCGACGGGCCGCCAGGCACAGCGGAGACAACAAGTATGGTGTCACGCAATATCTGATACGTCACGCCAATACCCTCAAAACTGCCTTCCAGCTCCTCGTTGGCTTTTTTCACATCTTTTGCGGCAATGTAGGCACTGTGCGGGTCGAGACTCTTCAACATCGCGATGATGGCCTCCTCCGTCAGCTTCGGCATGTCGACAGTGTCCACATAGAAATTCTCGATGAGATACATCGTCGTCGCCAGCTTCTGCGAGGTCTCAGCCGTCTTCGTGTTTTTATTCTGTGCAAACGCTATTGCACTGATACTCAATAATATAACCAAGAACAGTTTTTTCATTTTGCTTATTTTTTCATTGTATGCGTCATTTCGAGCGTAGTGTAACGGAGTCGAGACCTGAGCTTTGCGAAAGCATTCACCTTTGGTGAATAAATCACCAGCATTTGAATGATTTGGGATACTTTATTGGCGGTGATTTCTCCATTTCTCTCCATTTCATTCCGCTTCAGTCGAAATGACGGTGGTTAGTTACGTATTATATCAAACGAATTATCGTCATTAATTTTTATTATCGTCGATGCCTTCGGCTTCACGATGACATCATGATAGAGGCTTACGACATAGTCGGCGGCGTTTTTCATCTGCTCGGAGATGTCGATGTAATTGGCTGGCGACGGCTCGCCGCTGAGGTTTGCCGATGTCGATGTTATCGGATGTCCGAGACGTTTTATCACCTCTTTGCAAAACTCGTTGGTGGTCACTCGCACGCACACGCTGCCGTCGGCCGACAGGTTCTTAGCCAGTCCCTTCGACTCTTTATAAATGATACTCAATGGGTTATGTGCCGATTTTATCAGGTCGGCCGCTATCGGCGACGGGTTGACGACATAGTTTTTCAGGCGCTCCACCGAGTCGACCAAGATAATCAATCCCTTGCCGGCAGGACGGTTTTTGATCTTGAAAATCTTGTCGATAGCCTTGGCATTGGTGGCGTCGCAGCCAATACCCCAAATGGTGTCGGTCGGGTAAATGAAGACCTTACCCTCACGCAACAGTTTCACACAAAGCTCGACTTCTTGTTCGAAAGTATTCATAATCTATCTGTAAGTTCTTTAATATCAATAAAATATGCACAGTTGAAATGGCCTTTCGGACATTCTTTGTAGCCATGCAGTCCGCAAGGACGGCATTTCAGGTTACGGTTCTCCTCCACCACCACCGCGTCGTCCGACAGCGGGCCGAAGCCGAAGTCGGCCACCGTGGAGCAGAAGATAGCCGTCGTCGGAGCGTTTTGTGAGCTCGCAAGATGCATCGGTGACGAGTCGTTGACGTAGTTCATGGCCGCGTCACGCATCAAAGCCGCTGATTCAAGGAGGTTTAGCTGTCCGGCCAGACTCTCAATCTGCTTGTCGGGCACGTTGGCGATGATACGGTCACAGAGGGCGCCGTCGTCTTTTCCGCCAAGGAGATAAACCTTCAAATCAGCAGGAATCTGTCTCAAAAACTGCACCCAGAGATCTTCAGGATACTGCTTGGTAAACCACAGCGAGCAGGGTGCCACACAGATGTATCTCTCTGATTTATAATGTTTTACCTTTTCCAAAATCTTCTCGTTAGGATACAAGCCTGGACGCACAGCTTTGTCGTCGGTGATATGCGCTATCAGCTTTTGGTTGCGGTCGACCTCATGCACGCCCTTCACCCCTATCTCGTGTTTGATTTTATGCGTGAAGAAGCAGCTGAACGGGTTTTTGTTGAAGCCCGATGTCTCTTTAGCCTTTCCGAATGCGGTGATGAAACCCGTCGCAGCATAACGCTGTATGTTGACAATCAAGTCGTAACGCTGATGGCGGATCTGCCGCCAAATCAGAAACAGATTGCTGTATTTGTGATGTTTCTTGTCCCAAGCTATCACCTTATTAATAAACGGATGGTCTTCAAAAAGGCTCTCGTAGCCCTTCCTGATCATCATATCTATCTGACTGTCAGGGAAATACGCATGCAGCTTCTCTGTCACCGCTGTCGCCAGAATCACATCGCCTATGGATGCCGTTTGAATAACAAGAAATTTCTTCATAAGAATCAAAAACAAACTACAAAAATAACAATTAACTCTCAATGATTTACCTTTTTTTCGTATTTTTGCAAAAATTTTTTTTGCATTTTTTATTTATGTGGTTGATTATTATGGCATTAGCAATCGGCGCAATTTACGCTTCGCTGCTGTATCTCTTTTCGAAGAAATACAGCAAGGGTCTGACCGTTTTGCTTTTTGCCTTAAGGACAATTGTCGTCGCCATAGTGGTGATGCTGTTCATCAACCCGTATATCAAACAGAAAATCAACAAGATAGAGAAGCCGATTATCGTTTTCGCGCAAGACAATTCGGAGTCGATGGTTGAATATCCGCAAAGCGTCGATTCGGTGAAAAACGCATTGGAAAAGGCTTATGACGTTGATTATTATGGCTTTGGAAATCAATACACCAACATTTCAGAGGCATTAAACACCATCGCACGCCAGTATTACAAACGCAACGTCGGCGCAGTCGTTTTACTCTCTGACGGTATTGTAAATCAAGGTGTTAACCCAGAATTGACAGTTGAAAACTACCCATTTCCGATATATTCCGTGACCCTTGGCGACACTGTTGCCCACCCTTCGATGACCATCAAAGAGGTGAAATACAACAAAACGGTGCAGGCCAATATGCTTTTCCCGCTTCGCGTTACCGCCAACGCATTGAACAACAAGGGCAAAGATATGAATATCGTGGTAAAAATGGATGGCATCGAAGTGGAGAACATCACGATTCCAGTGACCTCGAACCGATTCTCGAAAACCCTTGATTTCAATATCGATTCAGGCAATGCGGGCACAAAACAATGTGAAATAATTGTAAAGACGCACAGCCGTGCGTCTCAACGACGCGTATTCATCACCGTGACCGACAAAAAATACCGTGTCCTGTGCATCGCGCGTGCGCCGCATCCCGACATCGCCGCAATAAAATTGGCATTGGACGACCATTTTGTTTTTGAGACGCAGTTTGATGACGTTGATGATATTGATGATTACGATTTGGTGATATATCACCAAATCGTAGAGATGCACGGCCATGCGTCTCTACAGATAATCGGTGCGGATACCGATTACGATGCCTTCAACAAATCGCAGGATATAGTGACAATTCATCGTGGCGCGGCAAACACCAACCTCGATGTGAAGGCCCGGTTTAACAACGGTTTCGGGCTGTTCGCCATCGGTTCCGACATAAAAAACGAGATACATACATATCCGCCATTGTCGCTGCCGCATTCCGAAATCACGTTCCACGGCCCGCACGACGTGCTTCTCAACATGAATGTGATGGATGTGGAGACGCCTCTCCCACTGCTGGCGTTTGCCAACGACAAGGATGGCAACAAACAGGCGTTCCTCTTCGGAACAGGCTGCTGGCGTTGGAAACTGTACGAATACTTCCATCATAAAAACAACGACGGTTTCAACGAGATCATCAGCAAAACGGTGAAATATCTGCTCACCGAGAAGGATAAGGAATTGACTGTCAACCACAAAGACAGTTACCTCACCACCGAAAACATCTCGTTGACGGCGGAATTGCGCAACCCGAGCCGCGAATTGGTGAACGAGCCGGATTTGCCGATTACGATATCATCGGCAAATGAATCGTATGATTATGTGTTTTCCAAAGGCGAAAACAATTATCATCTGAATGTCGGCATGTTGCCTGAAGGCATCTACAAATACCGCGCCCACACAACGTATGGCGGCGTGGAATACAATGCCAACGGCACCTTCACCGTGGAGTCGATAGGTATCGAAAAACAAGACCTTACCGCCGATATCGAGCGCATGCGCTCATTAGCGGCACAGACTGGCGGAAAGCATTATTATATCACTGATATTCAACAACTTACAAATGATTTACAAAACGACGAGCGCATCACCTCGATTTCACGTCAGGAGACGCGCTACGACGACCTCATAAATCTCAAATGGTTGTTTTTCAGCATCTTAGCACTTATAACATTAGAATGGCTTTTGAGAAAGATTTTTGGAATTTATTAATATTTATACAATGAAAGTAGCTAACAACACATTTGTAACGTTGACTTACACGTTACACAACGACACAAAAGACGGTCCGGTCATCGACCAGGCCACGAAAGAGAGACCTTTGGAGGCCATTTTCGGCCATGGCATGTTCCTGCCACGTTTTGAGGAATGTCTGCAAGGACTTGAGCCAGGCGATAAATATGGTTTCCACCTCACTCCTGCCGAAGGTTACGGCGAGTACAACCCTGACATGATCTTCACTGTGAAGAAAGACATGTTTCTTGACGAAAACGGCAAGCTCAGCGAGCATTGCAAGGAAGGCAACACCCTTCAGTTCAACGTCGGCAACGGCATCATGCCTGGTAAGATCAAGAAGGTGAGCATGGAGCTTGTCGAGATTGACTTCAACCATGAGTTGGCTGGTGTGCCGCTCTACTTCGAGGGTGAGATTTTGGCAGTACGCGAGCTCAAGGAAGAAGACCTCGGCGGTGGTTGCAGCCACTGCGGAGGAGGCTGTGACGGCGGCAGTTGCGACGGCGGCTGCGAAGGTTGCAAATAAAAAAAGGCGCTGAAATTCAGCGCCTTTTTTTATAATTACACTTCAAATATTAGAATGTGTAGAAGAAACCAAATTCGAAGTCTGTTGGCTGGTTAACACCAAAACCGAACTGGTTGTCTGATATGGTCGTTTTATCACCGCCATTTTCACTGGTGTACTTGGCTGATGTGTAACCAAGGCTCAACAGGTTAAGTTTAGCATTGATAGAGATGTTGTCTGTGAAGTTGTACTGGATACCTGGGATAACGCCAAAAGCGAAAGCTGACATCTTAGCGCCATCAGTTTCAACTGTTGTGTTTGCATTTGTGAACTCGTATTTGTCTTTCGGTTTGCTTGTTGCATAGGCAAACTTGACATCACCGTAGAATTTGAAATTGTCAATTTCTGCAAATACATAACGGAAGAATGGAGCAAATGCAATTGTTGTAGCTTTTTCTGTCAATTTGTAAGTGCCAAGTTCTGGATCTGTAAGATTGTCAGTAACTTCTTTTGAGAAGCCAAAACCTAAATCAATACCGACACCCATGTTGTCGTTGAACATGTAACCAATTGTTGGAACAAACTCGAATGTGAATGCTTTTGGAGCATCTGATTCGAATGTTACACCACTGATTGTGCTCTTTACTTTGCCACCTTCTGTTGTGAAGCCGAGGCCACCACCTACAAAGAATTGTGCGTTAGCGAACATAGTTGCTGCTACGAATGCGATTGTAATGAATAATTTCTTCATTTTTAATAAATTTTAATTACGCCTACTCTATATGAGATTTTCGGCATCCTCTCTTTATTTTTTTCTATTTAGTTGCCAAACACATCGCAAAGTTAAGTGTTTTCTTAATATCTGCAACATTTTTTTTTCAACATTAAAAAAAGTTATCAACATCGTTGATAACTTTTCTTTTGTTTTTTAGAAGTGGTAACCGACTCTTACGACCAGCTCTGAGGCTGAGATTGCGTTATCACCTTTGATTGTCTTGCTGGCGTATACCCTGTCAGCGTAATCGGCGCCGCCCAGCTCATATATTCCCGTAGCTTCAATCTTAGCACTTCCGAGATAGTAGTAGTCAAGGCCTATGCTCATGCGATTCCATAACATAACACCTGCGCCAAATTTGAAACCAAGTGTAACAGCACTCTTATAGGTAGCGCCTTTCCTTTCTTGGATACATGAGACAATCTCTCCATCAGGAAGCATGATATTCACAGCTGTATTGAACTCTCTCACCTTTTCATATCTTGAGATCAATCTGAAGTTAGGACCAATACCGGCTTCACCCCAGATACCGACGATATTGTTGAAGTTGTGGAGATAATTCAAACCGAACAGAATCGGGACATTCATGAAATTAGGTTTTGTATACTTAACTTCTGAAACATAGTCCAACACTTTAACTTCGTTTCTTGCATATTCTTCCAAACAATCACCTAATACTGACTTGTTGGAGTTGATGAAGAAGTCAATGCCACCGAAAACGCCGAGACCTTCAACAGGAAGAGCCACCGTCACATCGAATCCGACATTAAAACCGATGCCAGCATAACCATCGGTACCTTCTTTGATGTTGTCCAGAGCCCATTTCGAAAGATCGCCCAATGGATATTGCGTTGTTTTCTTGGCTGTACCATTTGCCATGTCACCAAAAGGTGTTGCTTCACCTAAATAAACACCGAATCTGACTGGTTTCTGTGCAAAAGCGAATACGCTTAAAAGCACCAAACATGTTAATAATGTAAACTTTTTCATGATATTTAATTTTTTAAAAAACTGTTTCCATCCGCAAAGTTATACATTATTTTTAATTGTGCAACATTTTTTTTCAAAAAACGTTATTTTTTTACACGATAAACAACGGCGGTGCGAGCCACATTGTATATTTTCATGGTAACCGCGTCGCCATTTCGCTCGGATGGGAAAACAGCGTTTTTGTCAATGTTTTCAAAGCCTCCGAAGCGTTTGTCGTCGGTGCTGAAGACGATTTCGTAATCGCCAGTATGCTTTACAGTAATAATATAGCCTGGCAGGGATTTTTGTCCCCAATTAAACACAAAAATGAGGTTATTTCGTTCAAAAACAATGGTTTTGTTGTCCTCGTCGGCATTCAAAAGCCACGCCGGAGCCGACTGCATCACCTTGTTTTGTTTCACAAAATCGAGCATCGCCTTGTCGAAATCGCCCAACCAATGGTACTTCAGATAGCCGTTGTCGGCCAGCGACCACTGGCGTTTGGCGTATTTATAGCTCCATCCGTTGTCGTGTCGAGGGAAATCAATCCACTCAGGATGTCCGAACTCGTTGCCCATGAAGTTGAGCCAAGCGTCGCCACCTAGCGTGATGGTGAAAAACCTTATCATCTTATGCAAGGCTATGCCTCTGTCGATGATGAGATTTTGCGAATTTTTGTCCATCGCGAAGTACATCTCCTTGTCCATGAGCCTGAATGCGAGGGTCTTGTCGCCCACCAGTGCCTGGTCGTGCGACTCGGCGTAAGCAATGGTCTTCACATCCGACAGACGGTTGGTCATGGTGAAGAAAAACTCATGCATGTTCCACTGCTCATCGGTCTGGTCTTTGAGCACTTTTATCCAGAAATCAGGCAATCCCATGCCCAAACGGTAGTCGAAACCGATGCCGCCGTCCTCTATTATGGCGCAGATGCCAGGCATGCCGCTCACGTCCTCAGCTATCGTAATATTTTTTTTGTCAATATCATGAACAAGTTTATTGGCAAGCTGTAGATATGTCACAGCATCGTTGTCAACGCCGTCGCCGAAATATTTCCAAGGATTGTCGAATGTCTCCCCTATTCCGTGGTTTTTGTACAACATCGAGGTCACGCCATCGAAACGGTAGCCGTCGAAATGGTATTCGTCGAGCCAATATTTCACATTTGACAGCAAAAGCTGCAAGGTAGCGGTCTTCCCATAATCGAAAAGCTTCGAGTCCCATTGTGGATGAACGCCCTCCAAACCCGGTTTAAGATATTGATACTCAGTACCATCGAACAGATTGATCCCTTCACGGACATTCTTCACCGTATGCGAGTGCACGAGGTCCATGATGACGAGCAGCCCCATGCCATGAGCCGTATCCACCAGCTTTTTCAGCTCTTCCGGAGTGCCAAAACGCGAGCTGGCAGCGAAGAAGTTCGACACATGGTAGCCAAACGAGCCATAATATGGATGCTCGGCTATCGCCATGAGCTGTACAGCGTTATAACCATCAGTCTTGATACGAGGTAACACATTGGTAATGAATTCGTTATAAGTGCCAACACCCTCTTTTTCCTGTGCCATTCCAACATGTGACTCATAAATCAGCAGCGGCTCATCATCAATCTCAGGTGATTGATTTTCAAACACATACTGTTTTTCAGGATTCCAAAACTGTGCCGCGAAGTCTTTGGTATCATCATCTTGCACAACCCTATTAATATAAATAGGTATACGTTCCTGCTCGCCTATGCTCGACTGCACAAGCACTTTCAGCAGGCTGCCGTGCACCAGTTTGGTTTTATATTCTGAATCCGGCAGAAACAACTCCCAAATGCCGTTTCCGACATTTTCGAGCGGGTTGGCGTATTTGTTCCAACCGTTGAAATCGCCGTACAACGACAGATAATGGGCCGCCGGGGCATATTCGCGGTACCACCAGCCATGGCGGACACGGTCGTAATGGAAACCGAAAAACTCGTGTGCCGAGGCGAAACTGGACAAGCTGCCATATTGTTTCTCAATGGTTTCCAATCGGTTACAGAAACGGTCATAACGTTTTTGCACCTCATCAGCCACCGGGATCAACCAATTGTCATTGTCAACGATTTTCATTGTTTTTTATTTTGAAGAGACGTACGGCAGTACGTCTTTACAATTATCATATTGCAATTATTTTAAAATCACCAGGTTTTAATGATATCTCGTATTTATCATTGCAACCTCCTACCAGTTTTCGTGCGTCATCGGGTATTGCCACCGTCACATTTCGGCCTTCATGCAGGTTGAAATTGATGACAATCAGCAACTTATCGTTACCATAATAACGCAGGAACGCATAGACATATTGTGGATCGAAATTGTTATACCACGGATTTGCCCACATCAGGTCGTAGAATGCGCCGCGCATGATGGCAGGATGCGATTCACGAAAACCCAACATTTTTTTATAAAAATCAAAAATTTGCAAATTCTTGATTTTCATATGATTATAATCAAAAATCGATGTACGTCCGTTATCCGAATCGGCAGCATCCTCACCATATTCCTGACCATTGTAAATCATAAACGGACCACGGTTCATCAATGCTGCCAATGCCACAAATGGGAATGCGTTTTCGGCCTTTTGCATAAAACACCGTGATGCCAGACGCACCTCGTCATGGTTCTCCATAAAACGCAACATATTGTCGTCCAATCCGTTAAGGCTTTTCCAAACATCAGAGATGGTTTCGGCACGCTGACCGTAACGATAGATGTTTTCCAATGTGTTGTACAGCCCGACCTTGTCGTACAGATAATCGAAGCCTGCATAAACATAACTCTTATACAGATGCGGCTGGTATATCTCTGCTATCATGGTGACTCTGAACGACTTACGCACTTCGGCAATAGCCCAGCGCCAGAACTCCACTGGCACCATCTCCGCCATGTCGACGCGGAAGCCGTCGATGCCCTTCCCGCACCAGAACTGCATGATTCTCAGCATCTTATCCCATGTGTCTCGGTTGGTGTAGTTGAGTTTCACGGTGTCGTACCAGTCGTTTAACGAAGGTATGGGCGAAAACACGTCGTTACCGGTAGCTTTTGCAGGGAATTCATAGTATTTCTTGCCATTTTCAGTAGGTGCTATGAATCTCTGATTCGGTAAAATATAGAAGTTCTCGTCGGTGAAACTGCCTCTGTATTGGCGTGCCAAGTGGTTGGGCACGAAGTCGATGAGCACTTTCAGGCCGTGCTTGTGTATGCGCTCGACGGTCTGCACGAATTCCGCCATCCTATCTGCTTCATTATCAGCCAGATCGGGGTCGATGTCGTAGTAATCGACGATGGCGTATGGTGAGCCAGCCTCCCCTTTGGTAACCACAGGGTTGGTGTCGCGCCATCCAGAGTGACGTATCACTCCTGTAAGCCATATATGACTGACACTCAGCGACTTAATACGTTCAATCTCAGCATCGTTGATGTCGCTGAAAGTGCCACATTTCTTGTTCTCGCTGGCACCAAACACACGCGGAAACAGTTGATATATTATCATTTTTCAAGCAAATCAAGCATAAAAGCGTACTCCATCGCCACCTCATGATAAGGCTCGAAACGTCCTGATGCCCCTCCGTGACCGAAATCCATCTCGGTGCGCAGGTACAATGGGTTGTCGTCAGTCTTGAGTTCACGCAGCTTCGCCACCCATTTAGCCGGCTCCCAGTACTGCACCTGGCTGTCGTGAAGTCCAGTGGTTACAAGCATTGCAGGATAATCCTTAGCCTCCACATTGTCGTATGGCGAGTACGACAAGATATAGTCGTAATACTCTTTCTCGTTAGGGTTGCCCCACTCGTCGTATTCGCCCGTAGTGAGCGGGATGGTGTCGTCGAGCATGGTAGTGACCACATCGACGAATGGCACCTGCGCAATGATGCCTCTAAACAGCTGCGGGGCCATGTTTGCCACCGCGCCGACCAGCAATCCGCCAGCGCTACCACCCATCGCAAACATCTTCTTACTATTGGTAAACTTCTGATTTATAAGATATTCCGCACAAGCGATAAAGTCGGTGAAGGTGTTTTTCTTCTTTAGAAGCTTGCCGTCCTCATACCACCATCGGCCCATCTCCTCGCCTCCTCTGATATGCGCTATCGCCCACACAAAGCCTCGGTCGAGCATGCTTAATCTCGCCGTCGAGAAATATGCGTCGACGCTGTTGCCGTATGAGCCGTAACCAAACAAAACCAAGGGGTTGTCGCCGTTTTTCACCAGTCCTTTCTTGTAAACTAATGAAATCGGCACCTGTATGCCGTCTTTTGCAGGCGCGTAAAGCCTCTCCGTGACATAATCCGAGGGCTCGTAGCCGCCCACAATCTCCTGTCGTTTCAGCAGCTCAGCCGTTTTCTTAACCATATCATATTGATACACAGAGGCTGGCGTCGTCATCGAGGTGTAGACATATCTCAACAGATGTGTGTCGAACTCAGGATTTGCTGATGTTTCCACAGTATAAGTGGGCTCGCCGAAGTTGATATAATAGTCGGTCTTGCCATCGTGCGACATAACTCGCAGATTAACAAGGCCTTTCGAACGTTCTTCGATGACCATGAAATCATGGAAGAGGTCGAAATCCTCAATCAAGACATCGTCGCGATGCGGCAAAACCTCCTGCCAATGTTCCTTCTCAGTAGCGTTTACTGGGGTTTTCATCAGTTTGTAGTTCTTCGCACCGTCGGCGTTTGTCAAGATGTAGAAATAATCGCCGTAATGTCCCACGCCGTAAAGCAAGTCGTGCTGGCGTTTGTAAAACACCTTAAACTCGCCTTTCGGGTTGTCGGCGTCGATGTAACGTATCTCAGAGGTGAGTGTCGATTCAAGGATTATAACGATGTATCTCTCTGATTTTGTTTTACTTACAAAAGCACAGAAGGTAGCGTCGTCTTCACGATAGACCTCCACATCCTGTGATGGATCGGTACCAATCTCATGGCGCATGATTTTATAAGGACGCAACGACTCATCTTTCACCGAATAGAAAATCGTTCGGTTGTCGTTAGCCCACACCATGTTTCCGCTGGTGTTTTGAATCACCTCGGGATACATCTTGTCTGTCGCTATCTCTTTTATGAAAATCTGGTATTGGCGACGGCTGACAGTGTCGATGCTATAAGCTATCAACTGGTTATCAGGACTGATGCTGTAGCCGCCCACGTCGAAGAAGGTGTAGCCTTTCGACATCTCATAGCCGTTGAGAAGTATTTGTTCGTTTGCCGGTGATTTCTCGACTACGCTACGCTCCGCTCGAAATGACGCATTGGTTGGGTCGTCAGGACAGCGGCAGTATAGAGGGTATTCCATGCCTTCTTCGTAACGCGAGTAATACCAATAGCCTTTGTGTTTGACAGGCACCGACATGTCGTCCTGCTTGATGCGGCTTGTTATCTCCTTAAACAACTGATTCTGAAGCGGCTCGGTGTGTTTCATCATCGCCTCCTGATAGGCGTTTTCGGCTTTCAGATAGTCCAAAACCTCAGGATTTTCGCGTTGGTTGAGCCAATAATAGTTATCCACACGGGTATGACCGTGAATGGTCATCTCGTGCGGTATCTTTTTTAACGAAGGCTTGTTCATATTTAGAATGATAAGGTCAACCCCAAGCTCGGCATTATCGGCAACTGGTAGATATTCTCGCTTGTTATGATGTCGACGTAGAAGATATTCTGACGGTTATAGACGTTGGTGACGCTGAAATCGACTTCAAGTTCGGTGTGTTGGCTGAAGAAGAACCTGCGTTTTATGTCGATATCGAGGCGGTGGTACCATGGCAGCTCACCTCTGTTGAGCTCACCGTATATGATACCGAGTTCGCCGCTTGTACCCACGATCTCCTGACCCATGTTGTCGAACTGGTATTGCTCATAGAATCCGCTCACTTGGGTGAACGGGAAGCCCGAGCCGATGTTCCAACGTCCGCTGAACTCCCACTGGCGGCGGTTGCCTGCTGCATACGACAGCATCAGGTTGATGTTGTGACGACGGTCGTAATGAGTGCGGTAGTTGACCAGCTCGCCTTCTGCGTTTTGGTAGTTTTTATTGACATATCCGAGCGAATAGGCTGCCCAGAAATACCATTTCAGGAACTCATATTTCAAAGAGAAATCGATACCGTAGGCCTTTCCGTTCTCAATCATAAAGTCACGCCACAACACCTCAGGTGTGCCTGCCGGGAAGTTGTTCTCGGCATACATTTGGTTGCGGTTCATGCTTGTCAACTGCTTGAAATCCTTGTAATATGCCTCAACATTGAGTGTTGTGTTGTAAAACACGTCAAACTCCGTTCCAATGATGTAATGATTTGCCTTCTGGAGCTTGCTGTTGACTGTTTTTCCGTCGAAAGTCTTAGGGATATTGGCCTGTCCGGAGAGGAATCCGTAGAACAGGTTGACGACGTCGCGGTCGCTATTGGCTGCGATGAGGTTCTGTGAATACATACCTGCTGCGCCTTTCACACGGAACCAGTCGTTGACGTTGTATTTGATGGCGATACGCGGCTCAGGCGACACCTCTGCCAACGAGGCATACCATTGCACACGGAAACTCGGCTCGATGATGAGGTCGTCGAGTTGCCATTTATACTTGACGAAAGCGCCGAGTTCGGTGGTGTTTTCGGTCTGATTCAGCTTGATGCCGTTAGCCTTCGTGTAATCGAACACGGTCTTGAATCCGAGGAGCTCGATACCATATTTCAAAGTGTTTTTACCCAAGAAATATGAGAATGTGAAGCCTGCGTTAAAGCCGTCGATGGAGCTTGAACGGCTCGGGTTGTTGGCTTCCGACAGTCCTGCCGTGTATTTCGAATAAGCGACGTTACCCTCGATGAGAACGTTTGATTTTCCTGGGATGAGCACGAAATTGGAGCCTCCACCGTAAGAGCTCCAGCTGAAGTCGGAGATCGACTTGTAGTTGTTCACCTGGTCGTTGAAGCTGAAGCCAAACAAGTTGATTTTACTGCCGTTTGCGGTGTTCAGCGACACTTTTCCATAGAAATCCTGGAAGTTATAAGGCAATACCTCGCCATCCAGAATGCCTTTATAGATGGTTTGTGACGTCTGCTCGAGATAAGAGTTCTTTGCTGAGAGGATGAACGACATGGTGAAATCGTCGTCACGTTTGGCTTTTTTCAGCGGTCCTTCCACCATGAGATGGGCTCCAAACGTCGTCGCTCCCACCTTTCCTGAGACACGGTTTTTGTTACCGTCGCGGGTGGTGATGTCCATCACTGATGAGACTCTGCCGCCGTATTCAGCGCCGAAACCTCCAGTGTAGACCTCGCAGTTACGCAAGATATCGGTGTCGAACACAGAGAAGAGACCGATGCTGTGGAACGGGTTATACACTATCATACCGTCGAGGAGCACCTTGTTTTGTATCGGCGCGCCGCCTCGTATGTAGAGCTGTCCGCCTTGATCGCCAGTGAACACGACGCCCGGGATCACCTGCAGATACTGTGCGATATCGGCCTGACCTCCCACCGTCGGGATCTTCGTGATGGTCTTAGGCGTGATGTTGATGACAGATGTCTTTGTCTCGGTGCGCGCCTCTATCTTATCGGCCGTGATGCTCACCGCCGCCAGCTGTATCGAAGCCTCCTCGATGCTGTATTTCTTGTTAAGGATCTGGCTGCCTTTCAAGCTGATGGTCTCGGCGATGGTGTCGTAGCCTATGGATGTCACCATGAGGGTGTAGGTGCCGTCAGGGATTCGGGTGATGTTGAAATAACCGTTGATGTCAGTGGTCGAGCCCAGCGTGGTGCCTTTCAGAAACACGTTGGCGAACATCACCGGCTCGCCGTTGGCTTTCTCATAAACGAAACCTTTGACGGAGTTGTCGCCTTGTGCAAATGACAACACACTGGTAATCAATAAAATAGCCAGAAATATGATATTTTTTGTCCGAGTCGTAATAATTCTCATTTTCAATGCAGTTTTAAAGGGTATTGTAAAAACGTGCAAAGGTAATGATTTTTTTATTACGGCCCAAACAAAAAATCAAGTTTTTATGCTTCTTTTGCTTTTTTTATCAAATCGAGTTCTTTGTCGGAGAAGTGATTTGGCAGCACCAGTTGTACTTTGAGCAGCAATGAGCCGTTGCCTTCCTTGCCGTAATGTGGCATTCCGAGGCCTTTCAGACGCAGCATGCTGTTGTTTTGTGTCTGCGGCTTTATCGGCACGTTGACGTTGCCTTTCATAGTGTCGATCTCCACTTTTCCGCCGAGGATGGCGGTGTAGATGTCAATGTTGATGTTACGTATCAGATCGTCGCCATCGCGTTGATACACTGGGTCTTGCGTGATATGTATCTTCAGCAGCAGGTCGCCGTTCTCGCCTCCGTTGAAGCCCGGATGTCCCTTACCTTTGACACGCAGTGTCTGGCCGTCTTTCACACCCGGCTTGATGCTGATTTTGATTGTGTCGTTGCCTATTTTAAACATCCTTTGTGAGCCGAAATAAGCCTCACGCAATGTCATGTCGATCGACGCTGTCAGGTCTTGGCCTTTCATGGCACGAGTACGTGTCCTGCCACGGCCTCCACCGCCGAACCCACCGATATCACTGAAGTCGAAACCTCCTCCACCCTGACCGCCGAAAAACATGTCGAAGAAGTCGGAGAAGCCGCTGTTGCCGAAGCCCTCAAAGCCTTGACCGCCAAAGCCTTGGAAGCCCTGACCGCCATAACCCATGTTCTCGTACTGTTTCCAGTTGGCACCCAATTCGTCGTATTTTTTACGCGAATCCTCGTTGCCAAGCACCTGATAAGCCTCAGATATCTCCTTAAACTTCTCCTCCGCCGCCTTGTCGCCCGGATTCTTGTCAGGGTGATACTTCACGGCGAGCTTACGATATGCTTTTTTGATTTGGTCTTGCGTTGCCGAACGCTCGACGCCTAAAACTTTGTAATAATCTTTATATTCCATGTTGTTTACCTCCTATCAAATACATTAAATGCGGAATAAGGACAGACGAGGTCTGTCCCTACACGGCATTATTTAATTTTTATATTGTTTTTTTAATGTTTTATCAATCGTCGTCATCATCATCGAAACTATTATCGATGATGACACGTGTGCGTGATTTCGACCAATATTCAGTCTTGTTGTCGACTCTGGTGACATCGGCTTTCTGGTGGTATGCCACAGCGCCCACTGCCAGCAAAACCAGGGCGATCACTGTCCTGATCCATTTGTTGATAGGCATGATGCACACGCCGATGATTATCAGAAGCATAGGCCACATCTCGCCCAGCACATGCCAATCGATTTCGAAATCGAAGAATGTTATAAGCAGGGCTAAGATGCCAATTATTATCAATGTCAGACCTTTGCCGAAGCCGTCGTCTTTTCTATTCTCGTTATTGCTCATTGTTGTTGTTTTTTAAAGAGTTCATAAGAATTACCACACCTATCACTATGAGTGGCACAGGCCACAGTTTCCACATCCAGGTGAGCGACGTGAAGTTGTCGATGAGGGCCACCAGTCCGATAAAAATCAGTATCAGGCTGGCGATCATCGAGCCGCTAACGGTTTTTTTTTCATTGTTAGGGTCGCCATCCTCTTTTGGAGTGATGTCGATAGTGTCGTCATAGTTTTGCTGACTGTAGTTATGTTCTTTACTACCTTGTCCGAGGATATTCTCTTCAGGCACCACTATCCAGAGGATGATATACATCCAGAAGCCGAAGCTGCCGCAGAGAAATGCCACGACAAACAGCACACGCATCAGTGCGATGTCAATATTGAAATAGTCGGCGAGGCCGGCGCAAACACCCGCAATCACTCTATTTCTGCGGGAACGGTAAAGTATCTTGTTTCCTTCCATTGTGATTAAATGTTAATTCATTATTATCCCATCAAATATCATGCCAAAATGATGTTTTTCGTCTTAATAACGAAAAATTTTCATTTTTGCTGCATGGCAGAAAGAAAAAAGTGACAAAATGACGTGGAACTATTCTTTTCCGAATCTCTTGTAATAGGCTGGACGTTTTTCCTCGGGGACGTCTTTGAGCATCATGTCGAGTTCTTCCTTCGGGTAGTCGGTAAATTTCAACAGCAGCAGGCCGTCGAGGGTGTCGTTGAAGTCGGGGTCAACGTTGAAGCACAAGAACTTAGAGTTGATCTTGAGATATTTCTTGAACAATGTCGGCATGCGGTAGTCGCCGTTGCTGAGCTTCATGAGATAGCGGTCGAACTTGTCGACGGTCTCCATGTTTTTCTCCATCAGGACATCGATGTCGCACTTGTTGAAGTTAGGCACGAACGGTGTTTTCGGGTGGAACAGCTTCGACATCTCTTTGTTGGTGTGCACTGTGGTGACGTAATACACCATGAGGCTCTGGTAGAACTTCGGGTACCAGCTGCTGATGCTGACAGGTCCGATGAAGTAGTTCATGTCAGGGTTGCGTATGATGGTTTCCATGAGGCCTTTGAGCAAGAGCAGCAGAGGCAGCAAATCTTTCTGATAGTCAACGGAGACAAATGAGCGTCCGAGTTCGATCGTCTCTTTGAGATAAGGCTCGAATCTCTGGTCGATATTGAACAGTGAGTCGACGTAGAAGCCGCGTGCTCCGTATTTCTCGTAAATCTCGTTGCCGAGGCCTATGCGGTAGCCGCCGGCGATGCATTGTTCTTTAGTATCCCAGAGGATAAGGTGTTTATAATAGGTGTCGTAGTTGTCGGTGTCGATGCTTTTGCCTGTGCCCTCGCCCACTGCGCGGAATGCTTCTTCACGGCGGCGTCCCATCTCGTGCATCACATGCGGGATGTCTTCATAGTCAGCGAGATAGCACTCGAAGTCGGCTGTAGTGAACAGCAGTGACTTCTCACGTATTGCGAGGAGTTCGCGTGCCAGCGACGATGCTCTGAACGGGGCGTCGATAGGGTCGGACACACGTGAGCGGAAACGTTTCTTCTCGTCGACGATATTGGCCTGGAGGGCGTAGCTGCGGTTTTTGAGGTATGATGCCAGTGCTTCCGGGGTCTCATATTGAGCCACCTCGGCAGGAAGGATAGGCTTGCCTATCTTCATGACAATATTCTTGTTACGTTTGTTGAGCAGCTCTCTGACGAGACGTATTGTGGCGAGTTTCGTGTAAATCTTCGCCATGAAATAGAACTTATGCGAGTTGTTTCCGTCGAAATAGACAGGAATAACCGGCACTTTCGTCTTTTGGATTATCTTTGCTATCGATGGTGACCAGTTGATATCCTCAGGGTAGCTGTGTCCGTGGTAGCGAGCCACTTCGCCTGCCGGGAACACGCCAAGTCCATGACCCTCATTGAGTTGTTGCAGTGATGCTCGGATGCCGCCGGTGCTGCCGCCGAATTCGGGGTTATTCTCAAACGGGTTGACGGAGAAGAACACATCTTTCAAATTAGGGATGAATCCGAGGATGAAATTGGCCATGATTTTGAAGTCGGGGCGCACGTTGGCGATGGCGTCGTAGAGGATGATTCCCTCGATGGCTCCAAAAGGATGGTTGCACACGAGCATGAACGGGCCTTCTTTCGGGATGCTGCTCAGCTCGTTTTCGTTGACATCGTAAGTGGTGTTATAAATACGCAACATATCCACTGTAAACTCCTTGTTTTTGAGGTCGGCAGAAGGAGAATACAGACGGTTTATCTTACGGAATCCCATGATGTTCAGGGCCAAAGCCACGAGAGGCTTGGTAAGCGGGCTCCAGTTGAAGTACCGTATCAGATCGTCGGGTGTTATAAGCTTTTTCATCACTACATTTGAAATTGCAAATATACACATTTTTTTAATACGCAAAACATTTTAAATTTTATTTACATTTTATCGAAAAAAGCATTGCCGTTTGAAAAAAAAGCCATAATTTTGCCGAATTATAAAATAGGAATCATTAAATATTAAATACATCTAACATGAAGAAAATCTTATTACTTGGTGATGAGGCCATTGCGCAGGGCTTTATTGATGCCGGAGGCAGTGCCATCAACAGTTATCCAGGCACTCCTTCAACACAGATTACGGAGTATGTCATTAACTCTAAACAGGCCAAGGAGCTCGGTGTCAGGGCCAACTGGTGTGCCAATGAGAAGACGGCTCTTGAGGCATCTTTAGGTGTGGCTTATGCCGGTAAACGCGCCATGACATGTATGAAGCATGTCGGTCTTAACGTTTGTGGCGACCCGTTTATGAATGCCGCCATCATTGGAACGAAGGGCGTTTTGATAGTTGTTGCCGACGATCCGAGCATGTTCTCATCGCAGGACGAGCAAGACAGCCGTTTCTATGGTCACTGGGCCATGATACCGATGTTGGAGCCTTCGAACCAGCAAGAGGCTTACGACATGGTACATTACGGGTTTGATTTGAGCGAGCAGCTCGGCACTCCGGTGCTTTACCGTATCCCGACACGTCTGGCACACAGCCGCGCCGGTGTTGAGTTGAAGCCTGTCCGCAAGCAAAACGAGCTCACCGAGCCAGCCGACGCAAAGTCGTTCGTGCTCCTTCCTGCCAACGCCAAACGTCTTTATCGCGACCTCATCGACAAGCAGCCTAAGTTCACCGAAGCATCAGAGAAATCAGGCTACAACAAGTACATCGACGGTCCGAAGAAGAACCTCGGCATCATCACCACAGGTATAGCATACAATTATCTCATGGAGAACTTCCCTGACGGGAAATGCCCATATCCAGTGGTAAAGATCACACAATATCCGCTGCCATATGACATGATTAATAAGTTGTACGACGAGTGTGACGAGATTCTCGTTCTCGAAGACGGTCAGCCATTTGTGGAAGAGCTTATCAAGGGCTTCCTCGGCAAGGGCAAGAAAGTGATGGGGCGTCTTGACGAGACCATCCGCCGTGACGGAGAGCTCAACGCCGAGAAGGTGGCAAAGGCTTTGGGAATGAAGAAAGAGGCATCGTTTGTCGTGCCAGATGTCGTCACCAACCGTCCTCCAGCGCTCTGCCAGGGCTGCCCGCACGTTGACAGCTACACCGCCTTGAACGAGGTGATGGCGAAACATAAAGGTGGCAAGGTGTTTGGCGACATCGGATGCTACACTTTGGGCTTCAACATGGGTGCCATCAACACCACAGTGTGTATGGGTGCATCAATCACCATGGCCAAGGGCGCTAGCGAAGTGGGTATCTTCCCGAGCGTGGCGGTCATCGGCGACGGCACCTTTGGCCACAGCGGCTTGACAGGCCTCATGGACTGCGTGAACGAGAAGGCCAACGTCGTGGTGATGATTCTCGACAACGACATCACTGCTATGACAGGCGGCCAGCCATCATCGGCACACAACAAGATCCGCCGCATTTGCGAAGGCCTCGGAGTGGAGCCAGAGCACATCCGCGACATCGTGCCATTGCCAAAGAACCATGACGAGAACGTGAGGATCATTGAAGAAGAAGTGAATTACAACGGTGTTTCTGTGATCATCCCTCACCGCACATGCATCGTCGAGCTCAAGAAACATATTAAGAAATAACCATTAAAAAGAAGTCAATATGAAAAAAGATATCGTTTTGTGTGGTGTTGGTGGTGACGGCATCGTGTCGGTTGCCAAAATCATCTCAGATGCTGCCCTCAACATGGGCATGAACCTGAAACAATCGGAAATCCACGGCATGTCGCAGCGTGGCGGCTCGGTGTTCTCGCACCTGCGCCTGTCAGACGAGCCTATCTTCGCCGATGTCATTCCTGAAGGCAAGGCCGACATTATCTTGTCGAGCGAGCCGATGGAGGCTCTGCGCTATCTGCCATGGCTCAGCAAGGAAGGCTGGGTGGTAACCAACTCCGACCCGTTCGTCAACATTAGCAACTACCCTGACATCGAGAAGGTGTATGCCGAGTTGAAGAAGCTCCCTCATGTGGTGTCGTTCGATGCCAGCGAGATTGCCAAACAACTCAAGGCACGTTCCAACATGGTGCTTCTCGGAGCCACCATCCCTTATCTCGGCATTGAGCTCAGCAAGGTGGAAGAGGCCATAACACATATCTTCGGCAAGAAAGGCCAGGATGTGGTTGACCTCAACATCAAGGCTGTGAGAGCGGGATTTGACGCTGCGCGTCAATAGCTATTGGCTATTAGCCATTAGCTATTAGCCATTAGACGTTAGTAGGGACGCGGCACGCCACGTCCCTACAATCAATTAATACAATTCAAACCATTATGAAAAATTTAACACCATTTTTGATAGCATTGTTGTTTTTGTTTTCCTGCGGAGGCGGGAACGACAATTCAGGAAGCAAGAAAGAGTCAAGAAAAGCGAAGCCCGAGCCGGTTTATTTGTACGGCGTCTGTATCGATTCGCTTGATGTGAAAGAAGATTGCGTCAAGAAAAACGAGTTTTTGGGAACCATATTATCAAGAGAAGGTGTGAGCCAGAAAACCATACATCACATCGACAGGAACCACCGCGATGTCTTCGACGTGCGCAAGATCAAAGTCGGCAACAAATACGTGTTTTTGAAGACGCGCGACAGCATTCCGCAGGCAAAGTATTGGATTTATGAAATCGACAGGACAAATTACGCTGTTTTTCAGCTAACCGATTCATTATCAGCGTGGAGAGGTGAAAAAGAGGTCGTCACAGAGATCGAGCACGTGGGAGTTGAGATAAAATCGAGTCTGTGGAACGCCATGGCGGAAGCAGGCTGCAGCGCTGACCTAATCCTCGAATTATCAGACATTTACGCCTGGACGATTGACTTTTTCGGCATACAGCCAGGTGACTCGTGCAAGGTAATTTTCGAAAAGAGATACATTGCTGGTGACACCGTGCCATACGGCATAGGCAATGTGTATGCCGCATATTTCAAGAACAACGGCTACAGCAAATATGCCTTTAGGTTTGAGCAAGACGGCAAGAAAGAGTATTTCGACGAAAATGGCGACAATTTGCGCAAGGCATTTTTGAAGGCGCCGTTGAACTACCGTCGTATCAGCTCGACCTTCTCTAATGGCAGGATGCATCCAGTGTATCATGTGGTGAGGCCGCATCACGGTGTTGACTACGCGGCGCCGGTTGGAACGCCCGTGCAGGCCATTGGCGACGGCACTGTCATTGCCAAGGGCTGGGACACGAAAGGTGGCGGAAACTATATCAAAATCAAGCACAACAGCACGTATACGACCACTTACATGCATTTGAAGGGCTTTGCGAAAGGCATCTCAAATGGCTGCAAGGTAAAACAAGGCCAGACGATAGGCTATGTGGGCAGCACCGGAGCCTCAACGGGGCCGCATCTCGACTTCAGGTTACAGAAAAATGGAACGTATATCGACCCGTTGAAGTTCAAGTCGCCGAGTGCGGAGCCAGTGAAAGGCGCAAACATGGAGGCATTCAAGAAGAATATCGACTCGCTGATGATGGTGCTGAATGAGCACTAAAACTACTCTTTCAGTATTCTTTCTGTATAATTCCTGCCATCAGCCATATTCACTTTCATGATATAAACCCCAGATTCGAGGTTTGACATGTTCACGGTCTCGAAATTCGAAATCTGCGATTGCACCAAACGGCCGTCGATGGCGTGGATCTCGACCGACTGGAAGCCGGCACCATCGGGAAACGTGATGCTGACGGTGTTCTGGGCTGGATTGGGGAAAACACTGATTTCCATATGGTTTTCCTCTATATCTTGTAACGGGCTGTTGTCAAATTTGTATATTTTGCCTTTTTGTGACGCAATCAAGAATGTGGTGTCAAAAACAGTTACATCATACATAAAATCCCCGTTATCAAGGCCATGCGACGCCTCGCACCATGACGTTCCACCGTCTTCCGAAACAGACGCTCCACTTTCGATATATGGATCCTTATCCCATTCAATGCTGGTGATATAACAGCCACGCTCGTCAGCAAAATCTATATCAAAAAAGCCGGCTGTATATAAATCATCCGATTTTGTCATCGTAATGGTTTCAAAATGATTAATTGTTTCTATTATATTATGGAAATGTCCGTCTATATCATAGAACTCTCCATATATTTTTATATGGTCTTCATCTTTAAAACCAACCGATGATATTACGCAAGAATAGAACTCGCAATTAGTTTTATTCTCCCAGGTTTCGCCATAATCATCAGTTATCCATATTTTAATCACATTTTCATGGTTTTTCTCACAACCGATCACTACGCCATGGCTTTCGTCAAAACAAGCGAATACTTTGCTGTCCTCGTCAAAGCCGAGATCTACAAATTCGAATGTTGCTCCACCATCTGTGCTTCTGTACAAATAACCAATCTGACTGATGAAAACAACATCGCTATTGGTAAGATGCAGTTCGGCAGGTTTGCCATATTCGGTCCAATATGCTGTGCCAAAATCCCGGTTCATTTCGACAAATTTTGTATTGGAACAATTGTGTGTTACCGGAGACCATGTTTCTCCGTAATCTTCTGTTTTAATGATATAAAATTGCCCCCCGACCATCAGACAATAGCCATTTCCATTGTTAGAGAAGCGGACACTAAGAGCATCGATACCTGTCTCTCTATGTTTTTCCTGCCAAGTCATGCCACCATCTTCACTTTTCAAAATCACGCCGTTTTGTCCGCATGCAAATAATGTGTTTTCATCCAGGCAGTATATATTATAGATGTCTTCTGTGGCACCTGTCGGAATCATTTGCCAGTGTTGAGCGTTCGTTACGTATCCCAATGCCAAGATAAACAATAAAAATACGGCTTTTAGAGTAATCATTTTCATAGTTGTATAATTATTTAAGTTTTAAATGGAGTTAATATCGGTGCAAAGATATAAAAAAGTTTTTAGTCGTTAGTCTTTAGTCTTTAGTTTTTTATTACTACTAACGACTAACGACTAAAGACTAAAGACTAAAGACTATTTATAAATCTCGCTTTCATCCACAAGATTGTTCAGCAGGGCGTAAACAGTGAGGCCGGAGACCGATTTGATGCCGGTTTTGCGGATGATGTTTTTGCGGTGTGTGATAACGGTGTGAACCGAGATGAAGAGCTGGTCGCTGATTTCCTTGTTGGTGAGGCCTTTGGCGAGGGCGACAAGCACATCGATTTCGCGGTTGGAGAGCTCCACGTTCTCTGATTTTTCTTGAGCTACATTATTGTCGCTCAACAAGTTAAACACCTTTGAGACGACTTTCTGCTTGTTGTCGGTCATCTCGATTGTTTCCTTGAATTGCTTAAGGATGTTTTTGTCGACAAACGAGCTCACAAGCGCTACCGGAACCATATTCGGGAAGTCGCGGAGGAGCTTCTGGAACGTCTCGTTGGCATCGAACGACACCAGCAAAGGGTTGATAATCAATATCTCGGGGTTGTACGAAGCTAGTTTCTCTTCCAGTCTGTCGAGGCTGTCGAGCTGTGAGACGATCGACACCTGCTTGATGTCGTCGAAATACTGTGCGAGGCCGGCACTGAGCATCGGTGAGGGCTCCACAATGATAATTTTGTTGTCGGTTTTCATCGTTTAAGCCTCCAATGTTTTGACAAAAGGAATAAGCACACGCTCCTCGATGAGGGCATGGCTCATCAAATCTGCGGATAACTCGTTGATATCCAATGCTATCTCGACACGTTCCTTCGGGAAGATGTCGGCGGGAAGGTATTTTATCAAGATGTTCATCAGGTCGAGCAGCTTATCCTCGATATTGGTGTGGTTTTCATGGAACACCTTTATCTTATAGTCGGATTTGACGTTGTTTTCGACAATCTGTTGGAGGTACGGAAACACGTTTTTCTCCTCGTAGATAAAGTGGTCGACGACCTCGTTTTTGTATTCGTCGAAGAAGCGGCGCAGGGTGTTGCCGTACTTCGGGATGCATGCCTCGATGATGTGGTTGAGATGCTCCTCGATATGCGGGATGCGCTCGTGGAGGTAGTATTTGTGTGACTCCAGCAGATAGCTTATCAACGCCTTATGGTCAACCGATTTGATGTCGTCGGCTGTCGGCGTATAGTCGGGATTGCTGTAGACGTTGCAGATCAAGAGGAAAAACTGCGGATTGACATTGTGTTTTTCGCACACCTCGGCGATGCTATGGTCGCCGAAGCCGAGGTCCATGCCGAAACGCGGGATCATCAGCAGGAGCTTGGAGTTGCCGAGGATGAGGTCGGCCATTTTTGTATTTACAAAATATGAGTTTTTCATGATAATCAATAATTTTTGCAAAGGTATAAAAAAGACCTTAGACTTTAGACCTTAGACTTTAGATTTTTATAAAAATAACTAAAAAAGGGTAGAAAATTTCTAAAATATCACCAAATATAGGGAGATGTCATGTCGGTGATATGGTATATTTTTGCAATCAGAATGAATGACAAAAAAACAGCCATATTTTTAGTTTAGGAAATGTAGGGACGCACGGCCATGCGTCCCTACAATTTTATTTATCCTGATTTTTATCATTTTTATTGAAAAGAATCCTGCGTCGGATGCTTATCTTTTTGTTTATCTTAAACAATTTGCGTCGCATAAACAGCGGGTTACGTGTTATGTACGACTTCAGATGGCGTTCGATCTTGTCGGGATAGATGTCGCCGACCGCCACGAGGATGCCTGTCTCGTCGGTCTCGCCGAAAGCGTGGTTATAGGCTGTTCCGAACGATATCATCGTCGACGAGAGGTTCATGTAGGCGTTGACGAGCGGTGGCACGTATGAGCCCAGCTCTCGCACGGAACGGTGCAGTATCTGGTAGTCTTCTTTGTAGTTGCGGCCGTTGAACATGTCGTGGAGTTTGTTGTAGTCCATTTTGATATTCATCGGTTCGTAAGGCCACACCAGGCCATCTTTGTCGGGAAAATGTTTCTGATAGAAATAGAGGATCATGTCTTTTGCCTGGCGGTTCATCTGCGGATACATCGTTATCTTTCCGAAGAAATAGCGGGTGCGGTGTATCTCCAGTGACAGTGTGCCGAGGCCGTCCCAGAGGTTGTCGAGCGAGTACATGCCTTTGCGGATGTCGGTGCCGGGCTGGTAGGCTGGCTGCACAAACGAACGTCCGAGCTCGAGGGTGTAAGGCAGGTATTTTTTGACGAATTCGTCAGTGAAATGAAACAGCTCCGCTGTAGGGGTATAGATGGCGCCGTCGATGGAGCGATACATGTTGGAGCCATGGATGAAACGGTAGCCGCCCACTATCTCCTCGTTTTCGGGGTCCCACACGAAGAGCTGCTTGAAGCAGAACGGTTCGGGCAGGGTGTCGAACTCGTCGATGTCGACAGGTTTGCCGGTGCCTCCGCCTTCCATGGTGAATGAAAGTTCGCGCAAGCGGCCTATCTCCTGCATGATGTTTGGCGAGATATGCGCTGTGGTGATGTAAATCTCTTTGTTGCCGTGATTCGTCTTACGAAGGAAAATCTTTCGTGTGAGCTCTTTTTTGATGAGCTCGCGCGGCACTGGCGGTATGATATAGGATAAGTCCATGGTTTTCAATGGTTTAATAATTATTTTATGGTATATATCTGGTCATGCAGACGTTGTGCCCATTCGTATGGCAGGGTGCCGTCGTCGAGGGTCTGCCATGGGATAGGCTCGCCCACTGTCATGGTGAAGGTATTGCCGCGTTGTGCGAACATCTCGCCGGGCAGCAGTGCCATCTCGAAGTTGAATTTGATTCCCAACCGTTTACGCAGATTTGCTATGGTGTAGAAACGGCGACGGTTTTGCGCCTCGATATGCACCGGGATGATGTCGCGGTGGTGTTGTATGGCTTTTTTCACCACTGTAGGTTTCCATTCGAGGTCGGTGATCTTGCCTTTGATGCGGCGTGAGCACAGACCTGCCGGGAAATACAGCAGACAGTTGTCTTCGGCGAAGGTGGCGTTGATGCCGTCGGCGGTGTTACGGTTGCCGTGAACTTTGTCGATAGGCACGAAGACAGGCTTCAGCTGATCGATGTACATCAGGAAGTCGTTGACTGGGAAGCGGATGTCGTCGCGTACCGAGCCCACGGCGGCTATGAGTGCCATGCCGTCGGGACCGCCCAGCGGATGGTTGGCGATGATGATAGGGCTGCCGTCCCTGGGGATGCGCTCGGCATTTTTCAGGTCGACGGTGATATTGAGGTAATCCATGACGGCCTTGGCAAACTCCACTCCTTCCCTGTCGCCATACAGATCAAGGGCTTCGTTGATCTCGTCGACATGTAGCAGACGGTTGAGGAAGCGTACTATCCATCGTCTCGGCTTGATGCCTTTTGATGCCAGCACTTTGGCGATGTCGATATGGTTTTTTGCCTGGTCTTCCATCGTCTTAGTGTTTCTGAAATCTGTAAGTCTGGTCTATCAGTTTGCCGTTGAAGACCTTATAGAATTTCTGGTTGGTGTCGGGGTTTTTCAATCCGCCTTTTTCGGTGAGATACGGGCCGAATTTCAGATAATCGAAATCGCTGATATTCAGGGGGTTGTCGTAACGTCCCGAATACCAGGCGACTTTCAGGTTCAGATTATGTTTGATATAATGTGCGAGAGCTTCTACCTCGTTTTTGGAGGCGTCACCACCCATGATAAGAACGCAGGTGATGTCGCCTCTGTAGATCTCAACGAGTCTGTTCAGTTCATCTTCTGTGAGTTTCTCGCCTATGTCCTCCCAGAGATGTTTGCTATGGCAGTCGGGGCAGTGATTCGGGCAGTTTGTGAGGTTTATCGCCAGACTCACTTCATCAGGGACTTCCTGAAAGACGACGTCATAGTTGTAGTACTTCAGCATCTTTCTTTTTTAGAATTTGGCATAGAAACGTTTGCCTGCTTCCACCTGGCGTGCCTGTGAGAAGTTGCTGACGCGTTTCATGTAGCCGATGACGCGTGTGAGGTAGTCGAGGTTCTCGCTGCCGCACTTAGGGCATTTCTTGAGGTAACGCTTGTCGATATGTCCGCAGTCGTTGCACACCGTGTTAGGGATGTTGAATGTGAAGTAGTTGCAGCCTTCTATCGAGGCGACTTTCAGCAGTTGACGGTACTGGTCTTGTGTGAGGTGTTCCTCTAGGTTGCAGTGCAGTGCCGAGCCTCCTGTGAGGTGCTGGATGTAACGGCGTCCATGCAGTTTGAACTTGTCGAGCACGTTGGTGTTCTGGTTTTCAACCACATAGAAGTAGCTGTTGTAGCAGTCGCGAGGCACCTTGTAGCCGTCTTCCTTGTCCCATTTTGCGTGTTTCACGCCTACGTTTTCGGCTGGGATCATCTCGCAGTTGAACATCAGGCCAGGTTTCTTGTATTGTTTGTTGTATTTCTCGACGAGGCTGAGTATCTGTTCCACAAAATGCTGATACTCGGGGTTGTCGCTGATTTCGAGGCCTTTGAACTCGGCTGCTTCGACGATGCCGTTGACGCCTATTGTGAGGTACTGGCGGTCGATTGCGATGTAGCCTGCGTCGAACAGAGGGAGCATGCCTTTGTCGCGGAGGTAGCGCAGGTTGCTGTCGTAGGCCATCTGCACCTTATGCATGAGGTCGATCACTTCCTCTACGAAGCTGAGGAATGGCAGGCGGTTCTGTTCTTCGTACTGGATGCAGCGGTTCATGTTGATTGTCAGAACGCTCTTCGAGCCTGTCGACACGCCGCCGGCGCCCAGTGTGTAGCTGAACTCGTTGTCTTGTATCTCGTTACGGAGACGGCAGCATGAGCTCAATGAGTCGGGGCTGTCGCTGACGTAGGTGAAGAACGAATGGCCTTCGGCGTACATCTCAGAGGTGAAGTCGGCATATTCCTTGTCGGCTATGTCGCCATTTTCCGAAAGGAGAGCCATGGTCTCGACCGGGAATGTCAAGACGGTCTTGAGACGTTCGGCGTTGAACCATTTCATGAAACGTTTCTGGAGCCAGTTGAGCGAGTCCCAGTCAGGCTGGCTGCCATCTGGGAAGTAGAAGTTGCCGAAGAGGCTCTTGAAATAATACTTGTCGTAGTAGGAGATGTTCCAGAACACCGACTGGTAGTTACGTGCGCCGGTGGGTTGGTTGATGGAGTACACTATCTGTTCGAAGCAGTCGGTGATGACCTTGTCGAGGGTGCGTTTGCGTGTCGAGAGGTCGACCACTTCGTTAGCGCGAAGATAGTAGTCTTTGCCGTATTCCATCTGTATGAAATAGTTGAGATACATCAGGAATTCCGGTGTGGCGCAGGCGCCGCTCAGCATCGACGACACCATGAACACCATGTTTATGAAGCCGCCGCAGAACGACTTGAGGTTGGTCGGGCGTGTGGCGTTGCCTCCTATAGACTTGGTGCCTTCGAGAAGCCAAGGGTACATGGTGATTGAGGCGCAGTAGTTGGCGATGCTCGTCTCATCGTTTTTATAGATGAAATGATGGTTGAGCAGCTCTATGTATTTGTCGGCCACTTCCTTGCCGTACATGTCTTTGATCTTGTCGCAGAGCATACGGCGGTTGAGGCGTATGAAGTTCGATTTCGGAAGCTCACCGATGAGTGTCGCGATGTTTTTCTTCTCGACATTGGCGTTAGCGTCGTACTTGCTGCCCGTCGCGGCGTTCTGGGCGTTGCAATAGTTGATGAGGAAGTCGAGCTTGTCCTTCACCTCGCGGTCTTCGTAATGACGCTGGCGATAGAGGATGTACGACTTGGCGACGTTGTAATAACGTTCGGCCATGAGGGCGTTCTCCACCTGATTCTGGATCTCTTCGACCGAGATTCCGTCGTGGATGCTGACACGGCTCATGATGTTGGTGAGAACCTCCTGCGGCGCAAAGCTGCCGACGCTCAAGAAGGCTTTCTGAATTGCATTTTTAATCTTATCGACTGAGAAAGGCTCGCGCTTCCCGTTTCTCTTGATAATAAAGACCTGATTAAACTCCATACTACAGTTAGTTTTATATATTTAAATTGCTCGTTATATAGTAAACATTATGAATATCAACAATGGCTCATGTTGGACTATTTAGCATAATTTTACTAAATTTCTCATTGCAAAGTTATATAAAACTTTTCTGTATTTTGCAAGATTTTTCAGGTTTTTATTAACAAAATTATCAACATTTCACAATGTCAACAGCCACAAGGCTTTGGCGATTTTCGAGTGCTTTTTTGACCTTCGAAAAGCCCTTCTCGACGACAAATTTGCCATCTTTTTTGTTGATAACGAGTGGCTCGCCAGTGTCGTCAGGTTCATCACCTTTTATAATTAATGACTTTGGCGAAAGCCATATCTTGGTATATTCTTTTCCTTCATCAAAAGCCTTGAAGCTATTGAAAACCAATTCGTTAACCTCATCACGGGTGGCATGACTGGTGTCGACGATAAGGTCGTAGTTGCTGTAGTCGTCGAGGTCGCAGTGGTAGAAACTCTGGTAGCGCAGCAATTCGCTCTTGCGGCGGTCGATGATCTCCTGGCGTGCCGTCGCCTTGTCGGAATACGACTCGCTCACACGGCCCGTGTCATTGAAGATACGCTCAGTAGCGGTGTCGACATCGACGTAGAGATAGATTTTGAACGACTGAGGCACAAAATGCCATGCCATGCGCGAGTCGAAGATGATTTTCTCGTCGGTGCGGCCCAGCTCGGCCATGGTGTCGTCGACATAATGGTCGTATTTGGGGTCGTTTTCGATAAACTCGTTGAATTCCTTAGCCGACATGCCGTGTTGTGCGGCAAGCTGACGGAACAGAAGTCCCGCCGACACGATTTTGAAAGGCATCTTGCTGATCAGATAGTTGGCCACGGTGCTCTTGCCGCTGCCAAGCTCTCCCGACAATGTGATATGGTTCATTTTTTGTCTTTATCTTTAAAAGGATTAATTTTCTGTGTCTCATTCTGAATCCTCTCGGTGAACTTCGAGATGACCCTCAGCGGTGCGATGAGTAGCAAAATAAGCAGCTCGAGGATGTAGATAAGCCACGCCGGAGGATAAATCGTCTGGTATTGTATCGCGACAAGCAGGATGGTGAAAATCATGAAGAGGAATTTGCCCCATCTTTTTTTGAAAAAGATAAGGAAAAGACTCGTGATGATGAGAGCCTGAAGCACCCAGCGCGCTATGAAAAGCTCATAAAAATGTGCCATCACCGTCTCATTGAGCTCGCCGTTGAAATAACTCTGGTCGTAAACGCTTTTGTAGTTGAAGACAAAGTAGGTCATAAGGGCGAAATACAATATATAATATGTGATTGCGAAGGTGCACACCAGCTTCATGCCCAGCGTGACATGCTTGCGTTCCTTGAAAAGATTCGGGAGATCCTTTATAACCTGCTTCTCGTCCATTATTGCAAGGTCTTTCTGTAATAGATGAAATAAATCCCTATCCAGATGGCTGTCAGGATGACGGAGCCAATGATGGGCGCACCGGTGACGCTGGTGACAAACACGGCCGTCACGATGAGCAGCAGGATCTGGGAGATGGCATAGATATGGAAGCCTTTCTTCTGCAGCCGCCACATGTAAAGCACTCCGATGAATGAGCCAATATACAGCAAGGCTTGGAGGAGATAGCTCACGCGGCTGACGGCGAACTGAGCCTCCATAGCGGCCTCAAACTCGTCCATATCAGGCGCGAATTTCTCCATCATCTCCAGATAATTCTCATCGGATGACAACGATTTCATGAAATTGTACGACAAAAATGTAATCAAATTTGCCAGAGTGAACCATCCCGCGTTGATAAACGACAGCACGCAGGCCACTGTGAGACCGTCGGGGCGCTTCGGAGTGGGGTTTTCGAAGTCGTTAAACTGCTGATTGTCAGTGAATTCTTCCATATCTAATTGTATTTTTTATTTCTCAAAAACCTTCTCGCCAAGGTCGTAATCCTGCAGGAACTTCACTGACTTGGCTATCTCGGTGTACATCACCTTGTCGACCTTCACGAACTCCACTTTCTTGCGGTATTCGGCGACGAAGTTCTCAATGAATGCAGACGATTTGATAGGTTTGCGGAAGTCGAGGGCCTGGGCTGCGTTGAAGAGCTCGATGGCGAGGATACGCTCGAGGTTGTTGGCGACGCGCAATGCCTTGGTGGCTGCGTTGGCACCCATACTCACGTGGTCTTCCTGACCCTGCGACGACTCGATGCTGTCGACTGATGCCGGTGTGCAGAGCTGCTTGTTCTGGCTCACGATGGCTGCTGCGGCATACTGAGGGATCATGAAACCTGAGTTGAGGCCCGGCTCAGCGACGAGGAACGATGGAAGTCCGCGTTTGCCTGCGATGAGCTGGTATGTACGGCGCTCTGAGATGTTGCCGAGTTCCGCCATGGCGATTGCCAAGAAGTCTAGGCTCAATGCCAGCGGCTGTCCGTGGAAGTTACCTGCCGAGATGACCATGTCCTCATCTGGGAACACTGTCGGGTTGTCGGTAACGGCGTTGATTTCCTCACCGAGGATCTGCGACACGTAAGCGATGGCGTCTTTCGAAGCGCCGTGCACCTGCGGGATGCAACGGAATGAATAAGGGTCCTGCACATGCTGTTTCTCGCGGGCGATCATTTCGCTGCCTTTCAAGAAGTTGCGGAAACGCTCAGCGGTGACAATCTGTCCGCGGTGATGACGGATCTGATGAATCTGGTCGAAGAACGGCTCAATGCGGCCGTCGAAAGCGTCCAAAGACACAGCGCCAATCATATCGGCGAGGTACTGCAGACGGAATGCCTTCAAAAGCACGTAGGTGCCGTATGAGCACATAAACTGTGTTCCGTTGAGCAGTGCCAGACCTTCCTTCGACTGAAGGGTGATAGGCTCCCAACCGAATATCTTGCATACTTCAGCGGCCGGACGAATCTCGCCTTTGTAATGAACCTCACCGAGGCCGAGCAATGGCAGCATGAGGTTTGCCAACGGTGCGAGGTCGCCTGATGCGCCGAGTGAGCCTTCGTCGTAAACGACTGGCAAAACATCGTTGTTGAAGAAGTCGATAAGTCGCTCAACAGTAACGAGTTGCACGCCCGAGTTGCCGTACGACATGTTCTGAATCTTCAGAAGGAGCATGATGCGGATGATCTCTTCCGGGACGAGGTCGCCGGTGCCGCAAGCGTGCGACATCACCAGGTTTTTCTGGAGAGTGCTAAGGTCCTGCTTCGAGATATTGACGTTGCATAGCGAGCCAAAACCGGTTGTGACACCGTAAATCGGAGTCTTCTGGTTCTCCATCTTCTTGTCGAGATAGTCGCGGCACTTCTGGATGCGCTGTTTCGCGTCGTCCGAGAGGGCGAGTTTGTAATGCTCGTTGATGATACGGTTTACTTCCTCAAATGTGAGGGTTTCTGTTGAGATATAATGTGTCTTCATTGTATGTTATTTTTTGATTATTTCGATTAAATTTTCCGCTTTAACGGTCTCCTGACGGCCTTCCTTCATCCATTTCACGGTGAAAGTCTTGTCGTTGATCTCATTTTCGCCCGCCATCAGCACCACCGGGATGTTACGTTGGTCGGCATATTTCATCTGCTTTTGAATCTTGCTCGCGTCGGGATAAATCTCGGCGTTAATGCCTTGACGGCGAAGCTGTTGCAGATATGGGAGACAGTAAAGTTCCTCGTTTTTGCCGAAGTTCAGGAAGATGACCTCGGTGTTCTCGGCGTTCTTCTCCGGGAAGAGATTGAGCTCGTTCAAAACGTCGTAGATACGGTCGGCACCGAAGCTGATGCCTACGCCTGATACGTTAGGCAGACCGAATATTCCGGTGAGGTTGTCGTAACGACCGCCGCCCGAGATGCTGCCCATCGCCACGTCTTTCGCCTTCACCTCGAAGATGGCTCCGGTGTAGTAGTTGAGGCCACGAGCGAGGGTGAGGTCGAGTTCGTATTCTATGCGTAAGCCCATGACATCCAAGTAGTTAAAGAGCGTCTCAAGCTCTTCGATGCCTTTGGTACCGATTTCGATGCCGCTCATCAAAGATTTGAGTTGTGCAAATTTTTCGCGGGCTGTGCCCTTCATGAAGAGGATAGGCTGCAGCTTCGCGATGGCTTCATTGTCAAGGCCTTTCTCGGCAAGTTCGGCGTTCACCGCGTCGATTCCAATCTTGTCGAGCTTGTCGATTGCCACGGTGATGTCGACGAGAGCGTCAGGTTTTCCGATATATTCGGCTATTCCGGCAAGCACTTTGCGGTTGTTTATCTTCAGGACAACTTTGATTCCCAGCTTGTTGAACACCTCATCGACAATCTGGACGAGCTCGGCTTCATTGAGCAGTGAGTCGCTGCCGATGATGTCGACGTCGCACTGGTAGAACTCGCGGTAACGGCCTTTCTGAGGACGGTCAGCGCGCCACACCGGCTGCATCTGGTAGCGTTTGAACGGGAATGCGATCTGGTCGCGGTACTGCACCACGAAACGTGCAAACGGCACTGTGAGGTCGTAACGGAGACCTTTCTCGCAGATCTTGCTTGAGAGCTTCAGTGAGTCGAGCGGCTGGCCGTTCTGCTCCACTCCCGACATGAAGTCGCCTGAGTTGAGGATGCGGAACAGCAGCTTGTCGCCTTCCTCGCCGTATTTGCCCATCAAGGTGGAGAGGTTCTCCATCGACGGTGTCTCAATTGGTTGAAAACCAAAGCGTTTGAAGACGGTCTTAATGGTGTCGAAGATATAGTTACGGCGCATCATGACATCCGGAAGGAAGTCGCGCGTGCCCTTTGGAATAGATGGTTTCTGTGCCATTTTTTGAAAGTTTTACAAACTGCAAAGATAGGAATTTTTGTTAAAAGATTAGAGATAAAAGATAAAAGATTTTTAGCCATTGGCTATTAGCCGTTAGCCATTAGCTTTTCTTTTCGTCAAAAAATACTTTTTACAGACAACACTTTTGGATAAATTGTGTTGGTAAGGAAAAGTACTTTTAGTTTTATATGGGATAGGATACAGGTTCTGAGTTACTAATTTTACTTCTGCGACTACGTGTATTTGCTAGTAATTTTTCCAGCACTGGCAACATACGATTAAGATTGCCATACTGAATCATGAAATTCCAAAATGGCTCAAATTTTTTCCATCCTCCCATATAAAAGAGATGTGATAATTGTTGTTTCAGATTGTCGTGACCAAAACTAGCTTTTAAAATATTGTTCCACGAATAAAATTCTTTATAAGCCCAATCGTAACCTTGCTTCAATTCTTCAGCAGACAGAGCGACTGTCTTATAGACAACTGTGCGAGTGTCATACTTACTCCAGTCGTGTGATAATATTCGACCTTCTTGCTCCATCTGCTTAAATAGACGTGTGCCAGGATATGGTGTCAAAATGTGGAAGGTTGCAGTTGTGATGCTATGTTCAATACCCCAATCCACAGTTCTACGAAATACATCGCTATCATCGTGATCAAGACCGAACACGAAACTGCCGTTGATCATAATGCCAAGGCTGTGTAAACGTTCTACTGCAGCCACATAATCTTTCGAGAGATTTTGCAATTTATTGCTTGAACGAAGGTTTTCCGGCGAAAAAGTCTCAAAACCTAAAAACAAACTACGCAAACCTGCTTCTGCCGCCTTTTCTATAAGATTACCATTTAAAACCGAGACTATAGTCGCCGCGCTCTGGAACACCCTACCCATTCCACGCATTCCTTCGAAAAGTTCAGCAGCAAAACGAGGGTTTCCCAATAGATGGTCATCAAGAAAATAGAGATGTCTGCCAGGAAGCCGGTCAATTTCTGCTAATGCATCATCCACCTTTTGTGTGTAAAAAGACTTTCCTTCTCCATAAAATGCATCTTTATAACAAAAATCACAATGGTGAGGACATCCTCGTGAAACGACAAGAGAATTCGGAACAAAATACTTTTCCCTTTTAATAAGATCACGACGAACAGGTGGTATATTTTCAAGACTTCTCCAACTAGCTATATAACGTTTTTCAGGATGTCCATTGCGCAAATCCTTAATAAAACGAGGAAATGCCTCCTCACCTGGTCCTAAAAAGATGGTATCGGCATGTTGTGCAGCTTCATCAGGAAGACTTGTTACATGAAGACCTCCCATTGCCACATATACACCTCTTTGTCGATAATCATCAGCGATTTTATATGCACGATAAGCGTTGGTGATATACACTTGGATGCACACAAGGTCAGGTGTATCGTCAAGTGTCAGCTTCTCCACATGCTGATCCTGAATTTCCACATCGTCATCATCAGAGAAATATGCAGCAAGTGTTGCTAATCCTATAGGAGGAAACAATGAATATTTTATTGGTCGCCAATAAGGGCTTTCAGCCTCTTCTAATGCTGGCAAAATCATCTTAACCTTCATTGTTTCAAATATCTTCTATCGGGAAATGTACGTTAATAATATGTTAACTATCTTATAGTTATATTATTGTGCTCTTTTCAAAATTTCATCAATAACTTTATAAATCTCTTCTTCCTTTTCGTATGGATGAATCTTGAAATAGGGATTGCCGGTGAGCATTGCGGAGAGGTGAGTTTTTGCCTTGTTATAGAAGATGTGGCACGGGATGCCGAAGCGTTCGGCGTAGGCGAGCTCATAGCCGACACCGAGAGATGGGCAAGTGCATTCACCAATAAGAAGGTCGCTCTCGCGAAGCCAAGACGTGTCTTGGTTGTAAATTTTTGAATCACGCTCAAAACCTTGCTCGATCAGGAACAGGTTTTTGCTGCCAACATGCTCTGTCAGAACAACATCGGTGCGCTGGATGTATGAAATAATGCGATTATAGCGGTTGGCATCGACGCGACCGCCACGAATTGAGCCTGCGAAATAGATTTTCTTTTTCATTCTTTGTGTTTTTTGCAATAAATCACCACTTTCTTCTCCCCCATCATCGTCGTGCCGAAAACAAAATTCCCATCGCTCTCCTTGAGATTTAATGATTTTCGTAACTCATTGGCACTCAATGGAAAATTTCTTACAGCAACCGAAGCTTCAGTGACATCTTTCAACAATTCTTTTTTAATCTTTTTGCTAAAAGACGCAGAACCGACGACCTCGAAGATGCGGCCAGGGAAATCGGGAATTAGGGTGTCAGATGTGTATAAATGGCTGTTAATGTGCAACTTATCGATTCCAAAACGCTGGGAGACCAATTTGAAGGCACCGGCTTTCATTATGGCGGCGTTGGGTTCGTAGAGGTATTTTTTGATGGTGGTGGCGAAGGTCGGGATGGCGGATTGTTCTTCATTTTGTTTAAATTTAAAGAGGATTTCTCCACTCCGCTTCGCTTCGGTCGAAATGACAAGAGGGTTTCCATTGTAATCCGGTCGCAACAAAACCAAAATTTCCTTGCATTCGTTTTTCACTGCCACGATATGGATTTCCGCAATGTTTGGCAATTCATTGATAATCATGGAGATATCCAACATTGGAGAGGCCTTGATCAAAATATTTTTTGCATTTTTTAACAAAATATTTTGCAAATCAATTATATCGGGCGTGCAGTCATGCAACGAGACCATTTTGCGGTTGTAGATATCCCTTCGGGCTGGGTCGATATAAACCAAATCAAATTTCAAATTTTGATTTAAAAACGTTTCTGCATCGGAATTAACAACCGTGATCTTTCGTCCCAAAACCGCAAAATTATGTTCCGCCAAGTCACACAGTTCCTTCTGATTTTCAACGTAATACGACGTTTTAAATTTTTCTGAAAGGAAATATGAATCGATACCCAGACCGCCTGTCAAATCGACGAAGACATCGCCATTTTCAACCAGCGATGCCTTATATTTTGCAGTCAACTCGGAGGAACACTGCTCCAACGAGAGGTGTTTCGGAAACAACAAATCGGGATTCGACGCCCATGACAGCACCTTCTTCGACAAAATCTGTCGCGCTTCTATCTGATTGAGTGCCAACGTCTTATCGACATCGTCAGGAAACTTCGACAACGCCAGCTGGCGCACGTCGTCATTCAGATGCGACTCAATAAACTGTCGTGTAGCGGCGTTCATCAGCGTTCTTATAAAGCTTTGACGTTTTTCTTACGCCAGTTCCAGAACAATGCCGTAAACAATATCGTGATGCATCCTGCGATTATTGTGGCGACCGTCGATGAGAAGCCCACGCCTTCGATGTATTTTCCGGCAGGGAACTCGAAAATATACGTCATCGTGACCATCGTCATGAACATTGCAGGTATCAATGTCACGATGTATGCTTTTCTTTCTTGTGCGAGATAAACCGTTATGGTCCAGAGAGTTACCATCGCAAGCACCTGATTAGCCCACGCGAAATAACGCCAAATGATGTCGAAACCTCTTGCGTCGGCGAGGCTGTAAACCAAGATTGAGGCTGTCACCGCAAACATCGGGATGGCGATGATGAGACGGTTTTTGACAGGCTTCTGGTCGAAATGCAGGAAGTCGGCGATGATGAGACGAGCCGAGCGCAGTGCGGTGTCACCCGAAGTGATAGCTGCCGATATCACGCCAAGCACAGTAATCACTGCGATTACCGACGGGAACCATGTGTTGGCGATAACACCCACGATGGCGGCTCCGCTCTTGCCCGCGACATCAACGACGCTGTCGGGGCCGAAGAAATATGCCGAAGCGGCTGCCCAAATCAAAGCCACGACGCCTTCAGTGATCATAGCGCCATAGAAAATAGGGCGTCCCTGCTTCTCGTTGACCATACAACGTGCCATCAGAGGCGACTGCGTGGCATGGAAACCGGAAATCGCGCCACATGCGATGCTGATAAACATCATCGGAAAGATTGGATTATGCGCCGCTCCAGGATGACGGTTCTGCAGTCCGCTCCAAATTTCAGGAATCTCAGGCTTGTAAACGAGAAAAGCTACAAATATAGCCACTGCCATGCCCAGCAAGAGTATTCCGAAAATCGGGTAAAGCCGGCCGATGAGCTTGTCAATAGGCAGCAAAGTGGCAATCAGATAATATGCCAAAATGATGACAACCCACACGTATGGATTCCAGCCCGGCGTGAAGTTATTGATTAACAACGTCGCAGGTGTGTTGACAAACACCACGCCCACCAGAATCATCAGCAAGACAGTGAATCCGCGCATCACCTGTTTCACGCCGTTGCCAAGGAACATGCCATGGATCTCGGGCAGACTTGAGCCTTTGGTGCGCAACGATATCATTCCTGAGAGGTAGTCGTGGACGGCACCCGCGAAGATGCTGCCGAACACGATCCACAGGAACGACGCCGTTCCGAACTGCGCTCCCATGATGGCGCCGATGATAGGGCCGACGCCCGCGATATTCAAAAACTGAATCAAGAAGATTCTCCATGGCTTCATCGGGACGTAGTCGACGCCGTCGGCCATGGTGACAGCAGGTGTCTCGCGTTTCGCGTCAGCGCCGAAGAGTTTCTCAATGAACTTTCCGTAAATCAGATAGCCGACAATCAAGACGGCTAAAGCTATAAAAAACGTTACCATATCCCAATTTTTTATTTCTGACCGAATTCCATCAGATATGCTTTAATAAATTCATCGATTTTGCCGTCCATCACCGCCTGCACGTTGCTGGTCTGGTAGTTGGTGCGGTGGTCTTTAACTCGGCGGTCGTCGAACACGTATGAGCGGATCTGTGAGCCCCACTCTATCTTCTTCTTCGATGCCTCGATTTTGTTTTTCTCCTCCATGCGATGTTGTAACTCCTTGTCGTACAATTGTGACTTCAGCAGTCGCATGGCGTTTTCCTTGTTTTTCGGCTGGTCGCGCGTCTCGGTGTTTTCAATCAGGATCTCCTCCTCGTGACCGTCGTAAGGGTCTTTATATTGATATCTCAGACGCACTCCCGACTCCACTTTGTTCACGTTCTGGCCGCCAGCGCCTCCGCTGCGGAAGGTGTCCCATGTCAGGCGTGACGGGTCGATGACGATTTCGATGGTATCGTCGATCAACGGTGTCACGAACACCGAGCTGAACGACGTCATGCGTTTGCCTTGGGCGTTGAATGGCGACACTCGCACGAGGCGGTGCACTCCGTTCTCGCCTTTGAGGTAACCGTAGGCGTAGTCGCCGTCGATCTCCATGGTGCACGACTTGATGCCGGCATCGTCGCCTTCGAGGATGTTACTTATTCTCACCTTATAATTATGAGCCTCGGCGTAGCGCATGTACATACGCATGAGCATGTCGGCCCAGTCCTGCGACTCTGTTCCGCCCGCTCCCGCGTTGATTTTCAGCACGCAGCTCATCGAGTCGGCCTCGTCGTGAAGCATATTGCGGAACTCCAGGTCTTCGACGAGCTTCAGCACGTCGGCGTACTGTTTGTCGACCTCTTCTTCTGTCGCCTCGCCTTCTTTTGCAAATTCGTACAAAACCCCGAGGTCGTCGTTGGCTTTCACTATCTCGTCGTAAGCTGTCACCCAGCTCTTCACGTCTTTGATCTGGCGCATGATGACCTTGCCGTTCTTCGGGTCGTCCCAGAAGCCGTCGACTTTGGTTTTTTCTTCTAACTCTTGGATTCTCAACAACTTAGAATCGATGTCAAAGATACCTCCTCAAGGCATCGATCCTCTTACTCATTTCTTTAATGCTGTCTAACGTTACCATATTGATATAAGGTGTAAAATTTTTGCAAAAATAATAATTTTTTAGACTTTAGACGTTAGTTTTTAGACTTTAGTCAAAAAAAGACTAACGACTAAAGACTAGCGACTAAAGACTAGAGACTAATTCCCACACCAGCCCCGGCTCGTATCCTTTCTGCATGGCGTATTGGGCAAGTTTCGCTTTTCTTTTGTACGGGTCTGTCTCGTTGATTTTCTTGGCTTTCAACACCTTAATAAGCTCTTCGCGATAATTCTCAGGGTCGATTTCCGAAAGGGCGTTTTGGATTATCTCATCAGAAATGCCCTTCATTTTCAACGCCATACGAATTTTGTTCATGCCCCACTTTTTCAGATGGATCTTACTTCTCACGAAAGTGGAGGCATAGCGTTCGTCGTCGATAAAACCCTCATCCACAAGCACTTGCATTATCTTTTCCTTGTCGGAAGATGGGATGTCGAACGCAGCGAGCTTCGTCCTCACCTCTTGTTTGCAGCGGTCCTGATACTGACAGTAATGCAGCAGTTTTTTCAAAACCATGTCGCGGTTCAGCTCCATCAGAAATTCCTCCCGTAAAGACGTGTTATCCAGTCGGCTTTGCCCATTTTTCTTAGTGTTTGCTTCACCCACTGGCGGTTTTCGGGCTTGTACCAGAAGAAAAAGCGTTGCTGGGCGAGCTTCTCCTCTTTGTTTTTCGCCACAAAAACGGGTTTCAAGGTGTATGGGTCGTAACCCGAGTAATATATCTCTGTCGCGAGTGTCATCGGCGTGGGCGTGAAGTCCTGCACCTGCTCCAGATGATAGCCCAAGTCCTTGGTTCTCACTGCAAGTTCGGCCATATCCATCAAGGTGCACGCCGGGTGGCTCGATATAAAATAAGGTATCAGCTGCTGGTTGAGGTGATATTTGTCGTTCACCTGGTCGAAACGCTTCTTCAGCTTGTTGAACAATGTAAACGGCGGCTTGCGCATGAGTCGCAACACGTTGTCGCTCACCTGCTCGGGTGCCACCTTCAAGCGACCGCTCACATGGCGGCGCATCAGCTGCTCAAAATACTCGTCGTAACCTAATCTGCCGTCAGGGTCGTCGTTGGTGAGAAACAGATCGTAGCGGATGCCCGAGCCTATCGTCACCTTTTTGATATTAGGCATCTTGTCGACCTCCTTGTAAAGCTCGATGAGCGGATGGTGGTCGGTGTTCAGATTCTTGCAGATATTTGGCTGGATGCATGTCGGGCGGATGCATTTTTCGCATAGCGACTCGTCTTTGCCGTGCATGCGGTACATGTTTGCCGACGGACCGCCCAAATCGCTGATATAGCCTTTGAAATCAGGCATCTGCGTCACCTTCTCGACCTCTTTTAAAATCGATTCTTTGCTTCTCGACGCCACAAATTTGCCTTGATGTGCCGAGATGGTGCAGAAGGCGCAGCCGCCGAAGCAGCCACGATGAATGTTCACCGAATGACGTATCATCTCGTAAGCCGGGATAGGACCGCGTTTGGCGTATTTCGGGTGCGGCATCCGGGTGTAAGGCAGGTCGAAGGCAGCGTCGATTTGCTCGGTGGTATAGGTCGGATACGGCGGATTGATGTAAAGTATCTGATTTCCAACGTCTTGCACAAGCCGAGCGGCGTGTTTTTTGTTCGACTCCTCCTCGATGTGTTTGAAATTAGAAGCGTAAAGCTTTTTATCTTTCAGACAAACCTCGTGTGATACGAGTCTTATGTCATCCCATTCAGAATCAACAGGTTGCGATTTCTTTTTCAGAAAAAACGTCTGTGGGATATTTGTTATCTCATTTATCTTTTTGCCTTCTGAGAGGGCTTTTGCAATCTCGATATTTGCCAGCTCGCCCATCCCGTAAACGCCCAAGTCGGCTTGAGAGTCAACGAGGATGCTCGGTTTGAGCGAATCCGACCAATAGTCGTAATGTGTCACTCGACGCAGCGATGCCTCTATGCCTCCAATGACGACCGGCACATCTGGATATAGCTGTTTGAGTATCTTGGAATACACCATCGTGGCGTAATCCGGGCGGAATCCTGCCTCGCCGCCGGGTGTGTAGGCATCGTTGGAGCGCAGACGTTTGTTGGCGGTGTAGTGGTTCACCATCGAGTCCATGCAGCCCGCCGAGACGCCGAAATACAGCCGTGGCTTGCCGAACTTGCGGAAGTCACGGAGGTCGTCACGCCAGTTGGGCTGCGGTATGATGGCCACACGATAGCCCTCTTTTTCCAGGGTGCGCCCTATCACCGCCGCCCCAAACGAGGGATGGTCGACGTAGGCATCGCCGCTGATGAGCACGATGTCGAGCTCGTCCCACCCTCGCAGGTCGGACTCCTTCTTCGTTATCGGCAACCACTTCAATAAATCCATATTCAATTTGTCATTGCGAGCTTGTCGAGAAATCCTTTTCAAACGTTTACATCTGAAAAAGATTTCTCCATTCCACTCCGTTTCAGTCGAAATGACAGAAAAAGTCTGTAAGACCTTTGCGTGCGTCAGCGAGCTTCTCCTGCCAGCTCTCCACCGAGTTCTGTCCCACCACGTCGGTCACGTATTTCACCGCGACGAACGGGATTCCCATCTCACGGCACACATCAGCCATAGCGTATGATTCCATGTCGATGACATCGCCTTCAATGTCGGCACCCGATGTGATGAAACTGTCGCCTGTGTTGCAGGTGCCATAAATTGCGTTTGGAAAAAATTGCAAATTTTTTCCAAACGCAATTTCCGAAGTCACGCCATCGAGCGTCACCTTGCGTAAATCCCTGTCAATGAATCTGTTACAGACAATAATATCGCCAATATTATGGTTCAGCGTGCCTGCCGAGCCGTAATTGATAACCATGTCAGGGTGATATTCACAAATGGCGCGCATCGTCTTCATGGCGGCATTCACCTTGCCCATGCCGGTCTCGACATAAATCACCTCAGCATTGGGAATGTTGATCTCGATCCTTTCCTCAGGAATTGCGTACACAAACAATATCTTCATAATCAATAGTAATTTCATAATAAATTTAATGTTAAATATGACATTATCTCCATACCAATTTTCATCGATTCTTCGTCAATGTCGAAAGTTGCCGTATGTTGTTTTGAATCAATGCCTTTCGCCGGATTGGCGGTTCCCAGACGATAGAAACATGCCGGCACTTTTTGCGAGTACCATGCGAAATCCTCGGCGGTCATCAGTTGAGGCAGGTTTTTAACCTTCGAATCACCGAGATAATCTTTAGCCAAAGCGGCACATTTCTCGGTCAGTTTCACGTCGTTACGCAGCGAAGGATAGCCTTGTTCGATGACGACCTCGGCCTTGCATCCGAATTCTCTTGCGACATCGTTGGCAACCATCAAAATATTGTTTTTCAACAACTTGCGTTTATTTTCATCAAAAGTGCGCATTGTGCCTTTCATCGTCACCTCTGATGGGACGACGTTGTATGTGCCGTCGGCGATGAAACTGCCGAACGTCAGCAAGCCGTTTGATTTATCGTTTTCGGGATATAATTTGGATAATGCAGATACGATTTTCGCAGCGGCAAGCAATGCATTGTCACGCTCGGCGGGTTTTGCGGCATGTCCTCCCCTGCCCTTCACAGTGATGTTGACCTCATCCGACGACGCCATATACGGTCCTGCATAGAAACCCACCTCGCTGCAAGGTAAATCAGGGTAAACATGTTGTGCGATGATCATATCCACGCCGTCGAGTACACCTTCTTTTATCATCAATGAGGCTCCGCCTGGCAGTTTCTCTTCTCCAGGTTGGAAAATCAGTTTCACCGTTCCCGAAAAATGGTCACGCAAATCATTGAGAATCAATGCAACGCCAAGCAACATGGCGGTATGCGCGTCGTGACCGCAGGCATGCATCACGCCCTCGTTGACCGAACGGAATGGAAGGTCGGAGGCTTCTTGAATTGGAAGCGCGTCAAGGTCGGCACGGAGGGCAATGATTTTTTTGCAGGAGATTTCTCCGCTCGCTTCGCTCGGTCGAAATGACAATAAACCATGTATCGTTGCCACAACACCAGTGCCTGCCACATCTGATTGATACTCAATATCTTTTGAAGCAAGGACACGTTTTATGAGCTCGGCTGTCTCTTTCTCGCAAAAGCTCAGTTCAGGATGCTGATGAAGCTGTCGGCGTATCGCCACAACCTCGTCAAAATACGCGTCACTTTTGACTTTTATCAATTGCTTCATTTTTAATTTTATTTTTTGCAAAAATAAGAAAAATTTTTAGTAACTTTGCGGTCCATTTAAAAGAGTCGAAAAAAAAATTAAAAATATAAATAAAACGAACATGAAAAAAGAAGTTAAATTCAGTCTTGTCTATCGCGACATGTGGCAAAGCTCAGGCAAATATGTGCCTCGCAAGGATCAGTTGGAAAAGATAGCGCCGCTCATCATCGACATGAAGTGTTTTGACCGTGTCGAGACCAACGGTGGTGCTGCCGAACAAGTCAACTTGCTTTACGGCGAGAATCCCAACCCTTCGGTACGTGCTTTCACAGCGGCTTTGCACAAAGGCGGCATCGAGTGTCATATGCTCGACCGCGCGCTTAACGCATTGAGAATGAACCCTGTACCAGCCGACGTGCGTCAGTTGATGTATAAGGTGAAGAAAGCCCAGGGTGTCGACATCACACGTATCTTCTGCGGCTTGAACGACGTTCGCAACATCATCCCGTCGATTCAGTGGGCCAACGAAGCCGGCATGATCTCGCAGGCCGCCATGAGTATCACCTATTCACAGGTGCACACCGCCGAATATTATTGCAAGATGGCCGATGAGCTCATCGCCGCAGGCGCTAAGGAAATCGCTTTGAAAGACATGGCAGGTGTCGGTCGTCCAGTGTCACTGGGCAAGATCGTGAACCATATCAAGACCCAGCACCCAGAAATCAAGGTGCAGTACCACGGTCACACCACTCCTGGCCTTTCGATGGCATCAATGCTTGAGGTCTGCAAGGCTGGCTGCGATTACGTCGACGTGGCAATGGAGCCGCTCTCATGGGGCACCGTCCATCCTGACGTCATCAGTGTGCAGGCGATGCTGAAAGACGCTGGTTTCCTCGTCAAAGATATCGACATGAAGACCTACATGGCTGCCCGCAGCATGACACAGAGCTTCATCGACGACTTCCTCGGCTATTGGATTGACCCGCGCAACCGTTACATCAACTCGTTGCTGCTTGGCTGCGGTCTCCCGGGAGGCATGATGGGCTCGCTCATGGCCGACCTCAAGCCGGTACACGCCGCCATCAACATGAACCGCAAAAACCAGGGACTGCCGGAGCTCACCGAAGACGAGATGCTCGTGGAGCTGTTCCAGGAAGTGCAGGATATCTGGCCTAAACTCGGCAACCCGCCGTTAGTGACGCCATTCAGCCAGTACACAAAGAACATCGCCTTGATGAACCTCTTCGCGTTGAGCAAGGGAGAGCCTCGTTACGAGACATCAATCGACCCTGCCGCCTGGGACATGATCCTTGGCAAAGCCGGCAAACTGCCAGGCACCTTGGCACCTGAGATCGTGGAACTCGCCAAGAAGAAAGGCTACGAGTTCTTCACCGGCAACCCGCAGGACAACTACCCTGACGCACTGCCTCATTTCATCGAAGAGATGAAGAAAGAAGGCTGGGACCGCGGTCAGGACGACGAAGAGCTGTTCGAGTTTGCAATGCACGAGAAACAGTATCGTGAATACAAGTCGGGCGAGGCGAAACGCCGTTTCAACCAGGAGCTCGATGCCAAGATGCAGGCCAAGGCCGAGAAGAGCGGCATGACAGTGAACCTCGACGACCTCCGCAAGATGCGTCACCCGAACGCCGAGACAGTGACAGCACCGACAAGCGGCCAGGTCATCTGGGAGCTCGACGCCTACGACAAGTCGATGGCACCTGCCACCGGCACCAAGTACAACGAAGGCGACACCTTCTGCTACATCCAGACACCTTACGCACCTGAGGAAGTGAAGACCAACTGGAGCGGCAAGCTCGTGGAAGTCATAGCCGAACAAGGTAAAAACGTGAAAAAAGGCGACATTTTGGCATTTATTGAAAAATAATATGTATATTTGCAACCGTTATAAATTTAAATAATATGAAAAAAGCATTACTATTCATCGCAGCAGTACTGATGTCAGTGTCAGTATTTGCTCAGACAAGAACAACATTCATCAACGAGCATTTTGACGGCACAGCCATGCCTGCAGGATGGCATGTCACAGGCTCTGGCACTACCAACTGGAGCATCTCTGGCTCACAAAATGCTGGTGGAACAGCCAACGAGCTTCACATGACATGGAGCCCTCAGTTCAACGGAACCTCACGTATGGTCATGCCTGAAGTAGACCTTACAGGTGTCACCTCAGTGATTGTGAGTTTCAAACACAATCTCAGCAACTATCAAGGTGCACATACTATTGGTATCGCCACATCATCAGATGGCGGCACCACATGGAACACTGGCTGGCAGCAGAGCTACAACACCAACGGCACCTGGAACGTCATCCAAAACGTCACCACAGCCGACATGGGCCAGAGCTCAGTGCTTTTCTGCCTCTTCTACACAGGCAACAGCTATAATATGAACGATTGGTTTTTCGATGATATCGAGATCTTTTCACAGGAAAACCTCGACCTCTCATTGTCATCAATCGACTTGAATAGCGTCGTGCCAGCAGGCTCACAAAGCATCGCTGTCACAGTGCAGAACAAAGGTGTTGAGACCGTCAACCAGGTCACTTTGACCTATCAGTTTGAAGGTTTTGACGCTGTCGAAGAGACATTCCCTGTCAACCTTGCCACATTCTCATCGACACAGCTCACTTTCGCACAGCCTACGATGCTCCTTCCAGGTATCTACAACCTTACAGTGAACATCACTGCTGTCAACGGCACCAATGACGACGACTCAGCCAACAACACCTTAGTCAAGAACATCACCACAACACTCGGTTCAACACAGAAAATCGCTATGATCGAGCACTTCTCAAGCTCGACATGTGGACCATGCGTCAATCCGAACATCCAGATGGCAAATGTCACAGCCAACAACCCAGGCAAATTCACCTACACCAAGTATCAGATGAATTGGCCAGGCAACGGTGACCCATATTACACAGCTGAAGGCGGCGCAAGAAGAACTTATTACGGTGTCAACGCTGTCCCTATGATTTTCATCGAAGGACAAGAAAAATCAGCAGGTCAAGCAGAAGCCACAATCAACAGCGTTTACAACACACCTGCTTACACCGATGTGAGAGGCTCATTCAACGTCAGCGGTAACACCATCACAGTGAAGGTCGACTTCATGGCATACTATGATCTGAGCACTGCCAAGGCATTCGTCACAGTGAATGAAAAAGAGACTCACAACAACGTCGGTGGCAACGGCGAGACATCGTTCCACCACATCTTCATGAAGTTCTTGACAAGTACATCAGGCAATGAGGTGAACATCCCGGCAGGCGGATACCAGCATTTCGAGTTCACACAAGATATGTCGAGCACCCACGTCGAAGAGATTACCGACCTCGAAGTCTCAGCATGGTTGCAGGAATACGGCACAAAAGAGATGCTCAACAGCCACTTCATGTATGAATACACCGACATCCACCCATATCCAGTGCAGAACCTCGTGGTTTCAGCTGAAGACAACAACATTACAGCCACATGGGAAGCTCCAGAAGGCGGCAACGCATTGAGCTACAACGTGTATGTCAACGGCGAAATGGTACAGAACACTCCAGATCTTACATATTCAACAACCACAACAGAAGAATTCAACGTGGTCGCTGTCGAGGCTGTTTACACAACCGACATGACTTCAGTGAAGATGGTGAAAGCTGCCACAGCTCCTGCAACAACACTCACACTCAGCACAACCGACATCGTGTTTGAAGAGCAGTATGAGGAGAAATATCTGACCATCACCAACAACACTGCAGCTCCTGTGACAATCAACGAAATCGCTGAGAATCCGGAGACAAACTATCTCGCCATCGAGCTCGAAGGCTTAACAATGCTTCCTTACACACTCGAAGTTGGCGAAAGCATGCAGGTCAACATCGCTCCAGCACTTATTGACAGAGGCGAAGTCACAACATTCATCAACATCGTCTCAACCGTTGGAACACAGTCAGTCAACGTGACAGTCGATTCTTCATGGTATGATGGTATGGAAGAGGCTGGCAACAGCTACGAGATCTATCCTAACCCAACCAATGGCAACATCACAGTCAGCGGCGCAAACATCAACATGGTTGAAGTTTACAACCTCTGCGGCCAGAAAGTGGTGTCAGTCAACGGCACACAGAACGTGAACGTCGACATGAGCACACTCGAATCAGGCGTTTACATGGTGAAAGTCATTGAGGTCAATGGCAATAGCACAGTAAATAAAGTGGTGAAGAGATAGTTTTCGGTGCCCTTACGGGCAGAAATCCTTCAAAATCTAAAATAAAATCAAACAAAATATTCTTCCGAAGAACATTTTGAAAGATTTTTAAAAAGATTTTGAAAGATTTCTCGCCGAAGGCGACAATAAAAAGAGGCTTTCGATATTCGAGAGCCTCTTTTTATAATTAAACTTAGAACTAAAATCTAATACCTTTGGTATATTCTTTTATTTCGTCTTTACTTGCATTCACGCTGAACACCTTGTCCGGCTTCAGGTACCAGATATCGTTATGCTGTTTGAACAGTTTCTCGCCGCCACCAGTGATATTGAGCATCACCACATCGTCGGCTTTTACTTGCTTGTTCTCGACAGCCTGCATCAATGAGGCGGTCGCCACACCTGCTGCGTGGTAGATGTCGATACCTTCGAGTTCCTCAAACATATCGCAAGCCTTCTGAGCCTCGGCGTTGGTAACAGCAAAGAAATCGCCGTCGCTGTCGACCATGGCATCATACAAGCCTCCCGCCAATGAGTATGGCGGCTTACGGTTCGAAAGCACCTTCGCCACTATCTCGGCTGCGTCTTTACGCGCCTGCTCAGCGTCGTAAGGCAGCATAGCCCTCGAATGAGCCTTCCAAGCGTCATACATCGGCAGGAACGGAGCGTTCTGCGACACGTAGATCTTCGCTTTGTTCGTGCCGAAGCGGCCATCCTCGATAAAACGCAGGTTGGCTTCCCATGCCGCGATGGCACCTGTTCCGCTGCCCACAGCCTGGAAATAGAAGTCAGGGATGCGTCCGATGAAGGTAACTGCCGACATCATAGTGGTGCTCATGCCATCACGACGTGCGATGTTTTTGGCACCGCCCTCGGCGAAGAAGCCGTCCATCTCGCAGACTATATTACCTAAATTAATTGCATCGAAATAGTCGCTGCCGCTCTCGGTGCAAAGCAGCTTCACGCACGGATTCAGCGGCTTCTCGAACCACAACGCGTTGATGTTATCCTCCGGAACCGTCAGCAAAAGCTTGATGTTGTTGTCGGAACACACCTGTGCGAAGGCGCGTGCTGTGTTGCCTGCCGACGACACCACCATCACCTGTTCGCGCATCTTATCGTTGAGACGTGCGCACACAGTGTATGCCTCGGTCTCCTTGAATGAGCAGGTACGCATCTTTGCGCCGATAGCAGGGTTATATCCGCTGAAAGTGATATATAAGTTGTTGAGTCCCAGCTTCTTGGCGAGTTTCTCACTCTTATAGGTCACTGGGCATGAGGCGTTTTTCAACAATGTCTTTATTGGAAGCCAGTCGGCGAAACGGTACAAACCGCCGTTCTCCTCTTTCACCTCAAGCTGTTTTTTATCATAAATAGCGCGAATCAGACTCGGTTTCTCGCTGCCCGAGAAGTCGAGCATCCATCCTGAATCGTCGCAAACGCGGCCGTCAGCCACATTTTTCACCTGATATTTCGTTGGTTTAAATGCCATAAATCTTAAATTTTAAAATGCAAAAATAGTAAAATAATTTACTAATTTGAGATTTTTTTTATTTTTATTCTAAAATGCCTGAGTTTTAGAAAAAATATGTATCTTTGTAGCTTGAAATAAAAAAATCTAACCATGAAAATTTTAAAAAGTATAGTATTGCTGGCTGTCGCGATGCTTCTCGCAATGCCAATGCAGGCTCAGAAAAACGAGCCCGTCTACAAGATCACCGATGACGTTGAGGTGCCTCACACCATAGTGCAAAACCAGGCTCAGTCGGGCACATGCTGGTGCTTTGCCGGAACAGGCTTCGTCGAGGCCGAGATCCTCAGAAAATACGATGTGAAGCTCAACCTTTCGGAGATGTATTTCGTACGTTGGGCTTACGCCAAGAAATTCGACCGTTTCGTGCAGATGCACGGTGTCACCAACCTCAGCTGCGGCGGCGAGGTCATCGACGTGCTATACGCCATTACTGATGCCGGAATGATCACCGACGAGGCTTATCCGGGCTTCATGGAAGGCTTCACACGCCACAACCACGGCGAGCTCCAGAAAGCCATCGAAGGCTATGCAAAAACAGTCACACAGAAAAGCAGCGGACGCATACTTTATGAGACATATCCGAAGGCCCTGAAAGGCATCCTCGACGCATATCTCGGCGAGGTGCCAGAGAGTTTTGAGTACAACGGCGCAAAATACGACCCGAAATCGTTTGCCGAGAAATATGCCCTCGACCTCAACGAATACGTGCAGTTCACGTCATTCACCGACAAAGAGATGTACAAGCCGTTCAATATCATGATTCCTGACAACTGGACCAACACCCCGAGCTATAACATGCCATTCGACGAGATGATGGCCGAGGTCGACAACGCCTTAAACAACGGCTATACCGTGGGTTGGGCACAGGATGTCAGCGACAAAGGCTTCTCACGCAAGGCAGGCGTCGCCATCGTCCCGACCGACGACGTCAACGCCATCCGCGAAAGCAACCCCAAGGCATTCAAAAAGATGACCGACGCTGAAGTGCTTGAAAAACAATACTCTTTCGAATATGTGATGCCCGAGAAGGAAGTCACCGAAGAGATGCACCAGATTGCCTACAACGACTGGAGCACTGGCGACGACCACTCAATGCTCATCGTCGGCATTGCCCACGACCAGAACGGCACTAAGTATTATAAGGTGAAGAACTCATGGGGCGAGACAGGCCCTTACGCAGGCTACTGGTACTGCTCGGAGCAGTTTGTGAAGCTCCACACCGTGTTCTTCACAGTCAATAAAGCCGCTTTCAGCGATGGAATGAAAGACAAACTGAATTTGAAATAATAGAGTTGTCATTTCGAGCGAAGTCGAGAAATCCTTTAGTACAATTATAAACATTAAATAATTTATAAATCAATGAAATTCAAACATTATTTACTGGCCGCTGCAATGCTGTTCAGCGTGCCTACATTTGCACAAGAGGCAAGCGAGCCTGAAGAAGAAGGCTACAAATTCGAGATTATCAAGGAATTACCTGTCACTTCGGTGAAAGACCAGAACAGAGCAGGCACATGCTGGTGCTACTCGACACTCGGTTTCTTTGAGGCAGAACTCCTCCGTATGGGCAAGCCTGAGTACAACTTCTCAGAGATGTTCATCGTTTACAAGACCTATCAGGACAGAGCAGTGAAGGCAGTGCGCACACATGGCGACGTCTCTTTCGCAGAAGGTGGCTCTTTTGGTGATGTCATCTACGCCATCAGAAACTACGGTCTTGTCCCTGACGAAGAGATGAGAGCCGGTCAGATGCACGGCGACAGCCTCAGCGACTTCTCAGAGTTCTCATCGGTTAGCGGCAAGTTCCTCGAGGGCGTCATCAAATGCAAGACCCTCCAGCTCGGCACCGACGAAAACCACACTCCACTCTGGAAGACAGCTTTCGACGGCATCCTCGACGCTTACATCGGCAAGGCTCCTGAGAAATTCACTTACAACGGCAAGGAATACACTCCTATGGAGTTTGCAAAATCAACAGGTCTGAACATGGACGACTATGTCAACCTCGCATCATTTGCACACCAGGCATGGTATGAGCCATTCGCCATCGAGGTGCAGGACAACTGGCGCTGGGGCGTGGCTTACAACCTCCCAGTCGACGAGTTCATGGAGGTGATGAACAACGCCATCGACAACGGTTACCCGATCGCATGGGGCGCCGACGTCAGCGAGAAGGGCTGGCTCCGTGGCAAGATGGCAGGTATCTGCGTCCTTCCTGACCTCAAAAACCAGGCATCAGACAAATCGGGCACCGACTTCGCACACTGGAACGGCTTGAGCGCTGCCGACCGTCAGCAGGAAGCCATGAAGAGACCTACCCCACAACGTTGGGTCAACGACCAGGACCGTCTCGACGCTTACAACAACTATGAGACAACCGACGACCACGGCATGGTGATCTACGGAAAGGCAAAAGACCAGATGGGCAACGTCTATTTCTTGGTCAAGAACTCATGGGGCGACGCAGGCAACTACAACGGAATGTGGTACGCATCAGAAGCATTCGTGCGCTATAAGACTTTGAACTACGTCGTTCATAAAGACGCTCTTCCTAAGAGCATTAAGAAAAAACTTGGAATCAAGTAAATAAAAAAGGCTGCCAAATGGCAGCCTCTTTTTTTATTTCTTCATTACCTCGAAGCCTTTGCCATAAACCCCCATCACGGTATTTACCGATACAAAAGCCTTCGGGTCTTCCTGCTTCACTATCCTGATCACCGACTGGCACTGTGTCTTGCGGACAACAGCCATCAGAATATCGTTGTCTTGTTTGGTATACCAGCCAGTACCTTTGATAATGGTGACACCGCGCTGAATCTCGTTGCCAATCCTGTCGGCGATAATCTCAGGTTTTGATGAGAATATAAACAGCTGCACCGACTGTTTGCTGCCGGTGAAGGCGAGGTCCATACAGTAGCTGCTCACGAAGTTGCCCACCAAGCTGTAGATGATAAGCTCAACACGCTGAAGTACTTCAAGGTCTTGGAACACGAAAAACGAGCTTCCGATGATGACGAGGTTCATCGCAAGAGTGAATCGTCCAAGCGAGATGTTACGGTATTTGTTGACCACCATGGTGATGATATCCACGCCGCCGGTACTGCCTCCTGAGAGGAAGATTATGCCGTTGGCGAATCCGCCGATGCCGCCTCCGATGATAGCTGCAAGGAATTTGTCGGAGATGACCGGCACGTCGCCAAACACATTTTGCAACAGTGAGAAGAACAACGACATCACCGCGATGCAGTAAATCGTCTTCACGCCGAATCTCCATCCTAAGATCTTGAAAGAGAACAATATAAGGATTGCATTCAGAGTAAAGATGGTGTAACCTGTTGAGAGGCCAGTCACCCAATAGACGATGGTGGCGATACCGTTGACGCCGCCGCCCAACATGTTGTTAGGGATGAGGAAAGCGGTCCATCCGAGTGCTATGATAAACAGGCACACGGTGATGATGGCGTAGTTTTTGATTTCGACGAGTACGTTTGAAGTCTTTTTCATAATTTTATTTTTTTATGTCAAAATTAAAAAAGACTTAAAACATTGATTGCCAATATCTTAAGTCTCTATCTCTTTTCTGTACCTGAGGCCGGGGTCGAACCGGCACGTCCACAATGGACACAGGATTTTAAGTCCGGCGCGTCTACCGATTCCGCCACTCAGGCACTTATTTATTTGAGCGGAAAACGAGACTCGAACTCGCGACCCCGACCTTGGCAAGGTCGTGCTCTACCAACTGAGCTATTTCCGCAAAATTTTGTTCCAAAATTTTGCGGGTTTTTGTCGCGACTCGGAAAAACAAATTTCATTTAATTTTTCTCTCGCTGCTCCAAAAACTCCGCTTGGAACCATGTGATTCATTTTTATTTGAAAGAACCTGGAGCGGAAAACGAGACTCGAACTCGCGACCCCGACCTTGGCAAGGTCGTGCTCTACCAACTGAGCTATTTCCGCAAAAATTTTGCCTGCAAAATTTTTGCGGCTTTTCGTCGCGACTCGGAAAAACAAATTTTGATTTGTTTTTCGCTCGCTGCTCCGAAAAGTCCGCAACCCCTAAGCTAGATTGTTCTCACACCGAGGGCTTTTCTTTTGCGGTGCAAAGATACGACATTTTTTAATACTGTCAACGTTTTTTTGAAAAAATTTTATATCAATTATAACTTATTGATATTCAATAAAAACCACTGTCATTTCGACTGAAGCGGAGCGGAATGGAGAAATCACCGCCAAACAATTTCATCAGAAAACAACGCCGGTGATTTATTCACCTGAGGTGAATGCTTTCGCAAAGCTCAGGTCTCGACTACACTTCGTTTCGCTCGAAATGACGTGAGGTGGGCTAATAATTTTTCAGCATTTTCTTAATCTCATTGAGTTTCATCAGCGCCTCGACGGGGGTCAAAGTATCGATGTTGATGTTCAGGATGTCGTCTTTTATCTGCAGCAACAGCGGGTCGTCGAGCTGTATGAAGCTAAGCTGCATATTGTCGATCTGTTTGCTTTCTTTTATGGCCTCGTCGAGGTTGTCGTGCGAGTGCGACTTCTCAAGCATCGAGAGCAGGGCGTCGGCTCTGTCGATGACTTTGCGAGGCATTCCAGCCATCGCCGCCACATGGATACCGAAACTGTGTGCGCTGCCTCCCCTTTTGAGCTTGCGCAAAAATACGACTTTATTTCCGACCTCTTTCACCGTCACATGGTAGTTTTTGATCCTCTTGAACGAGGCCTCCATCTCGTTAAGTTCGTGATAATGAGTGGCAAACATCACCTTGGCGCGCATCGTCGGGTGCTCGTGCAGGTATTCGGTGATAGCCCACGCTATGCTGATACCGTCGTAGGTGCTTGTTCCACGGCCGATCTCGTCCAACAATATCAAACTTCTATTCGACACATTGTTCAAAATCGAGGCTGTCTCGTTCATCTCCACCATGAATGTTGACTCGCCCGATGAGATATTGTCGGAGGCGCCCACACGTGTGAAGATCTTGTCGACCAAGCCGATTCTCGCCGCCGCCGCTGGCACGAATGACCCTATCTGAGCCAACAAAACGATAAGCGCTGTCTGCCTCAACAATGCCGACTTACCCGACATGTTCGGGCCTGTGATTATGATGATTTGCTGTTTTTCTCTGTCGAGATACACGTCGTTGGAGATATACTCCTCGCCCACCGGCATCATTTGCTCGATGACAGGATGTCTTCCTTCTTTAATATCAATGACATACGAGTCGTCGACGGTAGGCATGACGTAGTTGTTATTCAGTGCGATATATCCGAAGTTGACGAGGCAGTCGATTTTCGCCACCAGTGCCGCGTCGAGTTGTATTGGCGCGACAAATTCCGCCGTGGCGGCAATGAGTTCGGCGTAGACCTTGTCTTCAATCACTTGGATTCGCTCCTCCGCGCCGAGAATCTTCTGCTCATATTCCTTCAGTTCCTCGGTGATGTAACGCTCAGCATTGGTCAGTGTCTGCTTGCGGATCCATTCGGCCGGCACCTTGTCTTTGTGCGTATTGGTGACCTCCAGATAATATCCGAACACGTTGTTGAAGCCCACTTTCAGCGATGTGATGCCTGTTGCCTCCATCTCGCGGCGTTGTATATTAATAAGGTAATCCTTGCCTGAACGCGAGAGGTTGCGCAGGTCGTCGAGCTCGTCGTTGACACCGTCGGCGATGTAGTTGCCTTTCGATGTCATAGCGGGCGCATCAGGTCGTATCTCTTTTTTGATACGATTACATATTGATTCACAAGGATTTAGCTGTTCGGCAAAGGCTTTCACCGCGGCGTTGTCGCTATTTTGGCACAGTCCACGGATCACTTTTATCTGTTCGAGAGCATTCGCCACCTGCAGGAGCTCGCGAGGGTTTACCCGAGCGAGCGACACCTTGGAGATAAGACGTTCCAGATCACCGACTTGGCGTATCGCATCCTGGTATTTCGTTATGACATCTCTGTTTTTAAAGAAATAATCGACCACCTCATAGCGTGCATGTATCTGCTCTTTGTTTTTCAAAGGCAATGATATCCAACGTCTTAGCAAGCGCGAGCCCATCGGCGAGACGGTCTTGTCGACCACGTCGATAAGCGTTTTGGCGTTAGGATTAGGCGTGTTCAGCAATTCCAGATTACGGATTGTGAACTTGTCGAGCCACACAAACTGTCCCTCGTCGATTCGCGAAAGCGAGGTGATATAATCTATCTTATCGTGTTGAGTCTCATGGAGATAATGAATGGCGACACCTGCCGCCACCACTCCTTTCGGGAAATCGTCGACGCCGAAGCCTTTCAGCGAAGTGGTGTTGAAATGGCGTGTCAGGATATCATTGGCATAGTCGTCGGTAAACACCCAGTCGTCGAACACGGTGAGGAAGTACTTGTCGCCGAAAGTCTCGATAAAATCGCGGCGTTTGTTACGTTGGCACAGCACTTCCGACGGGTTGAAGCTCTGCAGGAGCTTGTCGACATACTCGTTGTTGCCTTGTGTGAGGTAGAACTCGCCTGTCGACACGTCCAGAAACGCTATTCCGTTCTCGTTTTTATCGAGATGCACGGCTGCCAGGAAGTTGTTTTCTTTCTGTTGCAGCACGTTGTCGTTGTATGTCACGCCCGGTGTCACCAGCTCGACCACGCCGCGTTTGACGATGCCTTTTGCCATTTTCGGGTCTTCAAGCTGTTCACACACAGCGACTTTCAGGCCGGCGCGCACCAGCTTCGGAAGATACGTGTCGAGTGCATGATGCGGGAAACCGGCCATATCGGCTCCGGCAGCGGCACCGTTGTTACGTTTCGTCAGCACGATACCCAGAATATTCGCAGCCCTCACTGCATCCTCGTCATACGTCTCATAAAAATCGCCCACACGAAACAACAGCATCGCCTCAGGGTATTTCGCCTTGAAGGCATAATATTGCTTCATCAATGGGGTATCGTTGGAATTCGCCATTTTATTGAAAGATTAAATAGAAATGATTGATGCTAATAATGCACAAAATTACACTTTTTTCTTGGAACTTCATTCAAAAAAATCATATTTTTGCAAAAAATTTTTTCAGTTATGCGGAAATTGACAATGCCCGAGTTGAATCGTCTGGATGTCGCTGATTATCACAATGTTAAGAAGATACCTGTTGTTATAGTGCTTGACAATGTGCGTTCGATGGAGAATGTGGGCTCGTTTTTCAGGACTGCCGACGCTTTCCGCATCGAGGCGATCTATCTTTGCGGGATAACGGCACGTCCGCCACATCGCGAGATTCACAAAACGGCTTTGGGAGCTGACGAGAGCGTCGATTGGCGATATTTCGAGACCACCGCGGAGGCCTGCGAGCATCTGAAAGCCGAGGGCTACCGTATTTTTGCCGTCGAGCAGGTCGAGGGCAGCATCATGCTCGACAGATTCAAGACACCCGAAAAATCGGCGTATATCTTTGGTAATGAAGTAGATGGCGTCGACGACGAGGCTCTGAAATACTGCGAGCAGGCCGTAGAGATACCACAAAAAGGCACGAAACACTCGCTAAATGTGTC
>Ga0265298_10000239_pt1 | contig 84058 bp, 66 predicted proteins | sample AusTroGonzalo_MG_3_FD_193486 | JGI IMG/M metagenome (GOLD analysis project Ga0265298, IMG submission 193486) | Bovine rumen microbial communities from tropical cattle in Woodstock, Queensland, Australia - Gonzalo_01 | ecosystem: Host-associated > Mammals > Digestive system > Stomach > Rumen ...
GTCGGTATGCGCGATCGAGATCAGAAACATCAGGATACTCCCCGCGACCGTGCCGGTGATCACCCCGCTCAGCAGCAGATTTTCCCGGCCGCGGTTTCCCCAGCGGCTGATCCCCAGCACCACGGCTAAAGCGGCCAGCGCACCCAGGAGCGCACCGAGCGGCAGACTCAGCACCGAATACGCCGCCAGTCCGCTCACGATCGCCAATGCCGCGCCGACGCCCGCTCCGCCGGAAACTCCCAGAATGAACGGTTCCGCCAGAGGATTGCGCAGAACCGCCTGGAACACCATACCGGACAATGCCAGCGAGCCGCCGACCGTCAGGGCCGCCAGCATCCGGATCAGCCTCAGATCGGCCACCGGATCGGCAGCCGGATCCGCCTCGCCGAAATGCAGCAGGGCCGCCGGAGAGATCCAGAATGCCCCGGCGCAGATCCCCAGCACCAGAAGCACGGGAAGAAGGAACAGCGGCAACCATATTCCGGCCGTCTTCATCGGATCTTCTCCAGCTCGCGTTTCAGCCATTCGATCCCCTCGGGAAGACGTGGTCCCGGACGCAGCAGCAGTGCGGAATCCGGCGCCTCGATCACCGCACCGTTCCGCACCGCTTTCAGCGCCCGCCAGAAACGGTCCTGCCTGTTCAGCGGCCGGGTGCAGGTCCAAACCAGCACGTCCGGCTGATTTCTGATCAGCCAGTCTTTCGAGGCTTTGATGTATTCCGGCTGAAGTCCTTCCGCCAGATTGACCCCGCCGGCATATCGGATCACGGTCTCCGGCAGCGAGCCGCCCCCGGCGATCATCAGCGGCGCATCCCAGATCACCCAGCAGATCTTTTTCTTCGGGGAGACCTTTTCCGCCTCAAGGAGCAGTTTTTCCATTTTTTTCCGGACCCGGGCGGTTTCAGCCGAAGCGGCTTCGGGACAATTCAGCAGCCGGCCGAGCGTTTCGGTCCAGCGGATGTATTCGTCCATGTTCCGGCACTGCATCCGGACCAGCCTGACCCCGGCCCGTTCCAGAGCTTTTCCCTTGGCCGGTTTCATCAGGTCATTGGTGATGACTACAGTCGGTTTCAGTTTCAGGACGCGTTCCAGGTCAGGATCGGCAAATCCGCCCGCAACGGGCAGTTTGACAGCCTCGGCAGGATGATCGCAGACGGTGCTCCGGCCGACCAGCATCCGGCCGCAGCCGAGGTGGAAAACCAGTTCCGTCAGGGAAGGCGCCAATGAAACGACCCGGATCTCATCCGCAAAAACCGTTATATGAAACAAAAACAGCAGCGCCGCCAGAAAACGGGCCGTCCGAAAATGATTTTTCATTTCTTCTTTCCGTGTTGCGCGTACCTGAACGGCATGCGTTTCAGTCCTCGGTGGCGGTTTCTCCGGCCTCGACGCTCTTGATCTTGGCCGCCAGGACCGCCAGACCGCCCGCGATCACTTCACGCTGCACGATCACGCCTTCCGGCACCGCCAGACAGACATTCGCGAAATTCCAGATATAACGGATGCCTTCGGCGATCAGCTGGTCCGCCACGTTCTGCGCCGATTTGCTGCCCACGCAGATGATCCCGATCTTGGGTTTCAGCGCGGACAGCTTTTCATGCAGCGTGGCAATGTCCAGCACTTCGTGTCCGTGCACATCCTTGCCGATCTTGTCCGGACTGTTGTCGAACACGAAATCGATGTCCAGGCCGTAGAGAGAAAAATCCTGATAGCCCAGCAAAGCCGAACCCAGCGCACCGGCACCGATCAGCACGCCGTGGATGCCGTGGTCCCAGCCGACGTATTCCCGGATCGCCTTGATCAGATCATCGATCCGGTAACCGTAGCGCCGGTGGCCCGCCAGCCCCGTCATCGCGACATCCTTGCGAGCCACGATCAGTTCGATATTCATATACTGCGCCAGTTCGGTGCAGGATACATAAGTCTTGCCTTCCTGCCGCATCCGGTAGAGTTTATGAAGGTAAGTAGGCATTCTGCGGATGGTCGGCGTCCGCTGTATCTTCAATCGTCCCATTTATTCCCCGATGTCCCGTTTACAATCATAACTTCAGGTTCATAACCATATTGTCTGTCATACATTACACTCTCTGCACAAATTTGTCAAGGGGAAAACACCAGTTTTTTTGATTCCTGAAAGTTATCCGGAAACCCGCGAGGTTCAGCAACGGATATGAGGAACAGCGTGTTTATCAGAAAACGCTCCAAAGGGGTTTTTCGGAAAAAACGGCCCGCAGGTCATCCATTTCGAACTTGGTGGAACGTCAGTTTGCCGGGACGCAGCTGTCTTTTGCTTACCGGCATGGTCGTATTATTCCTTTGAAGCGTCCCTGGCTTCGAGATTTTTGAATGATTTCTCCAACTCTTTATACCGCTCGGAGTCGTAGCTCACCACTATTTTTTTTGCTGATTTCACCAAGTCTTCGGTCGAAATCTGTCTGTATTCTTCCTCTTTCGTGCCATGCCGTTCCAAATTTTCGATGAAAACATTTTTGAAGGCGTCTTTGACGATCGCCTCTATATCTGCTCCGGAATATTTGTCGCGTTTATTCTTGTCAAAAGCATTGATGACACTGTCCCAGTTGACAGACTCTGATCCAGGGTAACGTGTTATGACATGCGACCTGAGGATTTCCCGCTGTTCCTGCCTACCAGGGAAGCCGACTTTGAAAATTTCATCGAACCGGCCTTTGCGTAAAAATTCAGGGGGAAGTTTTTCAATCTTGTTTGCTGTCGCGACAATAAATATGGCGGACTCTTTTTCCTGCATCCATGTCAGGAAATATCCGAACATACGGGTCGTCACATCACCTGCTCCGGAGTTCTCTCCGACACCGGCAAAGGCCTTCTCGATTTCATCCACCCAGAGGACACAAGGTGCGGCGGCTTCCGCAGCATGGATGGCGCGCCGCAGATTGTTCTCACTTTCGCCAATGAATTTCCCGAGCATCTTTCCGACATCCAGACGAAACAGGGGCATCTTGTAGGTTCTTGCCGCAAATTTCGCCGACAGACTTTTTCCGCATCCAGGCATTCCGAAAATCATGATTCCGTTAGGGGGCGAGACCTGATGACGTTCCGCCAGATCAATGTGTTCGAATACCTCTTTATAACTCTCGATATACTTCGTGAGCCCCCTCATGCCGACGAGACGTTCGGAATCTTTGACATGAATCATCTCAAGAAGTCCGGATTTCTCGATCAGCTGTTGTTTTTCCCGGTTGATGAATTCAAGTCCCGCTTTGCTGCTGTTACCGGTCATGGGAGCAAATTCATGTGCTTTTGCGAGGAGACCCTTGATTTCAAAAGGGGTAAGCCCCTGCAGGGCTTTCACTATCTCGTAAAAGTCGGCGTTGATGCTCGGCTTCTCTCCGCAGTGATCCAGAAAGTCGATAAGGAACTCCTGAATTTCTTCTCTGTCAGGAAGAGGAAAGTGCAATAACGTCACAAATGGTTCCAGTTCAGGCGGCAGAACGAATTGAGAACAGAGAATGATGATTCGGGTGTCGCAGGATGGTTCTTTGATCAGACCGTCTGTGAACTGCTGTATATTCTGGGCATACTCCTGAAGTTTCAACCAAATTTCCATCTGATTGAGCAGCGGGTGTATCTCGTTAAGTACGAGGATCCCCGGTTTCCCGACACTCTTCGAATTTCTGAAATTCATATAGGTTTTCAAAGCTGATGGCAGTTCTTTCTTTGCACTGTCGGTCCCTTCTATCGGTTTTCCGGTTTTGGAATCTGCCAAAAAACCGCTGTTCCGATATTGAACGATTTCGTAATCTTTTCCGAATTTTTCATTCAATATGTCGGTAACGGAAAAATGGTCGAAGGTGTCAATGCAGATGATCGGTGTTCTCGCATCCAGATAGATCGAGAGTTTGTCCGTGAATTCGTTTATTGCAGACATAATATGCTCACCTCCACCTCGCCTTCTTGGCTGGCACAGCTATTTTTGCCCATGTCTTCTTGGCAGGAGCAGAGCCGGTAGTCGATTTCAACGAGACAAACATAGTATGCCGCGATTGCTTTGCTTTTTTCAACCTGTTCGGGACGGGAAACCGTTGTCCACTCGATCCTTGGGGGCAGATTAAACAGTTGCCAGATATTCTTGCCTTTTTGAAATGCCGTAATCCGCAACAAGAAATTACTGCAGCGTATGAATGGCATGTATCCGGCAAGAGTCATCAGATCAAGTTCCCACTTATTGCTTGAGGTGGCTCTGCCGCGAGCCTTTCTCAGAGCAATGGACCACTCTTCGAAATACTCATGCAGAAGATTCTGCAGTTCCACAATAAGTTGCGGCTCGCGGGGAACGGAAATCGTTCCGGAAAAATCAGGGTCTTCCAGTTTTTCCCGGATATCATTCACCCGCTGTGAATAATCAGGTTGTGGGGCACTGTCCGGCTCATCCAACTCTGCCGGAGCGACGATTTCAGGCTCTGCAGGTTCAATAGGGAGCGAAAAAATGCCGATGAAATTATCCATCAAAGTCTTGTCACTGTAATCCGTGTTCTTCAGCTCGTCCAGTTCGTCCGCGATGGCATTCTCTCCGATTTCGCGAAACCAGACCGACAACCGTCCCTGCCGCAGGTAATCCTTGGCGTTGGTAAAGTCAAAATTTTCGCGGAACTCCTCCAGAGAAGTGGTCCTCACGCCTTTCAATCTCAGTGTCGTCATAATTAAAAACCGTCTGTCAAAAGTTGTTTGGCTTCATCATCGGAATAGGATTTCAGACGAACGGAAAAGGCTTTTATCAAATCAAGTAATTCTCCGACTGTTGCAGCCCCTTTTGCGCCAGGGTTCGGTAACCATGTAAACCCAGCCCCAGCGAATGGACCCCAAGTGTAAGCTTCTTTATCGCCATCGTCACGATGGTAGATTTTTCCACCGTTTGATACAAGAGATAAGCAGATAAACCTATCGTTTAACAGATCCACCAACTCGCCAAGCTGAAGATCGTCTAATCCCAAATCATCAATGAATTTGCTGTCCGCGGTTATCTCAATCTGATATCCTGATTTTTCATGCAGATCTTCCGGCAAGCCGCTCAGCAGGAATTGCCGAATGGTCTTCAATACCATTTTGTTGTTCATGTATTGGTGAAGGTCTGCCAAAGTATTCCCCTTGACATTGAACATAGTGATGCTTTGGTCGGCTGTCAACATGCGGCTGTCGCGAAAACAAACGGGAGTGTCCGCGTAGGCACACTCTTCAGGATGTTCGACAGGGGAAACCAGAATCGACGGCTTCACCGAATCGTGTTCCGGTACGGCGGGGGGTTCATACTGTTCCTCCGAGGGCACCGCCGTTTCAGGCAGAACGGCATTCTTTTGGGGCAGTTCGAAAATCCCGACGAAGTTGTCCAGCAGCGTCTGGTCACTGTAGTCGGCGTCTTTCAGCTCGTCCAGCTCGTCCGCGAGTTCGCTCTCGCCCAATTCGCGAACCCATCGGGAGAGCCGTCCCTGCCGCAGGTAATCCTTGGCGTTGGTAAAGTCAAAATTTTCGCGGAATTCCGCCAGCGAAGAAACTCTTACACCTTTCATTCTCAAAACCGACATCGAAACCTCCTCCCCTCAGAACCCCAACCATCCGGCGACCGTGGATATCGCACTTGAAATGCCGCTGCAGATGCTGCTGCCGACATCCTTGATCGCCTGCCAAACACCCTTTGCAGCCTCGGCGATCATCTTGACGCCTTTTTCCACCACCGGCTTGAGTTTTTCGCCGACCCAGTGACCGACCAATCTTCCCACCTTGGCTCCCACAGCGGCTCCGGCGGGGCCGAAGATGCTCCCTATAGCCGCACCGATTTTTTCTCCGGCCTGTTCGCAAACACGAATACAGCACTGCTGAGCCCATGTTGTTACATAGACGGCGGCGCGGTCGATCAAATTTTCGACAACATCCTGCTCATTCTTTTTGCCTTCGGCGACAGCGGCTGCTTCCTGCAGCGTGAAAACGGCTTTGTCCGCGGCAATCACCGAGGTTACCGCATCATTCCCCTCCAAAACGGAGGAAAGGGCCGCGAGTTTTCTCGTCGTATCGAAAGACTGCCTGTCGCCGAGAAGGGCGTTATCCATTACAGCACTCATTCTTCCTCCCTCCCGTCTCCAAGAAAATCACGGCAGACCGAGATTTGTATTGCTTTATCCAATGCCTCGATCTTTTCTTCGGCGTTGATTTCGGTATACACGGCATCCTCCGGAACCTCTTCCCCATTTCGGGACAATTGATTTGTCAGATGTCCCATGACCGCGCCGGCCTGGCGGGGAGTTATTTTAGCAAAAACCGGATCAAGTTTCCGCTTCAGCCAGCTCTGACGGCTTTCCCCGTTGGCCTTGGCCTGTTTGAGGTCGGCGTAATTTTCATCGATGCTCCGGGCGGTTGCATTGATTTCATCAACAATCTCTCCCGCATTCTTCTTCCCGGCCTGTTCCAGTTTCATCTTCATGAAAGAATCCAAATCCATACCGGATTTTTCAAATTCCAGCAGAAGATCCGTTTGTCCTGATCCCATGATAATCTCCCGATATTAAGTTGCAGTTTCTATAATAAAATCAGTTCAATATATCATTAATTCTGCAAATATCAAATACGAATAACACAAAATGTCAGACCGTATGGCTTATACTATGCGTCAATTGAAAAAGTAAACGTACACCTTGAAAAAAAGTTGAGCGTTTAGTTTTACAATTCACCAGCAAAGCAGAATGCACGTTCAGAGGAACAAACCGGACATTCGGTCTTACAGCTTGATGAACAAGCCGATCAGGGTCAGGATCGCAATTATCCTTTCAGACTTCAGCCTCATTTTGACTGCAATGCGGCTGCGATCAGGCCGTCGAACAGCGGATGCGCATTCTGCGGCCGGGATTTGAATTCGGGATGGAATTGGCAGGCGATGAAATACGGATGGTCCGACAGTTCCACGATCTCGACCAGGCCGCGCTGGGGATTGGTGCCGCTCACTTTCAGGCCGCCCTTTTCCAGCTCGGCACGATAACGGGAATTGTATTCGTAACGGTGACGGTGACGTTCGCGGATGGCGGAGGCGCCGTAGCATTTTTCCGCCAGCGTACCGGGAACGATCGCGCAGTCGTAAGCGCCCAGCCGCATGGTACCGCCCTTGTCGTGGATCGAGCGCTGCTCATCCATCAGGTCGATCACCGGATGGGTGGTGTTCTGGTCGAACTCGGAACTCTCCGCATCCGCCCATCCCAGCACATGCCGGGCGTATTCGATGACCGCGCACTGCATGCCGAGGCAGATCCCGAGGAACGGGATCCGGTTGGTCCTGGCGTATTCGACCGCCTTGATCTTGCCCTCGATGCCCCGCGAGCCGAAACCGCCGGGTACCAGGATGCCGTCCACGCCTTTGAGCAGTTCCGCCGGGTCGTCGGTCTCCAGTTCTTCCGATTCGATCTTCCTGACTTCCACCTTGCAGGAATGTTTGATTCCGGCATGGCTGAGCGCCTCGTAGATGCTCTTGTAGGCGTCCTGATGGCGGATATATTTGCCGACGACCGCGATGGTGCAGCGGCAGGTGGGATTGAGCACGCCTTCGAGCCATTTCCGGTAATCGTCCAATTGAATTTCGCGCGGATCCAGCCGGAGCAGTTCCAGCACGCGCAGATCCAACCCCTGCCGTTCGAGTTCCAGCGGGACTTCGTAGATGGAATTCTGCACATCGAGCTCCTCGATCACGCAGGAACGCGGCACGTTGCAGAACAGCGACAGTTTTTTCAGGTGTTCGTCCTCCATCGGGATCTCACTGCGACAGACGAGGATGTCCGGCGTAACGCCGATGCCGCGCAGAGCCGCCACGGAATGCTGGCTGGGCTTGGTTTTCAGTTCCTTCGCCGCCCGGATGTACGGCACCAGGGTCAGATGCAGGAAGATGGCATCGCCGGGGTCGGATTCGAGCTTGAACTGGCGCGCGGCCTCCAGGAACGGCAGACTTTCGATATCGCCGGTGGTGCCGCCGATCTCCGAAATGGCGATATCCACATTGTCAGCATGAAGGGACCGCATCGCGTTTTTGATCTCGTCGGTGATATGGGGAATGACCTGGACCGTGCCGCCGAGATAGCCGCCGGCGCGTTCCCGCGCGATCACATTGCTGTAGATCTTCCCGGAGGTGTAATTGCTGGCCTTGGAACAGGCCACGCCGGCAATGCGTTCATAGTGGCCGAGGTCGAGGTCGGTTTCCGCGCCGTCGTCGGTCACGAACACTTCGCCGTGCTGATACGGGCTCATGGTGCCGGGGTCCACGTTTAGATAGGGATCGAGTTTCTGCATGGCCACGCGGAAACCGCGTTTTTCCAGCAGGAAAGCGAGCGCCGCGCCCGTGATCCCTTTGCCCAGACTCGATACCACCCCGCCGGTGATGAAGATGTGTTTCGTTTTCATCGTCGTTTTCTCCCTTTCAATATGCCCGTTCGTTCTTGTCTTCCATGTAATTGACCAATGCCCGGTTGACCATGCGGAAACCGCCGGGCGTCGGATAATCGCCGGTAAAATACCAGTCGCCCGGATAATCCGGACAGCATTTGCGCAGAGCCTCCATCGACTGATAGACGATCTGGAGCTCGGCATGGAGTCCCGGCGGGGTCAGCAGCGCGGCAATATCCTTCAGCAGCTCCTCCTCGCCGACCGCATCGTAAATTTCCTTCATGCGGTTCCGGTTATTGCCGCCGGCGAGATCCTCTTTCGCGCGTTCGAAACTGCGGACCAGCACGTCGGCGCGGCCCTGTTTGCGCAGGATATCCGCCGCCGCCTGGAACGCGCACAGATCGCCGGCGCAGGCCATGTCGATCCCGTAACAGTCGGGATACCGGATGATGGGCGCGGAACTCGCCACGATGATCTTTTTCGGATTCAGCCGGTTGAGCATCGGCAGGATGGCGTTGCGCATGGTGTTGCCGCGCACGATGGAATCATCAAGCACCACCAGCGTATCGGTCCCGGGATGGACCAGCCCGTAAGTGATGTCGTAGACGTGCATGCCGAGTTCATGCCGGATCTCCGCGTCCGCGATGAACGTGCGGAATTTGGCGTCCTTGATCGCGATCTGCCCGAAACGCACGGTTTTGCCCGCCGCGACGGCGATCTTCATCAGTTCTTCCAGCATGCCGTGGAAACTCACCTGCGCCGAGTTCGGAATGTAGCTGAAAAAAGTGTTTTCGAAATCATAATTCACGGCTTTCAGCAGCTCGGGCACCAGCGATTTCCCCAGCAGTTTCCGTTCCCGGTGAATATCCGCGTCGTTCGGACGGGAAAAATAGATCCGCTCGAAGACGCAGCTGCGGCGTTCCGCCGGTTCCAGACAATCCTGGATCTGCAGTTCGCCGCCGGCCGGGATCACCAAAGCCTTGCCGGGCGGGATCTCCATGACCTCCGCGGTGGAACAGTTGAACGCCGCCTGGATCGCCGGACGTTCGCTGGCCGCAACGAACACTTCATCATCAAAATAAAAATATCCCGGCCGGATCGCGTGCGGATCGCGGATCACGAACGCCTCCCCTTCTCCGTTCATGCCGCAGAGCGTAAAAGCGCCGTCCAGCTCACTCAGTGCCTGGTGCAGAATCTCCTGCCACGCCGGCGATCCCGCATGCAGATCCGCATCCTGTTCCAGATAATGGGCGATCATCTGCGTGATCAGATACCCGTCCGCCCGGCTCGCCGGATGATGCCCGGTCTGACGGAACCGCTCGAAGAGCTCACTGGTATTGGTCAGATTGAAATTGCCGGCCAGCAGCAGGGTCCGCCGCAGACAGCTGGATTCGTGCACGAACGGATGGCAGGCGGAAACCGCATGGCGGCCGTAAGTGGCATAACGCAGATGTCCCAGCAGGACTTCGCCGTTGAATTCACTGCGGCCCGCGCACCGTCCCAGCAGATCCGCCAGCGGGTCTTCCGCCGCCGCCGATTTCTGGATATGATACGCCGGCAGACCCGGTTCCGGATCCAGCCCCAGGGAAGCGATCCCCGCTCCATCCTGCCCCCGGTTGTGCTGTTTTTCCAGCAGCAGGGCCATTTTCCCGAAGCCGTAATTGGCATTGCCGTATTTCTTGATGTAATATTCGGGTTTCTTCCGCAGACGCAGCAGCGCCACCGCACACTCATGTTTGACTGGATCCGACATCTGGTTCCCTTTCTCCCTTATTCCTTAACCCCGTCTTTTACAATAGCATTATTCATGCCAATTATTTTCCGTATGTTTATTGATTTAACCTTTACAATTTTTGTAATTTTGATCCAATGGTTTACATTTTTTGTAAAAATTGAACCGATAATTTGCGATTGTCGGACTATTCGGACAGATCGGACCATTCGGACAATTGCGCGCTGACCGGACTTACAGCGTGAGATTTCCATCCTGCCGTCCTGCCGCTTGCCCTGGGGTTGGCATGGATTTTGCTGTAATGTCTGAAAAATGCGTGTGGAAACAACCAGAAAGGTCAGCACCATGGAACAGATATTTCGACAGCAGCCTTACGCGCTCTACCGGCCGGAGCAGGAACATGACGCCTGCGGAGTCGGCATGGCGGCAAACCTCAGCGGCGAACCGAGCCATGACATCGTGGAAAAAGGGATCGCGATCCTGACGCGTCTGATGCACCGCGGCGCGGCGGGCAGCGATCCGGAAACCGGCGACGGAGCCGGGCTTCTGCTCAGTCTTCCCGACGAATTTTTCCGGAAACGGTCCGGGTTGAAACTGCCGGCAGCCGGTTCCTATGCCGTCGCCATGATCTTCGGCGGTCTCGGCGCGGAAAAAGCCATCGAAAAAACCGTCAGATCGGAAGGCGGCTCCATTATCGGCTGGCGGGAAGTCCCCGTGGAACCGTCGGCGATCGGACGCAAGGCGCAGGGCAGCCGGCCGGCCATCCGGCAGCTGTTCATCGACGGCAGCAGATTCCCCGGCAACACCGAATTCGAACGCAAACTGTTCGTCATGCGGCGGCTGATCGAAAAACAGCATCTCGACCTCTATATCTGCAGCATGTCCTCACGTACGGTCGTTTACAAAGGACTATTGCTTGCCTCCCAGATCAAAGGTTTTTATCCGGATCTTTCCGACGAACTTTTCCGTTCCCGTTTCGCGCTGGTGCATCAGCGCTACAGCACCAACACCTTCCCGACGTGGCAGCTGGCGCATCCCTACCGCTGTCTGGCCCATAACGGCGAGATCAACACCCTGCGCGGGAATCTGAACGCGCTGAAGGCCCGGGAACGGCTGCTTTCGTCGCCTGTGCTCGGCGATGACCTGAAAAAGATCCTGCCGCTGATCGAACCCGGACAGAGCGATTCGGCCTGCCTGGACAACATGCTGGAACTGCTGGTCGCCGCGGGACGGCCCATCGAACACGCGATGCTGATGCTGGTCCCGCAGGCGTGGGGTGTCAATTATTATATGGGACGCGACGTCCGCGGCTTCTTCGAATATCATTCCGCGCTGATGGAACCGTGGGACGGCCCGGCCGCGCTGGCGTTCACCGACGGCATCAATCTGGGCGCCATCCTTGACCGCAACGGTCTGCGGCCGGCACGTTACACATTATGTAAAAACGGCCTGTTCTTCCTGGCCAGCGAGGCCGGGGTGCTGGACATTCCAGCGCAAGAGGTCAAAACCAAAGGAAGGCTGAAACCTGGAGAGATCCTGTTCCTGGACCTCAACCAGCACCGTCTCATCCTCGATTCGGAAATCAAGACCCGTCTCGCCCGCAGCAAGCCCTACCGCCGCTGGGTCGAGGAAAACCGTCTGCCGGTCCACGGGCTTTTCACCGACATCACGGCGGCGGAACCGGAAAAGGACCTGCCCGCCCGGCAGCAGTTCTTCGGTTATACCCGCGAGGATATCGAGATCATCCTGAAGCCGATGGCAGAGCAAGGCAAGGAACCGGTCGGTTCCATGGGCAACGATGCCGCGCTGGCAGTCCTCTCGGCCAAGCCGCAGCTGCTGTTCGCCTATTTCAAACAATTGTTCGCGCAGGTGACCAATCCGCCGATCGATCCGATCCGGGAAGAACTGGTGATGAGCCTGATGACCTACATCGGCAATCACGGCAACATTCTGGAGGAAACGCCTGAACATGCCCGGCTGATCAAGCTGCGTCGTCCGATTCTGACTGATGACGAACTGAACCATCTGCAGAATTTCGGGGCGCACGGATTCCATTCAAAAGTTCTCCCCTGCGGCTTCGATGCGACCGGCGGCGAAACGGCATTGCGGCAGGCCTTGCGCACGCTCGCCGAAAATGCGGTGGCCGCCGCCAAAGCCGATGAACGTATCCTGATCCTTTCCGACCAGGACCTGCCGCCGGGCATGGCGGCGATCCCCAGCCTGCTGGCCTGTTCCGCGGTGAACCGCGCCCTGATCGAGGCCGATCTGCGCCCGGAAACCGGCATCATCGTCCAGTCCGGCGAAGTGCGCGAGATCATGCACTTTGCGCTCCTGCTCGGCTACGGCGCCACGGCGATCAATCCGCATCTGGCCCTGGCAACCATTTCCGCGCTGTCGCGTTCCAAGGCGATAGCCGCCGATCCGGTCACGGCCGCCGGCAATTACATCAACGCAGTCGACAAAGGCCTCCTGAAGATCATGTCCAAGCTCGGGATCTCAACGCTGCGCAGTTACCGTTCCGCACAGGCTTTCGAGGCGGTCGGACTGAGCCGCGCGTTCCTGGATGAATTCCTGCCCGGCACGGTTTCCCGCATCGGCGGGATCGGCCTCGCGGAAATCGCGAAAGACGCTGCGGTACGCGCCGGGAATGTGAAAGCGGATTCATCCCTGCTCCCGGCGGGCGGACAATACCGTTACCGCAAAGACGGCGAGGACCATCTCTGGAATCCACAGTCGCTGGCGGCCTTCCGGCAGGCGGTCCAGAAAGGCGATTATGCCAAGTTCAAGGAGTATTCGAAGCTGATCGACGACCAGGCGCACCATCTCTGCACCCTGCGAGGTCTTTTCCAGTTCAAAAAAACCGAACCGATCCCGATTGACGAGGTCGAACCGGTCGAAAGCATCCTGAAACATTTTGTATCCGGCGCGATGAGCCTGGGCAGCCTCAGTCCCGAGGCGCACATGACCATTGCCAAAGCCATGAACCAGTGCGGCGCCATGAGCAACTGCGGCGAGGGCGGCGAAAACAAGGAACGGTTCGGAACCGAATTCAACAGTGCTATCAAGCAGGTCGCCAGCGGACGGTTCGGCGTCACGATCAGTTATCTGCGCAATGCGAAAGACATCCAGATCAAAATGGCGCAGGGAGCCAAGCCCGGCGAGGGCGGCCAGCTGCCCGGCTACAAAGTCAATGATTTCGTGGCGAAGATCCGCCATTCGATGCCGGGCGTCACGCTGATCTCGCCGCCGCCTCATCATGACATCTATTCCATCGAAGATCTGGCGCAGCTGATCTACGACCTGCACAATGCCAATCCCAAAGCGCGGATCTCGGTCAAGCTGGTATCCGAACCGGGAGTCGGCACGGTGGCGGCGGGCGTGGCCAAAGCCAAGGCGGATGTGGTATTGATTTCCGGACACGACGGCGGCACCGGCGCTTCGCCGCTCACCAGCATCAAATACGCGGGCCTGCCCTGGGAACTGGGCATTGCCGAAGCGCAGCAGACCCTGGTACTGAACGGGTTGCGTGAAAATATCAAAATCCAGGTGGACGGCCAGCTCAAAACCGGGCGCGATGTGGTGATCGGCGCCCTGCTCGGCGCGGAAGAATTCGGATTCGCCACCACGATCCTGGTCTGCCTCGGCTGCGTGATGATGCGCCAATGCCACAGCAACACCTGTCCGATGGGCGTGGCCACACAAGATCCCGAGCTGCGGAAAAACTTCGCCGGCAAACCCGAATACATCATCAATTTCCTCAAGTTCATTGCCGCGGAAGTGCGCGAATATCTGGCGCAGCTTGGCTTGCGTTCGCTGGAGGAGGCCTGCGGCCGCAGCGACCTGCTGGTCACCAACCACGCGATCGATTTCTACAAGACGGAACATCTAGATTTCAGCGAGCTGCTGAAACCTGCTCCACAGGGGGCAAGACATTTCGATCCGGATCACGCTCAGGCTCCGCTCGAAAATTTCGACCGCCGGGAACTGCTGAATCAGCTGAAACTGGACGGTTCGAAGGAAACAGTTTCTGTTTCGGTCTGCAACGCCGACCGCACGGTCGGGACCGAACTTTCCGGGGAGCTGATCGACCGTTACGGCACGGCCGGACTGCCGGAAGACACCGTCACTATCAATCTGACCGGCACGGCCGGACAAAGCTTCGGAGCTTTCCTTGCGCCGGGCATCACGATGATCCTTTCGGGTGAGGCCAACGATTTTGTCGGAAAAGGACTTTCAGGCGGGAAAATAATCATCCGGAAACCGCCTGAAGCCGATTATCCGGCTGAAAACAACGTGATCGCCGGCAACGTGATCGGGTATGGAGGCACTTCGGGAAAAATCTTCATCAACGGCATCGCGGGTGAACGTTTCGCCATCCGCAACAGCGGCATGACGCTGGTCGCCGAGGGGATCGGCGACCACGGCTGCGAATACATGACCGGCGGCCGGGTGGTGATCCTCGGCCGGGTCGGGGTAAATTTCGCCGCCGGCATGACCGGCGGACTCGCTTATGTCTACGATGAAAACGGACACTTCGATCTCTCCTGCAATTCGGACGGGATCGACCTGGAAAGCATCGAACCGGGCAGCGAGGGTGAAAGCGAGCTCAAAAACCTGATCCAGGAACATTATGATGCGACCGGCAGCCGGAAGGCCGCCGATATGCTGGCCGACTGGGAACAATACCGGGAAAAATTCGTCCGCGTCTTCCCGGTCGAATACCGCAACGCACTCAAAAACAAAGGAAACCGCTGACATGCAAACCAGAATACATGATCTTTACCGTCCGGTCGAACAGCGCAAGCTCGATTTCAAGGAAGTTGAACGGGTTATTTCCGAGGCTGAAATACGTCAGCAGATGCAGCGCTGCCATAACTGCGGCATACCGTTCTGTCACGGTGCGGGATGTCCGCTTTTCAACCAGATTCCCGACTTCAATTCCGCGGCAGCCGAGGGCAACTGGAAAACCGCATACGAAATCCTCTCCCAGACCAGTTTCTTCCCTGAATTCACCTGCCGCGTGTGCCCTGCCCTTTGCGAAGGTTCCTGCTGCAACGGAGTCAGCGACGAGGCTGTCATGGTCCGTCAATGCGAAAAAATGATCATTGAAAAAGCCTTTGCGGACGGTCTGGTCCAGCCGGTGATCCCGAGTTCGCGGAACGGCAAAAAAATTGCCGTCGTCGGCAGCGGGCCCTCGGGTCTGACTGCGGCGGAAGCGCTCAACCGCAGCGGTTTTTCCGTGACCGTTTTCGAGGCTAATCACCGTCCGGGTGGACTGCTCCGGTTCGGCATACCGGATTTCAAACTGGACAAATCCGTGATCGACCGCCGGATCGCTGTCATGGAACTGGCGGGGATCGAGTTCGTAACAGATACGCGGATCGGCAAGGACATTTCCGCGGCTTATCTGCTCCGCACTTATGATGCCGTGGTGCTGGCGATCGGCACTCCGCAGGCGAGGGACTTGCCCATTCCCGGACGCGAGCTGAACGGCATTCATTTTGCGCTGGAATTCCTGCAGGGACAGAACCGTTTGAATTCAGGTGAAACAGCCTCGCTTCCAGTCAATGCTGCAGGCAAAGATGTGCTCATCATCGGCGGAGGCGACACCGGCAGTGACTGCGCGGGAACGGCCATCCGTCAGGGAGCGAAAAGCGTTCGGCAGATCGAGATCATGCCGCGGCCGCCGGAAAAACGTTCCGATTCGACGCCGTGGCCGAACTGGCCGTGGATGCTCCGCACCAGCTCCAGCCACCAGGAAGGCTGTGCGAGGGAATGGAATATCGCCAGTGACCGTTTCATCGGCAAAAACGGCAAAGTTTCCGGGGTGGAAGTACATGAAGTGAAGTGGACTTTTTCACCGGAAGGAAAACCGCTCAAACCTCAGGAAGTTCCGGACAGTTCCAGGACAATCAAAGCAAATCTGATCCTGCTGGCAATGGGATTCACCGGCGTTCCGAAAAACGGCATCGTCGAAGAGCTGGATCTGCAGCTTTCACCTCGAAACGGCATCCTTGCAGACACCGAAAAACGCATTTATGCGGTTGGAGACTGTGTCACGGGAGCCTCACTGGTAGTACGTTCAATGGCCAATGCCAGACAGACTGCGGAATCGATCTGCAAACAGTTAATTTAATCTTTCAACTTCGCCGGCTTTAACCTGAAAATGATCGCATTTTTCCAGGCGGAATTCAGGCGGAATTTCCGTGAAGGCAAAGAAAACCTGTCCGGCAGTGCGGATTTTTTCCAGAAACGCCTGCCGGGCATGCAGATCGAGGTCGGCCGTGGCATCATCGACCAGCACGACCGTGTCATTCAAGGCGCCGCTGACCTCGCGGACCGCATCCAGTTCCGCCAGTTTCAGGATCAATGAGGTCATCCGGCATTGTCCGCGGGAACCAAAGGAACGCATTGGCTTGCCGTCGAACATGAATTCAAAATCATCCAGATGCGGTCCGAACGTGGTAAATCCGCGCTGCAGGTCACGTTTCAGGTCATTTTCCGCTTTTTTCAGGTAAGAATCCTGATCAGCTGTCTCTTTCGTGAAATCCATCTGTATTGAAAAATCGGCCAAGGACGGATACAATTCTTCAAAAAGCTGTTTCATCAGCCTGGAAATGAGCTCGACGTATTTTTCCCTTTTCCGCACGATTTCCGATCCGGACGAAGCCAGCACGGTTGAATAGGAATGCAGAATATCCAGATTGAAGTTATGGGTTTTCAGCAGAATATTACGCGAACGCAAAGCCTGAAGATAGTTCTGCAGAGCCATGAAATAACTCCGATCCAGCAGGGAAATGAACATGTCGAAAAAACGGCGCCGCAACGGTGATGGACCACTGATGATCAGGGGATCGTCAGGCAGAAAAGCAACGGTTTTGATCCTGCCCGTGAAATCGCTGGCTTTGCCGACCGGGACGCGGTCGGACAGCAAGGTGCGCACCAGTCCGCAATCGACCTCAAGAAGTGATTTCCAGCCCTGCATTTTCCGGAACAGAAGCGACAGATGAAAAGAGGGACAGCCCAGCTTTTTCAGCTCATTGATCTTAATCGTCCGGAACGAACGCAGATTGGCCACGTAAAAGATAGCTTCGAGCAGGGAAGTTTTACCCTGACCGTTACCTCCTTCAAAAAAGACCGCATCGGAATCAAACTGAAGTTCGGAACGGCTGATATTCCTGAAATTTTCGAGCTTGAGGGACTCTATGATCATAAGCAGCCGTCCTCGGAAAAAAATGCTTCTGCCGGATCCGAAAACCCGGCAGAACGGCATTTCGAAACAGTCTGTCAGACTTATTTGTTTCTCATGGGCATGATGACATACAGAAAACCGTCGCCGCTTTCCAGGGCAATCGGGCTGAAGGCATCATTGATCTTGACGATCACACTGTCCACACCGATGTGTTTGAAAGGATCGGCCAGCAGCTGCGGATTGAAAGACAGCGAAATATCTTCCTGATCCGCATATTCGATATTGATGTATTCCTTACCTTCACCGATATTGCTGTTCGCTTCGAAGACCAGCTTGTTGTCCGTGAAAGTGATCTTGACGAAGGAGGAAGAAGCATCGCTGAGCGGAATGCTGACGATTTCCAAAGCATCTACAAAATCGCCGGTCGGAACGGTGATCTTCTTGTTGAAACTGGCCGGAATGACCTGACGGTAATTCGGATAGTTGCCTTCGATCAGCTTCGAATAGATCACAGTTTCGTTCAGACGGAAAACAACCTGTTTTTCGCCGATCTCCATCTGGACTTCGCCTTCCTTTTCCAGGATGCGCTTGACTTCATTGGCAACTTTGATGGTGATGATCACATCGCCGTCAGCGCCTTCGGCAGTGCCTTCGAGGAGTTTTTCGACCAGGGCCAGACGTTTTCCATCGGTGGCGACCGCGGTCATATTGCCTTCTTTGATCGAAAGCAGAATACCCTGGAGCACTTTTCTGGAATCGTCAATGCTGACTGCATAGGAAATGCGGTCGAGAACGCGGGCAAAATCCGGCTGTTTGAGCTTGATGCTACGCAGGGGCTGGAAATCCACGGGCACCGGAAAATCTTCCGGAGTCAGGCCCAGAATCATGAAATTCGCCGTGCCGCAGCAGATCTGGGTATGATGTTTATCATTGGAATCCATCATCAGATTCTCGCCTTTGAACTTGGAGACCAGACCGAGCAGACGTTTTGCCGGCAAAGTCGTCACACCCGGAACCTCCACTTCGGCATCTATCGTGGTGGTGATCCGCAGTTCAAGATCGGTCGTCGTAAGAGTAAGTTTCCCGTTTTCAGCTTCGAGCAGCACATTTGCAAGGACCGGAAGGGTAGTCCGGTTCGGAATGATGTTGCTCACCTTCGTCAGCGCTTTCTGCAGTGCGTCTTTCTTCAGATTGACTTTCATGTTGACCTCTTTCCCCAATTCCATACTGGTTATAGATTCTTCTCTTTCTAAGGTAATATATCATCATTATTATGGATGTCAATATTGTCAACAAACTCTTTTTTCAAGTTCATTTCATTTTTTTCGATTTTGTTGATTTTTTGTTTTGCAATTTTCGATAAACCATGCTCTATTGATAGACAAATCAATTGAAAACAAGTTTCGAACAGCATTTAACAAGGTTATCAACATGTTTACTGACATCACAGCTGAACGATATATCAAAGAGCTTGTGTCCCGGTATCCGGTTCTGGAATCCGTTGCCGAAAGCCTGGACAAGGTATATGTAGCACTGAAAACCTGTTTTGTCAATGACAAAATTTTATTTTGTGCCGGAAATGGCGGCAGTGCGGCCGATGCAGAGCATATCGTCGGCGAAATGATGAAGGGATTCCTGCTTCCGCGTCCTTTGAACGATGAGATGAAGACGGCTTTCCGTCAGTGCATCGGCGATGATTCCCTGGCCGGCCGGCTGCAGATGGGGCTGCGCTGTGTTTCACTGGTATCACATCCTGCTCTGAATACAGCATTTATGAATGACGTCGATCCCCTGATGACCTATGCTCAGCAGCTTTTTGTTATGGGACGTTCCGGTGATGCCGTGATCGGGATAACCACTTCCGGCAATGCGGAGAATATATGCAATATGTTTAAAGTAGCACGTGCGCGTGGCATAACGACGATCCTGCTGACCGGCAGCCGTCAGGGAAAGTGCGAACCTTATGCCGATCTGGCGATCCATGCACCGGAGTTTGAAACCTACAAGGTCCAGGAACTGCATCTGCCGATCTATCATTGTCTTTGTGCCATGCTGGAGGAAAATTTCTATGGAAAATGAAAGGATCATTCCCCGTCATGTGGCCATCATCATGGACGGCAACGGACGCTGGGCCAAACAGCACGGTCTGGAACGGGTGGAAGGACACCGTGCCGGAGCAGTTGCGGTCAAAAATCTGGTCGAATCTCTGAAACAGACTGGTATCCAATATCTTACACTCTATGCTTTCAGCACGGAAAACTGGAAACGTTCCAAAGAGGAAGTGGATGCCCTGATGGAACTGCTGGCGGAATTCATTGATGCCAATCTGCCTCTTCTGATGGAAAACGATGTCCGTCTGCTGGTTTCAGGCCGGATCGAAGGTCTGCCGGAAAAAGCCCGCGAAAAACTGAAGGACTCCATCCGGAAAAGTTCCGGCAATACCAGCGGGACTGTCATTTTTGCCTTGAATTACGGCGGACGCGCCGAAATTGCCGACGCGGCAAAAAAAATAGCACTGAAAGTCCAGAAAGGAGAAATTTCTCCGGAACAGATTGATGAGAGGCTGTTTGCGCAGAATCTTTATCTGCCGGAAGTTCCCGATCCCGATCTGCTGATCCGCACCAGCGGCGAACTGAGATTGAGCAATTTTCTGCTGTGGGAACTTTCCTATTCGGAAATTTATGTGACAGATACTTATTGGCCGGATTTCGATCTGGCCGAACTGGATAAAGCAATCGACGCTTTCCAGAAAAGAAACCGTCGGTATGGAGGTAGATAAGATGTTCATAAAACGTTTGTTCAGCACAATTGTTCTGCTTGCTCTGTTCGGTGCGGCCATCTTTGCGCCTGATCCCTGGAATAAAATCGTATTCCTGCTGCTGAGTTCTCTGCTGACTTTCGGTCTGGTCCGGGAAATCTGCGATATCGTCAAACATCTTGGTATGGATACCCTTGAAAACATCACCGCCTGGTTCTGCACGTTGCTGATATTGTTTATAAATGTGACTTTTCTGGAATTACTGCCTGCTTACAGCCATTGCAAGAGAACAATATCAAATGTACTGTCATATATCTTATTGTATGGTGTTGCCCTTGGCGGACCTCTGTTCATTCTTTTCTCCAAAAATTCCGGAGAAAAAATCAGAAAACTGTTCAATTCCATGGGAGTTGCAGTTTTTACTCTGCTGCCGATATTGTTCATTTTTGGAATCTATTTCATAGGATATGGTTGGAGTTTAAGAGGCCGGACATTCAATTATTATTTTCTGATTTTTGTGCTTTTGACCAAAATAGGCGACATCGGAGCGTATGTGGTCGGCACTGTGAGCAATAAACTGATGAAAGGCGGCAACCACAAGATGATTCCTTCGATCAGTCCGGGAAAATCCTGGGAAGGTGCCGCGGGCGGATTGATCATAACCATCCTGCTGGCGATTGGTTTTCATTACCTTTTTCCCCAGGCAAAAGTCGTCGGCAGTATTTCGATCTCAGTTGTTACGGGCATTCTGATGTTCTTCGGCAGCATGGCGGGTGACCTGATGGAATCAGTGTTGAAACGGGCGGCCGGAGTAAAGGATTCCGGCACGACAATTCCCGGGATCGGCGGTGTGTTCGACCTGGTGGACAGTTTGTTCGTAACTGCCCCGGTCGCGTCTCTGATTTTTCTTTTTCTCATCTTTTTCCATTGAGAGATCATTGTTTTTTTGTAAAAAAGCTGTATATTGACAACTCCATTCAACAACTGGAGTTATTGACATGCAGAAAGCAGAATTGAGAAGGAACATCTTGCGTCTTCTCGGCGAAAACGGACGTCTTACGGCAGAAGAGATCGCCGAAAGAATCGACGCGGCCGCCGCGGAAGTCGAAAAAGAAATTCGAATTCTGGAAAAAGACAACATCATCATCGGTTATCAGGCCATTTTCAATGAATCGGAACTGCCTGAAAACGCCGTGAAAGCCATTATCGAGGTCAAAGTCAAGCCGGAACGGGAAGGCGGGTTCGACAAGATCGCCCGCCGGCTCAGCCGTTTTCCGCAGGTTTCGTCCCTCTATCTGATGTCCGGATCCTACGATCTCCAGCTCGAAGTCAAGGGCAAAACCCTCAATGAAGTGGCTTATTTCGTGTCCAGCAAGTTGTCCACAATTGATGGTGTGCTGTCGACATCCACCCATTTTCTGTTGAAAAAATACAAGGAAGCAGGCAAACTGATGCAGGAGGAAGACGACCATGAGCGGCTCCAAGTCACACCCTGAAAAACGTCCGCTGGTAGCGCCTCACATCGCTTCGCTTCCCAAGAGCGGCATCCGCGATTTCTTCGACCTGGTCAGCACCATGAAGGACGTGATCTCGCTCGGCATCGGCGAACCGGATTTCGTCACCCCGTGGAACATCCGCGAAAATGCGCTTTATTCCATCGAACGCGGCCATACCCATTACACTTCCAACCTCGGAATGCTGCCGCTGCGCAAGGAGATCTGCAAGTATGTGGAATCCGATTTCAACGTTCATTACAACCCAGTCAGCGAATGTATCGTCACGGTCGGCGTGAGCGAGGCGCTGGATCTGGTCATCCGCGCCATCACCAGTCCCGGCGACGAGATCATCTATCACGAACCCTGTTATGTTTCCTATAATGCCGAGGTGAAAATGGCGTTCGGCGTGCCCGTGGCGGTCGAAACCCGCGAGGAAAATGATTTTTCGCTCGATCCGGACGATCTGGAAAAAGCGGTGACCCCGAAGACCCGGGCGATCCTGCTGAATTTTCCCTGCAATCCCACAGGCGCCACGCTGACCATGGAACAGACCAGACGTATCGCCGATATTGCCGTCAGACATGATCTGATCGTGCTTGCGGATCATATTTATTCCGAGCTCACTTACGGTGACATGACGCCTCCGATCGCCTCCCTGCCCGGCATGAAGGAACGGACCGTATTCCTGCACGGCTTTTCCAAAGCGTTCGCCATGACCGGCTTCCGCATCGGTTACGCCTGCGGTCCGGCGGAGATCATCGATGCCATGATGAAGATCCATCAGTATTCCATGCTCTGCGCTCCGATCACGGCGCAGGAAGCCGCGCTCGAAGCTTTGCGGTCCGGACGTCCCGATATGGAAGCGATGCGTCTCGAATACCGCGACCGCCGAAATGTGATCGTGGAAGGTTTCAATTCCATGGGACTGCATTGTTTCAAGCCCGAAGGCGCGTTTTATGTCTTCCCGAACATCACTTCCACCGGTTTGAGTTCGATGGAGTTTGCCAAAAAGCTCCTGATGAGCAAGAAAGTGGCCGTGGTTCCGGGTTCCGCTTTCGGTCCCTGCGGCGAAGGTTTTGTCCGCTGTTCATACGCAACTTCCATGGAAGGGATCAAAGAAGCTCTGGCCAAAATCGGCGAATTCATCAAAGAATTGCCGAAATAATAGACAATTCATAAAAAAAGGGGGAATTTTTATGAAAAAGATCACATTGCTCGTCCTGTTCTGCTGTGCAGCGGTGCTTTCCGCATCCGAACCGGTATGGAAATACACGCTCGGCGAAAAGGAGATCACGGTAACCGCTTCGGTTCCGACCAACGAGTACCTTTACCGGAAAGAAACGGCTGTCGAATTGACGGCTGACGGAATGGCTGTCAAGCCCGTCACTTTTCCGTCAACTGTGACGCATAATGACGATTTTTCCGGAAAGACGGAAATTTATCCGGGCGGCAAGCCCCTCACCTGGGTATTCCGTTCGGAGAAATGGAATTTTCCGCTGAAATTCAAGGTGAAATGGCAGGGCTGTGCCAAAGGAACTGCAGAGGAACCCGGAGTGTGCTTCATGCCTAGTTCCGGCGAAATGACACTTCGGAGTTTTCAAACTGTTACCACTCCGAGAGTTATGACTTTCAAACCGACTGAAGAGCAGCTTTCCTCCCCTGCCCCGGATACGGATTTTCCCAAGTTCGAAATCATCCGGGCCGAATCGGGATTTATCGGAGCGCCGCAGTTCGTTCAGTTCCTCAAGGGGGAAAAACGGGAACTGTTCCTGAGTTTTGCCGGCAAAAGTTTCTGGCTGATCCTGCTGCTGACTTTTCTCGGCGGCATCGCTTTGAACCTGACTCCGTGTGTGCTGCCGATGATCCCGATCAATCTGGCGATCATCGGGGCGAGGGACGGTTCCCGCTGGCATTGCATGTTCCGCGGTCTGGTTTACGGTGCGGGTATCGCACTTGCCTATGGCATCCTCGGGATCGTTGTGGTAGTCACTGGCAGCAGTTTCGGCGTGATCGATTCCGCCTGGTGGTTCAATGCGCTGGTTGCACTGCTCTTTATCGGACTGGGATTGTCCATGTTCGATGTTTTCATACTGGATTTTTCCCGTTTCAGTTCCTCCCTGCCGGGCATATCCGGAGCGCGTTATGCGGGTATTTTCCTGATGGGTGTGATCGCAGCCCTGCTGGCTGGTGCCTGTGTCGCGCCGGTGGTCGTGGCCGCCCTGCTCCAGTCGGGCAAGATGTATAATTCCGGAGAAACTGCCGGTCTTTTTCTGCCGCTGGTTCTGGGATTGGGGATGGCCCTTCCCTGGCCGGTCCTGGCCGGCGGTTTTGCCGTCCTGCCCAAGCCCGGAAACTGGATGAAATGGGTCAAATATATATTTGGTGTAATAATTATTTGTCTTGGATTATATTACGGATTTCTGTCCTATGAAATCGTCAGTTCCAAATCCGACGATCCGGGGAAAAGCATCGATTTATTGAAAGAATCACTCCGTCGTTCGGCCCGGGAAAAGAAACCGGTGCTGCTGGATTTCCGTGCCGAATGGTGCAAGAACTGCAAAGCTATGGAACAGACCACTTTCAAGGATCCGGCAGTGATTGACGAACTTAAAAACTTCATTTTCGTCAAATTTGACGCCACGGATATTTCGAATCCGGAAATAAGCGTCATTCTGAAGAAATTTGACGTCTCCGGTCTTCCGGCATATCTGATCGTCCAAGGCAGATAAAAATCCAGTGACGGACAAATGACGGATAAGGAAAACCATCGGTTTCTATCTGATTATTAATAATAATTGTATTATTTATAATAAATTGATTCGATGATTGAAAGCTATCTCGGGATTCTGGCCGATGCAGTTACGAGATCCGTGGAAAAGGATGGACCGCATCTGATTGAAATCGCCAAAACGCTTGGAAGAAAATGCGGGCATTCAAAATTCAGCGGCAATCTGCTGTATCGGCCGGAAACTTTGGACAAAAATGTGTGAAATAAATCTATGCGGAAGGAAAATCAGCTTGATTTTTATGAAAACAAGTCTTATATTCCAATGAACGACGATTGTTTTTTTAATTGGAAAGGAATGGATGCAGTAGTTCAAAGTTTTTTGGACCGGGGAAAAAAGACAAATGAAAAGGAGCGTTGATGATGGCAAAATTTTCAGAAATTTTCCGAAAACTGGATCCTTCTGAATACAACAATTACCCGTTCATGCTGGCGGTAAAGAAAGAAGATGAAGATTGTTTTTATCCAATCTATAAGAACAGGAAATCCCAATTTGTTGATCGTGCATTCATTACAATCTCGGGCGGTTTGTCCCAAGCTCCGGAAAATCCTGCCGCTCCTTTGCGCCGTCCTGATCCTAGCGGAGAAACAGTTTATCACTCGCAAGATTCTTATATATATACTGTCCCTTTTATCAGACCTGTCGCTCGCCGGGATGAAACCTATGAATACTGGGTTTTGAAGGGAGAGCCGTCTGTTTCCTTGAGGCTGTTTAGCGCCGCGACTAAAAGCATTAATTGTGCGTTGGAGTATACTGAAAGCGAAGAAGGTTCAGTAGAGGTGTGGCAGACAGATTTGGATAGCATTCTGTGTGATGTTCAACCTGACGATCCACAAGAGGCGGTCGGCTTCATTAAGAATGCCGAGGCTTTTTTGACCTTCCTTTTGGCTGATAAGACAACCTATGAAGATTTGAAAGAAATTCTATGCGCGTTGTTTAACGCAGCTGTTGATTTGAAAGAGGCAATGGAAGAAATCGAAGGCAGTTATTATGCCAATTATGACTTTGACACCAATGAACCGGGAGATGATAATAAAAGAACTTATCTGACGATTAATAATTTGATTTATTTCGGCATAGATAGTTGGAATGAGACATTTGCTCTTCTGGGTAAAATAAGCAATTTTGACTTTGGCAAGCAATTTGCATACTGTGATATAGCCGGTCGTCAGGACCATATTGCGGCTTTGGGAGATATTCTTTCTCAAAGAAGCAATTGTTTGTTTTATCTAAAATGGAAAGAACTGTTCACATGGTACAGCAATCGAATGCAGGCAGCTTCTTTCAATATGGTAATTCGCGATATAGAATCTCAAATACAGAATGGGAAATTCCCCGAGTGGAATGATTTTCTGTCGTTATGCGCTTTTGATATGTCACAGACAACGGACAACTACAGTTTTCTGGTCGAAAATACCAATAATAATTGTTGGGTGTGGAAATCATATTCCTTGCAATCATGTCAAGACACCAAGTGCAATTTTTACAACGGCGCATGTTTATGTTCAGAGCATAGACAAACTTTGAAAGACCCTGGTTACAAAACACCTCGTTGGGATAAAGATACGTCTTTTTGTTACGATACGCAGGTGCCAATCATTCTGACAAATGTCTTTTTTGTGTATTCAACAAAGAAAAAGGAAATTATAGATCTTTTCAAAATCCGTTTCAGCGGGCCATCCTCGCCTGCTCAAAATAATAAAACAGCAAAAGAAAAAATTAAGACAATTAGAGAAGAGACTCTGAAGGATCTTGATTTCAATTTCAGTATTATTGCCAGAGCCATTCGAGTTTTCTGCGAAAATGTCCTGCTGGCACTGTATAAAATCGGTCGTGTTCCCGGACAAACTACCTATTGCACAGATAGCAGCGGAACCCGTAAATATTGTCACTTTCCAAAACCGCCACCGCCGTTTTATTACTATATGGGAATAAAGGATCAGGATCGAATCGAGAGTTCAGCTATTCGAACGGTAGATCGTAACGGGAAAATCATTCAAGCTACCGCTAATGCATACAAAGACCCAGATCATCAATTATCGTGTCAACAGGATATTGTTGATCTGTTTGAGATTGCCAATCCGGAAATGCATGCCACCGGAGATACGCCTGATTTTGATAAATATGAAGAAATCCTTGACAAGATAAAGGCGATTTCAAAGGAAGTTTTATACCTGTTGAAAAAAAAAGCGGCACAGAATAATCAGACAACATAATCCATTTGCAAATTTAGAGATCTAAAATAATTTGCTTGTCATATTCAATTCGATTTATGCTGCCTCTTTATGTCAGCAAAAGAGATGCCCATTTTTTTCAGATAACGCGAAAGTTTCTGTGCATCGTTGTTGCTGTGCCCGTATAATTTCCGGCCGGCTTCGGATATATTTGTTGAATGCAAACAGACTTGAATGATATAATACAGCTTTTTTAATTCAAGAGGTTCCATTTTCAGGGAATAGTCATCCCCCAACAGTTGTTTGGCCTGACATTCAATCTGACTTGAATCATCCGTTTCTTTTTTATTATCCGTTTCATGACGGGGTATCGAAACCTTCTGACGGATTCTGCTGATTTCCTGTTCGATCACGCTCGGTGAGATATAGGGCCCCTCGGATAAGGTTGCTGCCCGGTGCAGCACCTTGTTGAACTCGCGGAAGTTGCCCGGCCAGGAATAGCTTTTGGCGAAATCAAGAAAAACTTTTCTTGCTTTTTCCGTCATCCCCTTTTTATTATTGGACAGTTCCTTGTCAAGATTCGGTTCAATATCATCGGGGCGTTCTGCAAGGCCGGGCAGACGGAATTCCCAAATATTGATCCGTTCCAGCAGGTCCAGCCGGAAGCTGCCGTCTGAAATATCTTTTCGGAGATCATGGTTAGTCCCGCAAATGAGCTGGAAACTGCAATTCACTATTTTTTCTGAATCTCCAACCCGGTAAAATGACTTTTTCTCGATGGCAGTCAGGAGTTTCGCCTGGATCTCCGGAGACAGATCTCCAATTTCATCCAAGAAAAGAACACCACCGTTGGCGGCTTCCAAAAATCCGACCCGATCCTCGACGGCTCCGCTGAAGGCACCTTTTTTGTGCCCGAAAAGTTCGCTGGCAGCCAGATTCGGATCCAATGTCGCACAATTCAAAGCGACAAATTCTCCGGATACCTTCCCTTTGGCTTTCTTTTGATCATAAATCAGTTCTGCCAGTTTTGATTTTCCTGCGCCGGTCGGTCCGGTCAGGAGGATGGGATCGTCCGACCTTTCTATAATATAAGCAATTTCCTGAATCAGGCGATTGTATGATTCATCTCTGGTTTCAATGCCATCCTTCAATTTTTCGAGAATACTGGCGGGTTCCTGAATAAAGCGATTAACGACCTGTTTGTATTTCTCCTCCGCCAGATCAATGATTCTGTAACCTCCGTCAGGCAGGGTCTGAATAAGTTTTCCCGGAAGATGGCGTGATTCCATCAGCAGAAATAAGGAAATCTGCTCAATATGGGTTCCAGAAGAAGTATGGATGAAAAGGTCTGCATCGTGCGGGATCTCTTTCCAAATTTTATCGCTCCATTTCCGGAAAGCCGTAAATACTTCTTCCAAATTCCATGGATCCGCCAATGGCATCCCGGTCTCCCAGTGAAGCGCGGTATTCGGAGATGAAGCTTTGACGGCATCCGCTATCTGTTTTTGTATGGTATGGAATTTTGTTTCATAATCCTCTTGGGGATCGTTTTGGTTTTCACCTCTGAACATTTCAGGGTAACCGAAGATATAATATTGATCGAAATGGAGATCCTGGAGCTGTGCCAGGCATACCGAAGGCCGTTTCTCTGTTCCCTGGTTGTTTTCAGGAGAATTTTCATAGCCGTCCCGCTTGGGGGTCAGCAACTAAACTACGATATTCATTTATCATCTCCGTTAATTTTATTTATTGAATACAATATATATTTATTGTTTTCGATAAGTCATAATATACTTCATTTTTCCTGAAAAAGCAAGTCCTGTGAGTGAAAAAAGTTTTTTTGAGCGAAGAATTGCGAAACGGAAGATCATTTTCAGAATGTTGGCACGGCTTTTGCTAAATACCGATTTGCCATAGAAAAAAGGCGTGTTCATTGAAAATCGATTTAACCCGGAAAACTGCCGGATCCGCCGGCAGCTCCGATACAACTTCATTCCTGAAGGAGGAATGTTATGTCCAACATCAGTTCCGATCCCGGTGACTGGATCAATCTGATCAGAGACATCATCATCATCATCTCCAAGTGATGATAATGTCGTTCTGACCTCGCTCAGGGAAAACTGCCGGATCCGCCGGCAGCTCCCTTCAACCTTTCAGGAGACAGAAATTTCGATAATGACTGACGATTGTCTGGCTGGCGATGTCCTTCGCGGGATCGCCGCACTCATCGACATCATCGTCGGTGAATAAAACTGGTGTCGCGTCAGACAGGATGGGCCTGTCTGACACCCTTTAACCGTTCAACCCGGCCAAGCCGGAGAAAGAGGTGTCCTTATGTTCACACTTCTCGCATCGACGCTCACAGTGGGCGCAGTCAAAATTTCCACCCCGACCCTGATCTGGGCGGGAGCCGAGATCGCCAAGGCGGTCTACAATGCATCCAAGGAGGACTGAAACAATGTCCTTCTCCACCATCAAACCGGCCGTGGCCCCTGTTGGGGCCCGGTTTTTTCGGCGGCGTCTTCGGATTGCCGGTTATCCGCCTGTTCTTATCTTTCAACCTCAAACCGAGAAGGAGGCAATACTGTGAACAGTATCTTTGCCGGTCCGATCACCATTGAGATCGAATTTCCCGGCGGCATCGTGATCCGATGACCGCGTTTCCGTCCGTTTTTTCCCTCGCAGCCCATAGGAGGCGGCCGTGAACCTGAACATCATCAAAGATGTTCTTAAACAGTTGAATGTGCCATTGGAGCCTGAGAACGGCTCCATCGCATTCGACCATCCTGCTTGTCCTGGTATGATCCGGTGTATTGTGTCATGGGAGCTGAAAGATGATCTGGTGATGTTCGTCGCCAACCATGATTTGACACTCCCGAAAAATATTTCCGAGGAGGCATTCGCAAAAATGCTGAATGACTCCAATTACAAAAGCTGGCGCGGCAGCCTGGAATTCGATGGGGAAGATACCCTCATTTACCGGTCTGCCACCTTCCTGCCGTCCGATGAAACGGCGGAGGGCTGCGTCTTCAGTTTTGCCCTTAAAGACTTTTTGAAACAGGCCAGGGTGCGGATCGAAAAGATCCGGATCCGGCTGGCATCTTTCGATCGGAAGGAAACGTCGGCGGTTTCTGCCGAGGAAGCCGACCGTTTCTTTGCCGATCACATTGCGGCTATGGAGAAAGAGCTGGATGCTCTTTATTCGTCCTCTTGTACAATTCCGGGAAAAGAAAGGTCGGAACGTATCCTGAATACGGAACATCTGATCCGGCTTTTCCAGGCAAACCTGTCCGGGAATGACCGCCCCGGACAGCGATTCGACCGGTCAAACTTCAAAAAACGGAGGTGAGCACATGGGTGCTGCGGATTTTTTGTGCGGACTTGCTGAATTGGCGATCTGCATGGGCGGAGACTGGGCATTGGAAAAACTCGGAGCCGAACCGGGTGACGAGGGGACGCTGACCGAGCAGATGATGAACCGGCGGGACCACTCCTGCAACATATTGCAGGCGGCGACTGGTGATGACATGCACAGTCTTTTGCCGGGAACGGTGGTTTACTGCAATCTGGCTGGGGGCTTGGCGGAACACGCCGGAATCTGCATCGGCCGTCAGATCGTGCATCTGGATGGTTCCGGGGATATCATCTGCACCTCGCCGAAAACCTTTCTGGCGCGTAAGAACGGCAGCTGTCTTGCCGTGAATATCTATTACGCCGCGACGGGAAAATGCCAGCCGCTGGCCGATCCGGCCATTGCCCGCCGCGCGAAAGCGAAAGCAGGGAGTCACCAGCGTTATTCGCTGTGGAGCGATAACTGCCTGGGGTTCACTCTGGGCTGTATCACAGGGAATTTCAACCACCATCAGAATTTCCGGCTGGGCGAGATCGAATCGGCCATATCGGACCATTTCGGTACCAACGATTGGGATTGGCGAAGCTGGAGGTTTTGAATGGCAGTCGATTCGCGGATGACAAAAAATGACAGCCCCCTTGCTGTAGATTATGGGGCTTTTCATGATACCACTATTGACGAACTTAAAAACTTCATTTCCGTCAAATTTGACGCCACACATATTTCGAATCCGGAAATAAGCGTCATACTGAAGAAATTTGACGTCTCGGGTCTTCCGGCATATCTGATCGTTCAAAGCAGATAAAAATACAGTGACGGATAAATGACGGATCCGGAAAACCATCGGTTTCTGTCCGATTATTATCAAAAATGTTTTCCGCGAGCGAGGAACTGCCGCAGGGCAAAGGGATGATCCTGGTCGTAGATGACCACGAAACCATCTGGTAGAAGAAATTTAAGAGATAATTTTTATCTCCAGCCGTCCCAGCACCGCCACCGCCATGTTTCACCGAATATCTGATCGATCACTTCGTCGACCTGCTTGATATCAAGGGTGAATGACCGGTCGAAATTCCCGGTAAGACAGCCGATCGTAAATCCGTGACAATTTCTCCATGCGGGATTGTAATCGACCCTTTGCCCGATCATAGATTTTGCTCTTGCCGCGGCTTCCGCATCTGCCAGCGGCTCGTCTTTTCCGGCTGCGGCATAATAAACATTTACTGCCGGATTGCTGCCGTTATGTCTTTGGACAAATGTCCGGGGACTTGTGCACACGATGATCCCGTCTCCGTCTAGATGAACGATTTTGTCGCCCAGGGCAATACCGCTGTGTTCGAAGACGAAATCCAGTTTACAATAGACCGGCGTTCCCATGGCCAATACCGACAGATCGTCACCTGCGATGGAATTCAATATTCCCGGAGAACGGTCCCGTGCAATCCGTTCTTCGGCCCTCTTGACGTTCCGGCTTATTGCACCCGGCCCATCGCCTCCTCCGACAGGACAGCTGTCTTCTATCAGTTCTTTGAGAAAATTGAAAATCCCCATACAGTCACCTTGATTTTTCAACAGTGTCTTGTGATTCCATAGTATAACACCGTTTTTGCAAAAAAACAAGACTTCTGTCATCATTTCCTCTGGGGTCGTGGCTCCAGCGGGCACCGGTCAAGTAATCGAGAAGGTCCTGACGCTGCAGATTGCCCGATTCCAGGTCTTCGAACATCTTGTTGAAGATCGGACCGGGTACCATTTCCGGCAATTGGAACATCAGATGTTCCGGTCCATCGCTCGTTACCGCTATGCCCGTGATTTCCTCTGTCGGGATCATCCTGGCATGATATTCTTTTTTGAGCTCATCACCAGGGTGCAGAAAGGTGGTCTGATTGTCGAATTCCCCTTTGTCCGGCGCAAATACACTGTAACAGATGTTTTCTTCGTTCCGGACTGTGATGGCGCCGTCGCCTACCTGGAAGAAGCCGCAGCGTTCCTTTCCCCACACGGCAAACGCGATCGTGAAATCGAATTCGGATTCGGGACATTGGAACTTTTCCGCCAGTTCGATCTTCTGCTGACAGACGGTGCGGATCATGATTTTGCAGAAACGAGACCAACGGCGGTCGTTCCAGCGCTCGCAGTCCAGGATGGAAAAAAGCAGGCCGTCCATCACGGCACACTGGCTGCGGAAAGCTTTCACCGCGGCCTGAGCGCCGAAATGGGAATAGCGGGCGCTGCCGCGTCCGTCGCAGACGATCAGGCATGGACGCGGCGAGAACCACACTCCGGACGCATCCTGACAGGGGATCTCCCTGCGGATGTGTCCGTTGCCGGGAACCGAAACAGCGAATCCCCGGAAATCACTCATTTGCCTTCCTCCAGCATCGGGGTCCCGGCGAGGTCGGCCCAGGAATTCACGTTGCCGAGCACGACGGCATCCTGCTGCGCCACGGAACTGGCGGAAACACTCTTGAGCGAATCGGTCAGCCATTTGAAGAACTCCTTGAAGCAGAGACCTTTGAGCTTGACCGGACCGGGATGTTCGGGGAGGATCTCGCGCAGGGTGTCGAAATCGGCCTCGTCGCCGATGCCGATACCGATGTACTGCAGGCGTTTTTCTTCGCCGAGCTGTTTCATGGAAGCGGCGGCGCTTTTCCAGTCGTCGTTGGGACAGCCGTCGGTCATGAGGATGATCCAGGGTTTGTAGCTGGAAATGCCTTTGCTCTTGTAGAGACGGCGTCGGGCCTTGAGCTCGGAATCGGCGAGCCGAAGGGCTTCGCCCAGCGGGGTGGAGCCGTTGGCATCGAGTTCGGGCGGATTGTCGTTGACCACGTTCACGGGAGCGAACGGAGCGGCGATCTCGGCATTGCCGCCGAAGGTGATGACTTCCAGTTCCACGCTCATGCTGGCGGTCTCGTCGTCGCTGGTTTCGCGCAGGAACTGGTTCAGGCCTTCCTGGAGTTCGCGGAGAGGCGCACCGGACATGCTGCCGGAGACATCCAGCATCAGGATGACCGGGCAGCGGGGAGCGGGATTGGTGACATCAAGGGCGGTTTCTTCTGCGTAGTCGTTCATACTACTTTTTCCTTTCGTTTGACTTTTTCGGGCAGGATTGCCCGTTGGTTTTTATTTTTGCTTTTACGCATGACGTCGATAAAATTTTCGAGTTCGGATTTGAGTTCGCCGAGCATGGGGCGCTTCAGCGGCTCGTGGTGGCCGTCCACGAACATGCGGATGAAGAGATGCTTCAAGCCGGGCGTGAGCCAGCTCACTGATTTGTACCATCCGACGGGCAGGCGGACGCCGTCCCGGCGGGCGAGGGGGCATTTGCCGGATTTGAGGTTTTCGACCGGATCACCGCCGCCGCATTGGGCGTAGGGATGCAGACCGCTCATCAGGATCATGTAGACCACGACGGCGAGGCTGAAGCGGACCTGTTCCGGTGTGCGCTCGCGGTTGAAGAGTTCCGGGTGGAAGAGCAGTTCGGGCGCGGTGTATTCCGGGGTGAACGTGCGGGTGAGGAACGTATTCTGATCGTCGCCCGCGCCGGGGATCTGGAAACTGTCGCAGTCGATGAGGCGGATCCGCCCGAAGGAATCGACCAGGAAGTTGTCCGGGTTGAAGTCGTTGACCAGCACGCGGTGGCGTGCGAGCATCTGGACGGCGTTGACGAGGTTGAGCGCGACGCAGGTCACGCTCAGGCGGTCCCAGCCGGGGAAGAAGCGTCTGACCTGGCAGGGAGCATAAAGTGCACGCAGAGTCCGGCCGGAATTTTTTCGCATGACGAAACCGATGACCTGTTTTTTCTCATCGAAAACGGACATCAGGGGCCAGGCGAGGAAATCAGCCTTGCGGCATTCCTCCAGGGCGAGCATGGCATTCAGCCGGTCGCGGAAAGCGGCCAGCTTCCGGGGGTCGCGCAGCGTATCGTCTTTGCAGATCTTGATCAGAAACGCGGGATTTTTCCGGAAGGTGTAAACGATGCCTTCGCCGCCGTGGGCCAGCACATCGGATTTCTTCAATGCTAGCGCCGCGCCGGTCGGATCATAGACCGTGCGGTCGCGGTCCGGCGAGGGCCTGGCCAGAGCCAGCCAGTCCGCACCGGTCGGCGCAGCTTGGGGACGCCGCCGGTGAGTCCGGACCGGATGACCCGTGCTGGCCGTGGTGTTGAGACGGACGAAAATCTGCTGCAGAAAACTCGTCATTGAGCGGTTTCTTCCTGCTCTTCGTTTTCTTCGTTTTCGGATTCATCTTTCAGGTCGTAACCGAGCCATTCGAAAGAGCCGAACTTCTTTTCCAGAGCCGCATCGACGGAGGAGGCATCGGCGACACCGAGGCATTTCAGGACAAAAGTTCTGGTGGAGGGGAAACGCTCCTCTTCCACGGCTATTCTGGCGGCGAAATCGACCTCATGGGAGCCGACGGCGATCCGGTTTTTTCCAGCGACCTTGATTTTCTCGGCGCCGTGCATTTTGAGGAAATCGGCCAGCTCCATGTATTCGGGCTCCTTTTCCGCATTGAGGGAAATGATCTGGGTACCGGTGAGAATGCCGTAATACTTTTTGCCGTCCGCCCGGCAGTATGCCGTTGCGCCAGGTCTCAGGTATTTGACCGTCACGGTTTCGCGCAGGTCCTCCTTGAGTTCGTTCCAGGCATCGCCGATGTCATCGAACAGCTGTTTGGTCGCATCGCCGAGAAAATCCACAAATTCTTCAAAATCACTCATTTTTCAATACTCCTTTTGAGTTAAGTTTATTGCCACCATTGCGGCTCTTTGAAATACCAGATAACCAATGCCACGACCAGAATTCCAACCAGAATATGCATTTCAAACTCTCCAGGTCGAGATTTTGACCATTTTGACCTTGCATTTCGGGCAGACCGGAGGCTCCTGGCCGGATCCGAACAATGCCGGAAAGCAGGTGTGGATCCATGGACTTGGCCGTTCCGTAGTTGTTGTTTCCTTCCCGCATTTTGGACATTTCCAAATGGTTGTCCGGCTCGGCACTCGAACAAAAGAACTCATGCGCACACCTCCTGGAGTTTGAAAGCACAGTCCTGGATGGCGGACTGGAAATCGCCGATCTTGTCGTTGACCTCATAAAGAGCATCCGACGAACCGGAATCATCGGTTTCCCAGAGGCTGTCATCGATCGTCAGTTCGGGAACAGCCGGAACGATTTCGGACTGGCCGAGTTTTGCGGCGATTTTGCCGAGATCATCATGCAGGGACCTGACAAAGCGCCACTGAAGCTGCATTTCCTCGATGACCTTGCGTTTGTTCGGGGTCATCTCATCGGGATCATCCTTGCTGACGCAATTGAGCATTTTCTGCATGATCTCGAAGCTGTGTCCGGTGGCATCGAAATCCAGCGCCACCAGTGCCCAGAGTTCCTGGTTCAGGATGTTCTTTTCCTTTTCTGTCATTTTGACTTTCTCCTTTCATTTGTTTCATGCTTTTATACGTATCAAGCATGGTGTTTCTGTTGTGAAAAACGAAAAAAAATCCAAATTTATGTCAATTATACCATGCGGCCTCTGTCATTTTTTGTCAGAGCAGATCCATTTCAATGTTTTCTGTTGAGATAACAACATATATCTGACACAAATGATATCGGCCAGATAATTGCCAGGATCACGACCATTACGTTGAACAGCTTTTGAGGGGACCAGCCTATCTCAGCTGCTCTACGTTCTGTGTATTGATCACAGCCATTTCGTTCTATGAATGTTGTAATAAATCCATAAAGGGCAGCGAACGCAAAATACAAAATGAGGATATTCATTTACGCCTTCCTCCTTCTTTCAACAGTTTGCCCGACCTGATTACCATTAGAAACCGTCCTTCCCGGTGTCCTGCAGATACTGTGCCATGTCCTGGCGGTAGAACCCGAAAATGAGAGATTCGATCTCGCGGTCAAATTCACCGTTGTCGCGGACGTATTTATAAAGAGGCAGGAGCGATTTGCAGCAGGTGACCGAATCGAAGAAATACATTTTGGTGTTTTCGGTTGCCGCCTGTTCATTTTCCCGGAACTCGACCATTTTTTCCTGCCACATGGATCCGTCAATGGAAAATTCCGGAACGGGTTTCACCAGCTGCTTGAGGTCGGAATCGGTCGATGCCAGAATATCGATGACCATGTGCAGCCGCTGGATCCGCCGGATGATTTCTTCGTAACAGCAGATGATCCGCCACTGGGTCGGGTCATATTCTTCGGCATTATATTCGGGACGGTCGAGCACTCTTTCGCGGTAAGACTTTTCCTCGCAGTTGATCCGCATATACTCGATATAAATTTCATGCCGGGTGAACCGGAAACCGGTGAGGACCTGGATCTTGGATTTATCGCCCCAGAACGTGATCGACTGCAGCGAGCCGTCGCCTTTGCTGTGCTGTTGAAAATGACGGAACCGGGTGTCAAGTGTTTCCATGATTTGTCCTCCCTTTGGGTTGATGGTTGCCGGAGAATATAAGGACCGAGGTGTGACATTTTCCGTCATATCAGAAGGTTTTCGTCCGTAAAATTGCAAAATATCCGATCCCGGGGACGGTTTTTCATATGCTGTCCCGGCAGCGGCGGGATGCTGTCTGTAATTGATTTCCATTGTGACTCCTTTTTTCGCGGTTCTGCCTATAGTATAATCCATGCGGTCTGACATTTTTTGTCATTGGAATTTGACATGGTCCGGATTTTGTGGTATATTATTGAAAAATGAGGAGAAAAAATTATGCCGGTAAGCAAAAAACAGCTGATGCGCCTGATCAAGTTCGTGGCGGAAATGCGGAAGAATGCCTATCCGAATGCCTCTACATTCGCGCGCAAACTCCGGGAAATGGACCTGAACGAAAATCTCAACATTTCCTGCTCGGAACGCACGATCATGCGCGATCTTGACACTCTGCGGAACGATTTCGATGCCCCGATCGTTTTTTCGCCGGAACATAACGGTTACTGCCTGACCAATCAATACTGGGAATTCAAAGTGCCATTTCTGGACGATGAAATGGTGATGTCCGCCATGCTCGGAGCGCAGCTGGCGGAAAAAATCATGCCGTCGCCGGTCCGGGAACGGATCCGCGACGCCGTGGACAATTCCATCGCGGACAACAATTCCGAACTGCTGGACCGGACTTACATCGAAACGCTGCTGATCGCTTCGGGCGCAAAGACCAGCATCACGCCGGAGATATTCGGCACGGTCTTTCAGGCATGGCGGGAGCGCCGGACGCTTCATCTGACCTACCGGAAAGGCAGCACCGGCGAGGTCACGGAACGGGATTTCGAACCGCATATCATCGCCTACCACAAAGGGAACTGGTATATGAAAGGCGTGAACATTGCAGACGACCAGGTGATCGTGCTGGCGGTCTTCCGGATCGAACGGGCGGAAATCACGCAATTCGAGTTCAAAATCCGCAAAGACATTTTGGAACAGACACGCCGGGAAGGTCTCTTCGATTATCCGAAAATCGAGAACATCCGGGTGAAATGTTCCAAGGATATCGCCTATTATCTTCACGAGCAGCGCAAGGCGAAGAAACTCGGCATCACGCCGCAGGAGGACGGTTCGCTGATCGTGGTGCTTCCGCCATCGCCGGAGCAGGAAGCGGTCCGCTGGATCCTGGGCGAAGGCGGCAATGTCGAGGTCTTGGAACCGCAATGGCTGCGGGAAAAGATCTGCACTTTGGCCCAAAAAACAGTGGAGATCAACCGGGTCTGACATAAAATGACAGACCCAATTCCTTATATTCCACAGCATCGGCAAGGCAGGTGTATACGTAACCCCGTAATGAAAGGTGTCGAAAATGGGATTTCTTGAGTCCTTCGTAAAAAATGTGTTTTGCGACATTGTCAAGCCGCGTATCGGTTCGGTCGTCAAAGTTGATCTGGTCGGCAAAGAGTTATTCAATTCTCTTGCCGGTCGTAATGTTTGTCATACAGGGGTTTATATCGGGAATGATGAAATCGTGGAAGTCGCCAATATTGATGGAACGGCAACGGTCCGTATTGTTTCTGCCGAAGAATTTATTGAAGGGGATGATTGTTTCAGCCGGACGGGAACATTTATATACGTGGCCTGCAAACAGGATCGTAACGGGAAATGTACAGCCATGGGCAGTAAAGATGTTGCCGACCGGGCCAGAACAGCGGTCAACGAGACCAGCGAATACAGCCTCTTGTTCAACAATTGCCATATGTTTACCCAATATTGCATTACCGGAAAACGAAATGGGCTCGGACCGCTTCTGTCTGACGTTGAAATGGCTCTGGAGAAAAAATTCATTGAGCACCGCTATGAACGGCTGAAAGATATGTGGCGTTCCACCGGCGAAAGCAGAGGGAGCAATCCTTGTTTTGTGGATGATGATGAGGATTAAGGCGTTGCTGTTAACTCTTCATTCGATGAAATAAAAACGTTCTGTTCCAATATGGGTCGAAAAACCGATCTGACCCTTCGGCTTTTTGTTCATCATGGTGGAAATCAAAACTGTTTTGTGCAGCAAATCAAGTTCGACTGCAACTTGTCCATGGTATCGGCAATCCGTGCTCAATTGCCGATACCATGGCAATATAATCTCAAACACTGTAAAAGTCAAGATATCTTGGACCGTAAAAATGAAAATTATCCGGAATTTATCCGGAAAATCCGTAATCGGTCAGCCCGGTCGGGGAGAAATCTTGAAGCATGGTCCGGGGGACACTGCTTTCCTGCGATTTACGGACTTGACGGACATTACGGACCTGACGGACGATTGCGCGGGAACCGGACTTACGACGCGAGAGGGCAGGAATATCTTTTTACCGGGATTTCGCGTCATGCCTTGTCTGCCGCGGTGTCCGGCCCGTCCGGCAAAAGTCCGCGGAAACCCCGGCATTATGCACCATGCCGCTGTTTTCCGGCTCTGCCGCCAACTTGAACCCCCGTAACAGTTTCCGCCGCCCATGCGCAGGAACGTTTTGACAGCTGTCGGCCGAAGTGGCGCAGAGCCGGTGAACCGGATACGTCCCGTCAGAAAGAGATCCGTGTTTTCCGGGAAGGACAGTTTTACATCATCCAGGTGAGGACCGGAATGTTTCCGATGTCTCCGCCGGTGTGGTTTGCGAAGAAAAACCTGAGACCGGATCAGACCGGCTGGCTGGAAGACGCCGTCAGGTCAGCAGCTGATATTCGTCCGCAGTGAGTTCACGCATTTCGCCGGGCTGGAGGGAATCATCCAGAGCCAGCGGCCCGATTTTCACCCGTTTGAGGAAAATCACCTCTTTGCCGACCTTCTGGCACATCCTTTTGACCTGATGGAATTTGCCTTCGGCGATTTCGATGAAGACTTTTTTCGGATCGTCAGTGATTTCCAGAACCGCGGGCTGGGCTGTGAAATCCTGAAATTCCATTCCGGCGCGGAATTTTTCGATATCTCCGGGCTCCGCCGGACGGTCCAGTTCGGCATAATAACGCTTCATGATTTTTTTCTTCGGAGACATCAGGGCATGGTCGAATTGTCCGTCGTTGGTGAGCAGAAGCAGTCCTTCGGTATCCTTGTCCAGGCGTCCGACAGGAAACACGCGAAAATGTTTCCATTCCTCGGGGACGAGGTCAACGACCACGGGATCATGTTTATCTTCGGTGGCGCTCAGATATCCGGCGGGTTTGTTGAGCATGAGATAAATGAATTTCCGGTATGGGATGAGTTTGCCGTTGAGCCTGACTTCATCGGTCTCACAGACCTGAAAATCAGCCGACGGTGGAACAGAGCCGTTCACCGTGACCGCGCGGTAACGGATCAGTTTCCTGATCTCGCTGCGGCTGCGGGCCGCGGAATCCGAAATGAATTTGTCCAGTCTCATAAGGCTCCCTGATATCTGATGCCGGAAAAATATATCCGGGAAAGACGAAAAAGCAAGTGAAAAATCAAAAAAGGGTGAATGGGAAAGAGCCCGGACAGAACAGCCTGCCATTTTTCCATGATTCATCGGCGGGAAGGCGGTCCGTTTCTATAAAATATAATAGAATATTTGATTTTCTCCTTGAAAACAGACCGAAGCCGTGATAAATTATAGTTTATGGAAAAGTATTTGAAATTCTATCCGGTATTCAGGTGCAGAGTGTTTTTTTCTAAACGGAAGACAACCATCAAATCAATACTGACGCTTCTGGCGGCGGGCGGGGTATTGTTGTCTCTTCACGGAGGGGTGATCGGGGGGTCCGGCGGCCTCGGCATAACGGGTCTTGGCGGCGTAAACAATATGAAAGATTCTTTTCAACTGCCTCAGATCGGTTCGTTGAACCGGGAAGACATCGATATGAGTGCGGACACCTATGAATACATCGGGTCCAATCTGATTGCACGAGGTCATGCGGTGATCAAAGTGAAAAATCTTCAGATCACCGCGGATGCGATCACGGTCAATCTGCTGTCCAAAGACCTGGAGGCGGCGGGGAATGTGACCTTTGCGACACAAGTGTCGCAGAAACGGAATCTGACACCGGAAGAATATGAAAAACTGATGGAGCAGCCGGCATACAAGGTCATAGCAGAGGGGATCAATACCAAACCGGACGGGAATCAGACGATCCAGGCGACTGTGATCTCGAACTGTGCGTATCTGTCGGCGGAACGGGCTTCGGGGAGCATGGAAACGGGCGCGTTCCAGTTCCGGAATTTCTTCATCAAAGCGGGTTACATGTATTTCCGCGGATTTCTGGCGGAACGTTATCCGAACGGGACGATCAAGATGTTCGATTCGCGGATGACGACGTGCGAATATGAGTTGGATTCGAATGCCCACTACGGGATCAAGTCATCGGTGATGACGCTGAAACCGAGGGAAGCGAATCGGAGCATTCATAACTACAATCCGGACCAGGGCGAGCACAGTCTGCTGATGCTGAGCGATTTCATCAATGTGTGGAATGTGCCGGTTTTCTGGCTGCCGGCGCTGTATAAACCGGCGGATTCCAATTCTTTCGGCATACGGTTTGAATTCGGCAAAGATTCGGACTGGGGATATTATCTGCGGACCCTGAAGGAATTTGACATTATCGAAGAACCCGCCGTGATCCGGGCGGGATTGATGGTGGATTATTATTCTGACCGCGGGTTGGGACTGGGCGCCTCGGTCGATATTCTGACCGCCAATTCGAAAACGGAATTTTTCGCCTATTATCTGCGTGACCGCAAACCTTACAATTATTGGGATGAAAAACGGAATAAAGTTGAAGACGGCTGGGATAAACAGGATTGGTTTGCGCAATACGGCCGTTATGAACTGCCGAATGACCGCTATGAATTCCGTCTGGCGAATCTGACCCATCTGACGCCGCGGCTGGATTTTCGCGGAGTCGTGGATGTGATCAGCGATTTTAATTTTCTCGAAGATTTTTTTGAGATGCGTTATAACCAGAATGTCCAGCCGCCGTCTTATGCTGCAGTGGAATATCAGGGCGAACATTTTTCCGCCACGCTGCAGACGACTTTCCGGGTAAACGATTTTTTCACCACGATGGAACGTTTGCCGGAACTGCGGATCGATATCTTCCGTCAGGAGCTTTTCAAAAATATCTATTACCAGGGTGAAACCTCGGCCGGATACTACCGTACCAAGTGGAGGGAATATGATTTTCCCAGGGGGATGAATCCCAATCTGAATATTTACAACCTGCTGGCCAAAGAAAATCAGCTCTATCGGTGGAATTATATTCGCAATCGATTCGGCACTTCCAATAAATATGGGGCTTCAAAATATCTGACGGAGGTGGATCCGGAAGCCTTTGCAGGATATTTCGAGGACCCGAAAAATTATTCATCCTATCGGTTCGATACTCTTCACGCTCTGTATTATCCGTTCCAGCTCTTCGGTTTCCTGAATTTGATCCCCCGAGCGGTGGGCAGATTCACCGCCTATTCCGATTCCTCGAAAAAAGCGATGGATGTGGAAGACCTCTATACCATGTACGCGCTGGATGAAAAATACAAATGGCCCAATTATGAAATCAAAGCGGTGAATTATGATGACAAGGGCGGGGCCCGCTACCGGTTTGCTTTTGAACTGGGATTGGAGGGAAATGTCAAACTTTCCCGTGCCTGGCAGACTCCGCGCAACGCCTACTGGCAGATCGACGGACTCCGGCATGTCGCAGTTCCGTATTTCAACTTGGTCTATATCCCGAAACCCACTGAGGATTATCAGCATCTTTATTATTTCGACGAGGTCGACCAGATCGAAGAAACCGCATTTGTCCGGCTCGGCATTCAAAACCGACTGCAGACCAGGCGGAATGATTCCCTGTATCAGTGGATATCCATGGAAAATTATTGGGATTTCCATTTCAACAAGACCAAAAATTTCAATCATATCGGTGATCTCGGAACGATTTTCAGGTTTACTCCGACCAGTAAACTGTCATTTTTTACGGAATTTCTTCTGGATGTCGGCAACAACAACGATCATGATTATGAGGTTTACCGCGGAAAGCATAATGTGGGCCGGCCGGGTCTGAGCTGGAAGCTGATCAACAAATTCAATGCCGGTTTCAGTTATAAATTCGCGACGGACTGGATCTTTACACTCAACTATAACTATTCCGATGCTTACGCCCAGCGGACTATATATTCCATGGGCAGCACCTTGGCCATGGTCAATGCCACATCATCTTTCAAAAGTTATATGTCACGGGAACAGACCATCAACGGCACTCTTTCTTTTCCCACTTTCGACAAACGCCTGAAGGGGCGTATTTTTGCTTCTTATGACATCGATGAAGATCTGATCGACGCTCTGGGGGTCACTTTCCGCCGCGATTTCCACTGCTGGTATCTGGTTTTGGCCACTGGTATCGCCAACGACAGAGAATATCATAACGAAAAAAAGCGGTGGCGCAAGCAATGGTCTCCATTCCTGTCGGTCACGGTCGGCATTTCCGCCATGCCCGGCCTGGCTTATTCTTCGAACTTTGAGCGGGACATTTACGATTAACCGGTTTCCTGTGCCGTCTGACTTGTGCTTGCAAAAACCCCATCCGTTTATGCCGGTTGTGTCTTGGGTGTGACAAATTGACACACTCAATCATTCCTTTCTCCTTGAGATTTCAGGTTGGCACAAAAATTGCTCAATTGGATTTGAAGAAGTCAAAAAAATAAACAAAGGAGAAGTGACCATGGATATGGAAAAACTTACCAACAAATCCCGTGAAGCAATGCTGAAAGCTCAGGAAACGGCTTTGGAATTCGGACATCAGGAGATCCGGCCGGAGCATCTGCTATATGCTTTGATGAATCAGGAAAAGGGCCTCATCCCTTCCCTGCTGAAAAAAATGAATGTCGATCTGGATCTGACCCGGGAAAAAACCGAGCAGGCTCTGCGTTCGATCCCGTCCGTTTCCGGCCCGGGAGCGGGACAGGCTTATCCTTCGCGTGAATTCAGCAGACTGCTGGTTGCCGCGAAGAACAAAGCCGAAGCAATGAAAGATGAATATATCAGTGTGGAACATCTTTTCCTGGCGATGCTGGAAGAAGGCGGTTCCTGCGGCAAAGTGCTGACGGACTGCGGCTGCACCAAAGACAAAACCCTGATGGCTTTGAAGGAAGTCCGTGGAAATCAGCGGGTCACCAGCGAAGATCCGGAATCTTCCTTTGAAGCACTGGAAAAGTACGGACGCGATCTGACCGAAGCTGCCAGGAAAGAGAAACTCGACCCCGTGATCGGCCGTGATGACGAGATCCGGCGGACCACGCAGATCCTGGCCCGGCGCACCAAAAACAATCCGGTGCTGATCGGCGAACCCGGTGTGGGTAAAACCGCCATCGTGGAAGGGTTGGCCGTGCGGATCATTCGCGGCGATGTGCCTGAAAATCTGAAAAACAAACGGATCATCGCCCTGGATATGGGCGCACTGATCGCAGGCGCCAAATACCGCGGCGAATTCGAGGAACGTCTGAAAGCGGTCCTGAAAGAAGTTTCCAGCGCCAACGGCAGCATCATTCTGTTCATCGATGAGCTCCATACCGTGGTCGGTGCGGGTGCTTCGGAAGGTTCGATGGATGCCGGCAACCTGCTCAAACCCATGCTGGCCCGCGGTGAACTGCACTGCATCGGCGCCACCACCTTGGACGAATACCGTAAATATATTGAAAAAGACGCCGCTCTGGAACGCCGTTTCCAGTCTGTCATGGTCGAGGAGCCCAGTCTGGAAGATACCATTTCCATTCTGCGCGGACTCAAGGAACGTTATGAGCTGCATCACGGCGTGAAGATCCGTGACGGTGCGCTGGTGGCTGCGGCGACCCTTTCCAATAAATATATCACGGAACGTTTCCTGCCGGACAAGGCGATCGACCTGGTGGACGAAGCCGCCGCCAAGCTGCGGACCGAAATCGATTCCTGCCCAGTGGAGATCGATGAACTGGAGCGTCATGCCATGCGTCTGGAGATTGAACTGGCTGCCCTGAAAAAGGAAAAAGATGCCGCCAGCAAGGAACGGACTCAGATCATTGCTTCGGAACTCGCTGAATATAAAGAAAAAGCGAAGGCCCTGCGGGCCCAGTGGGAGGCGGAAAAGCAGAGTATCGCCCAGCTGCGGACCCTGCGCGAAAGTCTGGAGATCGCCAAGGCGAATCTGGCCAAAGCCGAACGCGAATACAATCTGGAAAAAGCCGCCGAACTGCGTCATGGCACGATACCCGGCATCGAAAAACAGATCGCCGCTGCGGAGAAAAAGATCAGGGAGAGCAATGCCGACGGCACCCGTCTGCTCAAAGAAGATGTGGATGAAGAAGATATAGCGCAGATCGTCAGCCGCTGGACCCGGATCCCCGTCAGCAAACTGGTCCGCACCGAACGGGAAAAACTGCTCCACCTGTCGGAAAAACTCCATCAGCGTGTGATCGGTCAGGATGAAGCCGTGGAGGCGGTTTCCGATGCCGTGCTCCGGGCCCGCGCCGGTTTGAAGGATCAGCGCCGTCCGACAGCTTCGTTCATCTTCCTCGGACCTACTGGTGTCGGCAAGACCGAACTGGCCAAAGCCCTTGCGGATGAACTCTTTGACGATGAAAACGCCATCATCCGGATCGATATGACCGAATATATGGAAAAACACAGCGTGTCGCGTTTGATCGGCGCCCCTCCGGGATACGTCGGATTTGACGAAGGCGGACAATTGACGGAAGCCGTCAGACGCCGTCCGTATTCCGTCATCCTGTTTGACGAAATCGAAAAAGCGCACCATGACGTGTTCAATATCTTCCTTCAGATCCTGGATGACGGACAATTGACGGATTCCCATGGACGAACCGTCAATTTCAAAAATACCATCATCATCATGACGTCAAATATCGGCAGCGACATGCTCCTGGAGGAAATCAAATCCAAAGCCGATCCGGAACGTCTGCGTGAGGATCTGATGGGCCGTCTGCGGGAACATTTCAAACCCGAATTCCTGAACCGGGTGGACGGGATCCTGGTGTTCCACTCTCTGCAGAAGGAACAGATTATCCAGATCCTGGATATCCAGCTGAAAGATCTGGCCCGCCGCCTGGCGGAACAGAAAGTGACGCTGGAAGTGACGGATGCCGCCCGTGCCCTGATGGCCGAAGAAGGCTACGATCCGGAATTCGGAGCCAGACCTCTGAAGCGCGAGATCGTCAACCGTCTGGAAACGCCGATTTCCAGAATGCTGATTGCCGGCGAAGTGCATGAAGACATGATCCTGACGGTCGATGCCAAAGACTCGAAGATCACTTTTCAGAGCCGTCCGGCGGAAGGAAAAATATAAATCGTAAGAAATTCTCCGGATAAACGGTTTGCAATACAGCCGCCGGAGAAGTATATTACCATTTATATTCTCGGGATTTAATAAAACAATTGAAGGGATATGCCGTATGGACAAGCAGGAAAAAAAGGATACGGAAGTGAAGATCAAGGTCGAATCTGCGGAAGAGGCCGCACAGACGGCCGAAAAGGAACAGCCAGCTCCTGAAGCTGAAAAAGTGCCCGCATCCGAAACGCCGGAAGAAAAAATAGCGAAACTGGAAAAGGCGCTGCTCGAAATGGAAGACAAGCGTCTCCGTCTGTTGGCGGAAATGGAAAATCAACGTAAGCGTGCCGTGAAAGATATGGAAGCGGTCCGTTATAACACCATGACCGATACGCTGCATCCGTTCTTCCAGGTGTTCGACCATTTTTCGATGGCGGTGGCGGCCACGGAGGCGACGACCAACATGCAGACGCTGCTGGAAGGCATGAAAATGATCCGCGGAGAATTCGACCGTGCGTTTTCCGATCTGGGGATCGAACGGATCGATGCCACGGGCCAGGATTTCGATCCGAACACGCAGGAAGCGATGTCGCAGGAAGCCTCCGACACCGTTCCTGCGGGCAAAGTGATCCGCCAATGGAGTTTCGGCTACAAAATGGGTGACCGGCTGCTGAAGCCCGCCAATGTGGTCGTCAGTTCCGGTCCGGCTGAAAAAGCGGAGGAAAAGTAAGACCTGCCGTTCATTTCAGTTGTCTTACTAGCGAAATGGGGGTATTGAATATATGGCGAAAGATTATTATCAGATATTGGGTGTGTCCAAAACCGCTACGGATGCCGAACTGAAAAAGGCTTATCGGAAGCTCGCGGTGAAATATCATCCGGACAAGAATCCCGGTGATAAAGCGGCGGAAGAGAAGTTCAAGGAGGTGTCCGAAGCCTACGACGTGCTGAGCGATCCGAAAAAACGCGCGCAGTATGACCAGTTCGGCTCGGATTATTTCCGGGGCGGCGGTCCTGGCGGCGCCGGCGGTTTCGGCGGTCAGGGGCAGGGGGGCGGCTTCCGCGATCCATACGATATTTTCAGTCAGATGTTCGGCGGCAGCGGCGGCATGGACGGAGCCGACATATTCGGCCAGATGTTCGGCGGCGGTGCCAGGCGCGGACGGAAAAGTTCCCGCGGCCAGCGCGGAGCCGACCTGGAATACCGTTTGGACATCACGTTCAGCGATGCCGTATTCGGCGCCGAAAAACGCATACGTCTGTCGAAGCATGATATCTGCACCGCATGTTCCGGCACGGGCGCGGCGGCGGGGTCATCCCGCTCCACCTGTTCCCGCTGCGGCGGCACGGGCCAGATCTCCGCGGGCGGCGGCATGTTCGGCATGTCGATGGCGCAGCCCTGTCCTTCCTGCGGCGGGACCGGAACGATCAATACCAATCCGTGTCCGAAATGTTCCGGCACGGGTCGGGTCAATGTGAACAAGGAACTGCATGTGCATATTCCCGCGGGCGTGAATACCGGTTCGAAACTGCGGATCTCGCGGGAAGGCGAGGCCGGCACCAACGGCGGCGAGCCCGGAAATCTCTTCGTGGTGATCAATGTGCTGCCCGATGCGGTGTTCACCCGTCAGGACCGTGACATCATCTGTGAGGTTCCAGTGGATTTTGCCACGGCCGCGTGCGGCGGTATCGTCGAGGTGCCGACTCTGGCCGGCCGGACCCGGCTCCGGGTCCCGGAAAAGACCCAGAGCGGTGTGATGCTCCGGCTGAAAGGCAAGGGGGTTCCGGCGCTGAAAGGCGGCGAACGCGGCGATCAGCTGGTCAGGATCGTGGTGGAAACTCCGGTGGGGCTTACCGCCCGGCAGAAAGAACTGCTGAATGCGTTCCAGACCTCTTTGAGCGATTCGAACAATCCGCGCAGGAAAGCGTATAAAGAAGAATTGGAGAAACGTTTCCCGAACTGACAGGAATGACTTATGCCCAAAAAAGAGAGAGAAAAGGAAAACGAGTCCGGCAGCCTGATCGCGCAGAACCGCAAGGCCCGCCATGATTACCAGATTCTGGAAACCATCGAGTGCGGCATTGCCCTGCGCGGCACGGAAGTGAAAAGCTGCCGGATGCGTTCGGTCGCCATGCAGGATTCCTTCGCGAAAGTGGAAAGGAATCAGATTTTTGTGTACAACATGAACATTTCGCCTTATTCGCATGGGAATATTTTCAACCATACGCCGATCCGGCCCCGCGCGCTGCTGCTCCACAAAAAGGAGATCCTGCGGATCGCCCAGCGTGTCCAGGAAAAAGGCCTGGCGCTGATTCCGCTGAAGATGTACCTGACCCGCGGCAAGATCAAAGTCGAGCTCGGAATAGCCCGGGGCAAGGCGTATGAGGACAAACGCGAAACACTGCGGAAACGGCAGGAAGATCTGGAGCTGCGCCGCGAATACAAAGTGCGCTGAGCTCAGATGAAAATCGCGAAAAATAAATTCCTGTCCAATGAAGGCGGCATGTGGGAGGTGCTGAAGATCGCCCTGCCCCTGATCCTGGCGGCGTCCGCGCATGCGGTGAATCTGCTCGCGGACCGCATCATGCTGGCACATTATTCCGATACCGCGGTGGCGGGTTCCATGGCGGCCGGCCTGACCTCGTTCACCCTCTCCTGTTTTTTCCTCGGCATCATCGGCTACACCGGCACGTTCGTGGCGCAGTATTTCGGCGCGGGTGCGCATGACCGCGTCGGCACCGCGGTCTGGCAGGGCATTTTTCTTTCCATTCTGGGCGGACTCTTTCTCGCCTCCGGCTGGTTCTGGGGCGGCTGGCTGTTCTCCCGGTTCGGACATGATCCGGCCGTAGTCCGCGAAGAGGCGGATTATTTCCGGCTGCTCTCCCTGGGCGGCATTCTCCTGCTGCTCAATTCGGCGTTCTGCGCCTTCTGGGGCGGCCGCGGCAAAACCGGCATGATCATGATTGTGAACCTGATCACGACTGCCTTGAATGTGCCGTTCAATTATGCGCTGATCTACGGTCACTGGGGCTGTCCGGAACTGGGCATTTCGGGCGCAGCCTGGGGCACCAACCTTTCCGCGCTGGTCTGCTGCCTGATCCTGGCCGGATTCTTTTTCATCCCGGCAAGTTCGCGGCGGCATTTCGGCACCTGCTCGAAAATTCTCGACTGGGAGCTTTTCAAGCGCCTGATCCGTTACGGACTGCCGAACGGGATCCAGTTCGCTCTTGACCTGGCTTCATTCAACATTTTCATCATCGTGCTGGGACGATACGGGATGGTCATCCAGGCTGGCGCCAGTATCGCTTTCGGCCTGAATTCGCTGGCTTTCACGCCCATGCTCGGCATCGGCCAGACGGTGTCCATCCTAGTCGGCCAGTGCATCGGCGCGCAGGACATCGATCATGCGAAACGTTCGGTCCGCAGCGCGCGGAATCTGGTCCTGATCTACATGGCGTTCATGGGCATGATCTTCGTTTTCCGGCCCGAACTGGTGCTGTGGGGATTTTCCACGAAAGATCCGGCCATCATCGAGACTGCCAAAACCATGCTCAAATTCATTTCCTGCTTCCTGCTGTTCGACGGTCTGTTCATTGTTTACAGCAATGCGATCCGGGCGGCGGGCGACACGCTCTTTTCCATGATCGCCGGCACTTCCATGGCCCTGCTGATGCAGGCAGCACCCTCCATCGTGCTCGGCTGGTTCAAGATCAACGTGTGGATCATCTGGGTCTGCATCGTCATTTACATCATGACTGCCGGAACGGTGTTTTTCCTGCGTTACCGCGGCGGAAAATGGACCCGGATGAAAGTCATCGAAGATGCCGCATTCAAAAAGAAGGAGCCGTCCGCATGAAAGACTGTGCTTTGAACTGCATCATCCCCGCCCCGGTTTCCGTGAAGATATCGGAGACGGGCAAATTTCCGCTGAAAGATCTGAAACATGTCTATGCGCCCGCAGACCTCGAACGGTTCGGGACGGAGGTGTTGGAAATGCTTTCCGGTTTCGGCGTTGCCGCTGCGGCCGGTCCGGAGTCCGGTTCGGAACTCCGGTTCGCCATGGATCCGGCATTGGGCGCGGAAAGCTGGCGGATGCAGGTCGATAAAGACGGGATCGCACTTTCCGGCGGGGATGAAGCCGGAGTTTTTTATGCCCTGCAGGCCCTGACGCAGGTTGTCGCCGCGGCGTCATGTGACGGACCTTCGACGGCGTCAGTCGAATACGGCATCGTGCAGGATTCACCCCGTTTTTCCTGGCGCGGATTCATGCTGGATCCGGCCCGTCACTTTCAATCCGTCAAAATTGTCAAGCGAGTCATTCGCATGATGGCGGCTTATCGGCTGAATGTCCTGCACTGGCATCTGACGGATAATCAGGGATGGCGTTACGGAACCGGAATTGTGAGGGAAAAGGCTTCCCGGAACACTCTGACGGGCGGCAGTTATTCCAAAGAAGACCTGCAGGAGATCGCCGCTTTCGCAAAAAAATATTTTGTCGCGGTCGTGCCGGAAATCGATGTGCCGGGCCATTCCCGCGGTCTGATCCAGGCCTATCCGGAACTCGCCTGCGATCCCGCCGATCCGGGATCGGAATTGTGTCTGGGCCGGGCGGAGACCCTGCCCTTCCTGAAACGGATCTTCGGTGAACTGATGGAGATTTTTCCGGACAGCAGATATATCCATTTCGGCGGCGACGAAGCGGAAATGAAACATTGGGAGAAGTGTCCGCGCTGTCTGGCGGCAATGAAGGAACACGGATTCAAAAATCTGCGGGAACTGGAAAATCATTTCATGCGCGAACTGACTCATTTTGCGGTGGAAAACGGCCGTACGCCGATCGTCTGGGGAACCGGCACGCCGTTCCCGGAAGATACGGTGGTCCAGGCATGGCTGGATATCCGCGAACCCGCGAAACATATTGCCAACGGCAACCGCTGCATCATGTCGGTCCATACCTCGTATTATTTCGATTATCCGGCGGACCTGAGCGAACCGCATGAAAGCTGGATGTTCGCCCTGCCCGCTGAAAGCGTTTATATGGCCGATCCGTATGTGATCTGGGAATCGGATTGGAAAGAGGGACTGCTCGGTCCGGAAGCGTGTCTGTGGACCGAATATGTGCCGGAATGGCGGATCATTCAGAAGATCCTGCCGCGTCTGGGCGCCTATGCGGAAACAGCGTGGAGCCGTCCAGAAAACAAGGACTGGCATGATTTCCTGCGCCGCCGGGAGAAACTGCGCGCCGCCGGTTACGAAGATCATCTGCGTTCGCTGGAGTGAGTCCGTCCTCGGAGCAGGGAACCACGAATACACACGAATTTACACGAATGGGAATCATAAGCTCCTGACGACTGTATTTCTGTTTCAGAATAAACCGCCGGAAAATCAAGAAATATCAAAAAAATCAGGAATACGGTATTGCAAAATTGAAATATCCGTATATAATATTTTGAATGGTTGCGCATAAAACAGGATAAATAATCAGAAAGCAAGGGAAAAATCAATTTATCAGCAGGAGGAAAGGCGCCATGATCATCGGTGAAACAAAAATCGAATTCCGAACGGAACAACATCACGGAACGGCCAGATCAAAGAGGACGTTCACCCTTATAGAACTCCTCGTGGTGATCGCGATCATAGCGATACTGGCAGGCATGCTGCTGCCGGCTTTGAATTCGGCCAAGAAGCAGGCGATAACGATTGCCTGTTTCGGCAGGATGAAACAGATCGGCCAGGCAGAACAAAGTTACATTATGGACAACAACAATTGTCTGCCCATGGCGCTGCAGGTCGCCAGCACCATGAAATGGGTGACCTCGCTTGCTCCTTATCTGAACTTGAACATTCAGACACCCGATCCGAAGATCTACCGCTGTCCCACGGATACCAATCCCGACGGCAATTATCAACGGCGCCAGGCGCCCGTTCATTCCAGTTACAGCCCCAGTTATGTCAGGAATCAGGAAGCCGGGTATCTCAATTCATGGACCGTGACCGATGCATGGAATCGGACGTGTCATCTCAAGAATGTACTGTATCCTTCGCAGTTTATCACTACTGCCCACTACCCGGAAAACGTTTCATCCCCATGCAGGTTTCCGACTTTCAATTGGGGTAATGCCGCCCGGCGGTTAGATGCCCTGGGAGCCGATGCCCACCGTCACGGAGTTTACCTTTTCCTCGGCGGTCATGTTTCCAGTATGGTCATCCCATATGCCAGCCGGGTAAACGGGGACAGCAAGTTCAAGATCAATTTCTTTGTTGACGGCAAAGCCATGCAATCCGGACCGGTACTTTGAAATGAGGAGTTTTACGAATGAAGAATCTGCTGTTTCTGCTTGCGGGGGCAATGGTCTTTTCCGCTGTTGCCGATGAAGTTTTCAACGAGAACAAATTCCTTGCTGAGGGAAGGGCTCTGGAATGGAACAAAAAAATCAGCGAAGCCAGGGATCATTATCTGAAAGGGCTGGAGAAACCGCTTTCTCCGTCCGTCCGGAGAATCGTATTGAACCGCTGCGCCATGTTTGGCAGGAGCAATGCCGAAAAAGAGAATTTTCTGCTGCGTGCATCGATGGTCACGGGTGCGGACCCCACTGAAACATACCGGACATTTCTGCTGCTGGGCCTGATGAACGTGCGCAAATCGCCGGACAAGGCCCTGGGGTATTTCCTCAATTTCGGCGAAGAAAAGAAGGTCGCCCCGGCATTGGTGTATTCCGGTTATCTGGAGGCGGGCAGGATCGTGGAACGGCAGAAAAAATATCAGGAAGCATTGGATTATTACCGGAAAGCCCTTGCCGCCGGAAAAGCGGTTACTTATAAATTCAATTATTCCGCCGCGGAAAAGGCCATCGCCAAAGTCGAAGGACTGCTCAAAAAAGGAGATGAAAAATGAGGAAACTTCTTGGTTTCGCGGCAGTTTTCCTGATCGCCTCAGGAGTGTCTGCTTTGGAATTTTCCGATGCTGATATCGTAATTCCCAAAAACGCATCAGTCTATATGAAATTTGTCGCAGGGGAATTGTCGCATCATCTGAAAAAGATCACTGGCGGCAATTTCAATATTACGGCAACACCCCGTACCAAGGTGAAAATCGTGCTGGGACAGACCCCGGCCGGATTCGACCGGAAAAAGCTTGCCGAACGGAATTCCTTTGTCATCGCCGCCGATAAAAGCAGCCTGTATATTGCCGGTCTCGATACCTGTACTCCCTCCCGGGAAACCCCTTACGCCATGCTGGTCGAACCGCGGAAATCCCGCGGCACCCTGATGGGCGTCTATACTTTTCTGGAAGACCAGGGAGTCCGCTGGCTGGCGCCGGGCGAAGCCAATATTCACGTCGATCCCCGAAAAACGATCAGTGTTCCGGAAAAAGTCACGGTGACCGTTCCCCGCGTCAGAGGAAGGAACATAGCCGACCTTTATAATTTCGGCGAGGCGTTCGGGAAAAAGGATGCGAAAGAGTATTTTTCTTCAAAGGAAGTCTCTGCCGGACATCTCTGGTCGCTCCGTCACCGTTATGCGTTTTACCCAATTGCCAGCGCACATTCGGAACAGATGCTGAATCTGGGATTGCTCTGGAAGGATCACCCGGAGCGGTTCCAGCTGATGAAAAACGGCAAGCGCAATACCCATTATCTCTGCTGGACCGATCCGGCAGTCCAGGAAGTCTGGAAAAAGGCAGCCGATGCTTATTTTTCAGGGAAAACTCCGGCCCAGGCTGGATTCATTCATACCCCCAACTGGCGTGCATTGGGCACAGCCGAAACGTTTTTCATCGATCCGATGGATCACGGCGGCGGCAACGACGGCCGCTGTTACTGCGAACGCTGTCAGGAATTCCGCCGGAAGGTTCCCTGTCAGGATGACAGCGAGATCATCTGGCAGGTCATTGCCGGCGTTGCACAAATGGTCGCGGAAAAATATCCCGGCAAATATATCGGGACTTTGATCTATCCGCCGAAACAGCATGTCCCCAAAACGGTAAAAGTCCCGAAAAATATGAATGTCATGCTCTGCCTCCCCGGCCCCAAAAGCGTGAATGATGCGGAAAAAATGAAGGAGCAGATAGACAGACTCCGGACCTGGAACCGGATGCTGGGCAGAAATCATGTTTCAGTCTGGACCTACCAATGCGAACTTTTCGGCGGAAAACTCCCCGGCGCTCCGGAATGGTATCCCGATTATTTCCAGCGTTATATGAAACAGATCATGCCTTATGTCTGCAATATTTTCCATGAATACCACAGCCATAATCTGACTTACCGCGTTCATGAATCTTATCTCCAGCTCCGGCTGCTCTGGAATCCCGATCTGGATCTCAAACAGGCCGCGGATGAACATATCCGGCTCTATTACGGACCCGCCGCCGGGATCATGGGCGAACTCACTGCCGTTCTGGAAAAGGATTTCAAACGCTATCTGAATGAAAAGCACACCGTTGAGGATCCTTCCGCCAAGATCGGTATTTACCGTGATTACAAGCCGTTGAAAAAGTTCGCCTGGGGAAAAATCTACACAAAAGAGAAAATGGCTTATATAGACAAAACCCTGCAGCGTGCCGAGAAAGCTGCCGGCAATACCATTTATGGCAAGCGGGTCCGGCTTTTCCGGAAATATATTTACGACTTCATGGTCAAAGAGCGTTCCGAAGTCATGGATCTGGCTGATTCCGCAGCCCGGATCACCCTGTCCAGCGCACCCTGGGACCGGCAGAAAAGCTACCGGCTGGTTTCCGCCCAGCGGAACATGGAGAAACTCTCCTCGGAAACCGACTGCAGATTCCGGCTTGACCAGGGTGTGCTGCACATCCGGCTCCGGACCCAGGAACCCCGGCTCGATGCCATCAGTATCAATCCTGCCATGAAGGACGGCGATTCCCAGCTCTGGAACGATTATTCCTGGGAGTTTTTCTTCCATACCCCGGCCGACAACACGATCAGACAGTATATCGTCAGCGCGGCCGGCAAATGCACCAAAGTGACCATTTCACCCGCATTTGTCAAGTATACTACTGCTCCGGAAGTCAAATACACCATTGCCAGAGACGCGAAGGGTTTTTCCGTGGATTTCAGCATTCCCCTTTCAGCGTTGGGAAAAAATGCCGAAAATTTCAAGCTCAATGTGGCGCGGGAACGAAACCTGGTCAAGCTCCCGCCGGAATACTCCACCTTGTCGTCCCCGGCTTATCTCGGCAACTGGCATAATGTTGACGCTTACGCGGTGGTGACCATATCGGAATAACGGAACTCCGGGAACTGGGCATCCTTGAAATTCACAAAGGCAGGAAATATATTCCAGACCAATGTGAGGAGGATGCCCGTTATTTCTGCCGTTTCGATTCGCTGATTTTGTTTTTATGCCGGTTTCGCCATTGACAGAATGCCGAATGGGATGAAAAACCGATCTCGTTGGCAATGTCCCCATGCCGGATCCCGTGCAGTTCGGCTTCCACCGTATATTTGATCCTGACCTCATTCACATATTCACCGATGGAATACCCGGTTTCCGTCTTGAACAGATGGGAAAGATAAAATTTGCTGTAGCCGGAATATTTTTCCAGGGCGGACAGGGAACAATGGCTGCCATGCGCGGAGTTGATATACTGTTTGACAGAATCGATTATTTTTTCGCTGCTGTCTTTCGTTCCTTCCTGCGGTTTGTTTTCTATATCGATCAGCAGATCGTCCAATACCAGGTCCAGGGGGCCGCGCAAGTAACGGTTCACCGAAGATCCGGTCATGATCCCGTCCTGCTCCCGCGCCATTTTGCAGCGTCTCCGGATCAGGTCGGAAATATCGTATGAAAGGTGGACCGTGGGATAAAAAAACGAAAACTCGCCATGGTCGCGGATATGCAGGAAATCGCCCAAAAAATCATCTTTCCAGAGGTGCAGCCATAAATGAAACAGATCGTGATCCGTCTTCGGATACCTCAAAGCATGGGGGTCCCATGAATCGATGACCACCATGTCCCCAGGTTCCAGAGCGAAAGACTTGTGGTTCAGCATGAACCGGCTGTTCCCGTCGATGACGAACAGGAATTCGATCTCCTCATGCATGCTGTTCTGTATGGAATGCCCGGTCCACGGTGTTCCTTCCATGGATGCGCAAATCATTTTCCGGATGCCGGAAGAAAGCAGCTCCTGTGTTTTGTCCATTTCGGAATTAGCCTCCCCAAAATAGCAAAATATATAAAAAAAAGCAAAAATACGATATTGCAAAACTGAAATATCCGAATATAATATATATCATCGTCGAGCATAAAACAAGCGACGAAATAAAAAAGCAAGAGAAAATAAAATACGGGGCGTAAGACAGATGAAAAAACTCCTGTTGAATTTGTTCCTGGCGGCCGGATGCTGGGTCCATGGAGCCATTACGATCGACGGCAAACTGGACGAGCCGGAATGGCAGGCCGCCAAAGAATACGGGAATTTCAAGTCCTTGAAATCATCGGTAAAGAAGAGCGCCCCGGCACAGACCACATTCAGGATCATACCGGAAAAAGACCGGATCTATATCGGCATAAAATGTCTTGAACCGAATATGGACAAGCTCCGGGAGCTGGCTGCCAGACCGGTTTCGAGCGGCATCTGGGAAAACGACGGACTGGAAATCTTCCTTACGCCCACCGGTCATGCACCGGGTGAATTCTATCAGTTCCTGGTCTGTTACGACGGGAAAAGCTGGACCAATTACTGGATGGAATCGGGGAACATCCGGCCCGATCCCTATTTCCCCGAATGGTATCACAAAGTTTATTCCGGACCGGATTTCTGGTCGGCGGAAATTGAAATTCCCCTGAGCGCGTTTTATATGACGCCGCAGCAGCTGTGGAAGACCGAATGGGCGCTGAACATCGGACGCAAGCGCAATCCGGTCAGGGAGCGCACCACCTGGGCGCCGGTGAACACCAATTACTTCGAACCGGAACGGTTCGGCAAGCTGGGCAATTTCCCGATGCGCCGTCCGGAAGACTATGTTTACATCAAGTCGGCCAGGGCGGACATCAGATCGCTGGAAAACGGAAAGCCCGTCGGCGAGCTGGCCGTCAACGTGAACCTCTGGAACGGCGGAGAATACGAACTGCAAGGCAGAAAATTCAAGCTTTCCAATGGCGTCCATACGCTGAAAGTGCCTTATGTGTTCGAAAAGGAAGGCCGGAACTTGGTGGAAATCGCCTTGAAACGGGTGAAAGACGGACGGATTTTCAAGCGCTGGTATCCGGTGAACGCCAAGTATGAACCGCTGAAACTCAAGCTGAGCTGGCCGCAGTACCGCAACAATTTCTATCCCGGCCAGGATTGCAGCCACATCGACGGAGAAATCGAATCCTCGACCGGCAAAGAGATCCTCCTGAGCGTCACCGGACCGGGGATCAAGCCGCAGAGCATCACGCTGAAACCGGGAGAAAAGAATTTCAGTTTCAAGACCGCGGGATTGGATTACGGCACCGCGGTGATCAAGGCCGAAACCGCCGGCATCACCCGGGAATTCAAAGTGCGCCGCCTGGAACCGTCCAAGACCCGGATGGCCTGGGTCGAAAACGGCAATCTGGTCGTGATGAAACCGGGAGAAAGCAAGGGGAAAGCCATTCTGCCGCGCCGCCTGTATGCCGATGGATATCTGGGCGGCAAGGCGTTCCGTGAGCGGTATCTTGCCGACAAAGATCTGCATCAGGAGAAGATCGCAGCCTCCTCTCCTTCCATCGAGCCGATCCGCCTGGTCAAAGGCATCGAATCCAAATACGGCATCTACGATACGAAACCTCCGAAGGAACTGTTCGACAAGATCGAAAAGATCATCGAAAAGAACAAGGACAGGAATTTCGTCTATTATTATCTCTACGACGAACCCGAATGCCGCAACATCTCGCCCGTTTTCGTCAAATACATCTATGATTTCGTGGCGGAAAAGGATCCGTATCACCTGATGATGATGGCCTCCCGCGCCTGCGGTATCTACATCGACTGCTGCGACTGGTTCGAAACTCATCCCTATGTCTCCCCCTGGATGAACGACGGCAAGCGGGCCTACGACCGCGAATTCAACACCATGGGCAGGTATCTGGACGAGATCTCCCTTTCCGGCCGGAAAGACAAGGTGATCGGTTTCATGCCGACCGTTTTCAGCTACCGTTTTTTCAATTCGCTGTCCGTATATCCCACTTTCAGGGAGATCGTGTGCCACACCTGGGCCGGCATGATCCACGGCGGCAAATCCATTTGGCCGTATGCATACATGGATATGGGCGACCGTCCCGACCTCTATGAGGGGACCCGCTATATTTTCAGCTCGTTCGATGCTCTGCAGGACTACATGCTCTTCGCCAAACGCAGCGTGCTGTTCCGGAACAATAACTGCGAAGTCGTGATGTACGAGCTGGGCAAGGAAAAGATGTTCGCGGCGGTGAATTTCACCACGGAAAAACAGAAAATCAGCATCCCCGGTCATTCCGGCAAATATATGGAGTTCCGCGGCACCCGCAGTTTCAGCGGACTGGATTTCACGCTGGAACCGCAGGAAGTGATCGTCGGGATAACGGAGAAGAAGGATCAGGGACTGCCCACGTATAAGGAAGTTCAGGAGAAGATCGACCGTATGGAAGCCGAACGGAAGGCCATGCCGAACCTGCTGATCGGGCATACCGATGACATCCAGGTCACCGCTTCCAAGCCCATCCGGTTCTGGTACAAACTGTTCGACGGCGTCCGGGATGTTTACGCCTTCAATGATGCCTGGGGCAAATGCCGCTTTGTGGAATTTTCATTCACCAGATTCGTTCCGGTATTTTCCAGCCTGAGCATCTACGGCGACGGGATCGAAAATGCCGTCGTCAAGATCCGCAAGGCGGGCGAATGGCAGGTCCTCAAGCCGGCCGAGGTCGAAAAGGGCAAATATCTGCTCAAATACCGGTTCGATCAGGAATACCGCACAGTGAAGCTGCGCATCGAATTCCCGCAGACCAAGGTCGAACTGTATGAAATCGAGCTTTGGAATGACAAATCTACAGCCAAAGCGCCGCCCGCAGATAAACCCGTCGCTGAAAAGCCCGCCGAAGAACCTGCCCCGGCAAACCCGAAAAAAGTCAAAGCGGTCTGGCAGCTGGACGGTTCCAATGCGCAATTCGCCAAAAAGCTTTCGACCAAGGCCTGGTTCGGCGCTGAAACGCATACCGAACCGGCTGCCGACGGCGGATTCATCATCTCCGGCAAAAGTTCCAACCGTTACATCAAGCTGCTGCCGAAGCACTGGATCGAGCTTGACCTCGTCAAATACCGGCGGCTTCCCGGCAAAAAATATTTCAACTGGGGAATTTACTACCACCGCGGACCCGGAAAAATCGCCGGCAACGTTTCCACTTTCCAGGAAGGGCTTTACACCATCAATCTGCCTGATGTGACCAAAAGGCTGGAAGGTGCGATGGCCTTGTACTGCTACGGTTCGTCGCTGCATTTCAAATACATCCGCCTGACGCCGGAGCCCGAAAATTATCTTTGCGCAACCGTGGAAAACAATGCTTCCATGATCCGGCCGGGCATGAAGATCACCGTGACTTTGAAGCTGAAAGAGCCTTGTGAAGATGTCACCTGCACCATGACGCGGGATGTGGGGCAGGGGCCGTGGCCGTTCCACATCAACGGCAAAAACACCGTGGAACTGAAGCCCGTGAACGGCGATTTGAAATTGTGGCGGGCCGAGATCGAGGTGAAGAAATATCCCATGACCCGGCCGAAGGACACTCCCAAACGCAGCGTCATGCTTCGTGCCAATGTGCTGGGCGGAAAACTGAATGTGCCGCTGATCACGTATATTCCCGCCGGATTCAAGACCGTAAGTGATAATCAGGGTGAAAATAGCAAATGAATTGGAGTTTTTTCAATAGTTTTGATCAGGAGGATTTGACAAACAAGGAAAGGGACAGTATTGTAAGATTTCGATTTGGAGATGTCTGACAGTCTTCACGCGATCGCGAAGAACAGATTTGTGTTTTGAAAACAAAAACCGGAAAGGACAATGATCATGCTGCAATCAAAAAACAATTCGAACAACTCATATTTCATAACTCATATTTCATATTTGAAGCGTAAAACGGCGTGCCGTTTTACGCTGATAGAGCTCCTCGTGGTGATCGCGATCATAGCGATTCTGGCGGCCATGCTGCTGCCGGCATTGAACAAGGCCCGCGAGAAGGCCAGAACGATCAAATGCAAAAACAACCTGAAGACCATGGGCACGTATGCGCTGTTCTACAGCAATGATTACAATGGCTGGCTCCTTCCGTGCAACTATGGAGCACACTCAACATTGCAGCCGAATTTCAGCTGGATCAATTTTATGATGAAATATTATATGAACGCAAACAATGTTTTTGCTCATGATGTCGCGTGCATGCGGAAGTATCCCGTGTTTGTGTGTCCGTCGGAACGCCGCGAATACGGTGAATATTCCAAAAAGCTGTTCACCTATTCACATTATATAATGAACGGTGTGGTCGGCGTGATCAGAAATGGAACTGGAGGCTCCACCGTTTCCGGTTTTTACAGGCCATTGAAGGAGGTCAATCTGTCCAGGCCATCCGGGGCCAAGTACATCATGGACAGTTCGAAACTGGATCATTATATAGTGACTTGGGATACGCAAGCATACTACGGCGACAGACATGGCGGTGTCGATATGAATGTCCGTTCCACCGAAAGAGTTGAGTACAGGAACGGCATCATGAATATGCTTTTCTGCGACGGACATGTCGAAGATCTCCGGACCCCATACGCAACGAAATTTTACCTGACCGCTTGCTTCAAAAACACCAAGAAATACTGACCGGCTTCCGGAATCGGAAATCCTGAAATTATGATCCCGGGCGCTTTTGGACGCGGCTGTTTTACCTGTCGGCCGGCGGCTTCAGTTTTTCGATCGCTTCCGCTATTTTTTCCCGATAGGAATCGAGCGTCCGGAAATCTTTGGTGTAATGATCGGAAACCAGCGTGGTTATCGAGTCGGGAATGGCGAGCAGCGGATGATCCGGAGCCATTTTCCGGAGCAGGGCGAAATATTCGTAGTCTTCGACCCCGTCGCGGACATTGTGGATCCGTATGGAAGGCAGCACGCCTCCGTCGGTATCGGGCCAGAACAGATTGCCGTCGCCCTGCCGGGTCGGACGGTATTTGGAACTCCGCCGGGAAGCGAAAGTCGCCGCATTGATGTCGTCACGGCTCCAGTTGATCGAGGTCGGGATTTTGCCGTCCGGACAATTGAACGTCCAGGGCCGGTAAGTTGAATAATAGGCGATTCCGGCGGCGCCGTATTTGAAAGCTCTCCAGGCCAGGATCCGGGGCGCCATTCCGGGCAGGTCGAGCATCACGCTGGGATTGCCGTAAACCGAATAAAAACAGACTTTCCCTCCCGCTTCTGCCAGATCGCGGGTCTTTTCTTGCGGCAGCTGCCCCATGAACCAGATATCCATGAGACGGGGAGAAATGTCCATTTTTCTGCCCACGTTGCAGATTTTCACATCGGGGAAGTCGCGTTTCAGCCAGGTGCAGATTTTTACCGCTTCCCGAAGCCGTTTTTTCACCTCGGGCGGATCCTGATGCATGATTTCGTCAAAACCGTTGACCACCGCGATATCCCAGGCATGGTGTTTTTTCAGGATGGGACGGTAATATTCAAGAAAAGTCTTGACTTTGGCATAGTATTCGGGACCGAACTTGAACGGTGCAGCCGGATCATACAGATACCAGATGCAGATCAGATTCATTCCGCGTTTCAGGCAATGTTCCAAGTCTTTGATATGCGGATTGAACTGATACGGTTTATCCTTGCCGTCCTGAGCCTGTCCGTTCACATACATGCCGGTGGGATTCAGACGGCAGTCCAGCATCAGGTCATAGCAGCGCCGGCGGACCGCCGGATCTTTCGGCGAATAACGCCAGTCGAAGAAAGTCAGACATTCGCCCCGGACCGGCAGGGAAAAATCGAATACCTTGACTTCATAGGGGAATCGAGCCAGGATTTTTCCCTGTGCGGAGAAGGTTGCCTTCCCGCGATAAATTCCCGCTTTCTGTCCGGGCGGAACATAGACCGTGATCCAATAAGGCTGAAGACAGTCTGCCAGATCCAGCGGACGGTTATGCTGAAGCACTTCCGGCCAGTAGCCGTTGCGGCTGGTGGAATAGGCCGTGGAATTTTCCAGCTCAATATAGCCGACCGGATTGATCTGAATATTTGCAGCGGGAATTACCGCTCCGTCCGGTCCGGAAAGGGCGCTTGCGGAAACCGTGACCCCGCTCAGTTTTTCATTCGGCAGGGCGACGATTTGAAAACTTTCGCGTTCATTGCCGGCCGCGGAGATCCGGAACGGAACGGCTGCCGGCGGATTGAACGGCTGATCCCGGAAGATTTTTTCCGTCGGCGGTATGCCCCGCAGGATCAAAGGTCCGGAAGTTCCTTTCAAGGCCGCAGCCAGCACCAGCAGTTCGCGTGCTCTGGTCATTTCGATTTCCGTCTGCCGTTCATCTTTTGGTAAATTGCCGAGCAGTTTTTTCAGCCGTTTTTCCGTTTCATCCAGGCGGTTTTTCAGATATATTCCCGCATGGAGCCGGTTTTCCTGCAGTTTCCGGAGAAGGATGCCGATCTCATTTTTTACTTTGCTGATGGAATCTTCCGCAGCTTCTTCGGCAGTATATAATTTGATTTCATCGAGGTAAAAAACCGTATTGGGGCTGCCTTTGAAAAACTGGATCCTGGTGATCTTGCTCCGGTCGACCGAAGGCGGAAGAGTATCAAGATCCAGAACAAACGTGGAGTGGCTTTCCGGACCGACGGAAAGCAGTCCCCTGGAAATCGAACAATTTCGGGGCAGATATTTGCTGTTGATCTGGAGGATCCGTTCTTTGCGGTTCGGAGCGGGCTGCGGATTGTACAGCGTGAAACGGAGCTGCTTGTAAGGCCGCCAGTCGGTAATGTCCGGGATCAGCGTCACGCAGTCATTTGCGCCTTCCAAGTCGAGTTTCAGGGATTTTTTGCCCCGGAAAGCATATTCTCCGGTAATTTCCGCGGGACCGGACGAAGTGCCGGAATCGGCAGGATCTTCGAATCCCCAGCCGTTGGCCAGAGTCCGGATCCTGCCGCTGCGGAATCCCGAGATCTCGTATGCGGCGGCCGTTTTCGGAGATGAACAGGCAATACGGAAGGTCATTTTCTTTCTTCGGGCGGAAGGATTCAGCTTCAGCGCCAGATCCACAAATTTGCCCGGCTTCAAAAACGAGTGTATATAGCGCGGCGGCATTGCTCCTGCGGTCACGGATTCCGCGAGGACCGGAATATCCTTTTTTTCAGGGGAACATTGTTTTATCCGGATGAAGAGCCGGTCTGCTTCCGGATCAACGGGCACATCCTGGAAAATGATCTGCGGCCATCCTTTGCCGGGTTTTACCGAGAACAGAATATTGCCGTTTTCCTGTTTTTCAAAGACGGCGTTCCCAACCGTCCGAACTTTCGAATTCTGCGGAAAGCTGAAGGTGTCCTCTGCCGGTGCAGAAAAAATTGAAACCAGCATGAACAACAGAAAAACCAGTGCTTTTCTCATCATAATACTCCTTATTTCACGCCGTGATTCAGCGAGGTTTGATTCCGGGAATATCATCGATCCAGCGGGAAAGGTGAGGGGCGTTGTCGGTTCTCAAGATAGTTTCGTTCGGACTGGCCCGGCCGGTTCTGGCATCCGTGACCTTATGCACATTGCCGCCGAGATAAAGCACGTTGAGGCTTCTTTTATGATTGCTTCCTTTTTTGCTTTTAAGGCAGAGACCATAAGTATAATCCAAGAAAATCGCTGACCCGGGATGATGTTTCCCGGCCAGGACTCTGGGATTCCAGAATTTATACCAGATGGTCTGGTTGACCTGAGGGTTTTTCGACAGCGTTCCATTTTTCCAGCGGTATTCCGGGGGGAAAAAGGCATAATACGAATAACACTTCAAAGATCCGCCCCAGTTGAAGGTATCGCTGGGACAACGGTAATATTTCGCCTGGGTTGTGAAGTTTTCCTCGCCGGTTTTTTTGGTGTCCCCGCTGAAATATCCGTATTTGATCAGCAGCGAAAAAGGATCGGTATCATACCAGCAGCGTCCCCAGAGACTTTGTTCCTCTTTGTCATAACTAAAGCCGGAAGCAATGAAGTCGCGGTTATCCGTGGCATAAGTCAGGTCGGCGGTCCCGATCTGTTTGAGTTTGGTCGTACAGCTGGTGTTGCGGGCCTGTTCACGGGCGGAATTCAGCGCGGGCAGCAGCATCGCAGCCAGAATCGCTATGATCGCGATCACCACGAGCAATTCTATCAAGGTGAAAATCCGTCTGTTTCCCGCCGAAATGAGTGTCTGTTTTTTTCTCATGATTCCCGTATCCTCCTTCATAATGGTTTTATCCTTTTTGGCTGTCAACAGCTGAATTTGATATAAGCCATGGTATTGGCTTTCATGACCATATTCAGTTTCCCCTCGGAATTGACCTCGCATGGGACTGGTTCCAGGTCATGGTTTTCATCCAGAAGATATACGATCGGATCCCGCATCGCTTTGCCCGTCAGGTTCACGGACAGTTCCAGCACGTCCGGGAGATCGTCCGGTTCGAAATACCGGTTGATGAGAATTGCCGCATGACCGTTTTTGTCAGTTGCCCCAACGGCGAAAATGCCGTTTTTGCGATGCGTGTCAAGACAGAACTGCGTTCCCAGTTTTGCCAGTTTCGACCAGGCGAGGAAAGCATAGTAGCCTTTCAGCGGCTCCTGCGTATAAAAATCGAAAATTCCGTTGAACCTGCTGGGTCTGGCATCGTAATACATCAGCATGTCAAGCGGAGAATTCTGACCGGTGCACATGACCGATGAGGCGAAAACGGCGCCTTTCAGTCCGGTAATGGTCTGCACGGTTTCCCGGTATCCATCGCCGGTCCAGTTCCGGACATAGTTCCATTCATTGAGAATGCTTTCACAGGCATTGTATCCGAACTCATCCAGGATGTTCCGGACGGTCCGCATGCAGGACTGGAATGCATTGGGCTGAGTCCCGTAAAGATGCCAGGAGAAAAAGTCCAGCGGAACACGCTCCCCTTCGCTCATTGCCCTGAGAAACCGTTTCATCCACGGCAGCTTTCCCGACAATGCCGGTCCGCCGATTTTCAATTGCGGGAAACATTTTTTCAGATGGCATGCCGCAGTCCGGTAAAAGTCGAAAAATTGTTTTTCCGTTCCCTGCCAGGTCCGCTTGTTGGCCGCATCGTCGGGATCAAGGTCGGGTTCGTTCCAGATTTCCCAATACCGGATATTCATGTGAAATCCGTCCGCCCACCCTTCATTGTAATGACGGATGATATGTTCGCAGATCACCGCCCATTTGCGGAAATCCGGCGGAACTTTAGTGCCGTATTTTTTGATTTTGTGCTCGATTTTGCTGCCGAGACGGTAAAAGACCTGTGTTCCGGCCTCCTGGATCGATTGAAGATACTGATCTGTCAGCAGGAAATCATAAGCCGCCGGATCGTCCGGATCGGCATCGAAGTTCGGAAACACGGCATGGACGTCCACAATATGTTCACCCCCATAGCCGGAATAAAAAGCCGCATCATGATTCCGGGCATAAGGGATTTCGGCCGCTTTCCAGCTGCCGATATTGTTCAGCCGGCCTCGGACCGGACCGTTGTTCACCGCATTCATCGGCTTGACCGTTCCCAGGAAACGGCCCGGATCGCCGGTTATTTCCAGCGGCAGGCAGGGTTCGATTTCCGCAATCGGTTTTTCTCCGAAAGCAAAGCTCCAGCTGCCCGTGCCGCGCCGGACCCGGACCATCAGGAGATTTTCTCCCTTCACGCCGCGGCCGGTGAAACAATGGTTTTCCACATCGAAGCAGGGCGAACCGTTGCCGTCCGGAAAAGTGGTGTATAAAACCCGGCCGTTCAAACGGACTTCCGCCCACCAGTCGCAGCCCATTCCGAACCCCAGTTCCATATCCCGGTCCAGATGAAAACGGTTATAGGCAGTTCCGTCTTCTTCCGCCTGGAATGGGGTTTCCCGCAGCCGGTCGAAATCAAAGCATCCGCTGCTGTCCAGACGGAATGGTATGCCGTTTTCTGTAACGGTGCAGTTTCCCGGCACGAACAGCCAGTCTGCAGATATGTGTTTGTCCATTTCAATTCCTCTCCTGCTGAATTTCAATATACCATGGTGCAGAGATGAATACAATAAATTATCTTGCAGATTTATTAATGAATCGTGCAATTTTCACCTGAGTGCAGAATATTTCAGCTTAACACGATTGAAAAAAAGATAAACGATTGTATATTGTCTTTGATTTCACCGGAAAGGATGCGGGTCGTGGAAAAACAGCACAGTATCATCAGACATCTTACGGATTCCCCCAGGATCCTTGACTTGCCCTGCAAGCTGTCAGCAATCGGATATATGCTCTGTCATTGTTCTCATTCGAAACAGGTGTCGAATCTGTTTTTCTGTCTGAGCTGGAACCGCCGGAAATACAATCCGGATTGTGAGGAATACGCCAGCTTCAGCATTATTTTCCCGGGGACTTGGATTTCGATCGAAAAAAAAATGCCGCATGATGAAATCTGGCTTGCTTATCCGCCTGAAGCCGCGGATTTCTTTTTGAAGATCCTGCCTGCGGATATCTGCAGCCGGACCGGCAGGCGTTTCCGGAAAAAACTGATGCTTTCTTTGGAGCTCGCAAAAATCATCCGTCAGGTTTATGACAAGCTGGATAATTTTTTCCTGCCCAATTCGGCCGATGCGCTGGATATGCTGGCTTTGCAGCTGATCGAAGAAACCGTGATCGAAATCAAGATGGAACGGAATCAATACAGTGAAAATGATTTGAAGATCATGAAACTGGCCGGACAACTGAAAAACGGGGTCCCTCTGCCGGAATTGATCCGTGCTTACGGTTTCAGCCGCCGCAATTTTTATCTGAGCTGGAACCGGATCTATAAAATCTCCCCCATCCAGTTCAAATTACAGGAAAACCTGGAGACCGCAGCCAATCTGCTCCGGCGGACCGAACTCCCGATCGGAGAAATTGCCGCCATGAGCGGTTTCAACAGCACGATCTATTTTTACAATCAGTTCCGGCGGTTTTACAGAATGACACCCCGGCAGTATCGTGAACAGCATTTCCAGGACTGAATTCCTGTTCGCAAAAACTTAATTTTCAGCGTTCTGAACGGTTTCCGAAAATTGCACCGCCTGGATCAGCTGCGTGGCGGAAAAGACCATGAATCCGGTCATGAGGACCGCCAGAATGACCAGGACGACCATCAGCAGGCTGATTTTTTCCCGCGTCTGCGCTGTCGGCTGCTTTTCCGCCGGTTTTCCGTTCCCTTTGTCACTCAGATCGATCTGGAATTCTTCCGCGTCTTCCGGCATGAGCTTGGCGATGGAAGAACGCCGTCTTTTCAGCATGACGGAAGGGGATTTCACCCGCAGGGAGGAAGTGCTGTTCGGCGATTTGCTGACATCGTGTCCCTGCGGCAAGGGCATTTCCTTGCGCATGGTGAGCGTGGACGTGTCGTTATGATGCAGGGAGGCATTGAGGGTCCGGATGATCTCGGGATATTGCGGCCGCATTTCCGGACTGTGATGCATCATGCGCATGATCAGCGCCGAGATCAGCGGCGAAATGCCCGGCCGGAGCTGATGCGGCGCCACCGGATTCTGTTTCACTCTCACCCAAAGCAGTTCTTCCAGATTTTCATGCTGGAACGGCGGTGTCCCGGTCAGCAGATGGTAAAAAGTGGCGCCGAGGCTGTAGATGTCGCCGGAACTGTCTTCCAGTCCGGTGGAGACTTTTTCCGGGCTGATATAGAGCGGACTGCCGTAGGAATTCTTCAACTGTTCTTCATCGGTCTGATTTCGTACGGCGATCCCGAAATCGCCGATCTTGGCATTGCCGTCAGCATCCAGCATGATATTGCCGGGTTTGACATCATGGTGGACAATGCCGTGATTGGCGGCGTATTCGAGGCCTTCGGCGGCATCGTGGATCCATTGGATGACATCATTGACCGCCAGCGGCGCGCCTTTGGTCAGCAGCAGTTTCTGTTCCAGCGAACCGCCGGTCATGAACTGCATGACGATGTAGGCCTGCCCCTCATAAATGCCGCAGGTATAAATGGGGATCACGCTGGAGTGATTGATCGTTGCCGCCGTGCGGGCTTCGTTCAGGAATCCGTCCTGCCCGCCCGGTCCTTTGGGATCCATGATCTTTACCGCCACTTCGCGGTCCAGCGCGATATCCAGCGCGCGGTAGACCGAGGACATGCCGCCGCGTCCGCAGGGTTCCTCCAGCAGGTAAGAGTCAAACCATTTCGGCACGATCAGATCGGTGCCGCAGGCGGGACAGTCGATATGGGCAAACGGCTGCAGACCGGTCACTTCCAGCTTCTGCTGGCAGTGATGGCAGAAGATTTTGACTTGTCTGGCCTCCCGGCCGGGATGGTTGTATTCCGAGGCAGGCGGAACGGAAACGGTCAGCTCTTCGGGAAGATTTGCGGTTCCCCGTGCCGTTTCTCTGGTTTCATCTGCCTGCTCTTCTGACATTGCCTGGTTTCCTTATTTTTCCAGCCAGAAGGTCTCCAACGGGCTGTTCTGGTCTGCAATTGACAGAAATATATCCGTCCTTCCTATTTTTTTCAAGGTCTGCTCCGCCATATCCTCCAAAAGATCGCGGTCGTTGCATTCCTCGCTCAAATGGGCCAGCACCAGGAACGCGGAATCACCGGTGAGCAGTTCCTCCAGCGCCGCCAGGGTGTCTTCGTTGCTCAGATGGCCGTGCCGGCTCAGGATCCGGCGTTTCAGCTGGATCGGCCGCGCGGAATTCCGGAGCATGTCCGGCTCGTGGTTGGCTTCCAGCATCAGCAGGGCGCAGCCCCGCAGTTTCTGTCGGGCCAGCAGGTTCAGATGTCCCAGGTCGGTGGCGACTCCGATCTTCTTCTTTTCGGCGCGGAAAGTGTACCCGAGGGTATCGACCGCGTCATGGGGCAGGGTAAAGGGTTCCACCGTAATGCCACCGAGTTCGAATGTCGTGCCCGGATTGATCACCGTTTTCCGTTCCGGCAGAAAATGGCACCGGTTCGCTTCCTTCAGGGTCGGCGCGGTCATATACACCTGGATCTTATGCCGGTCGGCGAACGTTCGGCAGCCCTTGATATGGTCGGAATGTTCATGCGTGATCAGGATCCCCTGTATGCTGTCCGGTTCGATCTCCCGCAGTTCCATCCGCCTTTCCAGTTCACGGGCGCTGAATCCGGCGTCCAGCAGCAGCGCTCCCTCCGGTCCATGAATGACTGCGGCATTGCCTTTGCTCCCGCTTCCCAGAACCGTAATCCCGAATTTTCCTGTCATATTTTTCTCCTCTATTCCAGATTTTTCATTTGTTTTTTTCATTTTATGGGTTATTATAATCCATTCCTGACAAAAATAAACACGATCGGGCAAAAAAATCTGAAATTTTTTGACGGATATGGAAACGGCGAACAGTTTTTCACAGCAGCAGCAGCAGAAACAGACCCAGACGCTGGCGCCCCAGCAGCTGGCATCCCTTTCCCTGCTTTCCCTGCCCGTCATGGAGCTGGAGACCCGCATCGCCGAAGAAATGAGCCGCAATCCGGTCCTGGAATTCGATGAGTCCGAACCCGAATCCCCGGATCAGGACGATTTTCCCGTCGATGATTCTTTCGGTGATGAAAAAACGGATGACAGCGGCGAACCGGCGGATGCCAACCGGGAAGATTATGAGGAATATCTCGACCGGATGCTGGATTCCGGAGAACCGGATACCGATTCCGACGACGCCGAAAAAAAACGTCAGTTCATGTTCGATTCCATCGCGGCGGAGACTTCGCTTCAGGAGGCAATGCTGGAACAGCTCCGTTTCGCCGATGTCTCTCCCGCAGTTCGTTCCTGCGCGGAATATGTGATCGGCAGTCTGGATGAAAACGGCTGGTTCCAGGGCACCCTGCCCGATGCCGCCCAGGCCGCCGGTTCTTCCCTTCAGGAGGCCGAACAGGCCCTGGCCCTGGTCCAGACGTTCGATCCGCCCGGCATCGCCGCCCGCGACCTGAAAGAATGTCTGCTCCTCCAAGCCGCCCGTTCTCCCGGCACCAGCCCGGAACTCGAGATCCTGATCCGCGATCATCTCGACGAACTGGCCCATAACAAATTGCCCCAGATCGCTTCGGCAATGAAGGTCTCCATGGATGAACTTAACCGGCTGATCGCCGAACTGCGCGGATTCACTCCGCATCCCGGCAAGGTCCTCGACCAGCACAGCGAACCTTACATCGTCCCGGAGGTCACCGTGGTTCCCGACGGCGATGAATTCCGGCTGATCGAAAAAGAACCCCCTTACGGACGGCTGACCATTTCGAAAGATTATCAGAAAATGCTGGAGAATCCTTCCCTGGCCGCAGGCGACAAAGCCTATCTGCGCTCCATGATCGATTCCGGCAAGTCCCTGATCCACAGCATTGAACAGCGCAAGACCACCATCCTCCGCATTGCCGAGCTGATCGTGAATGCCCAATATGATTTCATGAAATACGGCCCCCGCGCCCTCAAGCCGATGACCATGCGGCAGGCTGCGGACAAGCTCGGTCTGCATGAGACCACAGTCAGCCGCGCGGTTTCCGGCAAATATATGCTTACTCCCGTCGGCCTGTTCGAATTCAAATACTTTTTCTCCGGCGGCTTCCAGTCGGAAGAAGGCGAGGAAGTTTCCGCCCAGGCCATCAAAAACATGATCCGGGATCTGGTCAATGCCGAGGACCCGTCCCATCCGCTTTCCGACAGCAAACTTTCCAGTCTGCTTGCAAAAAAAGGCTTCGAGGTGGCCCGCCGGACCATTGCCAAATACCGGGAGGAACTCGGCATCTCATCCTCCCAGCTGCGAAAGGCGTATTGACCATGAAAGACTTTTTCCGCAGACATCCCCGCTGGCGCAATTTCCTGCTGTTCCTGATCTGTGTCCTGGCCGCGTTTGCCATGCGCACCCACAACTACAACCGCGAGGCGCGGTCCGTGGCTGCCGTCATCCGCGACCAGCCCGCCGTCAGCCAGAATTTCCTGCAGCAGTTTTTCCCCGTGACGCATCACAATTTCATGCCCTACACCATCGAGTGCGCCATGATGTTCGGCTATACGCAGGATATTGCCGCCGGGCGCGGCGTCCCGCAGTCGGACAGGAATCTGCATGGACTCGAGGACATCGCACCATACCGGCAGATGATCATGGGGCTGGAATGGTTCCTCGGCTGGGGCTACCGCATCAAGTCGTGGTTCTTTCCCGATCCGGAACCGTCTCCGCTCGAAAAACAGTTCCAGGACAACGTGTATCTGGCGCAATGGGCCGCGTTTCAGCTGCGGCTCTGGATCAGCCTCTCTTCCGGGTTTATTTTCCTGCTGCTGATCGTGCTGCGCTGCCGTACTTCGCTCGCGTTTTTCGGCGGCATGTTCCACGCAGTTGCCATCAGTGCGATCGCCCGGTCCACGGGACAGGACATCATCCGCGGCAATTTCGCCATGCCCGTGATCTCGGCGCTTCTGCTGCTGTTCTATTCCTGCTGCACCCGCGGCGCCCGCTGGATGTATGCCCTGCTTTTCCTCGCGGCCTTTACGGCGTTTTCCACCTGGGACCTCTCGCTGGGATTTTTCAGCGCGCTCGCCCTCTTCGAACTCGGTCGCTGGCTTTTCGGCGGACGGGTCTCGAACCGGCGCCGCTGTGCCTGGCTGATCGTGGCCTGCGCGGTCGTGCTGAGCTCGCTGGTCATTCCGTTCAATCAGACCTACCAGACCATCATGTCGCCGCTGGTGACCGTGCTGCTCCCGCTGGTGATCACGGTCATGTTCGGTCCGGACGGCCGCCGGCCGCCGGTTTTCCTGAAACGTTTCCTTCTGTTGGCTGTGCTTGGTTCGGCCCTCTGGCTGATCTGGAATTTCGGCGTCAAGACGCCCTATTATGTTTCGCATTACAGCCATTTCAGCGACCTCACCGCCGCCAAGCTCAAGTTCAACAATGTCAAGCCGCCCGATCCGGACAAGCTCACCTACGATGCGCGGATGATGTGGACGCCCGCGATGCATTCGGCCGACTGGAAGATCCTGATCACCTATTTCCCGTCCATCGGCGTGCTGACCGGCGCCAGATTCATTTTCCGGAAACTGAACAGTCTGATCGTCTATACTCCGTTTTCCCTCGGACTGTTTTATTTCCTGCTGCTGGCCGCGCCGTTTTTCCCGGCTTCGGCGGGACGCTTGAAACGCAATCTGCCGCGCTCGCTTTTCCCGTTCGTCTTCACGTTCGTTTTCTCGATCGGTTTCATTTACATTGTCCGTTATCATGAATTTCTGATCCTGTTCCTCGCGCTCGCGCTGCCGCTCCTGGTCGACGATCTGTTGCACACCCTGCATTTCAGCGCTGCGGACCATCCGGTCAAATGGCAGCGGCTGCTGCTGAAAACCGCCAGGGTCCTGCTGATCCTCTGCTGTCTGGCTCTGATCGTGCTGGAAACGCTGGTCTCCCTGTTCGGACGGCGGAATTATTCCAGTGATGTCCGGCTGCGGGAGACTGCCGGCCTGATCGCCTGGTTCCGGCAGGAAAATCCCGCCGGCAAATGCGTGATCACCGATTTCGGCCTCGGACCGATGCTGAAATGTTATGCCGGCATGGCCATTGCCATGCAGCCTCAGTTCGGCCTCGAACGCATCCGGCGCCCCGTCCAGCGTTATCTGAACCTGCTCTATCACGGCAATGAACGCCAGATGGCGGAATTCTGCGCCTCGCTGAATGCCGATTTCATGATCTGCAATCACGGTTATACCGGTCCTTTGCATATCTATTCCGACCGCTATATCGCCGGGGCCAAAAAGATCCGCGGCGATGCTCCTGCCAACCTGATGCGCTACCGGCCCGACAAACTGCAGTGGTTCTGCCGGATCGAACCGCCTGCGCAATACCGCTACGTCAGCGGTGTTTACTCGGTCTACCGGGTGATCCGGCCGCTGGACCGCCTCCGTGCGGTCCGTCTGTGTCAGGAAGCGGTCCGTCTTTACCGCACCGGCCGCCGCACGACCGCGCTGCGCATGATCTCCGGCGCTTTCCTGCTCGATCCCGCATCCGAACCGATCCGCATACAGTATTTCCGCATGACCGGACATTTTCCCAAGCTTGGCCTGAACGGCATCCGGCAGCCGGAGAAGCAGCCATGATCCGCATTCCCGCAAAAGTCGCAGTTTTTCTCGTTGGTCTGATCCTGATTTCCGGCTGTTCCACGGGGGATTTTCTGGCGGTTTCCGTATCCCGGCAGGAAGACGGCGGTCTTTACCGCATCCGCAAAGACCGGGCTCAATTCCTGCTGAAGCTGCCGACCCTGAACTGTCTCATCCGTGATCCGGATACCGATTTCTATTACGGCACGCTCAACCGTATGCCCGGTTCGAAGGATAAAAACGGCGCCGTAGCGGTGCTGAAATGGATCTCTTCCGACACGTTTTCGGTCGAACAGATCGTCGATGCGAACAGCCGGACGCCCTGTTTCCTTTCTTTGTCGCCCGACCGGCGGTTCCTCTATACCGCCAATTATTCCTCCGGCGATATTGCGGAGTTTTCTCTGCGGAATGGCCGGATCATCGGCAAGCCCCGCCTGATCCCGCATTCCGGACACAGTGTCACGAAGCGGCAGCTTGCGCCGCATCCCCATTTCGCCGCCTTCGATCCGGCCGGAAAACAGCTCTATGTCTGTGACCTCGGCACCGATCAGATCTGGATTTACAACTGGCATCCGGAAAAAGGCCTGATCCTGCCGTGTGCGGAAAAACTGTCGCTGCCGCCTGGGGCAGGGCCCCGGCATCTGGTGTTCGATCCTTCCGGACGGATCCTGTATTGCGCCAATGAGCTCGACAGTACGGCCGTTTCCTTTGTCCGCGAAGAGGATAAATGGCGTGCCGGCGCGGTCCGTTCCACGCTGAAAGACCCTTCGGATTCAAAAAAGAATTTTCCCGGTGCGATCAGAATCACCGCGGACGGAAAATATTTCTTCATCACGAACCGCGGACATGATTCCATCGCCGTGTTCCGCACCGATAGGAAAGGTGATTTTCAGCTGCTGGACAACATCGTTTCGGAAGGGAAATTTCCGAGCGATATCCAGTTGTCCCGGGACAACACGGAATTACGGGCGGTTTACCTCAAAAACCACCTCGTAAAACGTTTTTCCTTTGACCCGGACAAAGGCATTCTGACCCCGCTTCCGGGCAGCACCCGAGTCCCCCAGGGGATCGGCCTGAGCGAGTAAATTATCCTTTTCCTGCTTTGTAATTTCCATGATCCATGCTATATTGCAGCGAGACATTGCTGCGGCGGCCCAGATCTTCGGATCGTAACCGCGAGTCCGGCAATGTCTCTATTTATTTCGTTCCGTTTGTTCTCAGCTGGAACTTATACCGAAAACAATGTGAAATAGAGCTTGGACCGGATTATTTTTCCAGTTTCCACAGCCAGGAAGACACGCCGTCCGGAACCATTTCGATCCGGTCGACGTTTTCCCAGGTCTGGCCGGAATAAAGCTCGGTCGCCCGTTTGACTTTTTCCGGGAAAACCACGGTCACCGGCTCCGTGCCGACGGCATGGAGAGCTGCAAACCGGCTGTTGGCGAATACGGGTGTCGGACGGCTGGACCAGAGATGGCATCCGGCGGATTGCGCCAGCTCGCGCATGACCGCAGGCGTGACTGTTTCTTCGGGCCGGAAAACATAAGCGGATCTCCAGCTGCCCATGTCTTTTTGTATCACCCCCGGCGAACCATACGGGATGCCGCAGACTCTTTCCACATTTTCCGGTTCCCATTTTCCTTCCGCGTTGACCGCGGGACCGTAGATCCACAGCACCATGCGGCCGGAATTGAGGATCTTTTCCCGGAGCAGGGCCATTTTCGGTTCCGGCAGGTAAAACGGATGGCAGAGCACCACAAAACGGATACCCGAAAGATCAAGGGTTTTCAGGTCGTTGAAAGAACAGGTTTCATAAACCAGGCCGCTGCGTCCCAGAGCGCTGAGCGGGTAATGATGGAACGTTCCCGCGCGTTCGTTTAGATCGTTGACCAGCAGCAGGTTTTCGGGGTCGAAAACCGCCAGTGTATCCGTCACCGGCTGACCTGGCACAGAGATTTCCCGTTCGTAGATCTCGCGGCTGGCCCGCAGGGCATCATACACTTCATCGTGCTGATAGAAACCGCCCCACATGTCGAACCACCAGACCGAATCGCCGTTGATCAGCGCCATGGAGGAATCGCGTTTGATGCCTTCGGCGATGCGTTTCGGCGAGGTCCAGCCGTTGCCCGATCCGAAAGTGAACTTTTTGGACAGGTCGCCGCCGTCGGTATTCTTGTCCCAGACCAGATCGTCCGAATCCTCCGCCGGTTTGGGCAGGGTGCAGCAGTCCGACATGACCCGGTTGTAGCACCAGCATTTCTGGTCGAATTCCTGCAGCATGCGTTTGCCGCAGTGTGAAACCGTGCCGTGCACCGTGGCGCTGATGCTGCCTTCGCCGATCGAATATTGGATCACCGGTGCAATGACAAAATCCAGATCCGGATTCCGGAGCAGCCGTTCATAATCGAGATGGCAGGCGTTCATGGTCCAGGAGGCGAAGCAGTAGCCGAAGAAACAGCCGAGCTCGACCGAGTCCGGAATGACCTTGCGGGCCTCCTGCAGGAAATAGCCGACCGTATCGACATTGAATTCGGAGCAGAAACGCAGATAATCGATCACATCCTGATCTTTTTCGGGGGTGCGGAACAAGCCGTATCCGTTGGGGAACACGGCTTCATACGCGCCGCCGGTGGGATCGTTGCCGTTGTAGTAGCTGCTCTTGTCGCGGTACCCGGTGCAGAAATCATACGATCCGGAATCGCGGCGCATCCGGCCGGGAATATCGGTCGGTTCCATGCCGTGGTCGCGCTGCCATTGCCGGAAGGCGGCGAGCTTGTAAATGCTTTCCTCGGACCGGGACCGGTCATGCCATTCGGTCGCGCCGCCGCAGCCGAGCACATACGCCTCGATCCGGTCGCCGTATTTTTCCTGTGCGTGTTTCATCACGGTCCGCATGTATTCGGAAGTGTCCTTGCGCCAGATCTCCGACGCGCTGATCTTGCCGAGCTCGTAAAAGGAATCGTAACGCACGCCGAAGGCCCCCAGATACCGGGTCCACCAGTGCGGCGTGTTTAGGTCCAGCATGCATAGGAAATGAGCGTCCGGCACCACGGAGATCACGTCGTCGAGCTGCCGGTCGAACGCATCCAGATCGTAGACTCCGTTCCATTTCCAAACCGGCGGATATTTGGTGTAGGGAAACCCCAGCGAATTGGCGGTGTTGGAGATCATGACGTTATGTATGTTGATCCCGACTTCCTGCCGGAATCTTTTCCGGGTCTCCAGTTCGGGCCAGAAAGAACGGTAGGCGTAATAGTGTTTTTTTGTTTCGCGCATTTTCAGATCTTTCCAAAATACAGTTCAGTCCTCATCACCCCAGAACGGCTTGAACCCGAGGCTGACAGCCTTGGCCTGGGTCAGATACGTGGCGGGATAAGCCTTGCCCGGCCAGCCGGTGGAAGGACTGATCGTTTCCAGGGATGTTTTGTGCGGATACGCATTTTTTGAATATTCCACGTGACCGTCCAGCATCAGCATGTTGAACCCCTTGCCGTGCGCATTGTAAAAATTCTGGGTGGCATACTGGATCCGGGTGGAAGCAATGTCATCGGCCATGGAAAAGACTTTGGAAAGGTGCCGGAGCCGATCCAGTTTTTTGCTGTCCGGGCTCAAATAATTCAGCGGGACATCATTTTTTTTCGGATAAACGTGCTCATTGGCGCCGTAACTGTAAATCACGGTCGCGCTGTTGGATGAACCGTTGTAATACCATGGTCGCAGCGTCGCATTCGTGGAAATATACCCGGTCCGGGAGATGAACACCGGACAGGTCATGGCGCTGTTCCTGCCGTAAGGCAGTTTGAGTTCATTGATGATCGACACATGCAAGTCGGCCAGCTGGCCGGTTTCCGCAAAGCACAGTTTCGGCAGAAAACCGTTGTTGCCGTTCGCATACAGCTGGATGCCGGTCCCAAGCGATTTGAGGTTGTTGGTGCAGGATATCTTCATGGCGGACTGCCGTGCGGCGTTCAATGCCGGCAGCAGCATCCCTGCCAGGATCGCGATGATGGCTATCACCACGAGGAGCTCTATCAAGGTGAAATCCCGTTTTCCCGATTGGTTGTTTTTGTTCATTTTCTTTCCCCTTTTCAGTTGGTTATGTTATTTTGCCTCTTCAAAACGAATGCAGTCCAGGAACGTGCGGTCCCGGTTGTCTTTGAGCCATTTTTTGCCGACGTAAATGGCCCCGATGTAGATCGACATATCCGAGTTCAGCACGGCGGAACCGATCTTGAATTCGCCGTATTTCTTGCCGTTGATCTCCTTGGCGGGGAGACTGCGTCCGCAGACGCGTTTTTTCTTTTTCCAGTCATAAACGCCGCAGGAAAGGGTATCGGCGCGGGCCGCTTCCAGCCGGAGACGCAGAATGATATCGACTTTCACCTTCGGGAAGGCTTTCGGGATGGGATAGGAAAGATACCAGGAAAGTTTGCCTTCCTGATAGGCCGCAGACCCGTCCGTGGCCTCGGGATCCTTGATCAGACCCGTGCCGGAGCCTTTCCAGAGCAGTTTGAAATCCTTGTCCTGCACGGTGAACGGCAGCACAAAGAGTTTTCCGAAGCTGTCCATGCCGTTTTTGCCGGAGATGGTGTAGGTCGGCTGCCAGCAGGCGATATGCCACCGCTTGCCGTCATGGCGCATCCGGAAGAAATCCAGCATCATGGCGTTGTCCTTCAGCGGCAGACGGTCGCGCGGAATGGAGATGAAGAGCGTCCAGGACTTATCCGTGGGCACCGACACGGTCCGGGCCTGGAAATCATAGTCCTTGACCCGCAGCACATCGTTGATGTTCTGATGGATGAGACCGGTGGGCTTGCTGCCTGCCCTGGGACTGTGTGCAAAATGATACAGCGGAAACTGTCCGTTGGCGGTGAAGAAGAATTCCACATTTTCGGTCCAGATACCCCATTCCACCCAGGGCTGGCGCTGTTCCTCGAATTTGAGGTAAAGATACTTGGAATCGATGAGCGCTTTGACCGAAGCGGTGCTGCCGATGTCCCTGCCGTCGAAATCCAGCCATTTTTCGGTGACGGGAGCCTGGGACCAGTCGGGCTTCTGCGGATCGCCGTCGGCGCCGTCCGGAATCGGGGAAAGCGTGATCGAGCGCGGCGGAACGGTTTTCTGTTTCAGGTAAAGCTCATATTCCCGGCGGCCCTGAAGGGCGGGTTTCCAGATGGCGTCGATGAATCGTTTCAGACGTTCCTTTTCTTCCGGTGTTTTCACCAGTATTTTCGCCTGGTCGATCAGTTTCTGGAGCTGGGCGATCCGCTGCGGGGAACCGAGTTTGAAATTCATGTCGCGGTCCCACAGCCGGGTGGGCCACCACGGACTGATGCTGCGTCCGCCGGGTCCCTGCGGCTGCGCCGGATTCTTATACCATTCTTTCGGGGTGAATCCCGGAGCCCAGGCTGCATCCTCGATGATTTTGTAAAACTGTTTCATCGGCTTGCCGGCTGCCCCGTAATACCGGTCAAAAAATTCGTTGATGATCTGATCAGGATCCAGCGAGGAATCATAAGCGAGTTTGGCGAGCACATAGGCTTCCAGGTAATTTTCCGGCATTTCACATTCGGAGAAAATCCCTTTGACCCCGGCCTTGACAAATTCTTTCATGTGTTCCGCGGCTTTCCATGGATAGAACAGAGGAAACGTCTTGTAGCGTCCGTAATGGGTTCTGGAATCGTGTCCCGGACCATAGACATAGAGCCAGAGGGTCAGGGGAGCCTTTTTCGCTTTCATGGCTTTTCCCCATTTGTGCAGATTTTCCATATTCCTGCGGTAGATCCCGGGATGCCACCAGGCATAATTGACCAGACACAATTCCGAAGAAACGCCGTCTGGAATGCCGAGTTTTTCCGGGAAGGGCAGGGTCTCGCCGTAAGCGAGCGTGGAGATGCCTGCTTTTGCATCCGGTTCCAGTTCTCTGATCTTGGCGGCGATGTCACCGGCGAAACGGAATTTGGTGTAGGAAAAATTCCCCGCGGAGGCGAATTTGCGACAGAGTTCACACTTGCAGAACATGCCGCTGTCGTTCCCTTCATACGGATAGAAATAGGGCTTGCCGGGAAAATGCGGCATCAGGTTCTTGTCGGGAGAGATGGATCCGGTGATATTCATCCAGCCGCCGCGCACATTTTTGCCGTGGTAATAGGTAAGCGTTTCGCGGGCATAATATTCGATGGTGGCGGGATTGCTGTAGCAGAGCTGCGGCGGCAGATTCAGGTCGCCGGGAAAACGTTTTTCCAGGAACGGGCCGGCCGTGGCTGCTTTGCCGGCATAGCCCTGGGCAAACATTTCCGGCCGTTTCCCTTTGAAGGAATCCGCCAGATAACGGTCCTTCGCCCTGTCCCAGTGGGTGAAATAGATGCTGTAGGTGTTGTGGTTGGTCTTGGCATATGTCACGCTCGAACGCCAGCGCAGTTTCCACAGATCGTGGTCGCGGCGCGTCTTTTTGACCTTGTGTCCCGTGTTGAAGAGGTCATCATAGATATCCCGGAACGCGTCCATTTTCGAAGAGAAATAACGGTCCTTTTCCTTGACCGCCAGCGTCTTGCGTTTCGTATAGGTGGTATCAAGCGGATCGATGCCGTAGAAACGGACTCCGCAGTAATCTTCCAGAAAATCGTAAACCGCGAACAGCGAACCTTTCCAGTGGTAATTGATCGAGGGAAAGGTGCCGGATTTTTTATAGTCGACTTTGCCGTAATCGGCAGTGTCGCCGCCGGTCAGCAGGATCTCTCCCGGACGGAATTTGATGACGCTGGCTTCTTCCCTGATCGACTCGTTTTCGCCGCCGATCCTGATCACCGTACCGACCGCGGGGGAACTTTTTTCTTTCACGATGGGCAGTTCTGCGCCGGTAATCAGTTTGATGTGATGCTGCAGTTCGAATGCGCCGAGCTGCGCGCTTTTCGTGGCCGGCTGAGCGAGCAGGATCTCCGCCTGCGGCTGTCCGTCCCTGACCAGAACGACATCGGCGCATGCGAGAATGCCGGGCAGCAGAACGCCCGCGGCCAAAACTTGTTTCATCGCCATGGTTTCATCTCCCTGTTTTTGATATTGAAAAAACGATCGGTCATTTTACTGCAGCTCCTTCCCGCGGCCTGCCAATGGTGTGCCCCTCGGACAACGGCGTGAAAAGCAGCCGTTTCAAGGCCGGATGCGTCCGCATTCCCAGACAATACTGCGCGCTGAGCATGCCCATCTCTTCCAGCGGGACCGGGAAGTATGCCAGATCGGGCGCCAGCTGCCAGAACGGTTCGGTGTCGTCACCGCAGGCCAGCAGGGAAATATCCCGCGGCACCGACCAATGATTCCGGGTGAAACAGGCATACGCGCCGTAAGCCAGATTGCTGGATGCTGTCACCAGCGCCGTCGGACGCTTCGGCGCATGGATCAGCTGTTCGGTCAGTTTCTCGGATTCCTGCACCAGACTCATCTGACTGATGTCAGTATACAGAGGATAGATCTCCAGCTCCATTTCGAACTCCCGGACCCCTTCCCGGATCCCCTGCATCAGAATATGGTTGTTGCAGCCGGCCACCGGGTCGAGATAATTCGCGAAAATCATGACGCCGATCCGGCGGTGTCCTTTCTCATAAAGCTCCCGGACCGCCTCAAAACCGATCTTCCGGTAATCCCGTCCGATCATCGGCAGATCGTTCCAGATCCGGGAAAGCAGCTGTACCACCGGGATCCCGCGCTGATGCAGAGAACGATACATTTTTTCATTGCTTTTTCCTTCGGTCAGCATCGGGACCGTGATGATCCCGTCCAGCTGGTTGACGTGGCTGGTCTGCAGGTTGTGTTCCTCCTCCTCCAGCGATGAAGCCGGATATACGATAATGTCGTAATCACATTCGGAACAGATCTTCCGGATCCCTTTCAGGATCCCGGTCTGCAGATACCAGTTGCTGGAATGGTAAAAGAAACCCAGCAGATAAGATTTCCGGGACTGCATGGCGCGGGCGGTGATGCTCGGCACGTAATGGTGGTCCCTGGCTATACGCAGGATACGCTCCCTGGTTTCCTCGGAAAGATGGACATTCGTGGCACGTTTGGAAAATACCGTGCTGACGGCTCCGACCGATACTCCGGCCAGCCTCGCAATTTCCTTGATCGTGATCCCGCGAACCATCCTGCAAAACACCTCGAATGAAACGTTTCATTAATCTAATATAACATACTATGCCGTTTTGTCAAGCTGGTATATCAAGAAATATTCAGTTTGATTTTTCCCGTTTCCGGGCTATATTGAATCGTCTGGCTGGAAATCAATTAAGATGGAGGATCTGCTGATGAAAAGACCGATTACCCTTTTTTCCGGACAATGGGCGGATATGCCGCTGGACACTTTCCTGAAAAAAGTCTCTTCCTGGGGCTATGACGGCGTGGAACTGGCCTGCTCCGGCGATCACCTTGATGTGGTCAAGGCCGCGAAGGATAAAAAGTATTGCAAGACCGTGCTGGATAAATTTGCCTGCCGCAATCTCTCCCTTTACGCGATCAGCAACCATCTGGCCGGCCAGCTCGTGTGCGATCCGAACAACGATTCACGCTCGGATGTTTTCTGTCCCAAAAAACTCGCCGGCAAGGCTGAGGAAAAACGCAAATGGGCCGTCGAACAGATGAAACTGACCGCGAAAGCGGCCTTCAATCTGGGCGTGGAGATCGTCACCGGCTTCACCGGTTCGCCGATCTGGCACATGCTCTACAGTTTCCCGCCGGTTCCGGCCGAAACCATTCAGGCCGGGTTCGATTACGTTGCGGACATGTGGAATCCCATCCTGGATGTTTTTGAGGATTATGGGATCAAGTTCGCGCTGGAAGTCCATCCCACGGAGATCGCCTTCGATATCGTCACCGCCAAACGTCTGCTCGAAACACTGGATTACCGCGAGGAATTCGGGTTCAACTTCGACCCGAGCCACCTCTTCTGGCAAGGCATGAATCCGGTCCGCTTCATCCAGGATTTCCCGGACCGCATTTTCCACGTCCACATGAAAGATGCGGCGGTCACGCTCGACGGCCGGACCGGTCTGCTGGGTTCCCACCTCGATTTCGGCAAAGCCGGCCGCGGCTGGGATTTCCGCAGTCCGGGTCACGGACAGATCAACTTCGAGGAGATCATCCGCGAGCTCAACCGGATCGAATACGACGGTCCGCTTTCGGTCGAATGGGAAGATTCCGGCATGGAACGCGAATTCGGGGCCAAAGACGCCTGTGAATTCGTGCGGCGCTGTGATTTCACGCCTTCCGCAATCAAGTTCGATGCGGCCATGAACAAGACCGGAGAAAAAGTCTGAAACGGTTCACCTGAAGTTCGGTTTTGCGCACCTTTCTTCCGTAACGGCGCGTTTTTCCGCTTGATTTTTGTCCGTAATGTATTATATTACTGGACTTTGACTATGATTGAAAGGGTAACATGTTTCAGGCGGAACCACGATTTGTTGCTGTTCTCCGCCCGGAAATGCCGAACCCGCGGGCGGCGCTTCTGACGCTTTGACGCCCGGCGGATTCCATTTGCCGGGCTGACCTCATTTTTCCGTAATTTCCTTATTTCAAACCATATAACTTCAGGTAACATCTCATGAAAAATACAACCAGTGGAAAAGCCGTCAAAGGCGCAGAGATCGTGGCACGCTGTCTGGAGAAGATCGGCGTGGAAGTGGTGTTCGCTTATCCCGGCGGACAGACTATTGAACTGCATCAGGCCATGAAAGGGAAAAAATTCCGCGTGGTCCTGCCCCGTCATGAGCAGGGCGGTGCTTTCGCGGCGGACGGTTACGCCCGCGCATCCGGCAAAGTCGGCTGCTGCATGGCCACCAGCGGACCCGGCGCCACCAACCTGATCACCGGCATTGCGGACGCCTATATGGATTCCATTCCCGTGGTTTTCATCACGGGACAGGTCGGCACTTCGTTCATCGGCAAGAATGCATTTCAGGAAACCGATATCATCGGCGTGACCCGTCCGCTGGTCAAGCACAGTTTCCTCGTGCTGGATGTCAATGACCTGCCGCAGATCATGTTCGAGGCTTTCAAACTGGCCGCCTCGGGCCGTCCCGGTCCGGTCGTCGTGGATGTTCCCAAGAACGTCCAGCAGGCGAAAACCGTTCCCGTTTATCCGAAAATGGAAGACGTAGTGATCCCGAATACGGTGAAACCGCAGGTCCGCACGCAGGACGTCGAGGCCATCCGGAAAGCGATCGCCAAAAGCAAATCCCCCTGCATTTACGCGGGCGGCGGCATCATTTCCGCCGGGGCGTCCGAAGAACTCCGCAAGTTCGCCCATGCGTGGAACATTCCCGTTGCCGTGACCCTGATGGGGCTGGGCGCTTTCCCGGAAGACGATCCGCTTTCCCTGCGCTGGCCCGGCATGCACGGCACCTATTACGCCAACTACGCGCTGAATACCTGCGACCTGCTGCTGACTTTCGGCGCCCGGTTCGATGACCGCGTCACCGGGATCACCAGGGAATTTGCCAAAGACGCTTACATTGTCCACGTCGATATCGATCTTTCCGAGATCAACAAAAACAAACATGCCGATTTGGGCATCGTGGCCGACATCAAGGATATGCTGCAGGAACTCAACAGGAATCCGGTTCGCGGTCAATATAAGGAATGGTTTGCGCAGATCGCCGAATGGAAGAAGAAATATCCGTTCAAATACACCCCTGCCCGTCCCGGACAGTCCCCGAAGCCCCAGTATGTGATCGAGACCCTTTATAAATTGACAAAAGGAAAAGCGGTCATCGTCCCGGGCGTCGGACAGCATCAGATGTGGGCGGCCCAGTTCTACCAATTCAAATCGCCCCGTCATTTCCTGACGTCCGGCGGTCTCGGTTCCATGGGATTCGGCCTGCCCGCCGCCATGGGCGCCAAAATCGCCTGCCCCGACAAACTGGTCGTCAATATTGACGGCGACGGCTCTTTCCAGATGAACATCCAGGAACTCGGCACCCTGTTCGCCGAAGATATCCCCGTCAAAATGATCATCCTGAACAACCAGCATTTGGGCATGGTGGCGCAGTGGGAAGACCGTTTCTACGGATGCAACCACTGCAACACCGTCATGACGAATCCTACCGACGGACGGTCCTACTATCCGGATTTCGTGACGATCGCCAAAGGCTACAATATTCCCGGACG